>Ga0123329_1003011_pt1 | contig 14333 bp, 12 predicted proteins | sample BioC12SIPDNA_FD_89703 | JGI IMG/M metagenome (GOLD analysis project Ga0123329, IMG submission 89703) | Anaerobic biogas reactor microbial communites from Washington, USA - Biogas_R1_B C12 SIP DNA | ecosystem: Engineered > Bioreactor > Anaerobic > Unclassified | place: Washington, USA | collected... | reverse complement strand
TGGCCGTGGATCATGTCCACCAGGATCTTCATCCCGGGAATGTATCTGTCGTCGTCCATCCGGTAGCGGTAGTGCCACCGGCATCCCTGAGGATAGTCGATCGTCGGCGCCTCCACCGAGATGATCCCCACTCCGCCACGGGCAAGGGCGTCGTAGAACCCGAGGCTGTTCTCGTTCATCGAGTCGAATTCGGTCTCGTCGAAGGTGTGCATGCCCGCAGCCGACTTGTAGATGCGGTTGCGCGTCTTCACCTTTCCGATCTGCCCCGGTTCCAGCAGCTTCGCGAAACTGTCGTCACTCATAGGACCGCTCCCTCGCCCTATACCGGGCGCTTGAGTTGCTTATCCATCCGCTAGACCGGCTCGAAGGCGCCGATCTCCCTGAGGTAGTCGAGCATCTGCAGATAGAGCTCGTCGCGTTTCCGCAGGATCTCCACCTCGCTGCGACCCTGGTAGTCGTAGATGCCCCGTGAGGTCTTCGCCCCGAGATACCCCTTCTCCACCCGCTCCTCTACGAACGAGTACACCTTGCCCACGTTCTTCTGATAGGCGAGGAGCATGTCGAGGCCCTGGAAATCGAAGGTCTGCATGACTCCCACGATGGGCAGCCGGATGCCGAGCGAGGCCTTGATGGCCGTGTCTATCTCCTCAGGCTCCACCAGCCCCTCTTGGATCATGTCCATGGCCGTCTCGCCGATGGCCCGCTGGATGCGGTTGACTATGAACCCCGGGCCGAATCTCTTCATGCGCACGGGGCTCTTGCCGCACGCCTGCATGAGGGCGGCGGTCAGGTCCAGGGTGTCGACGGTCGTCTCCGGGCCCGGGACCACCTCCACGAGGGGGATAATGTGAGCCGGCGTGAAGAAGTGGGCGCACACGCTGCGCGGTAGCCGTCTCGCGGGGATGAACTCGAAAACGTTGAGACTGGACGTGTTGCTGGCAAAGACCGCCCGCTCGGGGCAGATGGCGTCCAGCTCGCTGTAGAGCTGGGTCTTGGCTTCCTTGCTCTCCGCGATGGTCTCCATGACGAAATCCGCGTCGCCGCCCGCCTCTTCCAGGCTCTGCGTGGGCTTGATGCGCTCGATCGCCGCGTCGGCCTCAGCCTGGGTAGGTGACCCGTGGGCGGCGCCTTTGGCGGCCCCGTGCGCGATGATGGTCGCAAAGTTGGCCCGCACCATGGCCATGGCCTTTTCAAGAGTCTCGGCCTTTCGCGAATACAGAGCCACGTCATAGCCGGCGGCGGCGAACAACTGCGCGAGGCCGGGGCCCATAGTCCCCGCTCCGAAGACCCCGATCTTCTTGACATCTTCGACTCTCACGTCAAAGCCTCTCTTCTCTTCGGTTGTCGAAGTCGACCAGCGTTCCAGGGGAGTCGCTAGGCGAAGCAGCTCCGCCCGCCGTCGACGTAGATGATCTGGCCCGTCATGTAGTCCGAAGCCGCTGAGGCCAGATAGATGCACGTGCCCATGAGCTCCTCGGGTTCGGCCACACGCCCGATGGGATGCAAAGCCGTCGCGCCCGCCAATACCTCGGGCGGCAAGGCGTTCTTCATCATGGGGGTGAAGATCACCGAGGGCCCGATGGCGTTCACGTTGACGCCTTGTTTGGCCCATTCGTAGGCCAGCATACGGGTGAGGTTGGCCACCGCGGCCTTGCTGGAGCAGTAGCCGACATTGCCCGCGAGCGGGACACCCCGGTCGCCGGCTACGGAACCGATGTTTATGATCTTGCCCTTCTTCTTCTCGAGCATGACCTTGCCGAACTCCCGGCAACAGAGCATGACGCCCTTCACGTTGTTCTCGAACAGCACGTTCCAGCTGGCCACCGTCTGGCTGTCGAACGGTTCCTTGATGTTCTGACCCTGGGAGTTGACCAGGATGTCGACGGTGCCGAAGGCAGCCACGATCTCCTGGACGGCGCTTCTGACACTGTCCTCGTCTGTGGCGTCGATCTTGAAGGCCTTCACCGGGGTCTTCACATCCGCGTCGGCGGCCAGCTCCTGAGCCACTCCCTCCAGCTTCTCCAGGTTGCGGCTGGCTATCGCCACCGTGGCTCCCTGCCTGGCAAGCCCCAGCGCCAGAGCCTTGCCTATGCCGCCGCCGCCCCCGACCACCACCGCCACTTTCCCGTCGAGTCTGAACAGATCCGCCATGGTCGCCTCCAATCGTCCTACGGTTCAGCCGTGTGTTTCCCGGTCGTCGGACCGACGGTCCTAGACCCTCTCGAAGATGGCGGCGCATCCGATGCCGCCCGCGGCGCACATGCTCACGAGGCCGTAGCGGTTCTTACGCCGCTTCATCTCATGCAAGAGGGTGGCGGTCAGCTTCGCCCCGGTCGCGCCCAGCGGGTGGCCCAGCGCAATGGCCCCTCCGTTGACGTTCAGGATCTCGCGATCTATGCCGAGCTCCCGCGCGCAGTAGACGGCCTGGCTGGCGAAGGCCTCGTTGATCTCCACGAGTTCGATCTGACCGAGCGTCATTCCGGCGAGCTTGAGCACCTTGGGGATGGCGAAGACCGGGCCGATGCCCATGAGCCCCGGCTCGCAGCCGGCCGACGCGAAAGCCACGAAGCGGGCGAGCGGCTCAAGGCCGAGAGCCGCCGCCTTCTCGGCGCTCATCACCACGGCCGCGGCGGCTCCATCGCTGGTCTGCGAGGAGTTGCCGGCCGTCACCGTGCCGTTCTTCTTGAAGACCGGCTTCAGTTTGGAGAGCACTTCGAAGGTGCTGCCGGGGCGCGGACCTTCATCGGTGACAGCCCAGGAGGTCTCCTCCACGACCGAGCCGTCCGGTCCGGCCAAACGGTGCTTCACTTCCACGGGTACCAGCTCGTCGTCGAACGTGCCGTTCTCGATGGCGGCGAGCGCCCGGCGCTGACTCTCAGCCGCGAAGACGTCCTGCTCTTCGCGGGTCACCTCGAACCGCTCCGCCACGCGCTCGGCCGTCAGACCCATCCACAGGTACACATCGGGCTCGACCTTTTGCATCTCCCAACTGCTCATCTGCTTGTTGCCGCCCCCCGGGACCCGCGACATAGTCTCGATGCCGCCCGCGAGGATGACCTCCGCCTGGCCGGTCATGACGGTCTGCGCCGCGAAGACGATGGCCTGCAGCCCCGACGCGCAGAACCGGGTGAGAGTCACCCCGGGCACGGTCACGGGCAGCCCGGCCAGCAGAGCGTAGTTGCGGGCTACGTTCAGCCCCTGCTCCGCCTCGGGGAAGGCGCAGCCCATGATGACGTCGTCTATCTCTGCCGGGTCGAGGCCGGGCGCGCGGTCGAGGGCCGCGCGGATGGCGGTCACGGAGAGATGCTCCGGCTGCGTGGTCCTGAACATCCCCCTGGGGGCCTTTCCTACCGGCGTGCGCACCGCCGACACTACTACTGCTTCTTTCATGAAGGATCTCCTTCGCTACCCGGCGCCGGCCGCAGACTAGTTGCGGAGTGGCTTGCCGGTGCTCAGCATGTGCTGGATCCGCTCGACGCTCTTGGGCGTGCGGCACACCTCCAAGAACGCTCTACGCTCGAGATCCAGCAGATACTGCTCATCGACCTCAGCGTTGATCTCAACTTCGCCGCCGGAGAGCACCCAGGCCACCTTGCTGGAGAGATAGTGATCGTGCTCCGAGATGAAGCCGCTCTCGAGCGTGTTGTCGAGCAAGCACCGGAAGTTGCCCATGCCGTCGTCGCCCATGACTCTGGTCTTGACCGGCAAGGGTGGCTGCCAGCCGGCCTCCAGCATGCCCAGCGCCACGTGCTTGGCCGCGTAGATGAGACTCTCGCGATTCATGGTCACGCCGTCGCCGGGTCGGAGGTACCCGAGATCGAAGGCTTCCCAAGCCGACGAGCTCGTTTTGGCCATGGTGATGGCCAGGAACGACCGCTGCATGATGAAATAGGGCCAGCTCACGCCTTGGGCCGGCGCCATGGTGCGGAACACGGCTTCCTTCATCCCCCCTGCGGAGGGAACCAAGCCTACGCTCGTCTCCACCAGCCCCATGTTGACGTCGGCGTGCGCCTGTACCCGGTGGCAGTGGAGGCAGACCTCGACCCCGCCGCCCAGGACGCGGCCGAAGGGCGCTGCCACGATGGGGATGGGCGCGTACTTCATCCGCATGCTGACCCGCTGCACATTGCGGAGCGTCGCGTCGATGGCGTCCCAGTCCTGCCGCCGGATCCTTTCCAGCATCATCCCAAGGTCGGCCCCGCCCGAGAAGTGGGCTCCCTCGTTGCCGATGACCAGAGCGTCGTAGGAGCCGCCGGCCTCCGCCAGGGCCTTCTCGGTGAACAGGTGGATGTCTTCGGTGACCACGTTCGCCTTCGTGTGATACTCGATGCAGGCCACGCGGTCGCCCAGATCGATCAGGCTGGCGTCCTTGCACTCGTCCAGGGTCTTGCCGGCCGCCTTGAGGCTCGCGAGCGAGATGACGCGAGACCTGGCCGCCAGAGGTTTGTGTTCCTTCTGGCCCGGGCCCCATGCGCTGAGCGCGCCCGCTTCTTTCTTGTAGAAGAAGGGCGAATCCGAGGCCGCCAGCGCCGCCACCCATTCGGGCACAGCCCGCCCCTCCGCTTTCATGCGCTCGACGGTCTCTTTGACTCCAAGCGCGTCCCACAGTTCGAAAGGACCGAGGTCCCAGGCGTAGCCCCAGCGCATCCCCCGATCGATCTGGGCGATGTCGCTGCAGATCTCGGGGACCCGGTTGGCCGAATAGACGAACGTCGCCGCCAGCAGGTCCCAGCCGAACCGCGCCGCCTCGTCATCGAAGGAGATGAACTTCTTCACCCGCTCCACGGGGTCGGAGATCTTGTTGGCCTCGGCGATGCTTGGTTGCCGCGGATCCTGCCACGGCACATACTCCAGGGTTTTGGGGTCGATCACCAGAGTGCGCTTCTCTCTGAAGAAGCTGCCCCCGGTCTTCTCTCCGAGATAGCCGCGGTCGACCATGTCGAGGATCCACTGGGGTAGCCGCCACTGCTCACGCATCTCGTCGTCGACGGCCGTCTTGTAGTGACTGTCGACCGCGAAGGCAAGCACGTCGGTGCCGGCCAGATTGGAGGTGCCGTAGGTGGCGGTGACCGAACGCGCCAGGGCCCGGCCGCTGGCCGCGTCGACCTCTTCGATGCTGAGGCCGTACTTGTCCATGGCGTTGATGGCGTAGACCGTCGAGAAGATGCCGATGCGGTTGGCCACGAAGTTGGGGGTGTCTTCGCTCAGCACCACGCCCTTGCCCAGGCGAAGCTCGGCGAACTCCTTGAGGCCTTCGATGACAGCCGGGTCGGTCTTCTCACCCGGGATGAGTTCCAGCAGGTACATGTACCGGGGCGGGAAGAAGAAATGGGTCCCGACGAAGCGCTTCTTCAGTTCGTCGGGGAGCACCGACGCCATCGCGTTGACCGAGAGCCCGGATGAATTGGTGGAGACGATGGTCTTGGGACCGACACACTCGGCCACTCGGGCCAGTAGGTCTTGCTTGACATCCAGGCGTTCGACCACCGCTTCCACGACCCAATCAACTTCGGCCAGTTTAGCTAGATCGTCCTCGAAGTTGCCCGGGGTCAGGAGCTCGGTGCGGCTCGGATGCGCGAAGGCGGCGGGACGCCCCTTCGCGGCCGTTGTGACGGCCGCCGTGGCCAGGCGGTTCCGCACCGTCGGGTGCGCCAGATCGAGGCCCTTCCGCTGCTCCTCCTCAGTCAGTTCGGTGGGAGCCAGATCGAGCAGCAGGGTGGGTATCCCGGCGTTCGCCAGGTGGGCCGCCACAGCCGTGCCCATCCGCCCCGCTCCAAGCACGGCCGCCCTTCCGATCACCAGCATCAGGAAGCCTCCCCTGTAGCAGATCCGCGGTCTATGCCAAGGCCACGGAATATGAAGTCAACGATGAACCCGGCGGCCTCGTCCACGTCGGCCGCGCTACGGAGATGGAGGTTCCATCCCCGCATAGGCAGGAAGACGCAGATGAAGGAGACTAGGTTGGCCGCCAGATCCGCCTCGCGCCCCTCCCAGGAACGGCCGGGGATCTCCGAGAGCAGATGGCGGTAGAAGCCCACGACATTCTGGTCGTCCATGGCGAGGACCCTATCGAGTGTCGCCCGATCGAGATACTTGCTCTCGGTGAACATGAACTTGTACAGCTCCCGGTTCTCCGAAAGGTACTTGATGGTGATCCGCAGTCCGTGCTCGAGCCTGGCCACCGGGTCGGTGATCTGCTCGAAGCCGGCGTCCGCGAGATGCTGGTGCCACATCTCCTGGCTGTGGCGGTGCATCAGATACAGGATGTCGTCCTTGGACGATATGTAGTGATACAGCTGGCCCATGGACATGCCGCAGGCGGCGGCGATGTCTCTGATGGAGGTCTTGCGGAAGCCTTTCTCGAAGAGCACCTTGCTTGCGCCGTCCACTATGAGGTGCTGCTTCATCTCGGTCAGGCCACGGTCGGCCGAGCCCGAGGGTAGAGGGCCCTCGGCGACCCGTTGCTGCATCTCGTCAAGGTGTCGTTTCGTGCTGGTCATGAGGGCCTCGATCCTGTAGCTTTTCTTACAGGCCACTATATTCCTCACAACGGTGGGAAGGCGGCCGCTCTGGTCGACATGGCGCCTTCGATAGAGCGCTCGCTCTATCGATTGTGGCAGGTATGGGCGGTGGATGTCAAGAGACCCTGCGTCAGATCCGCGAGCCGATCCAATGAGCGCGCCCGTCATCACCATAGACCGGTCGGCGGGCCGCCGCCCGGAAGGCCATGCACCTCGCTCCAGCGCATGGCGGCGATCTTCCACCTGCCGTTCTCACGGACGTAGTCGTTGTCATACCGTCCCTGGACCCAGAACATTGACTGGCCGGTGCGCTTGTAGAAGTACATCATGAAGAGCATGAAGTCGCCCTTGGCCGTGTCGCCGTCGACCGTGATGATGGGGTTGACGCAGACGTCGCCCTCGTAGCCCGCGTGCGTTTGTGAGAGCTCATCTTTGAGCCACCTGCGGATGTTCTCCTTGCCGCTGACCGGCTCGTGCAGGTAGACGTCTACCTTGGCGTCTTCTGCGAAACAATCCGCGCAGTCGTCCCACTGGGTGAGCATGAGGGCGTTCAGGTACCTGTACTGGACTTCCTGGATCTCCCTGACATCCGCGGTCTCACGGGCCAGCCGGGCCGATTCCATCACCGTAGCTTCCAAGGCGGCGAGACGTGCTTCCATCTCTGCTGTGTCCATGTCGTCTTCCTTTCTGGGCCGCTCGATCGGCGGTGCTCCATCGCGTGGGTCTACGGTGTGAGCAGGATCTTGACCGCGCCGTCGGCCCGCTGTTCGAAGAGACCATAGGCGCGCGGAGCTTCGTCCAGCCCCATCCGATGTGTGATCATCGGCCTGAGGTCGAGTCTGCCCGCCTCGATCAGACCGATCATGTACGCCATGTGCCCGAGGTCGCCCATCCCCATGCAGAGAACCAAGTTCTTAGCCAGCATCTTCGGACCGTTCGACGCTGCCGGCCTCTGGAACACTCCCACCACCGAGATCACTCCGCCGGGGGCCGTCACCGCAACGGTGCCGGCAAGGGTCTCCTGGCTCCCCACGGCCTCGACCGCGTAGTCGGCTCCCCGGCCGGCCGTGATCCCCTCGACCACCACCCGCACATCCTCACGCGAAGCGTCGACACAGGTGTCCGCTCCCAGCTCCCCGGCCAAAGCCAGCCGGCGCGGCTCCACATCGACCGCGATCACACGCTTGGGATCGAACAACCGCGCTGAAGCCACGGCGCAGAGGCCGACGGGGCCGGCTCCGAACACCACCACCGTGTCGCCGCGCTGCACTCCTCGAACGGCGGGGTTCAGACCCGCCACGGCGGAATAGGCCGTCGGAAGGACGTCACCGGCGAATAACACCTGGTCGTCGGCTAGGGCCGCGGGTATGGGCTGCAGAGTCACGTCGGCGAAGGGTACGCGCACGTACTCGGCCTGAGCGCCGTCGAGGCCGCCGAACAGCGGCCCATGGCCGAAGACCCCTCCCCGTTCGCAGGCGCTGGGCAGACCCGCTACGCAGGCGCGGCAACGGCCACACCACACCGCTGCCGGGCCGACCACGCGGTCGCCAGGTTTGAAACGGTTGACGGCGGGCCCCACGTCGCGCACCACCCCCGTGAACTCGTGCCCGATGATGTCGCCGGTCTTCATATTCGGCACGAGGCCGTGCAGCACGTGAAGGTCGCTGCCGCAGATGCTGGTCGTGGTGACTTGCACCAGCGCGTCTTCGGCAGCTTGTATCACCGGCTCCGGAACCTCTTCAAGCCGGATATCGTGCGGCCCCCGGTATACGACCGCCTTCATCACGACCCGGCCACCTTCAGCCCGTGCCAGGAGATGTACTCCTCGTCTGTGGCCACCATGCCGCTGACGCCGGACGCGTCCTGATTCGCCAGAAAGACCGCACAGGTCACCACGGAGCCGGGCGAGACCCAGTCGCGCCGTTCCTCCTCCGGCGCCCAGAGTCGCATGCCTTCGGTGTCGACTACCCTCGACGGCTTGAGCGCATTGACGGCGATGTTATGCTTGCCCACCTCGGCCGCCAGCGACCAGGTCAGGCGATCCAGGGCCGCCTTGGAGGCTGCGTAGGCGGCGCTGTAGCCCACGGTCCCCTTGCCTCGCTCTGTGGCCGCCTGCGACGAGATGTTGATGATGCTCCCGGCGCCTCCTGCGGCCATCGACGGGATCACGGCCGTCGAGCACAGGAATGGGCCGGTGACGTTCACCCGAAAGATGACCTCCCAACGCTTGGCGGGTAGTTCAACCACCGGTGCCGGGAAATCGACCGCCGCGTTGTTGACCAGCACGTCGATGCGCCCGAACCTCTCCAGGGTCTCCACCACCATCGCCGCCACTGCGGCCTCGTCGGTCACGTCGCACCGGATGGCCACACTCGTTCCCCCGGCCGCCTCGATCTCGGCGACCGTCTCGTGGATGCTGCCCGGCAGACTCTCACCGGGAGCGGACTCGCTCCTGGCCGCCACCACGACGGTAGCCCCTTCCCGGGCGAACCCCAGAGCGATGGCCTTGCCGATGCCCCGGCTGGCGCCGGTAACGATAGCGATCTTGCCCCGCACCACGCACTCCTTGTCCGCAACCGACTCCTGGCCCGCAGCCGACGCGTTGTCCACTGTCGGCGAGGGGGCCGGGCGGCAATGGGGCCGGCCTCTCTGTTGACCCCGGCCGTGCTTCGATAGAGCGCTCGCTCTATCATTCTGTCAGAATCGTCGCCGGCCTGTCAAGCACGTCGGAGAGGTCAGCGGTGCACGTGATGCGAGGGTTCGCTCCTGCTCCACACGACCGCTGCCGGCAGAAGGAGCCCCTCCAGAACGCGCGCCACGATCCGGTCGACCTCCTCTGTCGACAGCCCGTAGACGAGGACAGCGAGGTCCAGTCTCGCTTCGACCCCCGGCTGCACGGCCGCGGGCCCGTCGCCGCGGCACGAGGCGCCGGAACGCGCGGAGGTCAGATTGCAGAACAGCCGGCTCCGGCCGTCATGAAGGGCACACTTCAGGTGGCCTATGAGCGTCGCCCCGGCATCCACGCAGGCCGCGGCCGTCTCGCTGAGCAAAGCCTCCAAGAAGGGCGCCGCGTCCAGCGGCCCCGCCAGAGGCCGGAGCGAGATCCTGATGCCGTACGGTTGCAGCTGTCCGGCTGCGGAGGGAGGCGACTCTCGGTGGGCGCTCATGTCCCCCATGGCTCCGGCGCCAGATCGGCAAGAAGACGTGCGAGCGACTCGCCCGACGTGGCGTCCACGATGTAGAGCGGTGCGTCCGGGGCCAGCCGGCGTACGACCGCCTCCGCATCCCTCAGCTCCACCGGGGCGGCCTCGTCGAGCTTCGTGATGACCACTCGGTCGGCCCCAGCGATCTGCGATTCCAGTAGGGGTGTGATCACCTCGTAGAGACCGGCGAAGCGGGCGCCATCGACAACGGTCACCGTCTCCAAGGCGGCGACGGTCTCCACCGGATACCGCCGTAACACGTCCAGCACGCCTTCGGGGGCGGCGATGCCTGAGGCTTCGACGATGACGATCTGGGGCTGGAACCGTACCTCCAGCTCGCGCAACGTCAGGACCAGATCGGTGCCTATCTGACAGCAGACGCAGCCGGCGGTCAGCTCCTTGACCTCGAGTTCGCCCATACGCAATACCTCGCCGTCTATGCCTACTTCACCCACTTCGTTGACGATCACACAGCTGCGGATGCCGCGGGCGGCGATCTTCCCGGCCAGCGCCAAGATCAGCGTCGTCTTTCCCGAGCCCAGGAATCCGGCGAAGAGCAGCAGGCGCATCTTGTTCCTAACGGATCGCGAAGTACACGCGGGTGTCGTCACGCGCGAAGGCCTCTTCGACCATCAGCGTGCCCCCGGCGATCTGGTCGGAGGCGACGGCGAACAACAGGTTGCCCGCGACGGAGCCGCCTGCCGGGACCTCACCGGCGTCGAGTATGGAGTCCGGGGCCACGGCATCACTGGGCTTGAACCCCGTCCCGTCTCCACCTACGAGCTCGTACAGCATATCCACCCAGAACGTGCTCGACTCCCCACCCGCGTAGGTGGCCTCGATGCTCACAAGGACATACTGGCTGCCCGGCTCAGGCGGATCGTTGAACATGTTCTCGTCGAGGACGGTCTGAGTCCCGTTCAGGATCGCGCCGACGACCTCGACCGTCCAACTGCCGACCTGGGCTTCCTGGCCCACCGGGATGGGGTTCCGCCGGCCTCCCAACTCTCCGATCGTAACGCTCGTCGTGGTCCTGCGGGGTCTCTCCTCGCTTGTGGTCGAGCGTTCGGTCGTCGTGTCGGTGACGATCGGATCACCCTCGGCGGTCATGGTGTCGGCGGTCGTGGTGCCGGCGCTGCCCGTCTGCGCGGTCGAGGCTGTCGCCGTAGGTTCATCCCCGGGACCCGATGTGTCACACCCCGCGGCAGAGCCGATTATGACGACGCAGACCACCAGGGCCACGCCGGCGGCGAGCCACGAACGGCGGGCGCCATGGCGCCCGTCCCTCACGGCCTCTCGGGATGACCGGCCGGTTGGCTGCAACTCCCCTCCTGACGATTCCGGTTTCTATTGCGGGGAGAGTTTAGTACCTGCCGAGCATATCGGACCAGGGCGCGGCGTCCGTGGCTGTTCGGGCCCTACGCCTATGGCCCTGGCGTGGCCGCCTCAAGTTCTTCGATCGCCTCGGCGATGCCGGGTTGACCGGGGAGTCTGGCCTCGACCGACTTCAGGAGGGTCAGGGCGTCTTCGGTCCTGCCAAGCTGCCGGTATAGGCTCGCCAGTGAATACGCGGCGTCGCCGCCGGCGGGATCAATCTCCACGCACTCTTCCAGAGTCTTCATGGCCTCGGCGATTCTGCCTGTGGCGACTTGAGCCTGCGCCAACTGGATGCGCGCAGTCGTGCCCAGAGGCATGATCTCCAGTGCTTGCTCCGACGCCTCGATCGCTTCCTGATACCGGCCGGGGTCGAAGGTCTGGCCCGCAAGGTTGTAGAGGGTGGCCAGCAACATGTAGTTGTCGTACTCGAGAGGGGTGAAGTCTATGGCCTCCTGGATCGCCGCCTCTGCGTCGGTGAAGCTCCGCCGGGCGCCCTTCTCGTATGGCGTGGTGTCCTCGCCTCTTTCCTCCGCCTTTGCGCCGGCCTGGAAGTAGGAGCCCATCTCCGCGAAGTAGGCCGTTCCCAGACCCAGCCGGTAGTCAGGGTTGAGCGGGTTCAGCTCGACGGCCTTGCGTGCGTCCTCGGTCCGTGACGCCGCGGAGGTGGCGTCCTCCGACCTCTGGAACGCATGGTCGGCGGCGAGAGCGACCGCTTGATAGCCGATGCCCAGGGCCGCGGCCGCGATGATCACGGCCGCGGCCGTGGTCCCCCACTTCCGGGCCCTCACCGCGATGTCGCGCCCGGTCGGAGCCAGCGCCACCGCCAACGCGATCCACAGCAGAAAGGTCATGCCCGGCAGGGAGAGACCAAAGACGAGATATACGAGGTAGCCGACCGAAGCCGCCCAGAACGCTCCGACGATGATGCGTGCCGGTTCCTCGGAGCGTCTGAATACGACCCCGAACGACTTCACCCCGGCCCAGATGAAGACGCCACAGAACAACAGCGCTCCAGGGATGCCGTTCCCGGCCGCCAGCTGCAGGTAGTAGTTGTGCGCGTTGTCCGCCACCGAGGTGCCGCCCTTGAAACGCACGTACTCGACCGTCTTGAAGCGATGGAACACGAGCCGGAAGGTGTCGGAACCGGAACCGAGGACGGGCCTGTCCTTTATCGCCGACAGCGCCGCGCGCCATATCTCGGTCCGCGAATAACCGCTGCCGCTGCTGAACTCAAAGATGGAGGCGATGCGTTTGCCGAAATTGAGAACGTCGCTGGAGCTGAAGAGGCTGCGCACGATCAACGCCACTCCCACAGCGAGCGAAGCCCCGGCCGGCAACCAGTCCACCCGTAGCACCCTGACCCTCTGTCTCCAGGCGATGAGGGCCATCAGCACGAGAGCGATGAAGCCGCCTATCCATGCCCCCCGGGTGAAGGTCACCACCAACGCCACGCCGTTCAGACCGAAACCCACCCAGTAGACCAGACGCCAGACCGTTCTCCGTTCCAGGAAGGCCAGTCCCATGGCGACGGCGACCGAGAAAATGAGAAAACCGCCGAGGAAGTCGGGATTGCCGAAGGTGGAGAAGGCGCGGCTGGGCTCGAAGCCCACGGGCTGCCAGCCGGCGAACGTGACGCCCAGGTGTTGGACGATGCCGAAGACCGACACGAGCACGCTCGACCAGAAGAGCGACCCGGCCAGGCGCCGGAGCCGCGTCGCATGGTCCGCGAACTGCAGGAACAGGAAATAGATGACGCCGTAGTTGATGAAGGTGATCAGCCCCTCATGGCGATTCGGCTTGCCCAGGAGAGCGGTGGGCCAGTGGATGGAGGTGACGGTCGTTATGGCCGCCCACACCACCAGAGCCAATACGGCCCAGCTCACCGGCGTGTGCCTGATCCGGCCGCCACGGCGTAGCAGGTCCCACGCCCATGCCGCCAGAGCGACCAGCGTAAGCGTGCGCATCACGGACACCTTGACCAGGTAGTAGACGTCGTCGGTGAGCAACTGGTCGATGCCGAACAAGGTGAAGTTGCTCGTGGCGAGCGGCACCAGGAACACCATGACGATCAGGGCCCACCATGCAACGCGGCGACCCCCGCTCACGACGTCGGCGCGTTCCTTGAGCGCGGGCTTGGGCTCCTCTTTGGCGGCCTTCCTAGGCGCTTCCGCAGCGGCCTGCTCAGGAGTCTCTTTGACCCCATGGCGGGGGGTATCCGAAGCGGCGGCGCGAGCGGCCTTCTTCACCGGCTCACGTTGCGCGGGCTTCTCCACCCGGGTGGTCTTTCGTCTCTTTCCCGCCTTAGCCAAACACGCGCTCCCTACCTGGCTCCCCGTCCGGTAAGCACCACCCGCAACGTCTCCGCCACGATCTGAACGTCCATGGCCAGGCTCTGATGATACAGGTATACGAGGTCGTACTTCAGCTTGCGCTCCGGGGTGGTCGCATAGCCGCCGCTCACCTGGGCCAAGCCCGTCGCGCCCGGCTTGATCTTGAACCGCTCGCGATAGCCGGGCATCTCAGCGAGGTACCGCTCGACGAAGTAGGGACGTTCCGGACGGGGGCCGACGAAACTCATCTCGCCTTTCAGGATGTTGACGAGTTGAGGGATCTCATCGATGCGGAACCTGCGCAGGAAGCGGCCGACGGAGGTGATGCGCTCGTCGTTCTCCCCCGCGAGCACCGGACCGCTCCGCCTCTCGGCGTCCCTCACCATGGTGCGCAGCTTGTGGATGCGGAAGGGCTTCATGTTCCTGCCGACCCTCTCCTGAGAGTAGAAGACCGGGAGGCCCTCCTTCACGGCGATGGCCACGGAGGAGGCGAGCAGCAGAGGTCCGGCGACGATGAGCGCCACGCAGGCGATCACCACGTCAAGTACCCTTTTCGCCACCGCGTAGTAGCGCGGCACGGTGCTACGGGAGATCTCCATGAGAGGAACGTCGCCGACGATGGCATCCACGGTACCGATGAAGATCTCGTAGAGCTCGGGCACCACATCGACGCGCACCTGGCCTCCGTTGGAGAGAACGAGCGATTCCACGAGCTCGCGTAGCGCTATAGGGCTCGAGACGATCACGCGATTGGCATGATGTTCTCCGGCCAGGCGTGCTACATCGTCAACTCCGCCGAGGACGGCGAAGTCGTCGACAGAGTCAGATGTGCGGCCGTTCTCGTGGGCACCGGTGTCGATGAGGCCGGCCACCGTCCACCCCCACCGTGCGCGTTCGGACAC
>Ga0123329_1003003_pt1 | contig 14347 bp, 10 predicted proteins | sample BioC12SIPDNA_FD_89703 | JGI IMG/M metagenome (GOLD analysis project Ga0123329, IMG submission 89703) | Anaerobic biogas reactor microbial communites from Washington, USA - Biogas_R1_B C12 SIP DNA | ecosystem: Engineered > Bioreactor > Anaerobic > Unclassified | place: Washington, USA | collected... | reverse complement strand
CACCGATGGTCTGCAGCTCACCACGCGCCTGCTTCGGCTTCAACAGGGAGGTGGCATCGATGGCACCTTCGGCGGCACCGGCACCGACGAGGGTATGGATCTCATCGATGACCAGGATGATGTCACCGCGCTGGCTGATCTCCTTGAGGACCTTCTTCAGGCGCTCCTCGAAGTCACCGCGGTAACGGGAACCCGCGACCAGGGAACCCAGGTCGAGGGAGTAGACCTGCTTGTCCTTCAGGGTCTCCGGGACCTTGCCGTTGACGATGTCCAGGGCCAGGCCCTCGACGACGGCGGTCTTACCCACACCGGGCTCACCGATGAGGACCGGGTTGTTCTTGGTACGACGCGAGAGCACCTGCATGATGCGCTCGATCTCCTTCTCACGGCCGACGACCGGGTCGAGCTTGCCGTCCCGGGCCGCCTGGGTGAGGTTACGTCCGAACTGGTCGAGCACGAGGGAGCTGGAACGCTCACCCGGGCCGCCCTGGCCGCCGCCCTGCGGGCCGCGTGCCGCGCCGGCGCCGACGGGACCGCCGGACTCCGGGGTGCTCTCCGGGGAACCGCCCTGGCCGCCCTCGTAACCGGAGAGCAGCTGGATGACCTGCTGACGCACGCGCGGCAGGTCGGCGCCGAGCTTCACCAGGACCTGGGCCGCCACGCCCTCACCCTCGCGGATGAGGCCGAGCAGGAGAAACTCGGTGCCGATGTACTTGTGGCCCATCTGGAGGCCCTCACGCAGGGAGAGCTCGAGGACCTTCTTGGCGCGCGGGGTGAAGGGGATGTGACCGGTGTGGGGCTGGGTGCCCTGACCGATGATCTCCTCGACCTCCTGTCGCACGGCGTCCAGGGAGATGCCCATGGACTCGAGCGCCTTGGCTGCGACACCCTCGCCCTCATGGATAAGGCCGAGGAGGATGTGCTCGGTGCCGATGTAATTGTGATTGAGCAGCCGTGCTTCCTCCTGCGCCAGGACGATGACGCGGCGCGCACGGTCTGTGAACCGTTCGAACATGTGCTTACCCCTTAACCTTTGTGTCTAACTTGTCACCCACTCTAACGCGCACGACCACCCCGCTATTTGCACTCTCCCCGGCAGAGTGCCAGGTCAAACAGGTTCCTGCAGGTCAGCGCAATGTACGCCTTTAGCGAACAGCCCGGAATCCGCACGGCGCGGCGCGGCAATACACGTCTCGTTATCATTCTGTTAGCATCGCCGAAACGCCTAACGAGGAGTATCCATGTCGCGTACCCGCAGTATCGCCGTCGTCGCACTCTCCGCGTCGCTGGTCATGTCCGCTCTGCCCGCCGTCGCCGCCGCCAACCCGCCCGCCGGTTCCTCGCAGAGCCACTACGCCGTCCTGGCAGACCATTCCGGCATCCAGGCAGCCCTCCTGCACGAGACCAACGCCTACCGCGCGTCCCGCGGCCTGGCCCCGCTGTCGAGCCACCACATGCTGGACAACGTGGCCCAGTCCTGGTCGGAGACCATGGCGAGCCAGCGCCACCTGCGCCACAACCCGTCCTACGTCGCCAGCTACCCGTCGTCGTGGCGCAAGGCCGCCGAGAACGTCGGCACCTTCAACCAGTCCGTCGCGGCGCGCGACATGCTGCAGGCGTGGCTGAATTCCCCGTCGCACCGTCAGAACGTGGAGAACCCGGACTTCACGCACGTGGGCGTGGGCTGGGCGACCAGCTCCGACGGCTCGGTGTACGCCACCCAGAACTTCGCCGCCCTGTAGGGACCGGCACCCAGAACCTCCAGGCCCCCGGATTCACCCGGGGGCCTGTTGTCATTCTGCGACCGGGGACGACAGCTAGGCTGCGTGCCCCTCCTCCTGCTGCTCCTCGGCGACCCTGGTGACGAAGGGGCTGGCCAGCAGGACGAGGACGGCCATGATCCCGGCGACGATGAAGGCGGTGTGTGCGCCGTCCGCGGTGGCCTGCGCCAGGTCCGCTCCCCCGGCGGCCGCGGCCCGGGTGCCGAAGGCCAGCGCGGCGATGAGGATCGCCGTGCCCGCCGCACCGGCCAGCTGCTGCAGGGTGCTGAGGATCGCCGAGCCGTGGCCGTAGAGGTGCTGCGGCAGGGACCCCAGCGCCGTGGTCATCAGCGGGGTCATCATGAGTGCCAGCCCGAGGGAGAACACGATGTGCATCGCGATCACCTCGGTGATGGTCGACGCGATGTCCAGGCGCGTCATCGCCCACACGGCCCCGAGCAGCAGCAGCGCGCCGGGGATGACGAGCGGTCGGGGGCCGACGCGGTCGTAGAGACGCCCGATGAAGGGCGCCAGCAGCCCGGACGCGAGGCCGCCGGGCATGAGCAGCAGGCCGGTGACCAGTGCGGTGACCCCCAGGGCGGTCTGCAGGTAGATCGGCAGGACCATGACCACGCCGAGCAGCGTGCCCATGAGCAGCAGCGCGACGAGGACGGACAGGGTGTAGTTGCGGATGGTGAAGGGCCGCAGGTCCAGCAGCGGGGTCTCCAGCTTCAGCTGGCGCCACACGAACAGCGCCAGGGCGAGCACGCCGACGAGCGCCACGCCGAGGGCCACCGGCAGGTCGACGCCCAGGGTGCTCAGCGCGTAGACGAGGCCGCCGAAGCCGAGGGCGGAGAGCACAACGGACGGCGGATCGAAGGGGGCGCGGGTGGTCTCGCCGATGTTGCGGATGAACACTGCCCCGACCACCAGCGCCACGGTGATGAGGGGTACCACGAGCCAGAACAGCCAGTGCCAGGTGAGGCGGTTGAGGATGAAGCCTGAGACGGTGGGGCCCAGCGCCGGGGCGACGGACATGACGATGGAGATCACGCCCATGACCGAGCCGCGCCGGTTGGCCGGCACGACCGTCATGGCGACGGTCATCAGCAGCGGCATGATGAGCGCGGTGCCGACGGCCTGCACGATGCGGCCGATGAGCAGCACGGTGAACGTCGGTGCGGCCGCGGCGACGACGGTGCCCACCAGGAAGCCGCTCACGGCGGCGAGGAAGACCTGCTTGGTGGTGAAGCGCTGGAGGATCCAGCCTGTCGCCGGAATGACGACGGCCATGGTGAGCATGAAGCCGGTGGTCAACCACTGGGCGGTGGTCGCGGGGATGTGGAAGTCCTCCATGATCGAGGGCAGCGCCACCGAGAGGATCGTCTCGTTCAGGAACATCACCAGCGCCGAACCGACGAGCACGGTGAGGATGACCCTCACCTCAGCGGGCAGTGCGGCGTTGGCGGGGGAGTTCTTCGTGTTCACGTGCAGACCTTCCTGGATCCTCCGGAGGTGCGGTGCCTCCGGGAAAGATGACCAGACTATCGGCTGCTCTGCACCCCTGCTAATCGACGCCGCGCGTCCCCCGTCTCTCCCCCCCCCGCCGCAGTGTGCCTGCCACCGGGCCCCGCGGAGTCCTCTATATAGGCCTCGACGCGATCCGTTACACAATCGGGAATCATTGCGAGAAGAAACACACTCGCGATCACCCGCCTGAACGCGGGCTGCCAATTCCCCAAACACGATGATCCTACTTTAGGGACGTGACAACCCATGCAACCACACCCCTCGAAGTGCCGCTTTTCCCCGGACGCTTCCTGGAAAAAGCCCCTGAACAGGGCAATTCAGGTTCCGCTCCCCCGAGGCCAGGGGGACGCTTCTGCGGCAACCAACCCCTTTAGGGGTCACCCGTTCGGGCTAAATTCTGCAAATTGATCGATCGGAAATATGCCATGAACCATCCAGTTTCTCGTCAGCAACCTCCTGCTAGATGCCCATTTTTCCGTTATCTGACTGTTACTGCGCGCCACGTTCGGGCAGGAGGGGGAGGTTCGGCGGGAGGGCGCGAAACACCGGAAATTGTCCTAAGGTGATGCCCAGCGACCGAGTCGCCAGGCATTGCGAAAAATATGAGCCCGGAGCTCTTCTCCGGAATTTTTCGCGGTGGACTTTCCAGCGCCGACCAAACAGGCTCGGCCCCGGGTCTTTCAGCCCACACGATCGAATTCAGGAGTTTATCGCTCATGTTCAAGAACCGCGTTCGTACCGCCGCTCTCGCCGGCGCCGTCGCCCTCGCAACCGGCCTCTCCGGCTTCTCCGTTCCGGCCTTCGCCCAGACCGCTCAGGACGGCTACAACGCCGCTGACGGCTCCGCTTCCGCTCCGGCCGTCTCCGAGAACATCACCGAGGCCCAGCTCCTCGAGCTGACCAACGAGACCGAGGACTTCCTCAAGGTCTGGAACAACGCCCGCACCTGGGTGCAGGTCGTCAACGAGTACATCAACCTTGGCGAGGACGGCTTCGACCCGTCCGAGGAGGCTGCACAGCTGGCTTTCGCCGGTGCCCGTGACTCCGTCTCCGCCGAGCTGGCCAAGGCTTCCGCCAACATCCAGAAGGCACGCAACTCCGTCAAGTACGCCAAGGAGGCCGACGAGCAGGCCGAGACCGACACCCAGGCTCTGGTCGACGCTCTCAACGCCTACCGCGAGATCGTCAACCCGCTGATCCGCAAGGCCAACCACGAGAACGAGACCAGCGGCCGCGACCGCCTGCCGCGCATCTCCACCATCGACGAGGCCACCAAGCTCAACTCCCACCGCGTCTACCAGCAGGTCGTCGCCCTCGAGGCCGAGGTCAACAGCCAGCACGAGCAGCTCGGCATCTGGTCCATGGACCAGAACTTCCGCGACTACATCACCCGCGATCACGCTGCGGCCGTCGTCGCTCTGTGGGAGGCCACCACCGCCAACTCCGCATCCGTGAAGGCTGCCTGGGACAAGGCTGTCGCCTCCAACCGTGAGGCCCAGCTCTCCGACGTCCTGGTTCGCCAGCTCTTCCTGGAGCGCGCCACCGCTCAGCGCGACACCCTGCGCGCTCTGCAGGCCTTCTACTCCGTCTCCGCCCGCTACGTCGAGCTCTACCAGGACACCGACCTGGTCGGCGAGCGTAAGGCCAACCTGCGTACCCTGTACCGCAACACCCTGGACAACATCCGCGACGGCATCGACTACAACTTCGATATCCTGAACCAGAACGACTCCAGGGCCAAGGCGTTCTTCCTGCACTGGAACACCGACCTGCGCAACAACGACGATCAGGACGCCTACGATCGTTGGAAGGCACAGTTCGCCACCTTCACCTACATGCGCATCTTCGAGAACGGCCGCATCTGGCAGGAGGCCGTCGAGCGTGTCGAGGGCATCGACGCCGACCTGGTTGCCGAGCGCAAGGCTGAGCAGGAGCGCCTCGAGCGCGAGCGCAAGATGGCTGAGGATCTGGCCAAGATCGCCGAGGGCAAGACCAACTCCGGCTCCTCCTCCTTCAAGCTCTCCTCCTAGAAGGAAGCTGACCGCCAGCGCCCCCGGCGCTGAGGTTCACTGAAGCGATAAGAACCCGCTTCATCCACCTGTGTGGATGGAGCGGGTTCTTTGCTGCCCAGGAACGCCCACAGCCCCGCTGCGCTCCCCGGAGAAGGGATGCCGCAGCGGGGCTGTGGTGTGTGGTGTGGGGCCTGTGTCAGCTGTTGCGGAGGTCGAAGAGACCGTCCTGGATGAGGCGGACCATGAGATCCGACTTGGTGCCCGCCGGACGGCCGACGCTCATGTACTTCTCCCGCACGCGGGCGATGTGGGTGCGGACCGTGTCCTCGGAGACCCCGAGCAGGGTGCCGACCTCACGCTTCGACACCGCATTCAACCAGGCGACCACGACCTCGAGTTCCCGTTTGCTCAGGATCGGCACCGTGGGGGTCTTCTCCGGTACTGACACACATCCTCCATCGTCGGGAACAGTCTTTAACGTGATGGATATTACTTCATAAGGTGACTGCCCCGCAGGCTCCGGGGGAGGCTCACGTCTCTTCCGGGGGCGGCGTCGAGAAGCATCCGGACACCTGCTACCCCACCGTCAGCTCCTGCGGTGCCGGCGTCGCCTCAGGGGCGCGGCGCTCCCGGCGCCGGCGGGTGGCCCGCTCGGCGGTGTCCGCGACGCGGTCGACGAGGTCGTGCCAGACGAGCTCCACCGGTCCCCGACGGTAGTAGCGCAGCCACACCGCGGAGAGGCCGATGAGGAAGGCGGAGATGCCCACGTAGATGCCCAGGGTGGCGACAATCTCCCAGGGCCCCTGGATCCGGCGGCTCACACCCAGGCCCCAGTCGTAGAAGATGATCGAGGCGATGAGGTTCTGCAGGATGTAGTTCGTCAGTGCCATCCGCCCGACGAGGGACAGCAGGTGCCCCATGACGCCCACGCGCTCCCGACGGGCGTAGAAGGCCGCGACGGCGGCGAGGACGCCGAAGGCGACGATGGTGGAGGTCCCGTAGCGGGCGACGTGGCCGGCGGTGTCGGTGAGGCGCAGCGCCCAGTCGAGGGGGAACCCGACTCCGAACCCGATGCCCATGACGATGCGGCGCAGGCGGACACCCTCCGGGAGGAAGAGACCGGCCCGGTAGAGGTGGGCGCCGACGAGGAACAGTCCCAGGCCCATGAAGAACATGATGGGGATCTCCCCGCGGCCGCCGATGAAGTTCTGCACGCGGTCGGTGACCATGCCCCAGTAGGAGTCGGTGGGCAGGGCCTCCGGGAGGAAGCGCATCCCCTCCTCACCCGGGGTGGCCTCGCGGATGAAGTCGCCACCCGGGAAGGAGCCGAACAGGCGCGGCCCGCCGGCCATGAAGAACATCATCACGGCGTGGGCGGCGAGGCCCACCCACATCCAGATCTTCTGCGTCCGGGGGCTGCCGGCCAGGACCGCCGCCACGACCAGGGCGGTGAGGCCGTAGCCCATGAGGACGTCGAACTCGAAGATGAAGATGTAGTTGAGCAGGCCGTCGAGAATGAGGATCAGCGCCCGCCACGGGTAGCGGCCCGGCCAGGGCTCGCCGCGGCGCACCGCCGCCTGGCGCTGGATCTCCAGACCGATGCCGAACATGATGGTGAGCAGGCCGATGAACTTGCCGTCGGTGAAGAGGTTGAGCAGGACGTCGGCGACGGAGTTGAAGGCCGCCAACGCCCCCTCCGCCGCCACGGTGTCCACGCCCGGTTCCCCGCCGGAGGAGCGGGAGAAGATCCAGATGTTGGTCAGCAGGGTGCCGAGGATCGCGATGCCCCGGAGCACGTCGAGGGCGATGATGCGCCGTCGGGAGGTGAGTGCATTGGTCATACGAGGACCTTAAAAGAACACCCCTGGGAGGCCGTGCCCAGACATCGCCCCCTTGCTGGGACAACCCTGGGACGGGCACGCCAGCAGCCACCGTGAGCTGGGCTTTCGGAGGTGTTACTGGGAGGGGCCCACTATCGAAGCCCGCGCCCCCAGAAAACTCCCAGCCACCGCCACCCGTGCACGGGGTCAGGGAACACCCCTAGTGACCCTGACCCACGGTGCTACTTCTGCTCGGGCTTGACCATCGGGAACAGGACGGTCTCCCGGATGCCCAGGCCGGTCAGGGCCATGAGCAGACGGTCCACGCCCATGCCGATGCCGGAGGTCGGCGGCATGCCCTGCTCCATCGCGGCGAGGAAGTCCTCGTCGAGGACCATCGCCTCATCGTCACCGCCGGCGGCCAGACGGGCCTGGTCCTCGAAGCGCTCACGCTGGATGACCGGGTCGACCAGCTCGGAATAGCCGGTGGCCAGCTCGAAGCCGCGGACGTAGAGGTCCCACTTCTCGGTCACACCCGGCTTGGAGCGGTGCTGACGGGTCAGCGGGGAGGTCTCCACCGGGAAGTCCTTGACGAAGATCGGGCCGGTGAGCTGGTCCTCGCAGAGCAGCTCCCAGATCTCCTCCACGAGCTTGCCGTGGCCCCAGCCGCCCTTGGCGGGAACCTCGAGGCCGACGACGTCGGCAAGCTGCTTGAGCTCCTCGACGGTGGAGTCGATGGTGACCTCCGGCTGGCCCGGGTACTTGCGCTGCAGCGCCTCGTTGAGGGAGGGGTACATCTCGATCTCGGGCCACTCGCCGCCGAGGTCGTACTCGGTGCCGTCGGCGAGCGTGACCACATGGGAGCCGAAGACGTCCATGGTCACCGCCTGGATGAGCTCCCGGATGGTGCGCATGCCGGTGTTGTAGTCGCCCCACGCCTCGTAGGTCTCCAGCATGGCGAACTCCGGGGAGTGCGAGGAATCGACGCCCTCGTTACGGAAGTTGCGGTTGACCTCGAAGACCTTGTCGATACCACCGACCACGCACCGCTTGAGGAACAGCTCCGGCGCGATACGCAGGTACAGGTCGATGTCGAGGGCGTTGGAACGCGTCTGGAAGGGACGGGCCGCCGCACCACCGTGCAGGGTCTGCAGCATCGGGGTCTCCACCTCGACGAACCCCTCGTCCTCCAGGTGATGACGCAGCGCGCGCATCACCTTGATACGGGTCATCGCGTTCTTGCGGGCCTGCTCACGGACGATGAGGTCCGTGTAGCGGTGACGGACGCGGGTGTCCTCGGACAGGTCCGCGAAGGTCACCGGGAGGGGACGCAGCGCCTTGGAAGCCATCTGCCAGGAGGAGGCCATGATGGAGAGCTCGCCGCGACGGGAAGCGATGACGCGACCACGCACGGAGACGAAGTCACCGAGATCGACGTCAGCCTTCCAGGAGTCCAGCGACTCCTGACCCACCTCAGCCAGGGAGAGCATCGCCTGCAGCTGGGTGCCGTCACCGTCCTGCAGCGTGGCGAAGCACAGCTTGCCCGTGTTGCGCATGAAGATGAGGCGACCCGCGACGGCCACCTCGACGTCGGTCTCCTCGCCCGGGCCCAGGTAGGTCACGCCCTCCTCGCCGGCAGCGTCCTCACCCTCCGGGACCACCACGAATTTGGCCCGCAGGTCACGCAGCGACGTGGTGCGGTCGACGGTGACGGGATAGGGCTCCACACCAGCGTCGATGAGCTTCTGACGCTTCTCTCGACGGATGCGCAGCTGTTCGGGGAGGTCCTGGGGATTCTTCTGCTCGGTCACGGCTACCAAGGGTAGCCGATGACCTGCGGCAGCGTTCAACGCACCCGGGAGTACAGATGCTCCGGACGCCCCGATCCCCCGTAGCGCAGACGCACCGCCACCACCCCCTGCGCCGCCAGCTCAGCCAGACGCCGCTGGGCGGTCGCGCGGGACACTCCCGCCCGGGCGGCGGCCTCGGAGGCGGAGAGCTCGGAGTCGCCGAGGGCGTCGAGGAGCAGTTCCTCCGTGGCCGAGCGCGCCGGCCCCGCGCTCTCCCCGGGACCGTGCAGGATCGCCAGGGCGCGGTCGATCTTCTCCTGCGACAACCCGCGCGAACCCGAGACGACGCTGCGGTAGCGCGCGTACCTGTCGAGGCGGTCCAGCAGGCTCGCCTTCGGGAACGGCTTGAGCAGGTAGGCCAGCACCCCCGCGCGGATCGCCCGCCGCACCGTGTCCGGCTCCCCTGCGGCGCTCAGGACGAAGGCGTCCAGACCGCAGCCCCGGACCAGCTCAATACCGTCGCCGTCGGGGAGGTACACATCCGCCAGCAGCAGGTCCGGAGGTTCCTGGGCGATGACCGCCCGCGCCTCCGCGACCGTCCGCACACTGTCCTGCACCCGGAAACCGGGCGCCTCCGCGACGATCCCCGCGTGGATGGCCGCCACCCGGAAATCATCCTCGACGACCAGCACGCGCCACTCCCGGACGTTCACCTGACACCTCCTCCACCCGGCACCGATTCCCCACCGACTCTGCCACCCTCCCCGAGCACACCGGGAATCCGCGCCCCGACGACCGCCCCCTGCCCCGGGGACCCGCCCCGGTCAATGACCCACACGTCCCCGCCCCGGCGCCGGGTGAGCTCCCGTACCAGCGGCAACCCGATCCCGTGCCCGTGTACCGCCCCACCCTCCTGCGGGCGCCGGGCGAAGACATCCACGCCTTCCCCGATACCCGGCCCGGAGTCCGCCACCGTGAGCACCAGATCCCCGCCCGACTGCAGCAGAGTGACCTCCACCCACCCGGACCCCGGCGCGGCGGCCCGCACCGCGTTGTCGAGGAGGTTGCCCAGCACCGTCGCCGCGTCCTCCGGATCCCGCAGCTCATCCAGGAGCAGCGTGTCCCCGCCGACCTGCATCCGGACGCCCCGCTCCGCCGCCTCCAGGGACTTCAGGCCGAGGAAGGAACGGAGGAAGGGGTCGTCGATGAGGTCGGCGTCGACAAGCGGGTAGTCCACCGCACCGCGACGCTCCAGCGTCCGCAGGAACTCACGGGCCTCCTCCACCTGCCCCGCGTCGAGCAGCCCCGCCGCCACATGGATCCGGTTGGCGAACTCATGGCGCTGCACGCGTAACGCCGACGTCATCGTGCGCACCGAGTCGAGCCGCTCGGTGAGCTCGAGGATGTCCGTGCGGTCACGCAGCACCACCACCCACCCCAGCACCCGACCGTCCCGCTGCACCGGCCGACAGTCCAGGTAGAGCACCCGGTCACCCACCACCACGTGATCCCGCCTGCCCTGCTGCCCGCCCGGCCGGAGCAGCCGGGCCACGGGCTGCGGCAGGGCAGGATCGGTCACCGCCCGGCCCTGCAGCTCCCCCACCCCGAGCAGCTCCACGGCCACGTCGTTGGCCAGGCGGATCGTCCCCGCCTCGTCCACCGCGACCACGCCCTCCGCAACCCCGTTGAGCACGGCCTCCTGATTCTGCACCAGGGCCACCAGCTCCTCCGGCTGCAGGCCGAGGGTGCTGCGTTCCCAGCGTCCCCGGAACACCAGGGCCGCGAGGGCGCCGATGAGCAACGCCAGCGTCGCCGCCCCGGCCGTCCACGCCAACTGTCCACGGAGGCTGGCGTAGACCCCGGAGCGGGCGAAACCCACGCTGACCATCCCCACCGGCTCCCCGCCCTCGGGGTCGCGGACCGGGACCTTGGCGCGGGCGGACTCCCCGAGGGTGCCCGTCTCCCAGGCCACCACCTCACGGCCCTCCAGGACCGGGCGGAACTCCGTGCTCACCTGCTCCCGCAGCCGCTCCGGGTCGGGGTGCGCCAGGCGCAGCCCCTCCGCGTCGGTAATGACGATGAACAGCGCACCGGTGCTCTCTGCCACGTCACCTGCCCGCCCCCGCAGCACCTCCTCCGCCACCTCCGGGGCCGCCCCCTCCGAGGCGCCGGCGACCACCCGACGCACCTCGGGGTCGGATGCCACTGCGCGGGCGATGGCCAGGGCGGAGGCCTCCGCCTCACCGCGCAGGTGCTGCACGGTGACCCACGAGAGGATTCCCGTGAACACCGCCGTGACGACGGCCACCACCAGCAGCTGCAGCAGCAGGACGCGGGTGATGAAGCGCGGGGAACGCACGGTCGGCACCTCCTTCGGGCCTGATTGACGCAGTGAGCACAATGCGCAGAAAGGAGTGATTGCACAGAAGGGCAGCGAACGATCACAACAGTTCCGCAGTGGCGCAGGTCACCCTAGGCTACCGGCATTCCCCCCGACCACAGGAGAAAGTCACCATGCAAACACCCCTCGCGCTGACGATCATCGGCCTGGCCATCGTGGCCGTGACCGTCGGCATCCTCATCCGGGGCCGCACGAACCCGACCGTCGTTATGACCCTCGTCCCAGCCGCCGGTGCCCTCATCGCGGGCTACAGCCTCGAGTCCCTCGGCGAGTTCTTCGGGATCGGCCTGGACAAGGTGATGAACGTCGTCGTGATGTTCATCTTCGCCATCATCTACTTCGGCATCATGCAGGACGTCGGCCTGTTCAACCCCATGGTCAAGGGGCTGATCCGGGCCACCCGCGGCAACATCGTCCTCGCCGCCCTGGGTACCGCCGCCATCGGCATCGTCGCCCACCTCGACGGGGCCGGCGCCAGCACCTTCCTGCTCACCATCCCGGCGCTGCTCCCGCTGTACCGCGCGCTCCACATGAGCCGCTACGTCCTGCTGTGCATCGTCGCCATCGCCGCCAGCGTGATGAACATGCTCCCCTGGGCCGGCCCCGTCGGCCGCGCCGCCTCCGTCATCGCCGAGGACCCCGCCGAGATCTGGCAGCACCTCCTGCCCATCCAGGGTGTCTCCATCGTCATGGTCTTCCTCGTCGCCGGCCTCCTCGGCCTGTCGGAGACCCGCCGCATCGCCCGTCTGCGCACCTCCCCCGACTTCGAGGGACGTGGCACCGTCGACGTCGAGCAGATTGCCGCCGACTTCGTCGCCGCCCAGGAGGAGAACCGACTGGCCCGCGGCTTCACCTACCGCCGCGCCCGCTGGGTCACCGTGACCAACGTGATCCTCTCCCTCGCACTGCTCATCAGCCTGGTCACCGGCGTGATCCCGCCCGCCCCGGCCTTCCTCATCGGCACCTCGCTGGCCCTGCTGGTCAACTTCCGGGGCTCCGCCGAGCAGGCCGCCACCCTCCAGCGCCACGCCCCCGCCGCCCTGGCCATGGCCGGCGTCCTCATCGCCGCCGCCATGTTCCTCGGCGTGCTCAACGGCACCGGCATGCTGGAGCAGATCGCCCTCTCGCTCCTCTCCGTGCTGCCTGCCGCCGTGGGCCCCTGGATCCACGTGGTCGTCGGACTCCTCGGCATCCCGCTCGACCTCATGACCTCCACCGACGCCTACTACTTCTCCGTCCTGCCCATCGTCCAGGAGACCGCCGGCGCCTACGGGGTCAGTGGACTCGGGGCGGCGACGGCGCTCATCGTGGGCAACATCATCGGCACCTTCGTCAGCCCGTTCTCCCCCGCCCTGTGGCTGGGCATCGGGCTGGCCCAGGCGAACATGGGACGCCACATCCGGCTGACCTTCCCCATCGTGTGGGTGTTCTCCATCATCATCCTGCTGCTGGCGCTCGCGCTCGGCATGCTCGCCTGAGTCCCGCCCCGGTGGGACACTGTCCCCATGGACACCACCGCCCTCGACGCCACCGTCACCGCCGTCGCCGCCCTGCTCCTCGTCGTCGGCGTGCTGGGCACGATCATCCCGATCCTGCCCGGCTCGCTGCTGACCATCGGCACCCTGCTCGTGTGGGCGTGGGTGCTCGGGTCCACGGCGTCATGGACGGCGGGCGTGACCGGCATCGTGCTGGCCGTGCTCGGCATGAGCGCCTCCGCCATCCTCACGGGCCGGAAGATGAAGAGGGAGCAGATCCCGCGGGGCCCGGTGCTCATCGGCGTCGCGGTGGGCGTGGTCGGCATGTTCGTGGTGCCGGTGGTGGGGCTCTTCCTCGGTTTCGCGCTCGGCCTGCTGGTCGCCGAGTTCGCTCGACGCAAGGATCTGGCCTCCGCGTGGCGGGCGTCGCTGGAGGCCATGAAGTCGATGGGCTTCGGCATGCTGCTGGAGTTCGCGTGTGCGTCGCTGGCCGGTTTCGCCTTCGCGGTGGGGGCGTTCCTGCACTTCACCTAGGTGGGAAAGGCCGACGGGCTGACGTCGGGAAGCGGAACGTGAGGTTCCGTCCGCGACGTCAGCCCGTCGGCGGGTCAGGGGTGGAGGTGTCAGTCACCCTCAGTTGCGTGCCCACCACTTGTCGAGGGTCAGGTTCGCGACGGTGATGTTGTCGATGTAGTCGCCGCGCACTGGGTCGGTGCCGGTGACGCTGTCGAGGATGTCGGCGCTGCCGGCACCACGGAAGTAGAACGGCACGACCATGTTGGTGTGGTTGCCGGAGTAGTACTCGTGGGTCGGAGCCTCGCCCCGCTCACCGGTCAGGGCTCGGAAGAACTCCCCCTCACCGGCGCCGGACAGGTAGCCGGTCTCGTGGTCGGCGGTGACGATGAGCAGGGTCTCGTTCCAGGAGGAGTTCTCCTCGACCCACTCCACGACGGCCTCGACGGCGTCGTTGAAGGCACGGACCTCCTCGATGTCCCGGGCGATGTCGTTGGCGTGTCCGGCCCAGTCGATGGCGCCGCCCTCGATCATGAGGTGGAAGCCGTCCTCGTCCTGGTTGAGGACGTTGAGGGCGCCCTTGGACATGGTGGCCAGGTCGACGACGTCGTTCATCGGGTCGCTGTAGGGGGCGGCGGAGTCTCCGGAGCGGCCCTGCTGCAGGGTGGAGCCGACCTGTGCCAGGCCGAAGTAGCGGGTGCCGGGCTCGACGTCGCCGTCGGCCAGGGCGCGGAAGGTCTCGTCGTTGTCGAAGAACTCGAAGTCGGTGTCACCGGCGAGGAGGCTGTTGTACTCGGACTCCGCGATGTAGCGGTAGTCGGCGACGGACAGCTCCATGTTGTCGTTGTCGAAGAACGGGTGGCCGGCGCCCATGATGACGTCGAGGTCGCCGTCGATCATCTGACGGGCGATCTCGTGGTAGTCGTTGCGGCTCTCGACGTGTGCGGCCCAGGCGGCCGGGGTGGCGTGGCTGAACGGGACGTCGGAGACGACGCCGGCGGCCTTGCCCTGCTCCTTGGCGCGCTCGGAGGTGTTCTCCAGCGGGT
>Ga0123329_1003002_pt1 | contig 14349 bp, 8 predicted proteins | sample BioC12SIPDNA_FD_89703 | JGI IMG/M metagenome (GOLD analysis project Ga0123329, IMG submission 89703) | Anaerobic biogas reactor microbial communites from Washington, USA - Biogas_R1_B C12 SIP DNA | ecosystem: Engineered > Bioreactor > Anaerobic > Unclassified | place: Washington, USA | collected... | reverse complement strand
ACCAACTACGGCGAGAACAACTCGCTGATGGCGATCACCCGCAACTACTCGATCTCCGTGATCATGACCGCCGGCGTGATGGCCGTTCTGCTTGCGTTCATCGGCAAGCTCGCGGCGCTGGTGAACACAATTCCCGTGGCTGTCACTGGCGGCCTGTCCATCTACCTCTTCGGTGTCATCGGCAAGCAAGGTATCGCCCTGATCCAGAGCGAGAAGGTCAACCTCTTCGATCCCAAGAACCTGGCGATCGGTGCGGTGATCCTCGTCCTTGGCATCGGCGGCAACCTGGGTCTGGCGAACGGCCTGTTCCCGTTCCGCATCCCGCTCTTCTTCCCGGATGGCATCCCGGCAATCGTCTTTGCCGCCATCGTCGGCATCCTACTCAACGCGCTCTTCATCATCGTCCCACCGTCACTCTTTGGGGTCAAAGAGCGCGCAACGCTGGATTTCTAGTCTAGGTCTCGACCTGGGCGGTGCGGCGCTTCCGGACACAGGCTGCGCCGCGCCGCCCGGCAGCCCGCCCCACCCGGTCGGTCACCTGGCAGTGTGGGCAGCGGGACCCAACATAGGGTCCGATGCACTGGGCCGTGGAGGGCTCGACTATGCACCCTTATGACTACTGCAAGCCAACGTCTCTGGGAGAGGCGTTTCAGCACCTGACCAGTCCGGGGAAGGTCGTCGCCGTGGTTGCCGGTGCCACCGACCTCATTCCCCGCGTCCGCGACGGCGTGTTCCACCCGGATCTGGTCGTCGACGTCAAGGGGCTGCCCCGCCTCCGCGATCTCACGGTCCAGGCGGGGACGGGCTCGCTCTTCGTCGGGGCCGCCATCCGGATGAACGAGCTGGCGCGCTCTGAGCTGGTCAGATCCCACTGGAGCGTTCTCGCCGACGCGGCTGCCTCAATGGGGAACGAACAGGTGCGCAACCGCGCGACCATCGGCGGTAACATCTGCACTGCCTCCCCCGCAGCCGACACGGCGCCCGCGCTCTACGTGCTGGAGGGGCTGGTACAGATTGCTGGCCCGGGAGGCGAACGCCAACTGCCCGTCGCGGACTTCATCACCGGGCCCAGGAAAACGGCCTTGCGCCTTGGCGAGATCGTGATCGGGCTGGTTCTGCCACGGCCCCCTGATGGCACCGTCGGCGCCTTCGAGAAGCTGAGCCGCCGCCAGGCAGGGGACCTATCCATCGTGAGCGTTGCAGCCCTGGCCATCCCGGAGGCGGCGCGCCCTTCCTGGCGCCTTGCGCTCGGCGCTGTGAGCCCCACCCCACTGCGTGCAGCCGAGTCAGAGGCTATCCTGGCCGGAGACCTGAGCGATGAGGCGATCGACCGGGCGGCGGCTGCAGCCTATGGGTGCTGCTGCCCGATCTCCGACATCCGCGCGGGTCAGGAGTATCGTCAGGCCATGGTTATCAACCTCACGCGACGCGTCGTCCGGGCGATCATCAGCCGGATGCCCGCGGATCCACCGTGCTGCTAGGAGGTAACGATGCTCCACGAGATCTCACTCACCGTCAATGGCGACCACCACGCGATCGTCGTGAGGTCGCACCACACGTTGCTTCAGGTGTTACGCGAGCAGCTCGGGATTACCAGCCCCAAGCGCGGCTGCGAAAACGGCGAATGCGGCGCGTGTACCGTGCTGCTGGATGGCCTCCCCGTGAACTCGTGTTTGGTGTTGGCACCTGAGGCCGATGGAGCCATCATCGAGACCACCGAGGGACTGAGCGCTGGCGGCGAATTGCACCCGCTGCAGGAGGCCTTCATCCAACACAACGCCGTGCAGTGCGGCTTCTGCACCCCGGGCATGTTGATGTCGTCCAAGGCGCTCCTGGATCGCAACCCTCACCCCACTGAGGACGAGATCCGCGAGGCCCTCGTCGGAAACCTCTGCCGCTGCACCGGGTACGTCCGCATCATCGAGGCCATTCAGGACGTGGCGGGAAGAGGCGAGGAAGGCTAACCGGCATAGCAATCGACGCAACTCTGAGTCCCTTGGGGAGGCAGGTCTATGGCAGGTGAGACGAATCATCCGGTCGGCAAGAGCGTCCCTCGCGTCGATGCCCTGGAGAAGGTGACGGGCGCGGCGCAGTATGTGGATGACATGGCCTTCGGCCCTGGGCTGCTCTACGGCAAACTCGTTCACAGCCCGATAGCCCATGGGCTCATCCGAGCCATCGATATGAGCGCGGCCCTGGCCCTGCCCGGCGTCAAGGCGGTTGTGACGGGACAGGATGCCCCACGCCGGCTCGGCCTCTACCTTAAGGACCGTTTCATCTTCGCTCACGACCGCGTCCGCTACGTGGGCGAGTCTGTAGCAGGCGTCGTCGCGACGAGTGAGGAGATCGCCGAGCGGGCCGCAGCCCTGGTCCACGTGGAGTACGAGCCCCTCGAGCCGGTCTTCGACCCCTACCTCGCCGCCCAATCCGGGGCGCCGCTGGTCCATCCGGACCTGGGAAGCTACGAAGTTGTCAACTTCATCTTCCCGGAGCCCGGAACCAACATCTCAGAGCACTTCCGCCTTCGCAAGGGCGACACGGAAGCCGCCTGGCCCCGTTGTGCGACCGTCGTCGAGAGCACTTATACGTTGCCTCAGATACAGCACGCGCCCATCGAGACGCACATTGCCGTCGCCCGCTGGGATCCATCGGACGAGATCACGCTCTGGGCAGCCTCGCAGTCGCCCTTTGCCCAGCGCGATCTTCTCGCGCAGAGCCTTGGCGTCCCTCACGGCAAGATTCGCGTCATCTCGCCCTACGTGGGCGGCGGGTTCGGAGGGAAGGCCGGGATCTCGATCGAAGCCAACGTCGCCCTGATGGCCGGCGCGGTGAAGGGACGCCCGGTCAAGGTCAGGATGACGCGCGAGGAGGAGTTCATCGCCACGAACGTGCGCCAGAGCCTCGTGGCGAAGATCAAGATCGGCTGTGACGCGGATGGCCAGCTCCTCGCTATGGAGGTCACCTACTACTTCGGAGGCGGCGCCTACAACGACTACGGCGTCAACATTGCGCGCGCCGCGGGCTACTCCTGCACCGGGCCCTACGACGTGCCCAACGTCAAGGGGGACTCTCTTTGCGTCTACACGAACCACCCAATCGGCAGCGCTATGCGCGGGTTCGGGATGCCCGAGATCCACTGGGGCATCGAGCAGGTGATGGATCTCCTGGCAGAGCGTATCGGCATGGACCCGGCGGAGTTCAGACGGCGCAACTGCGTCCGCACAGACGATACCATCCTCACGGGGATGACCATGCCCCGGATCGATCTGGTCGCGTGCATCGACAAGGTGACCCGGGCCATCGGTTGGGGTAGCCAGCCAGCACCCTCGGCACCCAATAAGCGGCGCGGCAAGGGCATCGCCATTATGTGGAAGGCCCCAGCCATGCCCCCTAACCCCGGCAGCTCTGCCATCGTACGCTTCAATGAGGATGCCACGCTGAACGTCTACGTCGGTGGGCAGGAGATCGGCCAGGGCGCGTTCACCGTGGTCGCCCAGATGGCCGCGGAGGCCCTGGGCATCCCGTATGAGTGGGTGCGCGTCTCAGCCAATCCTGTCGACACCAAGTACAGCCCTTACGAATGGCAGACAGTCGCCAGCAGGCTCACCTGGTCGATGGGCAACGCCGTGAAGGCAGCTGCCGAGGATGCGCGAGCCAAGATCCTCGACATTGTGGCCCGCTACTGGGATGAGGACCCCACTGACCTTGACATCAAAGAGGGCGTCGTCGTGTCCTACCGCTCCGAGCGGGAGCAACCCCTGCAGAAGATGGTCGTCTATGGGCTGCCGAACGAGAACTTCGAGGGTTGGCAGGGCGGCCCGATCGTTGGATCGGGCAAGTTTATGCCCACCTACGTCACGGGCCTCGATCCGGACACAGGCCAGGGCACGCGTGCCGTGGTCCACTACACGGTCGGCGCGCAGGCCGTTGACCTGGAGGTTGACACCGAGACCGGGGCCATCGAGATCCTCACGATCGCCAGCGCCTACGACGTTGGCAAGGCTATCAATCCGGACCTGGTGATGACGCAGATCGAGGGCGGTGCCGTCCACGGGATGAGTTCCGCATTCGAGGGGCTGCGCTTCGACCAGAGCGGGCGTCCCATAAACGGCAGCTTCGTGGACTACAAGATCGCGACGGCAAAAGACGCGCCGCGGGCCATCCACGGCGACATCGTCGAGACCCCGCTTGAGGATGGGCCCTGGGGCGCTCGCGGCGTCGGTGAGCACGTGATGGTCCAGACCGCGCCAGCTATCGCCAACGCGCTCTATGCGGCCACGGGACGCCGTTTCACCGACCTACCTCTCAGCAGCGAAAAGGTGTACCTGGCGATGCACCCGGAGGGCCCTGAACTGAGCTGTGAGCTGCCCGACAAGGATCCGCCCGGCGCCTGAAACGGGCTAGAGCTGCGCCGGGGTGGGTCCATCGCAACTGCCACGGCGGTTGCGGACGGCTGCTCCTGGGCTGACTACGGCTGGCGCTGCGGGTCTCCCCACCTCCCGCACGTGGGAGCGCCACGCTCCCGCAGATCGACGATAGCGCTCCCGCAACCACGATCGATCTCCTCCCGTATATAGCGTGCAAGGAAAGCACAAGGGAGGATTATTCGCATGACACAACAGTCCGACGGACCTACCGTCAACCAGGAAACCTACGTCCACCCCAGCAGCGTCGTCGTCCCGCCCGCGCGGCCGGCGCCACCGCGCCGGCGGTCGCTCTTCTGGCCGATCGCCCTGATCGCCTTTGGCGTCCTGCTCCTGTTGTCCAACCTGGGCATCGTCCCCGCGACCGGCTGGGCCGTGCTCTGGCGGTTCTGGCCGATCGCCCTGGTCGCACTGGGCATTGACGTTCTCATCGGGCGTCGGTCGGTGGCCGGAGCCATCGCCAGCGGCATCCTGATGCTGGTGCTGGTCGGCACGGCGATCGGCATCGCCCTGTTCGCCGAGCAGATTCCCGCACTCGTTGATCTGGCGCGTCCAGCAACGCTGCAACGAGATCAGCTCGTGCAGCCGCTCGAGCAGACCGAGGAAGCCACGGTGACGATCGACTGGACGAGCGCGCCTGGAACCCTGAGCGCTCTCGTTGATTCGCCGAACCTGATGGAGGCCAACATCGCCTACCGTGGAGAGCTGATCTACCACGTTGAGCGACACAATTCACGCACGAGCATCAGCCTCGACACGATGCTTCAGGGAATCCCCTACAGTACGTTGAGCTTTGATGACTCGCAGCAGCGTTGGGACGTAGAGCTGTCGCCAGAGGTCATCCTGGACCTCGTGCTGGACACGAGCACGGGTGCCTGCAGCTTCGATCTGCGCGACCTGAACGTGCGCAGCCTCGTACTCGATGCCGGGACCGGCTCGATTGACCTCAGCCTTCCCGGAGAGCGCGACCTCGAGGCGCTTCTCGATGGAGGATCGGGCGCGATCACCATCGACGTCCCCGATGATGCCGGGCTGCGGCTGCATCTCGACGGTGGCAGCGGCGGGTTTCATCCGGGCGATGACCTCGAACTCGTGCGGGGTGACGAGGACGACGGCACGTGGGAATCCTCAAACTTCGACCGGGCCGACTACCAGATCGTTCTGACGGTTGACCAGGGATCAGGAAGCTTGCGCATCGAGTAGCACAACCCCATGCTCCTCCAGCAGTAGTGCGGCTCCCTGGCGAAGCGCCAGGGAGCCGCAGTTGCGTTTGGTCGGGCGAGGTTAGCGCGCGATGGGCGCCAGGCCCAGGCGCGCCCGCGTCTCATCCAGGATCTGCTCGGTTCGCGACGCGCCAACCCGGGTGACCCCCAGCGCGCGGACCTCCAGCAACCTGTCGAGCGACCGCACGCCACCAGCAGCCTTGACCTGGACCGAGGCAGGCGAGTGAGCGCGCATCAGCGTGAGATCAGCGTCCGTCGCCCCGCCACTTCCGTAACCGGTACTTGTCTTCACCCAGTCTGCCCCGAGGTCGGCACAGATCTCACACAGGGCGATCTTGTGCGCATCCTGGAGGTAGCAGTTCTCGAAGATCACTTTCACCCTCTGACCGGCGGCGTGCGCGGCGTCGATGACGACTTTCAGGTCATGGCGGACGTAGTCCCAGTCACCGCTCAGCACCTTGCTGATGTTGCAGACGGTATCGAGCTCCTCGCATCCGTCCGCGAGAGCGCGCTCGGCTTCGGCAAGCTTGATCGCCGTCGTGTGCCCTCCGTGAGGGAACCCGATCGTCGTGCTCGCTTTGACGCTCCCACCAGCCGCACGCAGCAGGTCCGCGCAGCGCTTGAGGTAGTAGGGCATGATACACACGCTCGCAACGTCATACGCAATCGCCACCTGGATGCCCGCCTCCAGCTCGGCGGTGGTCAGGGTGGGATTCAACAACGAGTGGTCGATCATCTTGGCGATCTGCTCATAGGTGTAGTCCATCATACGCTCCCTGGTTGATATCGACGGTGCACGCATTATACTTGTGCAAGGTACAGGCGAAAGGAGGCGCAGGATGGACGCCTGCAGGTTCGACTTCAGGAGCAGTGTCGTGGTCGTCGCCGGTGCCAGTGGCACGCTGGGAAGAGCCGTCGCCCTGGCTTTTGCCGAGGCTGGAGCCAGCCTGGTGCTCGTCAGTCGCAACGCCGACAGCGTCCGTGCGGCACTGCCCGAACTCTGTGCGGCATCCACTACGCTTGTAGCACCGTCGACCGATCTCAACAACCCCGATGCCACACAGGCGATGGTCGGGAAGGCGCTCGACCGGTTCGGGCGCATCGACGTACTTGCCAACACCGTCGGCGGCTACCGGGCCGGAGAGCCTCTGCAGCGCACCGACCTATCGGATTGGGATGCTATGATGGCGCTCAATGCGCGCACTGCGTTCGTAGTGTCCCGCGCCGTCCTTCCGGTGATGCTGGATCAGGGCCGAGGGCGCATCATCCTCACCGCAGCACGGGGTGCGCTGCAGGGCAAACACCACGCCGCAGCCTATACCGCATCCAAGGCTGCGGTCGCGCGCCTGACCGAATCGCTTGCTGACGAGGTAAAGCACCTCGGCATCAACGTCAACTGCGTCCTGCCCGGCACGATCGACACCGACAGCAATCGGCGAGCGTTGCCCTACACTGACACAGCCAACTGGGTCCCGCCGCAAGACATCGCGCGCGTCTTCCTCTTCCTGGCCTCCGAAGCCGCATCCGCGATTCACGGCGCGCTGATTCCTGCCTACGGCCTCAGTTAGTCACCCCAAACCCCGTCGGTAGACCGGGGATTGGCCGGGCGGTAGTCCCTGCGCACCGCGATGCGACCCTCTAGGGCAACTCGACAGCATACAGGGCCCCCGCATGCGCATCGCCAATGTACAGTGTGCCATCGACGGCCTTCAAGCCTTGAGGGAAGCCGAGGGATGTACCGCCAGCGGCGGTCAACGCCCACTGGTACCCGCCCTGAGCATCGAACGCCAGCACGCGCCGCCGCATCGGATCGGTCACGTAGAGGCGATCGTCGTTGTCGCCCCAGGCCAGGAACGGTTTCTCGTCCGGATTGGTCACATCCCAGGTCGGCACCGTCCACTGGGTCAGGGCCTCGCCCTGTGGGGTAAACAGCTGGATCCGCCGGTTCCACGTGTCGGCAACGGCCACAACGCCGTTACCGTTGACCGCGATTCCTACAGGTTCGTCCAACGCACCCGCCCGTGTGCCGCTGCCCCCAAACTCCCGCAGGAATGCTCCGTCCAGGTCAAACACCTGGACCCGCTTGTTGCCCGTGTCCGACACATACAGCTCGCCATCTGGGCTGATGGTTAGCGCACGAGGGCCGTAGAAGAGGCCCTGCGCTGTTGGCAGTCCAGTCATCGCGACCTGGACCAGGCCGCCCCAGCTCCCCATGGGCGTGTAGTCGGGCGAAAACTTCTGGATCCGGTGGTTCCAGGTATCCGCCACGTAGATGGCACCCTCGGCATCGACGGCGACGTCCCACGGTTCGTTGAGCTGCCCGGGCTCGGCGCCGTAGCCACCAAACGATGCCACAGTGCCGTCGGGCCGCACGTGCCAGATCCGATGGTTCAGCGTGTCGGCCAGGAAGATCGAGCCATCCGGCGCCAGCGCCACGCCGCGCACAACAGCGCCTGGCAACAGTGTCTGCTTCTCCAGAAGGAGCACCCGCGCCCCGGCACCGTACGGATCGGGAGCAAGCGTCGCCACAGGCTCGCTGTAGACGGGCCGCCCATCGCCGGCAGCCATCGGCCAGGTCCGCTGGGCTGCTTCGCGCCGCACGTAGAGCCGGAACTCCTCGCGATAGGGCCACGTCTGCAACGTGAACGGGTTTGCCGGATTCTTCAGGGCCGCATAGGCCGCGTAATCACGATTCCATACGATATCCCACAGGGCCGCCCGCATCGCCGGGTCGCGCAGCGCACCCGCGATCCGGTGGATTGTCAGATCATAGTAGTCCTGGATCGGCCACCAGAGGAAGCGGTAGTCAAAGTGGACGTACGCGTCGCCGAGGATCTCCTCCACGACGCCGTACTGGGGGCTTCCGGCGATGATGACCGGGCACGCCAGGAGTTGGTCGGCTGACGGGGTTGTGCTGTAGAAGTAGTTGTTGGGGAACTCCGCCATGTACCAGGTCATCGGCCAGGACCCCTTCTCCCCGTAAGCCACGCGCACCTCAGTCGCAGTGCCCGTCTCGCGCCAGGAGACTTCGCGGATCTGGTCGAGCGCGATCTTGATGTCCGGCGTGCCGTGTGCGTAAACCAGGAATTCGGTCGCCAGATCGTAGGTGACGAAGTTGAGCCTGACCATCGCCCGCACCGTCGTAGCGGCCAACAGAGCAAGGACAAGCAGTCCAAGCCATTGCGCTCCTTGCCTTCGTCCCACGCGCCTCCAGGCCCAGAGGAGCGCAACGCCGGCGGCACAGGCGCCGAGGGCGCCACCAACCGCTGCCCACGCCGGACGGATCTGCGCCAGCGACGGCCCCGCGGCCGAGACGCCCATCCGCAGGCCGGGAATCGCTGAACCGCCGTTGTGGATGGCCACGGCAACGCCGCCAACGCCGACTGGAGCGGCAGCGAGCAGCACCCATCCAGCCCGGTTCGCCACTGCCTGCAAGGACACCCGGTCCAGAAGCCGGCCAAGTCCCCATCCCCCAAGAAACGCACTCGGCAGGACGATGTGCACGAGCAGCCAGGGCATCTTCTCGCCTGCAACACTGTATCCGATCCATGACAGCACGGTCCAGCCGAGAAGGAACAGCGGAAAGCCCACGGAGAGCGGAGCTGCAGACTGATCACCCGGAGCCAGCGACGGCTCTGGGCTATCATCCTCCTGGGGAGGGGGCCGCAGTCCCCATTGGACGGCACCTCGCACCGCCCCGATGGCGCCCACCCCGGAAAGCACCAACGGGAGATACTCATAGAGTGAACCGATCAGGACGTAATAGTACGACGGCTGGTTACCCCGCTGCACGCCGTGCTGCGCGATCCAGTAGGCCAGCCCCCCCACAAGCCCTGACAGCGCACCGAAGCCCCAGGTGAAGATCGTCGTGTAGAGCACAATGAAGATGGTGTAATGGATCAGGGCGATGGCAGGCCACCAACGCCGATGCCACCACAGCCCAAGAGCGATTGAAACGACGAGGGTGCCGATGAGGACAGCAAACAGCGACACAACCGTCGGTATGGGTACGACAGTGAAGTTCCCCGTCCGGACAGCCTCGTAGACCACGTTCATATCGACGCCGCCCACGACCATGATCAGTAGTGCAGAGCCGAGGGGCAGCGTCAGGGTCCCCAGGACCATCAGGATGTCGAAGAGACGATTGCCCGCAAGGGCCTCGCGCCCAATTCCCGGCCGTATGACCAGCAGTGCTGCCGCCAGGGCAAGCAGCGCTCCCATAGCGGCGACTCTGCCCCACACGGGAAAGGCCATTGTCGAGGCGCGGCTTTCGCCCTCGGCATCGAGCGCTATCTCAGTGACCTCACCGCCGCCCATCGAGGCCGCGAACGCGCCGCCAAGGACCACGCCCGCCAGGAGGAGCCCCAGAAAGACCCGGAACAGCGACCGCCGCTCCCAACGTGTGGCCAAAACCCAGACGGCAAGGGGAATCGCAAGCAGCGCCACGAAGATCGCGGTGTAGATATAGGAGGCCTCCTTCGTTGCATACATCACCGAGAAGGCTGCCGCCGCCCAGAGAAGCCAGCTCCGTCTACCACTCTCAAGATAGCGGCCTATACACCAGAGGAGCAGTACGCCGCTCAGCATCAAGGAGGCATCGTGCCGGATGTAGCGCGAATAGTAGGAGATCGAGGGCGAGATCAGCAGCAGCGCTGCGGTGATCGCGGCGCCAGACCGTCCCAGCCACCGGCGAAACAGCAGGGGTGACAGCACCAGCGCTACCCCTGTCAACGCGACGTAGATGCGGGACGTGAAGTCTGTCGCACCCAACAGCCAATAGATTAGGGCCGTTGCCTCGAACAGCAACGGGCCGTGCATCATTGGATTGTGCTGAAAGCCCTGGCCCGCAAACAGGTTCCAGGAGAACTTCGTGTGGATACTCTCATCGTGGCTGATCGCGCGGTCGCCCAGCATCATGAATCGCGTCGCGATCGCAGCAATCAGTAGCACAACGTAGAAGATCCGCTCCCACCGCTCCAGAGCATGTCGCGCCATGCACTCTCCTTATCCCGTCCAGCCTCGCGTCACATTCGACGCAATCATACCAGCGACGTGAGGATAGTCATCTGAGCACGCGCACAACCACCTCGATGGGCAACACGGTCGCGTCGGACCCATCCTCCCAGACGACACGTTGGCCTGTTACCCCATCGTAGAGCCCGATCAGGAGCCGTGCCGAGCCAGACGTATCCCCGGATTTCCACGCCAACCCGTGCTCATCGATGACGATCTCGCCCGGAATCCACCCCGTCGTCGGCCTCGACCAGTTCGCGGGCACCGCATCGTGCTGTGCCACAATCTCATCGTCGACTGCCAGGTGCACGAAGGCCTTCAGGTCCGCGCCAGCTGCCGCCGGCCCGGCCTCCCACTGCAGTGTGAGCGTCAAAGGCGCCCCGGCCACCACAGTCGTGTCGGGGTCCAGCGTGAAACCCACCAACGTGGCGACGTCGCCCGCCCGGACGTTCAGGCGGTAGTCCGCAGGCGGAGCCGTGAACAGATGCCCGACAGCCGCCAGGGTCACGCCGCCCACCGTCAACGACCGCCCGGCGACGCGCACAACGACGCGCGCTTCACCGTCCTCGGCGTTTGCGGGAACCGTCAGCGCAACGCTGTGGAGCAGTGGACGCCCCGCCGGCACACTGGAATCGGCGACCCGCAGCGGCACCGAGCCCAGGACCACGTCGCCCTGCTCCAGCGCGACCTCCGCCCCCACCACGTCCTCAGACGCCGCGGAGGCCCGCCAGAGCGTCGACACGAAGAGCGTCTCGCCCGGGCTTGCAGCCGCCCGGTCGATGCTCACTGCATCGAGCCACAGCCCAGGGGCGGTCTCCACACCCACAACCGGTGCCAGATCGGATAGCCCGTACGCCGACGTATCGCGCCACGGCTCAAGGAGTGGCGTCACCTCGCCCAGGCGGAGCGCTGGCAACGGAGCGCCGCTGGTCGCGTTCAGGACGATCGTCCTGTCCGGCACAGCAGTGTCGTACAAGCCGATCTCGAGCCGGTAACCCACCGGCAATAGCCCCACCGGCAGCGGGACAATGTGATACGAGGTCACGGCTCCGTCGCCCGCCCAGCCATCCGTCGGCGCAAGGCCAGCATCGATCAGCGGCTCGGCTACCGCAGCCACGAGAGCCCCAGACGGGGCATAGAGCCTCAGGGCGACGCCAAAACGCACGCCGGGAGTAACACCCACCCAACGCAGTGCCACGGGAAGCGCTGCGCCGCTCACCGGGCGCGCCGCATAGCTTGCAGCCTCGAGGCAGAGCCCTTCGTCAGCCGCGCAGGTGCGCTCCACCGGACGCATCGCCGGCTGGCGCAGGGTCTCGGCCAGGGCATACGCCTCCAGCGTGACGCCCTGGAAGGCGTGCCGCTCGACCAACACACCCGATGAAGTGAGGGCGGCGCGAAGCGCATCCCGTGGATCAACAGCGTCACGCCCGTAGTCCATGACGTAGACCATCGGCGCAGCACCCACCTGGGCCGCAAACGGCCCAAGTGCGCCTTCCCATGCGCTTGCCTCCGGCGCCATCACGATCCGAGCGGATCCCACTTCATACTGCTCGAGCGACCAGTCAGTGGCAGGGACCACGACGACGTCACCGGGCCCGGACTGATCGCGCAGAAAGGCCGCCACAGCGCGCACATCGCTGCGCGCGTACCGGGGTTCGACCGCATACGCCCGCAGCCCCAACACGGACGTCACCAGCACCGCAGCGAGTAGCCCAAGCCGCAGGGCGTACCCAGCGCACCGTAGCCAGCCGCGGCTGCGAACCGGACGTGCCACGACCAGCGCAGCGGTCATCCAGCCGCCGACGACGAAGGCGTACAGATAGCGGGGATGTGATTGAGGGCTGAGCGCCCAGATAGCGGGCGCAACAGCGAAAGGCACGAGCCAAAAGAACAGGCTCGCGCCGACGGCGCGGGCCCCCATGGCTGCCCGACCCTGGCGGTGCCACATGCCCATAAGGACGCCGAGAAGCAGAAAGAGCCCGACCAGGATCGAGGATCGAACCAGCGTACGGTCGCCCAATGCTGCGGGCTGCGCCGTCGTGTGGAAGAGCCCCAGCATCCCGGCCACATAGCCCGCGGTAACTGGCGTCGCCGTCGGGTTAGCCAGGCCAGCCTGTACGGTCAGACGCTGCAGGCCTGTCGCCACAACAAAGCCGGCCCAGGGAGCCACCAGAGCCGCCGCGACCGCCAGGCCCTGCGCCCAACGCCCCAGCAACCGGCGCCGGTCGGCGCGCGCGGAGGTCCGGAACGCCCGGATGATGACCCACAGAGCAGCAGCTCCGCACGCAACCACGCCCACGTAGTGGGTCAGCACCAAGCCGGCCTGAACTGCGCCCAGAACGAGGCGATATACGGACTTAGAGATCCGTTCGCCATCGCCGTCATCGCTGGCGGGCCACGCCAACGACCAGAGGACGAGAACGCCCATCGGGAGCAACGCGTAGGCACGCACCTCCTGGCCATACACGATGAGGGGCGGTGCAAGCGAGAGGAGCACGGCGGCCACGCGCCCGCTTCGACTACCAGCGCGGCGCGACACGAACCGGTAGGCGGTCGCCGGCAGCAATGTGACGGCCAGCGCCGAGAGATAACGACCGGAGAAGGGCGTGAGTCCCGTCAGCGCCAGCCAGGCCTTGAGCAGCACGAAGTACAGAGGAGGATGGATGTTCGCGGCGCGGTCCGCCAGGAGCTGGCGCCAGGGCACGCCGGCGAGGTGCAGGCTGATACCCTCATCCCACCAGATGGACTGAGCCTCCAGCGTCAGCACGACAACTGCGAACGTCAGGAAACTCGGAAAGAGCCTGCGCAGGTTTCGACGAGAAAAGGCCATCGTTGACCGCCTGCCGATTGCTTGCCCGACTAATCGAGAGGACCGAATGGTGCGCGCACAGGCACACGACCACGCGACTGGTGGCGCGTGGTCACGCGCCCATTCTCGCGAGCTCCTCAGCGACTACGCTGTCATCAAGTTTCACGAACAGTGGCTCCGGCCGCGGCAGTGGGCGACCGGCAGGGAGCGTCTCGCGCTGCCATCTGCCGCTGGCATGGCTGTCGTCGTAGCGGAGCACATCGTGCTCATCACCGGGCTCCCCCACCGTCTCGATCACCTGCACCCCAAACAGCGGGGCCTCATAGCCGAGCGCACGGTGAATTTTCTCGGCGGTGAAGGGCAGGAACGGCGCCAGCATCGTCTTCAACATGTCGATGGCCTGCAGCGCGACATAGAGCGTCGTACCCGCTGCGTCGCGATCCACCTTGAGCTGGCTCCACGGCGACTTCACCTCGAGGTAGCGATTGGTTTCGCGGGCCAGGGCGAAGGCCTCGCTCAGGGCAGCCCGGAAGTGACAGCCTGCCAACTGCGCGCCGACCGTCGCGAAGCCACCTTCAACGTGCTCAAGCAGCTCAAGGTCAACCTGTGCCAAAGCCCCCGGATGGGGCACCTCACCAAAGTGCTTGTGCGTGAACGAGAGGACCCGGTGGATCAGATTGCCCCACACGGCCACCAGCTCGCCATTGTTGCGCTGGACGAAGTCGTCCCACAGGAAATCGCTGTCGCTCGTCTCGGGCATTACCACGCTCACGTAGTAACGCAGGGCATCGGGATCGAAGCGCGTCAACAGGTCGATGAGCGTGATCATATGGCCACGGCTCTTGGAGAACTGGGCCCCGGCAAGGTTCATGAACTCGTT
>Ga0123329_1002995_pt1 | contig 14369 bp, 9 predicted proteins | sample BioC12SIPDNA_FD_89703 | JGI IMG/M metagenome (GOLD analysis project Ga0123329, IMG submission 89703) | Anaerobic biogas reactor microbial communites from Washington, USA - Biogas_R1_B C12 SIP DNA | ecosystem: Engineered > Bioreactor > Anaerobic > Unclassified | place: Washington, USA | collected... | reverse complement strand
GCCCATCTGGCGGCGTTCGCGGCCGCCACGCTGCCGTGTGTCCCGGCGGCGCGCGGGGCGTTCGGCGGGCCTGCCGGCGGGGAGGGCCCGGCCCGGCCGCCCGGCGGGCGTTTCCTGGGCGTCTGGCTTTTGGCGGCGGTTCTGCGCGGCGTGGTCCTGGAGGCCTTCGTCGACGCCCTGCGCTGGTCACCCCGGGCGGCCATCCTGCCGGCGGCCGCCGCGGGCATGGCCGTCGGTCTTGTCGGGGGCATGTTCTTCGTGTTCCCGGCCGCCGCCGACGGGGCGCGGCCGGCCACGCGCTGGCGGGTGTTTGCCCTGTGCATGGCCGGCTACGGGCTGCTGCTGCGGCTGGCGCTGGCTGGGGCCACGGACCTTCTGCCCGAGGAGGCCTACTACTGGCTCTACGGGCAGCATCTCGACATCGGCTACCTGGACCATCCGCCCATGGTGGCCTGGATGATCCGCCTGAGCACGTGGATCGGCGGGAACAGCGAGTTCTTCGTGCGCCTGCCCGCCCTGCTGTGCTGGGTTGTGATGGCCGGCTTTCTGTACCGGCTGGCCACGAACATGTTCGACCGCACCGTGGGGCTCTGCACCGTGTTCTTTGTGAGCGTTCTGCCGGTCTACTTCGGCATGGGGATGGTCACGCTGCCGGACGCGTCGCTGTTCGCTGCGTGGGCCGCGTGCCTGTACTTTTTCGAGCGGGCGTTGCTGGGCGAGCGCCGGCACGCCTGGTGGGGTGTGGGGGTGTGCTTCGGCCTGGGGATGCTGTCGAAGTACACGATGGGGCTTCTGGGCCCGGCGGCGCTGGTCTTCGTGCTCGTGGATCGTCCCTCGCGCCGCTGGCTCCTGCGTCCCGGGCCGTACGTGGCCGCGTTTGTGGCCGCCCTGGTGTTCAGCCCCGTGATCGTGTGGAACGGCATGCACGAGTGGGCGTCGTTCGCCTTCCAGGGGCCGCGCCGGTGGTCGGGGCATGCAAGGTTCTCGGTGCACTTTCTGCTCGGGGCGATGCTGGGACAGGTGACGCCTCTGGCGTTGATCGGCGTGCCGGCGGCGTTTCTGGGGTCTCGCGCGTCCGGGGACGGCCAGGGGGCGCCGGCCCCGTCCATGGGCGGCCGGCACCGGCTGTTCGCTCTGGTCTTTTCCGTGGTGCCGCTCTCCGTGTTCGTCCTGCACAGCCTGCAGGACGAGCCGAAGTTCAATTGGACCGCCCCCGTCTGGCTGGCCGCCCTTCCGCTGTTCGCGTCGTGCGTGGTGGCCGGGCGAACGCGGCGGCCGGTGCGCCCCTGGGTCGCGACGGCGGGATTCCGCCTGTGGAAGCCCGCGTCCGTCGTCCTGCTGATCTTCTACGGCATAGCCATGTACCACCTGGTGCTGGGCTTGCCGGGGGTGCCCGCGCTCCGCACGATGAGCATGCCGGTTGGCTGGGAGGAGCTGTCTGCCGAGGTGGCGGCGATCGACCGGCGCGTGCAGGCGGAGACGGGGCGGCTGCCGCTGATCGTGGGCCTGGAGAAGTACTCCCTGTCCAGCCAACTGGTGTTCTACGATCCGTCGGGGAGCCGGCGCGGGAGGGTGTCCAGCCGGCATCTGCTGGGTCGGAGCGGTCTGATGTGGGAGTACTGGCAACCGGTGGAGGATGCCGTCGGGAAGACGGCGCTCCTTGTGGGCTTCCGGCGTCCGCACGTCGAGGGGCCGCGCGTCGAGGCTCGGTTCGCCCGGTTGGGCGAAGTCGAGGAGATCGACGTGCGGAAGGCCGGCAGGACCGTCACGCACATCTACTGCCGGGTCGGCTATGACTACTCGGCTGGAGCAGTGCGGATGACGCCCCGTCCGCGGCCGACTGAGGCCGGCCCGTCGGCGGTCGGGCTCAGGTCCCGTCGGACCAGGGCCAGACATCGGATGCCTTGAGTTCGGCCACGACGCCGTCGGTCAGGTTCAGGACGAGGACGACGCCCTCGATGGTGCCCTCTTCGGGCCATTCGGCGGCCATCTTGAGCAGCCGGCGGGTCCAGCCGTCACGCCAGGCGGCCTCCTGCTGCCCGGTCGCCTGGGCGGCGGCGGCCTCGGACAGGACGATCTGCGGGATGGGCACGCGCACGCCGCCGGGCAGATCGAGCGTCATGCTGCAGCCGGCCTGTTCGGCACGGAGCCAGAGTGCCAGGCGGGCGGCCATGGCGCGGTCGCCGGCCTCCTCGGCCATGCCCTGCCAGAGGCGGTACTCGAGTTCCTGGAGGGCGGGGTCAGCGGCCGCCGTGGGGACGGGTTGCGGGCCGGCGTCTTCGAGGGCCTGGGCGGCAGCCGCTTCGCCTTCGGCATCCTCTTCGATCAGATCGGCCAGCATCTCGTCTTCGGGCTCATCCGCTGCGGCCGCGACGTCGGCTCCCTTGCCCTTGCCGGCCGGCTGCGGCTTCTCGGCGCCGTGTCCTACCAGATGGGCCACCCGGGCGGCCAGGTTCTTCTTGCCGCTGGGCCGGGCGCCGTCGCGCCGGCCTCCGCCGAAGTCCTCCCTGACGACCTCCATCTTGCCGCCGCATCCGGGACAGTGGCCGCACTCGCCGATCTCGTCCTCGAACACGGTGACCTTTGTGCCGCATTTTGAGCAGCGCAGCTTCGCCTCACGCGCCATCGTTCATCTCTCCCCGCTTCTTCCGTACTGGTTGTGACGGCGGAGGGACTCCGGCCCACTACTCGTCGTCGTTCCACGGCCAGACGCCGGCTTCCTTGAGTTCCTCGACGACGGAGTCGGTGTGGTTCAGCACGGCGACGATCCCCTCGGTGGTCGGTTCGTCATGCCATTTGACGGCGACGTTGACCAGCCGGCGGGTCCATTCGGCGCGCCACTCGTCCTCGCTGCCGACGGTGAGGGCGGCGGCGGCCGCTTCGGCAGCGATGATCTCCGGGATGCGCATCTCGCGCCCGTCCGGCAGCACCACCGTCATCTTGCACCCGGCCTGCTGCGCCTGGTGCAGGATGTGGAGTCGGGCCACCATGGCCTCGTCGCCGGCGAGCTCGGCCAACCTTCGCCAAACCAGGTAGCTGGCTTCCTTCACGTCTGCAGCCATTGACCTTCCCCTTCTGCCTTGCGATGTGCGGTTACAGGCGAATGCCGAATTCTACTGTCTTCGGGCGCCAATCTCCAGCGATTTCCGCCGATTCCGGCCGTCCTGCGGCTATGACAGGAAGTCGAGGGTGACCAGCCGGGCAGCGGCCCCGTCGGCCATCACTGCCCGGTAGACCAGCGCGGCGCAGGCCAGGTCCTGTATGGCCAGCCCGGTCGAGTCGAAGACCGTGATGTCGTCGTCGGACTGCCGTCCCGGTGTGCGCCCGCAAACGACCTGCCCGAGTTCGCCGTGCAGGTCGTCCCGGCCGAACAGCCCCTGGGAGACGGGCACGTTGATCTCGCCGCCGTGGGAGGCCTGCTCCCATTCGTCGATGACCACGCGGGCGGATCGGATGATGGCAGCGTCCAGCTCCTGCTTGCCGGGGGCGTCGGCGCCGATGGCGTTGATGTGTGTGCCGGGCCGCACCTGGTCCCGCATCACGATGGGCTTGCGCACCGGAGTGACGGTCACGACGATGTCGGCGACGGCCAGAGCGTCATCCAGGGGGCAGGCGGCGGCCTCGATGCCGTGCCGGGCGGCGCTCTGCCGGGCAAGCTCCTCGGCCCGCTCCCGATTCACGTCGCAGAACAGGGCGCGCTCGATCGTGGGCACCGTGACCATCAGCGCGGCGAGTTGCGTCTGCGCCTGACGGCCGGCGCCCACCAGGCACACGACGCGGCTGTCCGCGCGGGCCAGGTACTTCGCCGCCACGCCGCCGGCAGCGCCGGTGCGCATGGCCGTCACGAGCGTGCCGTCCATGATGGCCAGCGGATAGCCCGTCTCCGGGTCGAACAGGCTGATCGTGGCCATGACGGACGGCAGGGCCGTGTTCCCCGGATGGACGTTCACGTTCTTGACGGCGGCCAGGCCCAGGTCCGGCTCGTAGGACGGCATGACGCGCAGGTCGCCCTTCTCGAACAGCAGGTAGGACTTCGGGGGCATCTGGACCTTGCCCTCGCCGTATGCCCGAAAGGCCGCCTCGACCGCGGCCACGGCCTGCTGCATGGAGAGCACACGTGACACATCCGACTGGGGGATCAGGTACGTACGCATGCCGGCCATCATGACCTCCAAAGCAGAGTCCGTCGAATGGGGACAGTGCGGACATCATAGGGCAGACAAGCGGCGAGTTCAAGCGGCTGAGACCGGCCGCGAGCCGGGCGTGCGGGTGGGGATGGCGCCAAAAAGGACGGGCGGGCCTGAGAAGCAACGACCGCCCCCGCGTCGTGCGTTCCCCGACCCGCCCTCCTCCACCGCACTCGGTCGCCCCCGCAAGGACGATCGCCCGCCGAGCACCGAGGTCCATCTGAGGCGCGGCATCCTGTGTGGGACACCGAGTACAGAGCATACGCGCCGGGTGCCCGCCGCTCAATCGGGAAAACCCGCAGATGCGACGGTGGAATCCCTGAGTGGCACGCCGAGCCGGAAGGCGCGGTCAGGGGCCGATCCAGACGGGACTGGCCCAGGCCATCTGCCCGTCGCGCTGGCGGGCGCGCACGTAGTAGAAGCAGAACGGGTGCGGGCAGTATCGGGCGGCCGGCATCCAGAGGCCGCCCAGCGGGGCGTCGTCCACCCAGGTCAGCTCGCAGTCCGGGGCCTCGACCGCGTGCGTGTGGACCACCGTGTTATTGCGGACGATCTGGATCCACTCCAGGGGTGCGGTCGCGTGGCAGCGTACGTCCAGGGTGCGCCGCCCGTCCAGCGCGCCGTCTTCCGCCAGGCTCAGCTCGGAGCCGAGCGGGCGGCCGGAGAGCGTGTAGTCCAGCAGGATGCGCGGCCCGGTCGTTGCGATGACGCGCCGCTGCCACAGGCCGTCCCAGATGGCCTCGCGCGTGCATGCGGCGGCCAGCACGCAGGTCAGGCCGACCATGCGCCACTCGTCCCCCAGTTTGTGGGGGAACTCGGTGCCGGCGTGGCCCTCGTGATCGTCGCCTCCGCCGGTGAAGCCGACCCGCCAGCCGGCCGCCAGGGCGTTGCGCACGTAGCCCTGCCGGAACGGCGCGGGGTCCGAGCGCTGCGGCAGCGGGTTGCCGTCCTCTTCGGAGCACTCATAGCAGCCGAGTATCTGGTAGATCTCCACCAGCCGCTCGTGCACCGGGTCGTGGTCCTTCCAGTCGCAGGGGTTTCCGCTTCGGGCGGTGTGGTGGGGCATGACCAGCGCCGCTTCGTCCTGCAGCGCGGCGAACAGGTCGGGCGGGGACGGGTAGTCGGCGTCGTCGGCGCGGTACATCGGGCGGTCGTCGTGCAGGAAGTAGACGTTGCGGTCTCCATCGCCGTTGCGGCGCCAGCGCGCCCACTCGTAGCCCAGGAAGGTCACGAACGCGCCCGGATCGTGCCACCGTCTGACGGCGCGGCACGTCGCCTGCCAGAAGCCATCGGGGTGCTCGCTGCGGCTGTCGTGGTCGCCGGTGGCGCCGAAGTCGAGCCCCGCCTCGCGGCGGAGCTGGTGGAAGTAGGCGTCCAGCGACTCGCGTCCGTCGGACATCTCGGTGTGCGCGTGCAGGATGCCCCAGTGCGGGCGCAGGGCCGGCCGGGAGTCGGCACAGACGATGGGGTTGGCCTCGGCCGTCCACCCGCCCGGCCCGGCGGCGACGCGCAGGCGGTGCACGCCCTCGTGCGGCAGCACGACGTGCAGGCGCAGGCAGGACGACTCCGGGACCGCCTCGGCGCGTGCATCGAGCGCCCGGCCGTTCAGCGAGACCCGTCCTCCGTCCAGCCGTTCGGGCGAGAGATTGCTGTGCTCGTCCTCCGGGCGCACCAGGACAACGATCTCCTGCCCGGGCCGCGCGTGCGACGGCACGTAGGCGCGGACATGATGGATCGGGCCGCCGAGCACGTGCATGCTGCAGGCGGCGACGATCCGTCCGCCGTTGGCCGGGTTCCACTGGTTCGGACGGTCGTTCTCGTCCTGCGCCTCGTACAGGACCACGAACTTGTTGAGCGCGCGCATGGTGGGCATGCGGGCGCCGGGGCCGCCGCCGGACCGGTCGCCCACGACGAGCGTGAGCACCTCGCCCGCCCGAAGGGCCCTCTCCGGCCGCGCCAGGGTGTAGTAGCTGCGCGCCTCATCGGGGGTGAGCGGAACCGGTGCGCCGTCCGGCCCCTGCAGGGAGACGTAGCCTTCGCCCCGCGGGTCGGCTGCCTGATCGTCGGCGAAGCCCGGCCGGGCGTTGCGGCCGCCGCCGGTCTGGAGCTTCAGGAGGGTCTCGGGGGCGACGTCGCGTGCGAGTTCCAGCGGCAACCGCCAGGTGCCGCGCTCGCCGGCCAGGCCGAACGGCGGGTCGGCGTGGCGCAGCGGCACGGACTCGGGGATCCTGATCGGCCGCGTCCAGCGCGGCAGGAAGCCGGCCTCCACCATCGGCATCGTCAATCCTCCACAGGAAGCGGGCGCACGCGAGCACGCGCCCGTCACTTGAGCCATTCGAACAGCCGGTAATGCTCCCCGTCCATGCCCATCGCCTCGTAGGCGCGGCGGGCGGTCAGGTTGTCGGCAGCCACGTAGAGCCGGATGCCGGCAAGGGTCCCGTCGTGCTCGACGAGCGTACGCAGGTGGGCGTAGAGGGCGCCGAACACGCCCGTGCGGCGGTGGGCCGGGAGCACGTACAGGGACTGGATCCACCAGACCCAGGCGTTGCGCCAGTCGGACCATTCGGGGGTGACCAGCAGCACGCCGACGGTCTGGCCGTCCGTCTCGGCGATCCAGTACCGCCCCCGGGTCGGGTCATCGAGGACGGCCCGCACGCCGGCGGCGACCGTGGCGGCGTCCAGCCGGATGCGTTCCGTCTCCCAGGCCATCGCCCTCTGGGAACGTGCGATCGCCTCGGCGTCCTCGGCTCGCGCGGGCCGGACCTGCATTGCGGGGTCTGCCTCCGGGGATGATGTGTCGGTTGGCGAGGTGATCCGTCGGGTTAACGGGAATCGGGGCAGCCGGCGGCCTTCAGCGGCGTGCGCCCGGCGGCCGGCCGGACGAGCAGGCGCTCGAACGTCTCATCGGGCAGGCGGCCCAGGGTGCGCGCCAGCACGTAGACCACCGCAATGCTGAAGAGCACCCGCCCCACGAGCACTCCCCCGACGTGCGCGCCGATGGCCATCATGAGCAGCGTGTCCTCGATGAGGCTGTGCGAGAGGCTCAGCAGCGCGAGCGAGAAGAACACGTCGCGGCCCGAGAGCCGGCCGGAACGCGACTCCCGGATGATGAGTCCCCCGCCGTAGGTCAGCCCCAGCGTCATGCCGATGATGGTCAGGGGTGTGGCGTTTTCGCTGAGCCCGAGCCTGTGCAGCAGCGGCGTGAGCGGGCGGATGAGGATGTCGATGACGTGCAGCCGTTTGAGCACCCGCAGCAGCACGAGCAGCGTCAGGATGATCACGAAGATCATGGCCAGGTTCCGAACCTGGGCCACGGTCCAGGCCGCCCAGGACGGATCCGGCGCGGACGGCTTCAGCAGAGGATTGCTCTGCTGCTGCAGCCACCCGAAGGCGGTGCACGTGCGGTGCACGATCCACCCCAGCGCCAGGGCCGCCAGCACGCGGAGCGGCCCGATCGCGCGCAGCCGCGAGCCGGCCTTCTGCGCCACGCGCAACTCCACCGGCAGCCCGTGCGCAATCAGGATCATGCAGCCGAGCACCGTCACCTGGGCGACCGTTAGCGAGGCCGCCGGTGCCAGCGACGCGAAGACGATCATCGACCCGTACATGTTGATCAGCATCGCCGTCGCCCAGACCAGGCCCATGCTGCCCGGCAGGCCCACGGCACCCATGACGGGGCTGAGCGCCTCGCCCAGGAGCAGGATCGCCCCGGTCTGCTCGAGGATGCGGGTCAGGAGCAGGACCGGCACGAGCACCTTCGCCAGGGTCGAAAAGGTCTCGAACGCATCCCGGAAGACCTGGATGGCCGCATGCGCCGGGCGCGATGCCTGCACGTCGACAGGAGTGCTCACGGAGGAACCGCCGTTTTCCGGACAGGATGGACCCTCGGGCGGGGCGGGACCGGCCCGTTGCGCACGGCCCTGCCTCACGGGGGATGTCACGACGATGGTCCCGGCCCGTCCTGCCGTCCGATGTCCGGGACGCGTCCGGCCGGGGCCACCCCGACCCCACCCTCTATAACAGACGCGCATGGGCCTGTCAACGGCGGTTCGGGCAGGCGATCGACTTGCGGCGGAAGGCGGTTTCTGATAGCCTCGGGGGTTCCTGCAACGACGCGGCCTCCGCGCGGCGTTTCCGGCGTCCTCACTTCCTGAAGCGTTCCCGCCGGTCACCACGGGGCCGCCGTGCGCCATCGAACGGCGGGCCGCGCCGCCCGCAGCCCAGAGAGGAGACTCGCAGTGAGAGTCGGCATCATCGGCGCCCGAGGGGCCGGAAAGCGGACCGTCTTCGAGGCGCTCACGCGGCTGTTCGGGCCCGTGGGGCACAGCGGCGAGAGCCGCATCGGCACGGTCAACGTGCCGGACGCGCGTCTGGACGTCCTCAGCGCCCTCTACAAGCCCCGGAAGACGACCCCCGCGCAGATCCAGTATTTCCTGCCCGCCGTCCGGGGCCAGGAGAGCGACCGCGACCAGGACGAAGGCATGTACGCCCAGGTGCGCGACTGCGACGCGCTGATCGCCGTCATCCTCAACTTCCGCGGTGAGGGCAGTGACGAGGGAACGATCGAGGACCGTTGCAGGAAGCTGGACGAGGACATGATGTTCGCCGACCTGGTGACCGTCGAGAAGCGCCTGGAGCGCATCGAACTCGATCGGCAGCGGGGCCGGCGCTTCGACGCGCAGGAGTGGGAGGCGCTCAAGGCGTGCAGCGAGAGCCTGGAGCGCCAGGTCCCCATCCGGCGGCTCCCCGAACTGGCCTCCTCGCCCCACCTGCGCAGCTACTCGCTCCTTTCCGCCAAGCCCCTGCTGACCCTGATCAACAACCCCGACGACGCCCCCGAGACGGCCGCCTCGCCCGAGACGGCTGCCTCGCCCGAGGCGGCCGCCTCCGGGGAGGCGGCGGCCGGCGAACGCCGGGCCGTCATCCGCGGACGGCTCGAACACGAACTGGCCCAGATGCCCCCCGAGGAGGCGGCCCTCTACTTCGACGAGTACGGGATCGCCGAGTCCGCCACCCGCCGCGTGATCCGGGAGAGCTACGAACTCGTGGGGCTGATCTCCTTCTTCACCGTCGGCCCGGACGAGGTCCGCGCGTGGACGATCCGTCGGGGGACCTGCGCGGTGGACGCTGCCGGAGAGATCCACTCGGACATCCAGCGCGGCTTCATCCGTGCCGAGGTGGTCGCCTATGACGACCTGATCGCGGCCGGCAGCCACCAGGAGGCCCGCAAGCGCGGCCGGGTGCGCCTGGAGCGAAAGACCTACCCCGTGCAGGACGGCGACATCATCAACGTGGCCTTCAACGTGTGAGGAACGCCGCGACGGGCACCAGCCACCCGATCGGCCGTCGGATCACGCGGGAGAACCTGCGCCGCATCTGCGCGGGCGGCTGCAAGCCCGACCAGTGCTACGAGGCGGCGAGTGACCCTTCCGTCATCTTCGGATGACGCTCCCGGCCGGGCCGGCCGCCGCCTTCGCCCATCGACGGTTGAAGACCCTTCCAACGCCCCGTATGCTCGACCGTACGGCCGTCGGGCCGCTGTACGGAACATGGGAAGACGCGGGATGCGGGGAGGTCGGGGGATGTCGGGCTCAGGGAGGTCGATCACGTGGGCGCTCTGTCTGTCGGTCATCGCCCTTGGGAGCGCGCAGGCGCCGAGCCGCGCCCAGGAGATACTGCCCGAGGGGGTGAAGGTCCAATGGGACCTCGGGCGGGCGCACCGGGAGTCCACGGTGACCCGGGAGCGCCTCTGCGTCAACGGCCTCTGGCGCTGGCAGCCGGCCGGCGAGGACGTCGAGGCCGTTCCGGCGGACGGCTGGGGCTACTTCAAGGTGCCGGGCCCCTGGCCGGGCACGCGCTTCGGCCGGGCCGACGAGTCCCAGCGCGCCTATGCCCATCCCACGTGGGCAGACCTGAACCTGTCCGCGGTCCAGCGGGCATGGTATGAACGCGAGGTCGCCATCCCCGCCGGCTGGGCCGGCCGCCGGATTGAGCTGTGCGCCCAGTATGTCAATGCCTCGGCCGTGGTCTTTGTGGACGGCGAGCGCGCGGGCGAGATCCGCTCGCGCGGGGGCCGCGTGGACCTGACGGACGCCTGCCGTCCCGGCGGGACGCCTCAGCGCCTGTCCATCCTCGTGCGAAAGGGGCCGCGCGGCTTCCGCGGGCTCTGCGGCGACGTCTACCTGGAGAGTACGCCCGCCGGCGAACGGATCGAGGACGTCCGCGTCGAGACGTCCGTGCGCCAGTGGGAGATCGCGCTCGACACGGCCGTCTCGTCCCTGCGCGATGCGGAGACGTATACGCTTGCGGCGGAGATTCGGGATGGCGACGCGGTGGTGAAGCGGATCACGGGCGAGCCGTTCCGCGCCTCGGCGTTGGAGAACGGCCGCCTCGTCGTCCGGGACGCCTGGCGGCCGGACAAGCTCTGGGATACGCACACGCCGCAGAACCAGTACGACCTGACGCTCAGCCTGTTGGACGCCGCCGGCCGGGTCCTGGACGAGTCTCATCCGGTCCGGTTCGGGTTCCGCGAGTTCCGGGTCGACGGACGCGACGTGCGCCTGAACGGCACGCGGATCACCTTCTTCGCCACGCCTCTGGACGTCGGCGAGGTCAGCGCCCATGCCGCCTCGTACCAGACCGCCCTGAAGATGTTCCGCCGCCTGCAGGGCGTCGGCATCAATCTCATGTACACGCACAACTACTCCTGCATCCCGGGGGCCCACATCAGCTTCGACGAGATACTGCGCGCCGCCGATGACGTCGGGATGCTCGTCTCGTTCAGCCAGCCGCAGTTCAACGACTACGACTGGGAGGCGCCCGACGCCGAGGCGACGAACGGCTACGCCGAAGACGCCGCGTGGTACGTGCGCCGCGCCCAGAACCACCCGTCGGTCATCATGTACTCGACGAGCCACAACGCCACCGGGACGTCGCAACAGCAGAATCCCGACTACCTGGACAGCCGCTCGGCGCCCTGGCCCCACCCGGACGACCCGGCCCTTCGGAACGACAACCGCGCACGCCGCGCCCTCCGGGCCGAGGCCATCATCCGCCGCCTGGATCCCTCGCGCCCCGTCTACCATCACTCCTCGGGCAACCTGGGCGGCTTCTACACCCTGAACTGCTACCTGAACTGGGTGCCGATCCAGGAGCGCTCCGACTGGTTCGAGGTCTGGGCGACCCGGGGGCGGAAGCCCCTGTTCCTGGTCGAATGGGGCGCCCCCTACACGGCTACGTGGTCCGACAGGCGCTCGGGCAGCATGACGCCCGGCCGGGGCAGCCGCCAGTTCCAGGTCGAATGGGGCGCGCAGTTCCACGGCGACGCCGCCTATGACCTGACCGACGCCGAGGCCGCCGACCCCAACCGCCGCGACAAGAACTCGCGGAACGTCGCCGGCGTCCTCGCCCTGTTCGTCGCGCAGAACTGGCCCGCCTTCCGGACCTGGGGCGTCCCCTTCACCAACGACTGGAACCTCCACTACACCGTCTTCACGGCGCGACGGGGTGCGTCGGACCCGCAGCCGGTCGTCGACTGGGACGACCTGCAGAAGCCCGGCTACAGCGCCGACTTCATCCGCACCCGGCGGTGGGACCACGGCTACGGCGAGGAGGACTGGACGCCCGACGCCGAGGGCCAGGCGCTCATCCGCTACAACCGCCCGGTGCTCGCCTACATCGCCGGCACGGAGCCGCGCTTTACCAGCCGCGACCACAACTTCCAGCCCGGCGAGACCGTGGACAAGCAGCTCATCGTCATCAACAACTCCCGGCGCGAGACCCTCTGCGAATACGAGTGGTCGCTGGGGCTGCCCACGCCGGTCACCGTCTCCGGCGCCTGCACGGTCCAGACGGGCGAGCACGTCCGCCTGCCGATCCGCGTCGCACTGCCGGCCGCCCTGCCGGCCGGACGCTACGAGTTGACGCTGAAGGCGGCGTTCTCCGGCGGGGAACTCCAGGAGGACGCCTTCGCGATCGAGGTCCTTCCGGAGCCGCCCGCCGTCGGGACGGCGTTGCGGATCGCGGTGCTGGACCCGAATGGGGAGACGCGGGAGCTGCTCTCGCAGATGGACGTGAGCTTCGATTCCGTGACGGCGGACGCCGACCTGGCCGCCTACGACCTGCTGATCGTCGGCAAGCACGCGCTGACCCTCGTCAACCCCCTGCCGGACCTGTCCCGCGTGCAGGACGGGCTGAAGGTCCTCATGTTCGAGCAGAGCAACGAGGTGCTGCAGAACCGGCTCGGATTCCGCACGCAGGAATACGCCCTGCGGAGGGTGTTTCCGAGGATGGCCGGTCACCCCGCCCTGGAGGGCCTCCGTGCCGAACACCTGCGGGACTGGCGCGGGGAAGGCACGACCGTGCCCCCCCGGCTGGCCGTGTCCATGGAGCCGCACGGAGGCTATCCCCGCGTGCAATGGTGCGGCTTCAGCGTGCCGCGGGCGTGGCGCGCCGGTTGTCTGGGCAGCGTGGCGTCCGTGCTGATCGAGAAGCCCTCGGCCGGGGACTTCCTGCCGATCCTGGACGGCGGGTTCAGCCTGCAGTATGCCCCGCTGCTCGAGCATCGGCACGGGGCGGGCCTGATCCTGTTCTGCCAGATGGACGTGACCGGGCGCACACAGCAGGACCCGGCGGCGGCCCGGCTGGCCGGCAACCTGATCCGCTATGTGGGCGGGTGGGAAGCGCCCGTCCGGCGCGGCCTCGTCTACGCGGGCGAGGATGCGGGCAGGGCGCATCTGGCGGCCGCGGGGTTCGAGCCGGCGCCGCCTGGCGCGGACCGCCCGGCGTCCGCCGACGTGCTCGTGACGGGGCCGGGGGCCGGCAAGGAACTGGCGCCGCACGCCGACCGCATCGCCCGGTGGCTGGCGGCCGGCGGCCGGCTGGTGGTCCTCGGGCAGGATGCCGAGGAGATCGGCTCCTACCTGCCTCTGCAGGTCGCCACCGAGACCCGGCGGTACACGTGCGGCGCCCTGGCGCCGCCCTCCCCCGCGGCCGCCGTGGCCGGCATCGGCAGTGCAGACCTGCTCGATCGCGCGCCGCGTGAGCGGCCGCTGATCGCGGACGGCGCACAGACCCTGGCGGACGGCGTCCTGGCACTGGCCGAACACGCCGATGGGCAGGTCGTCTTCTGCCAGCTCGTTCCGTGGCATTTCGACCACCAGGAATCCTACAATGTCAAGCCCACGTTCCAGCGCAGCAGCTTCGCGCTGACGCGCCTGCTGGCCAACATGGGCGTCCGGCCGGCCACGCCGCTGCTGCGGAACCTCTCCAGGCCCCTGCCCCCCAGTTCGATGCTGGACGACGTTCCGGGCGTTGTCTACCTGCAGGCGGGCGACGAACACATCATCCTCCCCTCGACGTGGAAGGGGCTCCCCCTCGGCGAGGAGGAACCGCCGGAGCACTGGAACGAGACGGGGTTCGACGACGGCGCCTGGCGCGACATCCAGGTCCCCGGGTCCTGGGAGGACCAGTTCCCCGACCTGGCCCATCTGAACGGCCAGTTCCTCTACCGGACGGCGTTCGACGTCCCGGCCGAATGGGCGGACCGGGAGGTGACGCTCGTGGTGGGCGCGGTGGATGACGAGGACTGGACCCACGTCAACGGGCAGTTCGTCGGCTCGTTGACACGCCAGACGCACCCGGACGACTACTACTCGGCCGTCCGCTCATACGCCCTGCCCCGCGGCGTCCTGGCCGCCGGGCGGAACACCATTGCCGTGCGAGTCAATGACCTGCGAGGGGCCGGCGGCATGTTCGGCTCGCTGCTGAAGCGACGGGGCGGAACCGACGAACGCTGGCTCTCGGGCCTGTACGTGGACACGCCCGAACTCCAGGACGATCCCTATCGCTACTACTGCTGGTAGGCGGGGATGCTCTGCAGGACGGGCGAGCCCGGAACACGCATGCGACCCTCCGGATCGTGTGCCGCCCGCCCGGCCGGCACGGCGGCCGGCGCCTGAATAGGAATGGACTGCGGCGCTCTGCCGCGCACCGGTCTGCCCCGGGTGCAGGTGAAGAACACCGTCGGAAGGCAGAGCCGGGCTTGACATGGCCGGTCACGGGCATACAATGTCCGGTGAGTCATCGCAGTTGTCGGGAGGACGGGAGGTTCTGGATGGGACTGGCATCCAGCGCCCAGGGGCAGGACAGCCGGATCCTGCAGGCTGAGTCTGCAGAATTCAT
>Ga0123329_1002993_pt1 | contig 14374 bp, 8 predicted proteins | sample BioC12SIPDNA_FD_89703 | JGI IMG/M metagenome (GOLD analysis project Ga0123329, IMG submission 89703) | Anaerobic biogas reactor microbial communites from Washington, USA - Biogas_R1_B C12 SIP DNA | ecosystem: Engineered > Bioreactor > Anaerobic > Unclassified | place: Washington, USA | collected... | reverse complement strand
TCTCGTGGCAGGCGAAGCAGCCGTGGGCCAGGAGTGATTTGCGTGCGACGTAGAAGGTGCGTTTCCGGACCAGGTCGGCCGGCGTCCCGCCCCCATCGGCCGGCGCGTCCACGCTCAGTTCCCGTTCGGGCCCTTTCATCGTCTGCGCTTCGGCTGCGGGAATGCCCTCGCGCAGGAACCGCTGGGCCGTCGCTTCGGGAAAGTCGTCGCGCAAGTACGTCAGGGTCAGTTGTTCGAGCGCTACGCGCTGTGACTCGTCCAGCTGCACGAGGGCGTCCGCAGTCGGCGTCCAGTCACCTGCCGGGCGGCTCATCAAATAGGCCACGATGTCAGCCACCGGGTCGGTGATCGCCACGACCTGACCGCGCTCATCGCGCTGCTCGACCAGACTCAGTTGCGCGTCGGGCATCACCGTGCGGGCATCGTAGCGGGTCGGCTGCCGGATCCAGCTGTACAGCCACGGACCACCGTGCGGATGCCGGCTGGCAGCGAACTTGGCAGCCGTGTTCGACAGGTCGGGGCCGAGTTCCACAGCATCGTCGTCCCGGTACCTGGCCACGTCCGGGAAGTCCGCATGGCTGTGGCAGACCAGGCAGCCGCTCTGTTGAAATACAATGCGTCCGCGCTGGATCCGCGCCTCCACTTGTTCGGCCGTCGCGACCGGAGTGACCTCTGCCGGTGGCTGCGCGTAGTCGTACGGCTGGCTCCGTTCCTGCAGGTAGACGGCCATGCTGTAGATGGCCAGCGCCTCGCGCTGCCGTTCCACATCGGTGCTGGGCAGGTGCTGCCACAGGCCGAAAGCCTGAGGCATGCGCGCCATCGGCTGGAACCGGGCGGGCCGCTGAATCCAGTCGAACAGGAACGGCAGATCGAGCTTCGCGCCGACGAAACGCAGCGACGGACCGACCTTGCGGAACGTGCCGGGGGAGTCCTGATCCTGCGGCTCCACACGCAGGTCGGGGGCCACACGCCGACCCGTGCTGCTGTAGCCATCGATCTCGTGGCACCCGAAGCAACCGTAGGTGCGGATCAGGCGATAGCCGGCCAGCAGTTTGGGAGCCGGGGGATCGGGAAACCGTTCACTCGGCTCCAGGTCAACGACCTGGTGGTGGCACTTCAGGCACGCGCTTTCGGCAAATCGGCGCGGGTACATCGGAGCGTCCCAGTGCGGATTGTCGAACCAGCCGTACTGTTCCTGCCAGCGGCGGCGGGCGCCGGGATCGTTGGGTGCATGCGACGCCCATTCAAAGGCGGTGGCACTCCCCTGCCCTTCGTGGCACACGGTACAGCCGAACCGGCTCGCCGGATGAGGACTGTTCGGACCTACGAACAGGTCGAGCCGCGGATGCCCGGCATAGGGATGTGGCAGTCCGCGGCGCACAGTCACCCGCAATGCAGGCCGCGGCGTCTCACCCGCTGCCAGCGCCGCGCGGCGCGCCGCAGCCGCCGCCAGGCATTGCTACGCCACCCATGCGCGGCGGTCGCGCACTTGCGGCACGGGATGGCCATCCACTGCCACAATCACGTCACCCACCAGCAGGCCGCAGGACGTGCCGGCAGGCGGCTGGCGCGCCGGATCCGACTGCAGCATCTGTGCGCGCAGGTCCCGACCGAGCACGGTCTGTTCACCGGTCTGCCACACACGTGCGTTGGCCGCCGGGCTTTGCGGAACCACCCGCATGACCGTGGGCGCGGCGGGCTCCAGCAGGCCGGTGGACGAGAGCCGGATGCCGCACAGATCCTCCAGCTGCGAGTCCAGTTGTCCGGTCGCCGCCGCGTGGGGTTCGGACGCGGGCAGCGCCGGCCCGGCCGGGGTCGGCGCAGTCTGGTCGGGCAGCTCCAGGGCGAACTCCACCGTCGTCTCCGGGGCAAACAGCGGCTGGTCGGGTGCCGGGCCGAGCAGTTTCTGGATCCCCTGATGACAGGTCACGCAGCGGTCAAAACGCCGTACCCGGCCGAAGCTGCCACACGGCTGATCGAGCCCATCGCTCCACAGATTGTCGATCCGGCGGGGCGAATTCAGTGCATCCAGAAATGGCAGTTCCAGCCACCGCTTGCCCAGCCGCGGCAGGTACCCCGTGAAGGTGAAATACGTCGATCGTTTCTCGGCCACCAGAGCGTCCATCCGACGCGATTCTTGCTCGAGGGCGTTGAGCTTCTTGCGGATCGCCTGCTCATTATCGGTCATCTGCCGCAGCATGCCCTGCAGCCGCTGGCGGTGGTCGGCAGCCGCGTCGCCGGCGCGCGTCAACCGGTCGAGTTCCGCCTGGCGGCGGTCGATCTGCGTCTGCAGCTGTTGCAGCGTCGCCGCGGACCGGCCGGCGCTGACCGCCAGGCCGTACGCGGACCGGGCCGCATCGAGCTCAGCGCGCTCGAACCGGCCCTGGCGGCGCAGCGTGTCTTCCCGAAACCGCGCCTGATCGACCCATCCCTGGAGCGCGGCAAGCGCGGCTTGGCGCCGGGGCAGCACGGCGGCTTCCGCCTCTCGGCGAGCGGCCAACGCCTCCGCTTCCGCGCGCCGCGTCTGTTCCAGGGCAGCCTGCAGCACCGGGCCGCCGCGCTCGAGCGATTCGCCCTCCGAGCCGGCGGCAGCCCGGGCGCGTGCGGCCGCATCATCGGCGTCCAGACGTGCTTTGTCGGCCTGCAGCCGTGCCGCCTGCCACACGCGACGCGCTTCCTGCGCTTGCGCGGCCGCCGCGGTGAGTTGCTCAACCGCCTCGTCCAACGCATCGAACGACGGCGCCGCTTCGGCGCGGCGGGCGGCATCCTGGCGGATCTCGTCGCGCAGCACCGCCAGCAAGGCGCCGGGCAACTCCTGCGACTGTTCCTCCGCCAGGTTCTGCGCCAGCCGCTCCCGCTCGTTCACGACATCTTCCGTGAGCGCCTGCAGCTGGCGCCAGCGTGTCACCTGCGTTTCCAGGCGATCGCTCGTGCGCTGGATCTGCTTCCACGGCCGACGATGATCGACCACCAACACCCACACAGTCGCTGCCAACAACAGCACGCTCGCCACCGCAAACACCCGGTGCAGGCTCTTCTGGTTGTAGTAGGTCTGGTCCGTCGCAGGCATGGCAGGCAACTAGATGTTGAAGAAGTACTCCGGGATCGCCACGAAGTAGTTCATGTTGAACAACCAGCGGCAGAGCATTTTGAGCGGGAGCAGGGCCATCAGCAGCAGCAGCCACAGGGTGATCCAGTAGCGGCAGCGACCCTGGCGGTTCCGTAACGCCCAGATCGGCCGGCTGTAGCGGGCCAGGGCACCGGGCAGCACCAGGAGGTAGACGCCCAGCAGCACGAGCCCCGGCGATTCGCGCAGCATCACGGCACACAACTGCTGCCACCCGGCGGCACCCGCGGGCGCCGCTGGCAGCGGCCGGCCCAGCCAGTCTATCCAGAATCGCTCGGACAACTGCACGTTGTTGAGCGCCTCGACTTTGTGCACGTCCCAGGTTTCGTACAAACCGAAGAAGCTCCAGTTCGGGCCCCGGCAGAATGTGCCCAGCAGCATCGGGACAATCCAGAGCACCAGAAACCCGAACTGGAATGCCAGATACGCGAACTTCCGCTCGCCAATCGTATAGTAGCCGTCGCCCTGCGAGTTGACGTCGAGATACGGCAGGACCATCAGCCCGAAGATGATCAGCGCGGGCACAACCACACCGGCCATCCACGGGTCGAAGTACATCAGCAGCTCCTGCAGACCCAGGAAGTACCAGGGCGCCTTCGAAGGATTCGGCGTCTGTACCGTGCTGGCCGGCTGCTCCAGCGGCGCCTTGAGCAGGATCGACCAGACCAGCAGCAGCGTCATCAGCGCCACCATGCAGATCAGTTCAATGTAGACCAGGTCGGGCCAGACCAGCACGCGCTGCTGGTCCACCGCCTCCAGCGGCGGCTCGTGGCGGGCCAGCCGGCGATCGTTCCGCACCGCCTGGCGGGCCGCCAGCCACGTGAAGAACCCCAGCAGAAACACCAGCCCGACAATCGGCACATTGTCCGGCCGGGCCACAATGGCCACGAAGTCGGGGTCGGTCAGCGACAGCCCCAGGCCCAACAGAGCCAAGTTCAAGACGCTCCACGCCACCCCCGAGCGAACGAAAAACTGCCGGCCGAAGTAGAACCCCACCAGCAGCACTACCGCGCCGACCATGACAAGCGTGGGCCCCAGCACCCGATCCGCTGCATCCCGCAGCGGCTGGGGGAGCGACAGCAAGCTCAACGCACTCGGCTGGCCGCTCAGCGCGACCGCTGACAGCCCCAGGAACCCGGCGGCGGCGGCCAGCCAGAGCAGACTCGGCAGCCAGGCCTGCACACCGGCAGCGCCGCCCGGCGCGCGGCGCTGCCGCCACCAGTACACCGCCGCTCCGCCGTTGGCCAGCGCGGCGATCAGATACCAGCCAACCAGGAACCCGCTCACGCCGGCCAGATTCTCAAGTTCGCTCACGTGACCTTGCATCATGCACGCTATCGCTACAACGGACCACTAATGCCACCATCCTTGCGCACCCGCCAGAAATGGATCGCCATCAACAGCCCCGCCCCGAGCGGGATTGCCACGCAGTGCAGAACATAGAAGCGATTGAGCGTGAATTCCCCCACAAACCGCTCGCCAAGCAGCCCAAACCGCGCATCCGACGTGCTCGTGATCAGGTCAATCCCGTCGACGGTGAGCCATGACGCCCCGGGGCCTTCGAATCCCACCAGCGGTGCGGCACGCGCCATGTTCGAGCCCACGGTAATTGCCCAGATCGCCAGCTGATCCCAGGGGAGCAGATAGCCGGTGAAGGAGAGAAGCAGGGTCAGCACCAGCAGGAGTACCCCCACGACCCAGTTGAATTCGCGTGGCGGTTTGTAGCTGCCGGTCAAGAACACCCGGTACATGTGCAGCATCGCGGCAATCACCATCGCGTGGGCCGCCCACCGATGTAACTCGCGGAGGATCCCGAGCGACACGACATCGCGCAGGGCCATCATGTCGGCGTAGGCCCATTCGAGCGTCGGCCGGTAGTAGAACATCAGCAGCACGCCGGTCACCGCCTCGACCACGAACAGGAAGAACGTGATCCCCCCCATGCACCAGGTGTAACTCAGCGACAACCCGTGCTTGCTGATCGAAACCGGATGCAGATGCAGGAAGACGTTCGTCAGGATCACCGCCACGCGGGTGCGACGGTCCAGCGGCGCCGCGTGCCGAAACACGCTCCGCCAGAGCTGCGAGTTGCGAATCACGTCTCGGAGCGAGCGCATGGGTCGGTGGGTCGTCCTGCTTTCCCGGTGTGCTGCCGAATGACCGGTGCGATCCGGCACAGAAGCGGATCATAACACAATTGGCTGCCGTCCCCCAGAGTCTTCGTCATCCGACTTCGATGAAGCACTCGGGATCCAGCCACTGGCCGAGTTCCTCCTGGTACTTCCGGCTCTTGTCCACCTCCAACTGGCCGTCCTCGGCAATCCGAATGGCGTAGCGTTCCAGGGGTCGGGGTGCCGGGCCTTCGAAGTTGATGCCATCTTTGTAGAACCCGCTGCCGTGACACGGGCACTTGAATCGCTGCTCTGTTTCCAGCCAGGTGGGGGTACACCCCAAATGCGTACAGACGGCCCGCAGCGCATAGATCTGCGGGCGTCCCTCGTACTCGTGCCGCACGATCCATACCCCATGCTGGGCGATGTATTGCGAGTCCACCTGCCCGGCCCCATAGTCTTCCGGAAATCCGGCGCTGAACTTGGTGGGTGCTTCAATCACCACGTTCGGGAACATGAAACGCCATGCGCCCAGGAGCCACATGACGCAGGTCGCGACTAGCGCCGTGAAACCGGTCGCCAGAAACGAGCCACACAGATACCGGCAGCAGCTGCGGAAGAAGCCGCGCCGCGACCCTCCGCGCGCCGCGCGGCCAGGTGCCTCGGGAGTGGACATCGCATGGCTGGTATTCATCACCGGAAGAAGATAGCACGTTCGCATCGGCGATGCCACGCCGTTTCCGCACGGAACAGATGTGACGACGAACACCACGAACATTTCCGTGCAGTGGTCTGGAATCCGGTAGGGTGTGACCAGCTCGCCAAAGGAATGCCCGCACAATCAAAACACGCGCCGGCGAGCGCAGTCACAGCACGCACCCGCAATCGGCGCCTGCGCCCCGTGAGGCGGCAGGCTCGGAAACGGATCTTGCGATCGGCGCTGCTCGGCAGTGCGGCACGGTTGACGAAGCTAAGCCGCACAGAACAGACGGGATGACGCGTGCTGCCACGTCGCACGGCCAACAAGGGAGGACGGGAGGCAAACCGCGAAAAGGGGACCGCGCAGGTCCCGCGGGCCGTCCCCATCGCTGGAGCGGCGGCGGTGTGCCGGCAATTGACCCTCGGAAGATCGCCTGTGATACTGTTGTTCCCGCGTTCGGGGCCGGGCGGTTGCCGGCCCGTTCGGTCAGCAGGAGTCATCTGGCAGAGGGACACTCAGGAATGAACGTCTTAGTGGTGGGCAACGGTGGTCGCGAGCATGCCCTGGCGTGGAAGATCGCGCAGAGTTCACGGGTGGATCGCGTGTTCGTGGCGCCGGGCAACGCCGGAACCGCTGAAGATGCCGAGAACGTCGCGATCAGTCCCAGCGACTTTCCGCAGCTGATCAAGTTCGCGAAACAGAACCACGTGGGGCTGACGGTGGTCGGCCCCGAAGCGCCGCTGGCCGCCGGGATCGTCGACGCCCTGCAGGCGGAGCAACTGCGCGTGTTCGGCCCCTCGAAAGCGGCCGCACAGCTGGAAGGCAGCAAGGTCTTCTGCAAGAACCTGCTGCGCAACGCCGATGTGCCGTCGGCCGACTACCACGCCTTCCGAGACGCCGAAAGCGCCGCACGCTTCGTGACCGATCGCTACCCGGACAAGGATCAGGAAGTCCCGCTGGTGGTGAAAGCCGATGGCCTGGCCGCCGGCAAGGGTGTCGTCGTCTGCTCGCGCCGCGAACAGGTGCTGGCCGCCATCGAGCGGATCATCGTGGACCGCGAGTTTGGCGATGCCGGCCGGGAGATCATCTTCGAGGAACGACTCGACGGCCAGGAGGCCAGCGTGCTGGCAATCACCGACGGGCGCACCATCGTGACGCTCACACCGGCTCAGGACCACAAGCCGGCCTACGACGGTGACCAGGGCCCGAACACGGGCGGCATGGGGGCGTACTGCCCGACCCCGCTGGTCGACGCGACCATGCTGGCCTGGATTGAAGAGCATGTGCTGGTGCCGACCGTCCACGCGTTGAAACGATCGCGCCGCCCCTTCAGCGGCGTGCTGTACGCCGGGCTGATGATCACCCACCAGGGCCCGAAGGTGCTGGAGTACAACGTGCGGTTCGGCGACCCGGAATGCCAGCCGCTGCTGATGCGTCTGCGCAGCGATTTGGTGGATATCCTCGAAGCCACGGTCGACCAGCGGCTGGACGAACTCGCGCCCCTGGAATGGGATCCGCGCCCGGCGGTCTGTGTCGTGATGGCCGCGGAAGGCTATCCGGGCAAGTACGAAACCGGCCAGCCCATCCGGGGGCTGGAACAGGCCGCCGCCCTGCCCGACGTCAAGGTCTTCCACGCCGGCACCCGGCTGGTCGACGGCCAGGTACTCACCAGCGGCGGGCGCGTGGTGGGCGTCACCGCGCTGGGCAACTCGATCCCCACCGCCAAACTCCAGGCGTACACCGCAGTCAAATATATTCGCTGGCCCGGTGCCTGGTGCCGCAAGGATATTTCGGACAAGGCGCGCTGAGCGCAGGCGGCGGCATGCCGCTCCCCTGCCGGGCGCCTGACGGGGGACCGCGTGGGGATCGACCCCGGCCCGCTCACCCCACGTCGCCCAGATCCAGCGCCGCGCTGTAGCGGCGCAGGACCTGCGAGCGCAAGGCGGCGAATTCTTCCTGGAAGAAGGGGGGGGCATCGCCGGCCGTCAACGCCTGGGCGTCCTGCCGCGCTTCGACCAGCAGCTGCTGGTCGCGCTGCAGATCCGCCACGCGCAACGGCGGCATGCCGTGCTGGCTGACCCCGAACAGATCCCCCGGTCCCCGCAATGCGAAGTCGATTTCCGCCAGTTCAAAGCCGTCGGTGGAACGCTCGAACGCGGCCAGCCGCTCCTGCGCCGCCGGACTGCCCGGCTGCGCGAACACCGTCACATAGCCGGGGAACTGGCCGCGCCGCACGCGGCCGCGCAGCTGGTGCAGCTGAGCCAGCCCGAACCGCTCGCCACTCTCGATGGTCAGCAGGGTCGCGTTCGGCACGTCAATTCCCACCTCGATCACCGAGGTGGCGACCAGCACCTGCGTCGCGCCGCGCCGGAACGCGGCCATGGCGGCCTCCTTCTCCGCCGGCGACAGGCGGCCGTGGATCAGATCGACGCGAAACGCCTCCAGCGGCCCGTTCACCAGTCGCTCGTAAACCTCCTCGACGCTGGCCACGCTCGCCGATTCGTCCTCTTCCACCCGCGGCGCGATCACGTACCCCTGCCGCCCCTCCTGCAGTTTGCGGCGCACGAAACTCCACCATCGGTCGCGTTGCGCATCGGCCACCAGGTAGGTATGGACCGGTTGGCGCCCCGGCGGAGACTGGCGCAGCGTCGACACGTCCAGGTCGCCGAACAACGACATGGCGACGGTGCGCGGGATCGGCGTGGCAGTCATGACCAGGTAGTGCGGATCGCTCCCCGCGCTCTTGAGCGCCGCGCGCTGCCGCACGCCGAACTTGTGCTGTTCATCGATCACGACCAGCCCCAGCTGCGGAAATGTGATCGGTTCGTGCAGCAGCGCTTGCGTGCCGATCAGCAGATCGACCTCGCCGGCCTGCACCCGGCCCAGCAGCTGCTGGCGCAGTGTGCCGGTCAGCGCCCCGGTGAGCAGTTCGATCCGCACACGGCTCTGTGCCAGGTCTTCGCCGAGAGTGCGGAAGTGCTGCTGCGCCAACACCTCGGTAGGCGCCATCAACACCGCCTGGTGTGCGTGTGCCACCGCCAGCAGCATGGCATACTCCGCCACCACCGTCTTGCCACTCCCCACCTCCCCCTGCAGCAGGCGGTTCATCGGGATGCACCGCCCCATGTCGGTCGCAATGTCGCGAATAGCCTGCTCCTGATCGGCCGTCAATTCGAACGGAAACAGCCGCCGGATCCGTGCATCGATCTTGGCCGTGGCCGGCAAGGCCGGCGCACGTTCGGTCCGCTGCAGTTGCCACCGCCGCAGCGCCAGCGCCAGCTGCAGCACCAGCAACTCCTGATACACGAATCGCCGCCGCGACTCCCGCACGTCGGCACTGTCCTGGGGCATGTGCACCGCGCGCAGCGCCCGGCCGATCGGCCACAGCTGGTGCAGCGTCAGAAACGGTGCCGGAAACACCTCCACCACCTCGTCCGCCAGCGCTGCCACCACGCGATGGACGATCTTGCGCAACCGACCCTGCACCAGCCCTTCCGTCAGCGGATAGACAGGCAGCATCGGACCGGCTGTCGGCTGCGCGTCGTCCGCCACCGGCACCAGACGCGGATGCGCCAGCTCCCAACCCAGCCCCCGCCGTTTCGGCACGCCGGAAAGCATCACACGCTGGCCACGGACCAGCCGCTGCTGCATGAACGACTGATTGAACCAGACCGCCCGCAACGCCCCCGACTCGTCGCGAATCAACGCCCCCAGCAGCGTCCGCCCCGGCCCCAGCGCCCGCAACTCCACCTCGTCGACCACGCCGCACACCGACACCGGACCGCTGCCGTCAATCTCGCTGATCCGGCACACGCGCGTCAGGTCCTCGTAACTGCGTGGAAAGAAGAACAGCAGATCACCAGCCGTCCGCAGCCCCAGCCGATGCAGCAGTGGCACCAGCCGCGCTGGAACCCCCGCCAGTTCGTGCACCGGCATCCGAAGTCGCTCGGCGATCGATCGATGGCTGTCGTCTGTCTCCATGCGTCCCTTCCCGATACTGGCCCGAGCTGCAACACGCTCCGCTCACGCCGTCCACAGGTCCAGCCCGCCGCGCCGATCTCCAGCATTGTATGGTCTCGTTCCCGGGCGGGAAATCGAGCCTGCCGGGAGGGGGCGAGTGGGCCTGCCAACCGTCTTGCAGCCCACCTGCAATTCGCACTACGAATACACGTTACAATGGTCCCGGCGAGAACGGACCTGGCGGCGACCAGTCCTACCGACAACGAGTCCATCACAGCGAGGATGATCATGTTCCAACCGGCATACCGTATCGTGTGGACCATCAGTTTGTGTGTCTTGGGTCTGGGCCAGCTGGCGCACGCCCAGGTGCCAGTCCCCAACAGCTCGTTCGAGGACGGCGGCGAATCGCCGGCAGCGTGGACGCTTACCGGCGGCCAGGGCGGCCTCCTGTCTCCGGGCGCCGCGGGGGACCGGGCCATCTCCGTCACGGGCGACGGCCAGTCGAACAGTGCCTGGCTCTCCCCGCCGCTGGACCTGGAACCCGACACGGTGTATCGACTGCGGTTCCAGGCCCGCCGGGTGCAGGGCACCACCGGGCTGCCGACCAGCGGCCCGCTGTTCTGCAACAGCGACCTCACATCGCTCGGCAGCGAGTGGACGGCATGCGAGTCCTTCTTTGTGACGCCCCAGCAGCTCTCGGCTGACATCGCCCGCCTGCGGTTCGGCCAGTGGGAAGTCAACGGGACGGTGGCGTACGACGACGTGCGGGTGGAGCCGATCATTCCGGTCTATCAGGCCCATGGCGCGTTACGGCTGGGCGAAGGCGAGCGCCTGACCGGGAACCAGTACACGTTTGAGGCGCCGTTCGGCAAGGCTTCGGCCAACCAGGCGCGCCCCCTGGCCTGGCACCGCTGCATGTTCAATACGAATCGCTGGCTGATGGATGAATCGGCCGCCGTGGTGTACCGCCACGACCTGGGACGCATGCAGCAGCGCGCCCAGGTGCACGCCACGATCGGCTGGTATCAGCACGGCGAGCTCGTCGTGTCCGCCAGCCGTGACGGGCAGCAGTGGGAGGAGATCGGAAGCCTGGGCCAGCGGGGATCGGTGGCCTGCGAGGTGCCGGCCACCCTGCTGCCGGCCGAACAGATCTGGGTCAAGTTCTCCGTGCGCCGCGCGACTGGCGATACCAGCCCGCCGTCCTTGCAGCTCTTCCGATATCGCTACGAATCGACCGTCGACGGCCCACCGCTGGACCTGGTCGGTGCCACACACTTCGTCGCCGTGCTGAAATCGGACCCGCAACTGCAGGTGTCTATCACCGATCTGGGGGAAGCAGTTCCTGGCGGTGACAACAAGGTGACACTTTCCCTGCGCAATCGAGCGAACAAGACGCTCCGGCTGGAAGCCGGTGGCCAGCGGGTGGATCTGCCGGCCGGCGACGCGGACCAGCCGGTGACGATCCCCTACACGCTCGCCGGCAGTGGGAAGCACGTGGTAGCGATACGGATCGGCGGCGATGTGGAGTTCGCGGCGGAGGCCACCGTCACGATCTCGCCGCTGCATGAGACCAGCTACGGGCAGGTGCTGCCCGCGTCCAGTGCGGAGGTCGGGCTGTGGTGGTGTTCGTCCGGCTGGAAGATCAGCAGTCGCCGGCCCGTGCCCGGGCCGAACACGCAGTCGGCTGCCATCGAGGTGGCTGCCGCCGCCAATGAAGCGGAAGCCGTGCAGCTGGTCGTGCGTCCGGCCCGCCCGCTGGCGGGTCTGACCGTCACCGCTGGAACGCTGACAGGACCGGCCGGAGCGAAGATCGGCGCCGAGCAGATTGACATCCTGCGCGTCCGGTACGTATCGGTCGTGCAGCCGACCGATGCCTCCGCGACCGCCGGGCTGTGGCCCGACCCGCTGCCGCCGCTGGCGGGCCCCGTCACGGCCGAAGCTGACCAGAACCTGCCGCTGTGGGTGCGGGTCCGGGTGCCGCGCGACCAGCCGGCGGGGAGCTACCTCGGTACGCTCGTACTTGCGGCCGAGGACTATCGCGCTGAAGTGCCGCTGCAGGTGGAAGTGTTCGGGTTCAACCTTCCGGACCGGATGACCTGCCAGACGGCGTTCGGTTTTGACCCGGGCGAGGCCTGGCGATACCACGGCGTAACAACCGACGCGGATCGCCGGCAAGTGCTCGCGAGCTACCTCCAGTGCCTGGCAGACCATCACATCTCGCCCTACAACCCGGCGCCACTCGACGGCATCCAGGTCACCTGGACGAACCTGCCGCCGTGGGTCGGAGGGGAGACCGACACGGAGGTCGTGCACGCCGGGACGACCTCGCTGCGGGTGGCTGACGACTCGCCCACCGCCGCTGCGTCGGCCGTGTTCCGCACGCGGATTCCGATTGCGGACCAGGGTATCAAGCTGAGCTTCTGGTACCGCACCCACCAGCCGGGCCATCGCTTCCTGGTCACACTCGCCCATCACGACGCGAGCGGACACTGGATGTCCGGCCGCAACAACGACCTGCTCGTCACAGGGGACGGCACATGGCAGCACTATGAGCAAACAGTGACGCAGTTTCCCGCCGGTGCGAAGAGCCTGACCATTACCTTGCGCGCGACCGAGTGGCGGGAGGACGGCTCGCTCACCGGCAGCGTGTGGTTCGACGACGTGTCGCTGATCGATGTGGCCTCCGGCACCGAACAGCTGATCGACGGTGGCTTCGAGGCGGTCGCGCAGCAGATCCCCGAGCCGGTCTTCGATTTCAGCGCCTGGGACACGGCCATGCACCAGGCGATGGAAGGCTATCACTTCAACACGTTTCAGCTTCACGTACCCGGCCTGGGCAGCGGCACGTTCCATGCGCGAGCGGAACCGGAACTGCTCGGATACGCGGAACACACTCCTCAATACCAGGGGGCGATGCGCGCGTTCCTGGAGAAACTGCAGGCGCATCTGCGCGACCGGGGATGGCTGGACGAAGCGTTCGTCTACTGGTTCGACGAGCCCGATCCGAAAGACTACGACTTCGTGATGAACGGTTTCACCAAACTCAAGACCTGGGCACCCGACATCCGCCGGATGCTGACCGAACAAGTCGAGCAGGCCCTGGTCGGCGGGCCCAACATCTGGTGCCCGCTGACCCCCGCGTACGACGCGGAACAGGCGGCGCCGCGACGCGCGGCAGGCGACACTTTCTGGTGGTACGTCTGCACGGTCCCGAAGGCGCCGTATTGCACGCTGTTTATCGATCACCCGGGTACCGAACTCCGCGTCTGGCTCTGGCAGACCTGGCAGCACGACATCGCCGGCGTGCTCGTGTGGCAGACCAACTACTGGACTTCCGCGGCCGCCTACCCGGACGCCGCCCATCCGCAGAACCCGTACGCGGACCCCATGGGCTGGGTCTCCGGCTACAGCACCCCCGCGGGCGTGCGGCAGGCGTGGGGCAATGGCGACGGGCGATTCCTGTACCCGCCTGAGCGCGCCGCCGACGGCCGCCCCGCCGCACCGGTCCTGGACCCGGCGGTCGCCTCGATCCGCCTGGAGATGCTGCGCGACGGCCTGGAGGACTACGAGTACCTCGCACTGCTGCAGCGATTGGTGGCTGCGCGCCAGGACACGCTGACCTCCCAGCAGCTGGCCGAGTACTCCGCACTGCTCAAGGTGCCGGCAGACATCACGAGCGACCTGACGACGTTCACCTGCGATCCCGCCCCGATCGAACAGCGCCGCGAGGAAATCGCCCGCGCCATCGAGCGTCTGCAGTAGCGCCCGCTGCCGTACGGAACGGGTCGGACGCGCGGCTTGCCGCTTTACTTGACGCGCTGGCAGGCGGCCACGGCCAGTTGATCACAGCGTTCGTTTTCCGGATGGCCGCTGTGTCCGGCCACACGTGTGTACGTGATCGTGTGCCGTTGGGCCAGTGCATCCAGGCGCCGCCACAGCTCGTCGTTCTTGACCGGCATCCAGCGCTGGCCTTCTCGGCGGCGCCAGCCGTTCTGTTTCCACCTGGCGAGCCACTCTTCGAGCCCTTTGCCGACATAGACGCTGTCGGTAAACAGCTCGACCTGGCAGGGGCGTTTGAGCGCCTCGAGGCCCCGGATGACGGCCAGCAGTTCCATGCGGTTGTTGGTCGTGTCGCGTTCGCCACCCGACCTCTCCAGTTCCTGGCCGGTCGCCACGTGCCGGAGGATGAAGGCCCAGCCGCCGGGTCCCGGATTACCGCTGCAGGCTCCGTCCGTGAACAAGTGCACTTGAGAACGCGTGCCGTGCTGAGTCATAGCCATTCTACTGCGAAGCGTCAGGACTGGAGGACGAAGGGACCGCCGGCATGTCCGGATCGTCGTGCTGCGAGCCGGCCGGCAGAGCGGGCCGGGCACCGCTCTTGAACTCCTCAGCGTTCGGCACCGCCAGGTCGTGCAACTGGGCGCTCAGGCGGCTTTCACGCGGGGAACGGTCGGCAGCGACCCAGGGCAACACCAC
>Ga0123329_1002992_pt1 | contig 14375 bp, 13 predicted proteins | sample BioC12SIPDNA_FD_89703 | JGI IMG/M metagenome (GOLD analysis project Ga0123329, IMG submission 89703) | Anaerobic biogas reactor microbial communites from Washington, USA - Biogas_R1_B C12 SIP DNA | ecosystem: Engineered > Bioreactor > Anaerobic > Unclassified | place: Washington, USA | collected... | reverse complement strand
GCGGAACCGGCGACCGAGTTACGGACACCCGACTGGCAGTAGGTGACGATGGTGCTCTCGCCCGGCTCCGGGAGCTCGTCGAGGTTCCACAGGACACGGCCACCGGAGAGCTGGTGGGAGCCCGGGATGTGGCCGTCGGCGTGCTCGGTCTTGTTGCGCAGGTCGAGCAGCATGTCACGCTCGAAGCCCTCGAGGTCGGCCTGGGCCAGGACCTGCGGGGTCATGGTGGGCAGTCCCTCGAAGTCGGTGATGTAGCCGGTCATCTCGTCGATGCCGACGCGCATGAAGTGGTGACGGTAGTCCTCGGCCTCGGCGGAGTCCTTCGCCAGGACGATGAGGTCGGCGGTGTCGGTCTCCGGGTCGTAGACCCAGGAGCCGTAGGTCGCGGCCTTCTCGATGCCCGGGACGTTGACCGACCCCTGGACCGTGCCCTGGTGGACCTCGGTGTGGTGGCGGGTGTCGACGACGATCGCCTCACCCTTCTCGATGCGGGTCGCCAGCTCAGCGTGGTCGACCTCCGGCAGCGGGGTCAGCGGGTAGCCGAGGACGGCCGGGCCGATCTTGTTCTGGCGCTTCATGCGGCCGAAGTAGGCGTGGGCGTCCGGCTGGCCTTCGAGGAGCTCGTCGACGAAGCCCTGCTCGTCGTCGTTCTTCAGGTACGGGGCCCACCAGGCGTAGTTGCGCTCGTAGCCGACGGTGGTCGACGGCAGTGCGCCGAGGGCCTTGCCGCAGGCGGAGCCGGCGCCGTGGGCGGGGTAGACCTGGACGTGGTCCGGCAGCTCGAGGAAGACCTCCTTGAGGCTGCGGAAGATGTCCTTGGCGCCGCCGAAGCGGGTGTCGACGCCGCCGGCGGCCTCGTCGAGCAGGTCCGGGCGGCCGAGGTCGCCGGAGAAGACGAAGTCACCGGAGAGCATGTAGCCCGGGGTGTCGGCGAAGGCGCCGTCGGTGATGAGGAAGGAGAGGTGCTCCGGGGTGTGGCCCGGGGTGTGGCGCGCCTCGATGGTGATGTTGCCGATCTTGATGGTGTCGCGGTCGTACATCCGCTCGCCATCGAAGCCGTACTGCCAGTCCTCGCCGCCCTCGCCGGAGAGGTAGATCTTCGCGCCGGTGGCGGCGGCGAGCTCGCGGGTGCCGGAGAGGTAGTCGGCGTGGATGTGGGTCTCGGTGACCGCGACGATCTTCATGCCGTGGTGGTCGGCCAGGTCGAGGTACTCGGTGATGTCACGGCGGGCGTCGACGACGACCGCGGTGTTCTCCGCCTGGCAGCCGATGAAGTAGCTGGCCTGGGCAAGGTCTTCGTCATAGAAACGTTCGAGCAGCATGGTGAGTCACTCCAGATGGTGTTGGCGGATGAATAATTTTCCGTTTGGTTGTGACACTACCATGCCATATACCCCGGGGGGTATCAAGTGGTTTGGGTGAAAAGCCAGCTCAGGGCGCTTTTATTCTTCTTCTGCAAGGAGCTTTTCGACGTCCCCCATGTCGTCGACCATGTCGCCGCCGACATCATCGTAGATGCCCAGCCCGGTGCGGGAGTCCTCGTTCGGCAGGTCCGGGGTGAGGTAGCTGCCGTGCCCGCTGTCGGGGATGTTGGCGGTGAGGAAGGACAGCACCGTGTCCACGGCCAGCCGGTGGATGCCCTCGGTGTTCTGCTCGCTGGTCGGGTCGACGTCGACGAGGTTGACCATGAGGTCCCGGTGCGTCACGCGGGTGAAGGCGAGGGAGAGGAGGAGGTAGAAGATGTCCTCCGCGCCGATCCCCGGGCGGAAGGCGCCCGAGTCCTGGCCCTGCATGAGCAGCTTGTCCAGCTGGAGGGAGACGTGTGTCCCCGGAACCAGGTTCGCCAGACTCGTGATGTTGAGCACGCGGTGGAGCCCCTCGTGGACGAGCAGACGGATCGAGTCCGGGTTCTCGGTCATCGTGAGGTACACCGCATCCACCAGTCGGGTCACCCCTTCGACCGGGACCAGGGTGTCGCTGACGATCTCGTCGGCGTGCGGCTGGAGGCGGTGCGCCGCCTCGGTGAGGCACCGGTGGTAGAGGCCCTTCTTGTCGCCGAAATGGTAGTGGATCATCCGCTTGGACATGCCCGAGAGCCGTGCGATCGAGTCCAGACGGGTCTCCTGGAATCCGAGTTCCGCGAACTGGTGGAGAGCCACGTCAATGACCCCGTCGACGGTGGCTGCGTCGTCGAGTAGGGGCAGGTCGTCGTTGAACATGCGGGGTCGTCCCTCCGGGGGCACGAGTCGGGGTGGAAGGGTCTGGAAGGGGGCGGTGCCGGCGGGTCTGTGCGGGCCGCAACCGGCGCTGTGAACCATCGTGCCTGATGTATCAGTCGGTGGTGGGGCAGTGTGGCTGTGAAGATGCTGGACCACCCGATGTAGCGACCTTCTTCCAGCGGAAACAGCCGAATATCCGGCGAGGTTACGCCCATCCGGGGGTGGCGGCTCGGAACGGTCTTTGAGGCTAGACTCGCAGGCGTTGATGCATTAGACCGCTCGAAAGGATCCCGCATGACCCAGAACCCCGTGAAGATCGCCGTCACCGGTGCCGCCGGCAACATCGCCTACTCCCTCCTGTGGCGCATCGCCGCAGGTGACGTCTACGGCCGCGACACCCCGATCGAGCTCACCCTCCTCGAGATCCCGGCCGCCGTACGCGGCGCCGAGGGCGTGGCCATGGAGCTCAACGACTCCGCCTTCCCCCTCCTGCGCAACATCACCGTCACCGACAGTGCCGACGTCGCCTTCGACGGCGCCAACGCAGCCTTCCTCGTCGGCGCGAAGCCGCGCGGCAAGGGCGAGGAGCGCGCCGACCTGCTGAAGAACAACGGCGGCATCTTCGGCCCGCAGGGCAAGGCCATCAACGACCACGCCGCGGACGACGTCCGCGTGCTCGTCGTCGGCAACCCGGCCAACACCAACGCCCTGATCGCCCAGCGCAACGCCCCGGACGTCCCGGCCGAGCGCTTCACCGCTCTCATGCGCCTCGACCACAGCCGTGCGCTGTCCCAGCTGGCCGAGAAGCTCGGCGTGCTCACCACCGACTTCGAGAACGTCGTCGTGTGGGGCAACCACTCCGCGACCCAGTTCCCGGACGTGACCTTCGCCACTGTCAAGGGTGAGCCGGTCATCGAGAAGATCGACCACGACTGGTACGTCAACGAGTTCATCCCGCGCGTCGCGAAGCGTGGCGCCGAGATCATCGAGGTCCGCGGCAAGTCCTCCGCCGCCTCCGCCGCCTCCGCCGCTGTGGACCACATGCGTGACTGGGTCCAGGGCACTGAGCAGTGGGCTTCCGCCGCCCTGCCGTCCGACGGCTCCTACGGCATCGACGAGGGTCTCGTCGCCGGCCTGCCGACCGTCTCCCGCAACGGCTCCTGGGAGATCGTCCAGGGCCTCGAGCTCAACGACTTCCAGCGCGAGATGATCGCCCGGAACGTCGAGGAGCTCAAGGCCGAGCGTGACGCAGTCGCTGACCTGCTTCCTTAGCGCGTCAACTCGCATCCGCCGCCAATCCCGGTAGTGTTCAGGAACATGCGCTTCGGGATTGATTTCGGAACCACCCGTACCGTCATTGCGGCGGTCGACCGGGGAAACTACCCGGTCGTCAACGTCACGGACACGGACGGCGACTCACGGGAGTACATCCCCTCGGTCGTCGCGCTGGATGGTGAACGGTTGGTCGGTGGCTGGGAGGCGCTGGCGGTAGGTGGCCCGACCCTCACCCGCTCCTTCAAGCGTCTGCTGACCTCCCGCACCGTCACCGCGGAGACCCCCGTCCGGCTGGGCAAGGAGGAACGCCCGCTGGGCGACGTGCTGACGACCTTCGCGGACGGCGTCATGCGGCAGCTCCGTGAGCACGCCGGCGACGAGGACATCGAGATCGTCCTCGGCGTCCCGGCGAACGCGCGTTCCGCGCAGCGTCTGCTCACCCTCGACGCCTTCACCCGCGCCGGCGCCACCGTCATCGGCATGGTCCACGAGCCCTCCGCCGCCGCCTTCGAGTACACCCACCGTCACGCCCGCACCCTCACCGCCCGCCGTTCCAGCATCATCGTCTACGACCTCGGTGGCGGCACCTTCGACGTGACGCTCATGCGTCTCGACGGCCCCGAGCACATCGTCGAGACCTCCCTCGGCATCTCCCGCCTCGGCGGTGACGACTTCGACGAGGCCCTCGCCGACCTGGCGCTGGCCACCGCCGGCCGCGCCGACGACGTCTTCGGCCGCCGCGCCCGCCAGACGCTTCTCGACGAGGCCCGCACCGCCAAGGAGCAGCTCAAGCCGCAGTCGCGCCGCATCGTCATGGAACTCGGCGACGAGGACGTCATCGTCCCGGTCTCCGAGTACTACGAGGCGGTCACCCCGCTCGTGGACCAGACCCTCGACGCGATGCAGCCGCTCGTCGGCGTGGAGGACTCCCTCGCCGACACCGACATCGCCGGCGTCTACCTCGTCGGCGGCGCCAGCGCCCTGCCGCTCGTCCCGCGCATGCTGCGCGAGCGTTTCGGCCGCCGCGTCCACCGTTCGCCGCTGCCCACCGCCTCCACGGCCGTCGGCCTGGCGATCGCCGCCGACCCGGACTCCCTCTACCACCTCAGCGACCGCCTCTCCCGCGGCATCGGCGTGTTCCGCGAGCGGGACGCCGGCGCCGCCGTCAGCTTCGACGCCCTCGTCGGACCCGAGGCGCAGGCGGAGGCCGACGACACCATCACCGTCACCCGCCGCTACCGCGCCGCCCACAACGTCGGCTGGTTCCGCTACGTGGAGTACTCCGCCCTGGAGTCCGACGCCGAGCAGCCCGGCGACCTCACCCTCCTGGCCGAGGTCATCGTCCCCTTCGACCCGGCGCTCCGCGACCTCTCCGAGGCCGAGCTGGCCGCCGTGCCCGTCGAGCGGTGCGAGGACGGCCCCGAGGTCATCGAGACCGTGACGATCGACCCGAACGGCATCGCGTCGATCTGCATCCACTGCCCGGACGACGGCTTCGAGGTCACCGCCACGGTCTCCGTGGCGGGCTGATCACGGGGTCACGTCCGGGAGCGCGCCCGCGCCCTCATCGAGCCACAGTGCCACCGAGCGGCCGTCGGCAAGCCGGATCTCCACGTTGGTCCCCTCGGGGCCGCCCAGCACCAGCTGCTTCCCGACGCCCCCGCGCTCCGCCGCGAACCCCCGCACCGCCCGCACCGCCACGATCTCGTCGGCAGGCACCCGCAGCAGCTCCCGGCGCCCCTCCCGTAGCACGAGATCCGCGCCCAGGTAGTGCGGGTGGACGATCCGCCCGGCGAGGTAGCCCCACAGCAGCGGGATCGAGTACAGCGACGCGATGAGCAGCAGCAGGCGGGCCAGGGGCCAGGGCACCAGCAGCTCGACGGCGACGATCTCGATGACCATCGCCACCGTGAGCATCGCGGGCAGCTGCCACCAGCCGCGCCGGGCGGGCAGGGCCACCGCCCCCTCCGGGACCACCACGCGCCCGCGCCCCAGCCGCCACAGGTCGGCCAGGGCGCGGACCTCGTGGACGAACAGCCGCAGCGCGGGCAGGGCCTGCGTCGGGCGGATCCCCCGCCGCGCGGACCACCACAGCCACGCGTCGAGGCCGGCCACCGCGAGGGCCACGAGGGGAAGTGCCCGCCTCACAGCGCACCCGCCAGTTCCGCCAGCGCCCGGGCCTGGGCCCCACGCGTCACGACGTCCCGGACACCCAGCGGCACATCCCCCGGGGCGAGGGTGTCGACGACGCCGTGGACCAGCCCGGTGAGCGGGCGCAGCTCGGCGATGAGCTCCTCCGCCGCCGCCCCGGTGGGCGCCGTCTCCCCGAGCAGGTCCCGGATCCCGGAGCGCAGGTCGGCGGGCAGCCCGAGTTCCCCGGCCTGCAGGGCCAGCAGGCGGGAGCGCTGCGCACGGAGGGCGGCGAGCTGGGAGTCGATGCGGGACAGGGCGGCGTCGATAAGGGTGGGGGAGTCGGAACGGATGTCGGCGAGGGTGATGCAGGCGTCGACAAGCGCGCGGACGCGCAGCAGTGCCGCCAGATCGCCGAGACCGTAGTCCCGGTACCCGCCGGCCGTGCGCGGGGGCTTCGGCAGCGCGCCGGAGGCGTGGTAGTGGCGTACGGCACGGACGGAGCAGCCGGCGGCGCGGGCGACCTCGGAGATTCTCATGGCACCAGCATCAACCATGACGTCACGTGAGGGTCAAGCCTGGACATGCAGGGGCTATGATGGTCCGAGTGAACGACCAGACCGAGGGGAAGATGTTGATGGGTAAGAACCGAGCTGACGCACTGCCGAAGTCCTGGGATCCGCAGTCCGTGGAGGCTGAGATCTACCAGGGCTGGGTCGACGCCGGACACTTCACGGCAGACCCGGAGAGTGACAAGCCGGGCTACTCCATCGTGCTCCCGCCGCCGAACGTGACCGGCCAGCTCCACATGGGTCACGCGCTGGACCACACCCTCATGGACGCCCTCGTGCGCCGCAAGCGCATGCAGGGCTACGAGGTGCTGTGGCTGCCGGGCATGGACCACGCGGGCATCGCGACCCAGACGAAGGTCGAGAAGATGCTCAAGCGCACCGAGGGCAAGGACCGTTACGACTACGGCCGTGAGGAGTTCATCGGGAAGGTCTGGGAGTGGAAGGAGGAGTACGGCGGCGCCATCGCCGACCAGATGCGCGCCATCGGTGACTCAGTCGACTGGTCCCGCGAGCGCTTCACCCTCGACGAGGGCCTGTCGCGCGCCGTGCAGACCATCTTCAAGGAGCTCTACGACCGCGGCCTCATCTACCGCGCCAACCGCCTGGTCAACTGGTCCCCGGTGCTCGAGACCGCCGTCTCCGACATCGAGGTCGTCTACAAGGACGTCGAGGGAGAGCTCATCTCCTTCCGCTACGGCTCGATGAACGACGACGAGCCGCACGTCGTCGTCGCCACCACCCGCGTGGAGACCATGCTCGGCGACGTCGCCATCGCCGTCCACCCCGAGGACGAGCGCTACGCCCACCTCGTGGGCACCCGTCTGCCGCACCCCTTCCGCGACGACCTGTCTATGATCGTCGTCGCCGACGACTACGTCGACCCCGAGTTCGGCTCCGGCGCCGTGAAGATCACCCCGGCGCACGACCCGAACGACTACGCCATCGGCCTGCGCCACGACCTCGACATGCCGACGATCATGGACGAGACCGGCCGCATCTGCGACACCGGCACCCAGTTCGACGGCCTGACCCGCGAGGAGGCCCGCGTCGCCGTGCGCGAGGCACTCGCCGAGCAGGGCCGCATCGTCGAGGAGAAGCGCCCCTACCTGCACTCCGTCGGCCACTCCGAGCGCTCCGGCGAAGCCATCGAGCCGCGCCTGTCGCTGCAGTGGTTCGTCAAGGTCGAGGAGCTGGCGAAGATGGCCGGCGACGCCATCCGCGAGGGCGACACCAAGGTGCACCCGCAGACGATGGAGCCCCGCTACTTCGAGTGGGTCGACAACATGCACGACTGGACCATCTCCCGCCAGCTGTGGTGGGGCCACCGCATCCCGATCTGGTACGGCCCGGAGGGCGAGATCGTCTGCGTCGGCCCCGACGAGCAGGCCCCGGAGGGCTACACCCAGGACCCCGACGTCCTGGACACCTGGTTCTCCTCCGCCCTGTGGCCCTTCTCCACGATGGGCTGGCCGGAGAAGACCCCGGAGCTGGCCAAGTTCTTCCCGACGTCCGTGCTGGTCACCGCCTACGACATCCTGTTCTTCTGGGTGGCCCGCATGATGATGTTCGGCACCTTCGCCGCGAAGATCACCCCGGAGATCCTCGGCACCGGCAGGGACGGCCGTCCGCAGGTCCCCTTCACCGACCTCTTCCTCCACGGACTCGTCCGCGACGAGCACGGCCGCAAGATGTCCAAGTCCCTGGGCAACGGCATCGACCCGATGGACTGGGTCCGCGAGTACGGCGCCGACGCCCTGCGCTTCACCCTGGCCCGCGGCGCGAACCCGGGCGTGGACCTGCCGGTCGGCGAGGACGCCGCCCAGTCCTCCCGCAACTTCGCCACCAAGCTCTTCAACGCCACCAAGTTCGCGCTGCTCAACGGCGCCGAGGTCGGCGACCTGCCGCCGCGCGAGGAGCTCACCGACGCCGACCGCTGGATCCTCGACCGCCTCGAGGAGGTCCGCTCCACCGTCGACGCGTTCCTCGACGACTACCAGTTCGCCAAGGCCAACGAGGAGCTCTACCACTTTGCGTGGGACGAGGTCTGCGACTGGTACCTGGAGATCGCCAAGACCCAGATCCCGCGCGACGGCGAGACCCGCCAGGGCGCCAACACCCAGCTGGTCCTCGGCCGCGTCCTCGACGTCGTCCTGCGCCTGCTGCACCCGGCGATGCCCTTCGTCACCGAGGTGCTGTGGAAGGCCCTGACGGAGAAGGAGACCATCGTCACCGCCCCGTGGCCCACCGCCGCGGACACCAACGACGGTGCCGCCACCGACGAGGTCGCCGTCCGCCGCATCGCCGACGCCGAGAAGCTCGTCACCGAGATCCGCCGCTTCCGTTCCGACCAGGGCGTCAAGCCCTCCCAGCCGGTCCCGGCCGCCATCGACTTCGCCGCCGCCGACCTGCAGAACCAGGAGGACCTGGTCCGCGCCCTGGCCCGGGTCACCGCCCCGGAGGAGGGCTTCGAGGAGTCCGCCTCCATCGAGCTGCGCCTCTCCCAGGCCACCATCTCCGTGGCGCTGGACACCTCCGGCACCGTCGACGTCGAGGCGGAGCGCAAGCGACTCGAGAAGGACCTCGCCGCCGCCCACAAGGAGCTCGAGGGCACCGCCAAGAAGCTCGGCAACGAGGCGTTCCTGGCGAAGGCACCGGAGGCGGTCGTCAACAAGATCCGCACCCGTCAGCAGGTCGCCCAGGAGGAGGTCGAGCGCATCACCGCCCGTCTGGAGGCCCTCAAGTGACCGCCGACGACCGGCACGACGAGATCGAGGACATCCTCAACAACGCCGCCGACGACGAGGACCTCGAGGACCTGGAGGACCTCGCCGACGTCAACGACGCCGTCGAGATCACCGACCAGGGCCTGAAGCTGAACATCGAGCTCGGCGACGTCGAAAAGCCGCAGCCGGTGGAGATCACCCCGGAGGACCTCGCGGAACTCGCCGTCGTCGAGGCGGAGCTGGACACCCGCTGGCCCGAGACCAAGATCGACCCCTCGCTCGAGCGGATCGAGATGCTCATGGACCTGCTGGGCTCCCCGCAGAACTCCTTCCCGGCGATCCACGTGTCCGGCACCAACGGCAAGACGTCGACGGTGCGGATGATCGAGTCGCTGCTCCGCGCCTTCCACCGCCGCACCGGCCGCACGACCAGCCCGCACCTGCAGCTGGTCACCGAACGCATCGGCATCGACGGCCTCCCGATCCACCCGCGCGACTACGTCCGCCTGTGGCGCGAGATCCAGCCCTACGTCGAGCTTGTCGACGAGAAGACCGGCATCCGCATGTCCAAGTTCGAGGTGCTCACCGCCCTCGCGTACGCCGCCTTCGCGGACGCCCCCGTCGAGGTCGCCGTCGTCGAGGTCGGCATGGGCGGCACGTGGGACGCCACGAACGTCATCCAGTCGGACGTGGCCGTCATCATGCCCGTCGGCATGGACCACACCGACTACCTCGGCGACACCATCGAGGAGATCGCCGCGGAGAAGGCCGGCATCATCAAGTCCCGCTGGGACACCGACGACCTGCTCAGCCCGCCGGACAACGTCGCGATCGTCGCCGAGCAGGACCCCGCCGCCATGCAGGTCATCCTGCAGCGCGCCGTCGAGGTGGACGCCGCCGTCGCCCGCGCCGGAGCCGAGTTCGGTGTCGTCTCCGCCGCCGTGGCCGTCGGCGGGCAGCAGCTGACCCTGCGTGGCCTGGGCGGCGAGTACGAGGACATCTTCCTGCCGCTCTCCGGCGAGCACCAGGCCCGCAACGCCGCCGTGGCGCTCGCTGCGGTGGAGGCCTTCTTCGGGGCCGGCGCCGGCCGTCCGCTCGACATCGCGACGGTGCGCAACGGTTTCGCACAGGTGCAGTCCCCGGGCCGCCTTGAGCGCGTCCGCACCTCGCCGACCACCTTCATCGACGCCGCCCACAACCCGCACGGCGCCGCTGCCCTCGGTGCCGCCCTGGACCGTGACTTCGAGTTCAACCGCCTCATCGGCGTCGTCGGCGTCCTCGACGACAAGGACGCCCGCGGTATCCTGGTGGCCCTGGAGCCCTACCTCTCCGAGGTGGTCATCACGCAGAACTCCAGCCCCCGTGCCCTCGACGCGTACGATCTGGCGGAGCACGCCCGCGAGATCTTCGGTGAGGAGCGCGTCCACGTCGACGACGACCTCGCCGGGGCCTACGCGCTGGCCGTGGAGCTGGCCGAGGACGCGGACATCCAGTCGGGTGCCGGAGTCGTCGTCACCGGTTCCGTGGTCACCGCGGGCGAGGCACGCACACTGTTCGGAAAGGACCCCGCATGAGTCGTACCCCCGCAGACCAGCCCGAGGTCAGCCCCCTCGGCCCCGGCCACGCCCCGGAGAAGGACCCGATGAAGGGCATCCGTGGCGTCATGGCCGGCACGCTGTTCCTCGAGGCGATCACGATCCTGCTCATCCTCACCGTGATCCTCAAGGTCAACGACGGCGCCTACTGGACGACCTTCAACTGGGTGTTCATCACTGTCGTCGGTGTGGCGCACGTCCTGATGTCCGGTCTGCAGCGGTTCAGCTGGGCCCTGCCGGTCAACCTGGCGCTGCAGGTCATCCTGCTGGTGGGCGGCTTCTTCGTCCACTACTCCGCGGTGATGGTGGCGATCATCTTCATCATCGTGTGGTGGTACCTGCTGCATCTGCGTTCCACGCTCATCGAGCGCATGAAGCGCGGTTGGCTGACCACGCAGCACCTGTAGGGCCGCCACCAATACGTACCGCGAGGCCCCTCCCCGCACACCGGGGGAGGGGCCTCGCGGCATCTTCCGGTTGCCGCACGGAACCTTCCCGGGTCCGGCGGAGTCTAAGAGGACATGGTTCACCTACCCACCGGACGCTCCATCTTCACCACCAGGGAGCTCGCCGACGCCGACATCAGCCCCCAGAACATCCGGACCCTGGTCCGCCGCGGAACGCTGCACCGCGTCGTCCCGGGTCTGTACACCACCTCCCGGCCGCACGGGAAGTTCCTCCTCCGCGCCCTGCAGCATCAGCGGCCCGACCTCGTGTTCACCGGGATGACCGCCGGGCAGCTGCGGAACGGCCACCGGATCACCACCCCGGTCACCGTGCTCGTGGCCCGCAACAGGACCTTCCGGTCCACCGGTCTGGTCACGGTCATCCGGGCGGCGCACCGCCCGTGGGAGCTCATGGACGGGCTGCGGGTGGCCACCCCGCTCCGCGCCGCCCGTGACATCCCCGAGAGCAGGAGCCAGTACGCGGTGGGGCTGATTGAACGGCACTACACGGGACGCGACGCCCGCGGGAGGCTGGAGAAGGACCTGGGTGACTTCGGCAGGGTGCCGAAGGTGCTGCGGGAGCGGGTGAACCGGGCGTCGACAGGCACGGACTCCGAGACGGAGCGCGTGCTCTTCCGGGCGCTGCGGCGGCGTGGTTACGCCTTCGAGAACAACCGGCTCATCGGCAACTACTTCCGGGACGGCGTGTACGAGCCGGCGAAGCTGATCGTGGAGGTCCACGGTCACCGTCACCACAACGCCATCGACGTGCAGATCAAGGACTACTGGAAGGCCAACGACGCCACCGCCCGCGGGTACCGGCACCTGAGCTTCTCGGACATCTGCGTCGATCTCCACCTGGAGCGGGTGGTCGACTTCATCGTCGCGGTCATCGAGGGTGAGGAGCGGGAGGTGGCGCTGATGGGGCAGTGGCACGTGGTCTGGCTGCAGCCGGGCGCGATCGGGATGCGCTGATCGTGCCGCGAGGGGCTTCCCCGCATGCCTCCGGCGGGGCCTGGAGGCATGTCCGGGTTGCCTAGCGGGACAGCAGCGGGTGGCCGGACGCGATGGACACCCGGTTGAAGGCGTTGATCATGATGATCGACCATTCCAGGGCCACGACCTGCTCCTCGGCGAAGATCTGGCAGGCGGGCAGCGACGCCCGGGAGTTGTCGCGGTCCTTGGGCAGGAGGGTGAGGGTCTCGGCGAGCTCGAGGGCGGCCTTCTCCTGTTCGGTGAACTCGTCGACCATGCGCCAGGCGGGCAGGGCGTCGAGTTTGTTGTCCGGCACGCCGGCCTTGCGGGCGGCGGGGACGTGGATGGACAGGCAGGTGCCGCAGCCGTTGATCTGGCTCACGCGGACGGCGACGAGTTCGATGAGTGCCTTCGGCAGGTCGACGTCCGGGTAGAGCATGTTGAGCTTCTTGGACACCTCGGTGAGTGACTTGTAGATGTCGGGGAAGAACTTGTCGAGGTAGGGGGCCTTGCGGGTCATGGGAGCTCCTCTTTCAGCCAGGTGAGGTCAGCGGGGGTCGGTTTGCGCCAGGTGTGGTCGTGCTCGTTCTTCTCCAGCCAACCACGGACGAAGGGGCAGATGGCGACGATCGGCAGGTCCGTCTCCGACAGTGCCCGGGAAACGAGCTTCCCGGCGAGTCCGCGGCCACCGAATTCGGGGGCGACCTCGGTGTGGTAGAACAGCCGCTCGCCGTCACGGTCGCGGTAGTCGACGTGCCCGGCGCGTTGTCCGTCGGCGTGGATGATGAACTGGTTGTGTCCGTGGGTGACCATTCAGATCCTCTCGTCGGGGCGGGCGATGGGGGCGGGGTTCTTCCGTGGGCGGATGCTGGCGTGCGGCAGCGCCGGGGCGGGCAGGCGGCTGAGACCGGCGGGGTCGCGGCCGATGTAGCCCTCGGTGACGCCGAAGCGTTCGTCCTCGTCCTGCCATTCCTGGCGGTACTGCTCGATCTCCTTGTAGGTGCGGCCGATGAAGTTCCACCACATGATGATCTCCTCCCCGAAGGGTTCACCTCCGATGAGCAGCATGCGGGCCTCGGTGGAGCCGTTGTTGCGGATGCGCAGCTGTTCCTCGCCGATGCCGGTGTAGGCGAGTTCGGCGGGGGCGACGGTGACGCCCTCGAGGTCGACGTCGCCGACGTCGACAAGCAGTCCGTGCTCGAAGGTGGGGTCCACGTCGATGCTTATCGACGCCCCCGCGTCCAGCCGCAGCTCCGCCCCCACGAGGGGGCTGAAGGTGGGGACGGGGGAGGTGTAGCCGAGGAGGGAGCCGAGGAAGACGAGGGCGCGGGCGCCGTCGAGGAGCACGGGTTCGGGGGCGTGGTGGTCGAAGCGGCGGGGGCTGTGGCGGTGGGCGTCGGGAAGCACGGTCCACAGCTGGACGCCGTGGAGGGTGGTCGTGGCCTGGGTGGTGACCTCGGAGTGGCAGATGCCGGCGCCGGCGGTCATGAGGTTGACCTCGCCGGGGCGGACGACGGCGTGGTGGTCGCCGGAGTCGTGGTGCGTGATCGTGCCCTCGAAGAGCCAGGACACGGTCTGCAGCCCGGTGTGCGGGTGCGGGGCGACGTCCATGCCGCCGGTGACGGAGACGTCGTCGGGGCCGTAGTGGTCGACGAAGCACCAGGCGCCGATGAGGCTGCGCTGTCGCTGGGGGAGGGTGCGGCGGACGGTCATGGCGCGGGGGCCGCCGAGGGGGACCGCGCGGGAGGTGATGATCTCGACCTTGGCACCGTCGGGGCAGTGCGGGGTGGTCGGGGAGAGGACGATCTCCTCCGGGTTCTTATCGGTGACGGACATGACCCAACTTTAACAGAGAAGATGTTGACATGTACCCAACCATTGGCCGCACTAGGATTGGCGGCATGCGTGCCCTCTACCTCGGACTCGCCGCCGCCCTGTGTGTGGCGGCGCTCGTCCTCAAGTTCTCCGCCGCCCCCGACCTCGGCGCCGTCATCGCGCTGCTGCTCGCCGGGGCCCTCCTGGTCCTCGGGCTCAAGGCCGCGGCAGCCGGGCGGGAGGCCGCGCCGATCGAACTCGACGAGGAGAAGCGCACCACCCTCCGCGGCATGCTCGACCGCGGCGACGAGGGTGTAGCCGTCCGCCAGGTCCAGCTGTGGTTCCGCGACGCCACGCCCGAGACGGCCCGCGCGGCGGTGCAGGAACTGAAGTGACGCGGGTCCCACAGCCTTCCCGCGCCCCGGGGAGGGGACTCCGGTACACTCTCCAACCATGACTGAACGCACTCTCATCCTCATCAAGCCGGACGGCGTCAAGAACGGCCACGTCGGCGAGATCATCGCCCGCATCGAGCGCAAGGGCCTCAAGCTCGCCGCTCTGGACCTGCGCGTCGCGGACCGCGCCACCGCCGAGCAGCACTACGCCGAGCACGCCGACAAGCCCT
>Ga0123329_1002986_pt1 | contig 14401 bp, 8 predicted proteins | sample BioC12SIPDNA_FD_89703 | JGI IMG/M metagenome (GOLD analysis project Ga0123329, IMG submission 89703) | Anaerobic biogas reactor microbial communites from Washington, USA - Biogas_R1_B C12 SIP DNA | ecosystem: Engineered > Bioreactor > Anaerobic > Unclassified | place: Washington, USA | collected... | reverse complement strand
TCAGCCTGCTCGACAGCGAAGGCGACCGCACGCCGCGGTTTGAAGAGGCGGCGCGGGTCGGCCGGGCGCTGAATCGATACGCCGAACTCTTCGCGGCGTCGTCCTGGCCGGGCGGACAGGTCGCGATCCTGGTCAATGAGGATAACTACCAGTTCTGCCAGACGCTGGCCCAGGGCGGCGAGAACCTGGTACTGAGCCTGCGCGGCTGGCACCGGATGTGCTGGGAGAATAACATCGCCGTCGATTTCCTGAGCGTCGATGAACTCGACGAGCCGCGGGCGCGGAACTACCGGGCGATCGTGATGCCGTTCCCGATCTGTCTGGCCGACGCGGTGGTCGAGAAACTGGCCCGTTACGTCCGCAGCGGCGGCAATCTGATCTGCGAGGCTGCGCCCGGCCGGGTGAACGAACAGGCGTTCGCCAATCGCGGCGAGCTGTCGCCGGCGGCCCGCGAGCTTTTCGGCGTGAGCCAGAAGAGCTTTACCATGGTGGCCGAACCGGACGGCGGGGAAATCTGGTCGCCCAAGGCGTGGAGTTTCGGCGAGTATCTCGATCCGGCCATGCTGGAGGGCGATGGGCCGCTGACCGGTCTGCGGGCACGGGCGAACGTTTACATCGAGACGTTCGCCTGTCGCGGGTCCAAGCCGTTTCTCCTCTACAACAAAGCGGCGGCCGGCACGGTGCGGAGGGTTGGCCGCGGCAAGGCGTGGCTGCTGGGAACTTACATCGGCCACAACGCCGAGGCGTATCGCGATCCGGAGACGCAGGCGTTTGTCCGCACGCTGCTGGCGCAGTGCGGAGCGAAGCCGGAGCGTGAGGGCGGCTTGCTGTTTCGACGGCGGGCCATTCGCGGCCGCGAGGGGTGGTTTTTCACCAACCCGAGCGAACAGGCGATCAGCGAGCCGGTGGATGTGAAAGGCTGGAAGAAGGTTGAAGACATGCTGGGCGAGAAGCTCGTGCGCAAGGGCGATACGGTCGAACTGACCGTCCAGCCGTTCGACATCCGGGTGCTGGTGCTTTCTGACAAGACCGGGAGCAAGCGATGATCCGTCTCGACTTGAATGGGTTGTGGGATTTCGTGATTGACCTGGACCCCAGGTATCATCGGGATCCGGTGTACGCCCGGCCTGGATTTGACCGGAGCAAGTGGCACAAGGCGCCGGTGCCGGGAGTTTGGAACTACTACGCTGAGAAGCTCGACATCTACGAAGGTGTCGGCTGGTTCGTCCGGGAATTCTCTGTTGAGCCTCTGCCGCCCGGGGCGGCGGCGAGGCTTCGCTTCGGCGGGGTGAACTACAAATGTCGCGTGTTTCTCAACGGCCAGCATGTCGGCGGGCACGAGGGCGGTTACACGGAGTTCACGATTGACGTCTCCAAGGTGCTGGCCGAGGGCCTCAACACGTTGGCGGTCGAGGTGGACAACCGCGAGACTTCGACGCGGCTGCCACCGTGCCTGGGTTATTTCAACTATGGTGGCATCCATCGCGACGTGAGCCTGGAGATTCATCCATCGGCGTGGCTGGAGGAGCTTTTCATCGGTGCGGCCAAGGGCGAGCTGCGCGTGCGGGGTCTGGTCCAGCGGTCGCGTGAAGGACTGGCCCTTCGCGTCCGCTGCAACGGTGTGGAGACGCGTGAGTCGGTCGGCGATCAGTTCGACGTACAGTTTGCAGCCGATGACGTTGTGCCGTGGTCGCCGGATCAACCCGTGCTGTACCCGGTAACGGTCGAATTGATGGAAGGCGAGCACGTCCTGCACGAGTGCGCATACCGCGTGGGCTTTCGCACCATCGAAATGGCTGACGGCCAGATCCTGCTGAACGGCCGGCCGATCTTTCTCAAGGGAATATGTTATGTCTATGACTCGCCGGTCTACGGGCTCACGTTGAAACGCGAGCAGTACCTCGAAGACCTTCGGCTGCTGCGGGAGATGGGCGTCAACACGATCCGCAGCCATTTTCCGTTCACCCGCGCGTTCTATGAGGCGTGCGACGAGGCGGGACTGATGGTGTGGATCGAGCCGCCGGTCTACTGCATTCATCCAGAGACGGACGCGACCGGGACGGTCTTTTCCGATCCGGACTTTGCCGCCCTGGCCGAGGGAATGGTGGGCGAGATGATCGTGCACGCGCGAAACCATCCGTCGGTGGTCATCTACAGCGTGGGCAACGAGTGCAACGTCGAGAACCCGGAGGCTGAGCCTTTTTTCCGGCGGCTCTGCCAGACGGTGCGGTCGCTGGATACGACGCGGCTGCTGTCGTATGCGTCGCTCTATTGCATTGTCGGACCGCTGGCGGAGATGGTCGATATTCTGGGCATCAATGAGTACTGGGGTTGGTATGAGCAGGACATTTATTCACGCAAGAGCGCGCCGGCGGCGATCGACCTGAAGATGCTCGACGAGAAGCTCGATGAGCTCAAGCGAAAGCACGCCAAGCCGATGCTGTTGACCGAGTTCGGGGCGGACTCGCGGCCGGGATATTTCTCAGCCTCCCGCGACTTCTGGAGCGAGGACTATCACGCGGACCTGATTAAGGAGACGTTCGCCGTGCTCCAGCGCCACCGGGAGATCTGCGGGGCGTTTCCGTTCTGTTTCAGCGATTATCGCGATCCGTCGAAGCACGTGACGGGCGAATGGGACGGGATGAACTACAAGGGTGTGGTCTCGTACCGGCGCCGGCCGAAGAAAGCGTTTGATGTTCTCAAGTACATCTATCGAAAGATGTCATGAAGGCGGAGTCCGACGCCGTAGTCGATCGTGTGCGGGCAAGAATACGGATCAAGGAAACGTGAAGGGGTAAACATGATGAAATCGAGAGAACGGATACTCGCCGCGATCGAGGGTCGGCCGGTGGACCACGTACCGCTGACCACGTGGTGTTTCGGATTTCCGGCTCCGCCGCAACTTCGATGGCGACGCGACGGCCGGGAGGTCGCGTACTGGTACTCGATGCGGATAGAGCACCTGCACACGCTGCCGCAGCCGTGGACGCTGGAAGACGATTGTGCGAGGGTGCGGGCGTGGCAGTCGCTGGGAGTGGATGATGCTCTCGACGTGTCGATCCCCTGGAGCATCGATCCGGCTGTTACGTCGACCGACAGCGTCGCTCCGGCGGGGCAGCTTGATCCGTACCCGGTCCTGGTGCGCCAGTATCAGACGCCGTCCGGGCCGCTGCGCCACGCGGTGCGTCAGACGGGTGAGGATCCCGGCGCCGGCTGGGTGATTCAGCCGGAGTGCGTGCCGTTGTTCGAAGACTACAACATTCCGCGGGCGGTGGAGCACGCGGTGGCCTCGCCGGACGACGTCGAGCCGATCCGACACCTCTACGCTCCGCCGGATTCGGCGGTCCGTACCTGGCTCGACGACCGGATGCGGAGGATCAAACCCTTCGCCGATGAGCACGGCGTTTTCGTCCAGGCGTGGTCGGCCTTCGGCATGGACGCCGCCGTATGGCTATGTGGGACCGAAGGGGCGATCATGATGGCCTTGGACCATCCGGAGGCATTTGGACGATTGGTGGAGATCATCGCCGAGACCGACCGCGCGCGGACCGAGATGGCGGCGTCGCAGCCGGGCATCGGTATGGTTGTCCAGCGGGGCTGGTACTCCTCGACCGACTTCTGGTCGCCCGCGCTGTTCGAGCAGTTCGTCTACCCGCACCTGGCGCGGCTGGTGGAGACGGCGCACCGTCACGGCAAGAAGTTCGGCTACGTGATGACCACCGGCGTGGAGATTCTCGGCCCGCGGCTCGCCGATCTTGGAGTCGATGTGCTGTTCTTCGTCGATCCGGTCCAGGACCGCATCGGCCTCCAGCGGGCCCGCGAACTTCTGGGCGGCCGGATCACCCTCGTCGGCGGCACCAACGCCCTCTCGCTTGCCGCCGACCCGCAGCGGATCCGCGACGAGGTCAAAGTGGCCATCGATACGTTGACGCCGACCAAACGATTCATCCTGCATCCGGTCGATGCGATTTTCCCCGACACGCCGTGGTCCGGCGTTTAGACCCTGATCGAGGCGTGGAAGGAGCATCGCGAAAGGTAGTCAGAAAGGGCATGACCCGGCAGATTGAGCCGGCCCGAGAGTCTTGGCCTTGCGGAAGAACTGACTGTGATTAGCGCAATTTTCCTCACGCAGATGAGCCACTGCGACTTGGGCTATACGGCCCCGGCGGGTAAGGTGCGCCGTCAGCACGTGGAGCACCTGCGGGCCGTGCTGGCGTTGTGCCGAACCACGCACGATCTGCCGGACGGTCGGCGCTACAAGTGGACCTGCGAGGCGTCGTGGACCGTCAAGGAGTTTCTCGCCCACGCCGAACCGGCGGAGCGCGCGGAATTCTTCGACTTCGTCCGCGCGGGACTGATCGAACTGGCCGGGTTCTTCGGCATTTTGCAATCCGAACTGGCGTCGATGGAGGAGCTGATCCGCAACTGTCAGTACAGCCTGGAACTGGCCCAAGCCGAGCGGTTCGACGTTCGCACCGCCGTGATCAACGACGTGCCGGGCATTCACTCCGGGCTGGTCGAGGTGCTCGCCGGCTGCGGGGTTCCGTACCTGCTGTGGGGTCCGAACACCTTCCGGTCGCTGGTCGGCTGGTCGGACCTGCCGAACTTATTTTACCTTCAATCGAAATCCGGTCGGCGGGTGCTCGTCTGGCGCAACGGCCATGACCGCCGCATCGGCCCGCGCGAGTCCGTCGGCTGCCAAGCCGACTACGGTCTGGGTGACCAGTACGTGATCACGCCGTATCGACAGGCCCGCGGCCTGGACGACGCGGGCAACCTCGCCTTCGTCGAGCGCGGCGTCACCGAGGCCGCGGGCCGCAAAGCCCTTGATCAGTTGTTGGAGAAGATGGCGTGTGACCGGTATCCCTACGACGCTGTGCTACTTCAGTGTACAGCGGACAACCGCGGGCCGGACCGTCACCTCGTCGAAACCGTCGAGGCACTGAACCGCGACTACGCGGACCTGACATTCCGGATCGCCACACCGGCTGAGTTCTTCCGCTACGTCGAAAGTAGGTACACGCCCAACATTCCGATCTACGCCGGCGAGTTCATCGACTCCTGGACCGACGGAGCGGGAGGATCGGCCCAGGCGACCGCAGCCCACCGGGCCGTTCAAACCCAGGTCGAACGGGTCGAACTGGTCCTGGCCCGCGCCGGCAACGCCGATCCGGCAACCGTCGCTAAACTCCGCGAGATCTACGAGAACCTGCTGCTCTACAGCGAGCACACCTTCGGCGTTCGCGGCTACAACTGGCGAAGGCTGGACCGGACCACACTCGTCCAGTCGTGGCGGGACAAAGCGGATTACGTTCATCGGGCCAAAACGGCTCTTGCGGAGATTGCGCCCTCGGCGTCCGTAACCGGACCACAAGCTGTCAGCGGGGCAACGCCCAGCCACGAGCCCGTCATCGAGAACCGTTTCTACCGGATTGAAGCCTCGAAGAATGGCCAGACGGTTTCGATTGTGGACAGGGAGTTGGACCGGGAGGTGATCGACGCCGGTCACGAGTGGCCGTTTGGCGGGATGGTTTTCACGCGCCTGTCGGGGCTTTCCGAAGGTTCGCCCGGTCTTGGCGGAGGCAAGTACGATCCGGTTCGGACAGAAACGTACGTCGGCCGGCCGCAGCGGCCCCGCGTGGAGCGCAAGACCGACCGGATTGAGTTGACAGCGGAGGTGGTTTTCGACAGGCCGCCGATCGACATCCGCGGCCAGACCGCATTGGTTCTGTACGCCAACGAAAAGCGCATCGATCTGATCAACACTGTGGTCAAGGATGAGAGTCCCGACAAAGAGGCGGTGTATTTCGCCTTTCCGTGGAAGCTCAGCAAGTCCGCGTTCACGACCCGCTTGGAGATGGCCGGCCACCTGCTGCGATTTCCCGAGGACCTGCTCTCCTGCTCGCACAGCGATTTCGTCGGCGTTCGCCATCTGGCGTGCATGGCCGATGAGGACCTGGCTGTCATGTGGCTGACGCACGATGCCCCGCTGGTGCAGATCGGCGGGTTGCGGACCCTGGCGTGGGCCGGGCACGACTACCAGCCGGCCGAACCACTGCTCATCTCATACGCAATGAACAACACCTGGCCGACGAACTTCCAGCTCTGGCAGGGCGGGCAGTTTGCGTTCCGCTACTCGCTGACCAGCACGCGCCGTTTCGACCCCGCTGCGTGCTACCGGTTCAAACACGCGGTGCTTTCGCCCGAATTCGCAGAGGTCGATCTTCAGCCGGCAAACGTCGTCCTCAGCGGCGTCCAACTTCGTGACGACGGAGCCGCAGACGTTCGGCTTCTGGAGATCGGCGGCCAGACCGGCGTCGGCCGACTCGCATGGCCCTTCGTTCGCGAAGCCCGGCTGACGGACCTGGCCGGTAGGATTCTCAACGTGCTGCCGGTGGAGGCGGACGCCGTTGAGTTTCCCTTCGCGCCATACCAGCTCATCAACGTTCAAATAAGGACTCAGGAATGGTGGGCAACGAGCACGGAAAGGAGCGTTCATGGGCAAGTATGAAAGGCTCTTCGAAGGCGACAAGATATCCAAACGCGAACGCGTCGAGCGGACGCTGGGACTTCGCGAAGTGGACCGCGTCGCTCTGCACGAACAGCTCAGCTACAACGCTGGCGTAATCGCGCTCTATAGCGGCAAGACAATCGCAGGGTTTGACTACACGGTGGACGACGTCTGCGCAGCCATCCGTCAGACCCTGGACATCTGCTTTCCACCCAAGGCGCCGCTCGGGGTCGAACGCTATACGACCGCCGACGGCCTGATCTATCAGAACGACAACTGGACCACGTGGCGGGTCAATCGCTTCGAGGACGTCGAGCAGTGCCGGCGGTGGCTGGGCAAGCGAACCGACGTCATTCGCAAACGGCAGTTCGACCCGCACGCCGCTCGGCAGCACTACCGCGCCGAGATGCTCGACCTCCAGGCCAAGATCGGCGAGACCGTTATCCTCAACTACAGCGAAACCGGGTTCTGCTCGGCATATGACACGATGGGCCTCGAGCTCTTCACGTTCTTTTACGAAGACCATGCGGACGAGATGGTGGAATTCATGGAAGTCTCGACCGCCGCCGAGATCGAGCGGGTCCACGCCGTTGCCGATCGGACCCTTTCGCCGGTGATCCTGCTGCCCGAGGATTTCGCCACCAAACAGGGACCGACCTTCAGTCCCACATTCCTCCATCGGACCCACTACCCCTACGTCCGCCGCCTCGTCGAGGCGTGGCATGAGCATGACGTCAAGGTCATCTATCACAGCGACGGAAACTACCGTAAAGCCATTCCCGATCTGATCGGCTGCGGCGTGGACGGCTTCTACTGCCTCGAGCCGGCCTGCGGCATGGACGTGGTGGAGCTCAAGAAGACCTGGCCGAAGATGGTCTGGGCGGGCGGAGTCGACGGCGTCGATCTGATGGAGCGTGGCACGCCGGACCAGGTCCGCGCCGAAGTCCACCGTCACATCCGGGAGACGGACGCGCTGACGACGGGTGGAATGTTCGTCGCCTCGTCCAGCGAGATCAACCCGCCGATCAAGCCGGAGAATTTCCAGGCCATGGTCGAAGCGGTCGGCGAGATGACCAATCCGAGTTTTCACTGATCCGAGGAAACGTCATGGTCGATGGGTTAAAACGATTTGCGATCGACGGCAAGGCGAGCCTGCTGGAAGAGGCCGATCTGGGACTCTTTAACGGCATGCTCACCACGAACCTGACGTTCCGCGACGTGCTGTCGTTCCGCGGACTGTACGCCCCACCGTACGTCAGCTCGGACTTCCAACTTGAAGTGCGGCTCTTCGGCGAGAAGGTCCGCACCGATGAATATTTCTGGCATCCGTTCCAAGCCGCCCGGCACGGCCGGATCAACGACGTCGAGGTCCACAGCGAAACCGTCCTGTGCGACGGCCTGCGGGCCGCCCTTCTGAGATTCACCCTCGAGAACCGCACCGCCAGGGCAGTCCGAGTTCCGCTGGAGATTACCATCGATGGCCGCCTTGACCGCAACGAAGTTTGGGATTTCTCTCGGCCGCAATCGGCGACGCCGACGCGGAATCGCGCGGACGAACGGCGGCTGGTGAAGGCGAATGCCGCCGGAGCGGTGGCGGTCGCCACCGATCTGCCCGATCCAGCGTGGGAAGACTCCGCCTCGTTGTGGAAGACTACCGTGTCCTTACCAGCGAAAGCGAAGCGAACGTTCCATCTGGCCGTAGCGATCGGTCCGAAATCGGCCGCGGCGAGGGATGCCCAGCAGCTTGTCCACAGCCCAGCCCGCTTCATTGAAGAAGCCCAGGCGGCCTGGCAGCGAAAGGCGCAAGACCTTTTCGAGAAACTCCCGACGCTTCACGCCCAGGACAAGCGCCTGGAGGCGTTTTACAACCGCTCCCTTCTGCATCTGCTGCTCAACCAGTGGCGTGTGCCGGAATTTAAGCTTCAGCCGTATTACTCCACCGGCTCGATGATCGGCGGCTGCGCGTGCAGCTACCTGTGGGACTTCGGCAACAACCATCACGTGTTCAGCCTCTACGACCCAGCCGCCCAGCGGGAGCACATCAAGGCGTTCCTATCGATCGACCTGACCAAACACTTCGCCTTCCTGCCGATCACCGGCCAAGCCTACGGGCCGTGGTACTACATCAACCAGGAAAAGATCATCTTTCACATCTACCACTACGTGCTGAACACCGGCGACGTGCGGTTTCTTTTCGAGAAAGTGAATGGCAAGACGATCGTTGACCATGTGGTCGAACAGGCCCTGGTGGGCGACGATCTGTCGAAAGACGCCGTGCTGGTCGACTACGGCGACGGCAACCACCATCTGGAGCTTCGGCGGGAGTACCGCTACGACCACGTGTTGCCGGACATGAACGGCCGGCGCTACGCCTACTACCTCGCCGCCGACGAACTGTGCCGGATGGCCGGCAAGGCGACCGTCAATCTTCGCAACCGGGCCGAGGCAATCAAACGCCTGCTCCGGCGAACACTCTGGTCGCCGAAGCACAACTGGTTCTTCTGGCTCGACGCGAAAGGCAAAAAGCACCTGCGCTACACCGTCCAGATGTTCAAGCTGATCGGCAGCCCCGTCCTCGACGCCGATCAGGAACGCGGGTTGCTCTCGCACCTCAACGAGGACGAGTTCCTCTCGGATTACGGGCTTCACAGCATGTCCAAGAAGGACCCGGCGTACGATCAGGTCGATATCGACAACGGCGGCGGTGGATGTTGCAGTTGCTTCATCGGGCCGATCGTCAAAAAACTCTATCGGGCCGGCCGGCCGGACCGGGCGGAGGACATCCTTCGGCGCGTCCTGTGGTGGGGCGACCGCTTGCCATACTGGAGCGATTCGCTGGTGGCCAACCGCAAGGACTACCGCCGCGACACGCCGCTGCAGAACGCGATCGGGTCGGTCTCCGCCGCGCAGGGAATCATGTTCGGAATGTTCGGCCTGAACGTCGACGTCGACGGCCGGATCACCGTCAATCCCCGTCCACCGAGATTCTCGCCGCGCATCGCCCTGCACGGCTTGAGACTCCGCGGACGACGGATGGACCTCCTCGTCAACGGAAACTCCTTCACCGTCCGCGCCGATGACAGAACCGTTCGCAGCGCGCTGGGCCGGCCCGTGATTCTGGAAAGGCTGTGAGCATTGGAAATTGACCGCTCGAACCAACATAATAGACCATTGAAGGACACTGAACATGCATGCGGCTTCTGATGAAACTCGGTCAAACGCTGACTCGTACCGCCTCCGAGCAGCCAGCGGAGCCGGACCGGTCGACGCGGGGTTCGGATTGGTACACGCCGACACCATCGTGGCAACAGCCGACGATGAGCTGTCGATCGAGCCATCGCAGTTTCGGTTCGAGCTTGCGGCTGGGAATAAGGAGACGAACGGGTCGCTCGGACCGCTTGGCCTGGAGGCTGGGAGTCATAAAGTCTGGCTCACCGTTTTTGACGGAGATCGCCGCGTTGAAGCCAAAGAGGTTCCGCTGCTGATCGTCGACCGGGCGAATATCGTCCGCACGTTCGGAGCACGCTACGGCAGCCTGGAATATGACATGCCGGTGGTAACCGGCCACGGGACGACCACCCAATGGTCGTCGCTGTGGAAGACCGGCGAGGCGCCGGACCTCGTGGTCGATTTCGAATCGCCGGCCAAGTTCGTCTTGTGGCGCGGCATGAGCTACGCCCCGGCCTGGGCTCTCGATAACGTCATGACCGCCAACTTCTTCGCCGAAACGGTCGAGCCGGGCGTATTCCGCGACTGCTGCGAGATGATGTCCGACCGCCGCTGTGTCTACACGCACACCCGGCTGATCCATAGCAGCCCCGCCCGCGCGGTGATCCACTGGCGGTATCCTCTGGTTGACTCGGCCTACACCGTCTGCCGCGACCAATGGGTTGACGAGATGTACTTCGTCTATCCCGACGCGGTCGCCGTCCGCAACGTCACCATCCACCTGGACCCGAAGGACGAGCAGGTCTGGCGGTTCTGCCCGCAGACCGGCCGACGCATCCCTTGCTCAATGATCGGCGCGCCGCGCGGCAAGCGGACGTTCAACGACATGGAACTGATCACGGTCAACCCGGCCGGCGCGTCGTCGCAGCGCATCACGCCGGTCAAGGCGTTGACCATTCTCGACACGCACGATGTCACCCAGCCGTGTGCATGGCCCGAGCCGCCGGATTTCGGCAAGTCGCTGGACGCGTATATCTTCCGGATGAACTATCGCAGTCGCCCGGGCGTCTTCGTCGCCTCGCACGGGCGGAATATGCATGTCCGCCTCCAGCCGAATACCGGCATGCGCTACCAGGCGGGTGCTCTGGTCGCCGATGACCGCTGGGTTCAGGTCGGAAATCTCCCGTCGCTGTTCGCCGACCACATCCATTGGCCGGTCACCCGCGGCTACGGGACCACGCCGCTGACCGATCCCAGCCAGTTCCTCGACCGCCCGACGCACACGTTCCTCGGCTACGCCAACAACGCGCCCGTGTCGGTCGCGGAGTCCGGAGCCGTCACGTGGTCGTGGCTGTGCGGAATCGCCCCAGATGATGATGCGCGGCTGCGAACCCTCGTCGCCGAGTGGCTCACGCCGTCCGCCGTCGACGGAGCTCAGTACGATCCTCTTCAGCGGGCGTATCGCGTGCAGCCGGGGCAAGCCGACCTCGCGCTCTCCGCCGATCTGAACCGTCCTACGTTCATCCTGGAAGGATGCCGTTCAGTCCATCCGCGTCTCAACGGTCGAGCGATGGATGTCGAACACTTCGCCGTCGGCGTGGAACGCACCATCAAAGGGGTGGAAACCATCGTCACATTCCGAGGTGATCTGCCCTCCGCAGGCGTGCTCACTTTTGGCGGAGAAACCCATGCACACTGACTCGGCCGAGCCCTTAAACCATTCCCGGAGGATTTCACCGTGCCTGATCCGATGACCAAGTTGATCCCGCGAATCGCGGTGGCCTCGCTCTCTTCGCCCCTCGAAGTCGGCGCCGACCGGGCTCCGAAGCTCGCAGCCGATCTGACCGGACTGCTGGAATCCCGCGGCTGTGAGGTGCTGAACCTCGGCCCCGTCGGAAACCCCGATCAGGCCGTCGCCGCCGGACGCAAAGCCGCGGAGGCCCACGTCCACGCGGTGATCCTGACCGTCGCCTCGTGGTTCGAAGACTACCTGGCGCTCGACCTGCTGGAGGAGTGTCCGCTGCCGGTCCTGCTGTGGCCGGCGCCGGGCATGGAGACCGGCGCCCTGTGTGGCGCTCAGCAGCTCACCTGCTACCTCAAGCAGCTTGAAATTCCGTACCATTCGATATTTGCCGCCGTCGAGGAAGGCGAAGACTTCGCATCGACGATGGAGTTCCTCCACGCCGCCGCTTTGCGTTACCGTCTGCGCCGGGCCCGGATCGGACACGCCGGCCATCGCGTGGCGGGCATGACCGAAGTCGCCGTCAACGAAATGGCCCTCAAGAAGACCGTCGGCCCGCGCGTCGTGCCGCTGGACATGCCGGAACTGCTGGCCCGCGCCCAGAAGACGCCGGAGGATCACGCGATTGAACTGTGGCGAAAGGTGACCGGTCGGGCCGGCGCCTGCCGCGTCTCCGACGCGGACGGCATCGATTCGATGAAGGTCTACGGGGCGATCAAGAAGCTCGTGCAGGAGCATCGGCTCGACGCCCTGACCATCGGGTGCTATCCGCACTTCATGGGCCGCGTGTGCCTGGCGGCGTCGCTGCTGGCGGACGAAGGGGTTCCACTCGGCTGCGAGGGCGACGTCAACGGCGCGGTCGGGCAGCTTGTGCTCCAACTGCTGACCGGCCAGCCGACGCACAATACTGACTGGCTCGACCCGCTACCCGACGGGTCGGTGGTCTTCACCCACTGCGGCTCCGGGTCGTTTTCTCTGGCTGAGTCGAAGAACAAGATCACCCTGGCCTCCGTGCGGCTGATGGGACAGGGTACCTGCGCTCTGTTTCCCGCACGGCCGGGACCGGTGACGCTGATCAACCTCGTGCCCAGCGGCAGAGGCTATCAGTGTGCGCTGCTGGAGGGCCAAGCCGTTCAGACCGAAATGGTCTTTCCCGGCAATCCGCTGCGGGTCAAGTTCGACCACTCCGCCGCGCACCTGATCCAGTGGATCCACGACGAAGGCATCGGCCACCACTGGATGGCTGGATACTCGCACCAGGCCCCGGCCATCCGGCATTGGGCCCGCCTGGCTGGTTCGGACCTCGTGCTCACGGAACCGTAGGACTGATATGCCATGATCGACGTTGCCGACCGCAAGCAGCTTTTCATCGACCACCGGTTTGTGGAAGACCCGCGGAGTGTCAGACTGACGGTCAATCCTCCGATCGGCCGCGAAGTCGTCATGGAATCCGAAACGCCGTGGGAGGCGTTCCGCGTCTTTTTCGGCAGCGTCGTCGATACCGGCGGCGGCTATCGGATGTACTACACGGACATGGCCTTCGTCGACGGCCGGGCGACTACCCACCTGTGCCTCGCCGAGTCCGACGACGGCCGCTGCTGGCGCCGGCCGAAGCTGGGACTCTTCGAGTTCCAGTGCCGTCGCGACACCAACATCATCGCCCCATACCTCCATGGCGCCCCACACTATGACCCAGCCGCTCCGTTTCCGCATCCGTACATGATGATCGGCACGCTCAGCGGCCTGTTCGACCCGGACGGCCTCAAGCCGCCGTCCGAGATCGGCGATCCGACCAAGCACGCCCGGCTCCGCGACCCGGTGTTTGGCATCACCTGCGATCAGCCGAACCTCTTCGGATCGGACGACGGCGTCCGCTGGAAGGTCGTTGCCGGACCGCTCTCGCCCGTCACCTGCGACAACTGGACCAACCAGATCTTCTACGACCGCCGCCTCAGCCGCTTCGTCTCGTACCTCCGCGGTTTCCCGAACGGCCGCCGCACCGTCCATCGCTACGAAACCGACGACCCGACGCGAATTCCTTGGTTCACCCCGCGCGCCGGCGCCAAGCCGGACGGCTACGGCTCGATCTACATCACCAGCGAACTGCCGTGCGTGATGACCGTCGAAGACCAGGCGGGCCATCCGACCGACGTCCAGAACCCCGCCGTCGTGCCCTACCCGTGGGCCGATCAGGTCTACCTGGCCTTTCCTTCGCTGCACCGCTGGTACCCCGGCCCGCCGGAAAGGCCCGACGTGGGTGCCCAACACCGCTTCCGCTTCTTCAACGACGGCCTTGACGATGTGCACCTGTTCGTCAGCCGCGACGGCGTCGCATGGCACCGCCCCTCGCCTTGGCCGTACGCTGGGCTGGGCGTCTGGGGCGAACACGACGGCGGGTCGCTGTTCACCGGACTGGGCCTCGTCCGCAGGGGCGATGAGATATGGCAATATTACACCGCGTGCCGCGGAACGCACGGAGCGATTATCCCGACCCAGACCAATACGACCCGCATCGTCCTGGTCCGCCAGCGGCTTGACGGCTTCGTCTCGCTCGACGCCGACGACCGCCGCGGAAGCTTCGTCACGCCGCCGCTTCGCTTCGTCGGCCGCCGCCTCTTCCTGAATATCAACTGCAGCGCCCTCGGCGAAGCCTTCGTCGAACTCCAGGACGACGCCGGACGCCCGATCGCAGGCCACACCTTTGCCGAAGCCGATCCGATCGACCGCAACCTGACCGCGGCGCCGGTCACCTGGAAGGGTCGGGACGATCTCTCCGATCTTGCCGACCGGCCAATTCGTCTCGCCTTCCGCCTGCGTCTCGCCAAGCTCTACGCCTTCCAGTTCACTTGCTGATCGACCGTCCGGCTGCGCAAAAGCTTGCCTTTGGATCACACTCTCTTGCCATCCGCCGACCAACCCGATATTATTATTCCGTTACCGTCAGTGGTCTGGGGCGTATGGAAATCCCGTCCTCTTACGGT
>Ga0123329_1002985_pt1 | contig 14403 bp, 5 predicted proteins | sample BioC12SIPDNA_FD_89703 | JGI IMG/M metagenome (GOLD analysis project Ga0123329, IMG submission 89703) | Anaerobic biogas reactor microbial communites from Washington, USA - Biogas_R1_B C12 SIP DNA | ecosystem: Engineered > Bioreactor > Anaerobic > Unclassified | place: Washington, USA | collected... | reverse complement strand
TGGGCGGGCACGCGACTTACAGCGTCTCCGGGACGACCACATGGTGGAACGTCTCCGAGGACTTCCCTTGGTTCGACCGGTACGAGGAGTCCCACACCGGCAACGGCAAAATTTTCCACAGCCAAGGCCACGTCGAGTATCTTCCTCGCGTGGGCGATAGCAGCGTGCCGTCTTGGTTGCTGTATCCAGGTTTTTGGGGGGACGACGATCTGGACGACGATGGCAGCCTGTTGGACGGCGACCGAGCCCCGCGCGGACCGGTCTTCCAGGACTTGGCGGTTGCGTCCCTAATAGACAAAGCGGGCCAGCGCTGGCTCGATCCATGGGCTTGGTCGGACGGCTTTTCGACGCCGCCCAAGGCCATCCACGCGGACGAATTCGACATCAACGTGGACAACGACATCGTTCTGGCCCGCGCGGGCGAATATCTTGTGGTGAGCGTGGACGGTGTAGTGGTCTGGAATACGACGGTGGCCGGATCGACCGATTCGCTCATAATCTACGGGCAAACGGGCAACGACACGCTGACCATCGATTTCAGCAACGGCGATCCGCTGCCTTCGGGCGGGTTGACGTTTGTCGGCGGCGACGGGGCTGGCAATCAATTCGATACCCTCGTCGTCGCCAACGGCGTTTTTCAGAATGTTGTCAACACGTTGCTCAGTCCGCACGCTGGAACAATCCAATTGGATGGGCAGTTGCCGATTACGTACGTCGGCTTGGCACCGGTAGACTTCATTGGCGATCAGATTGCCAACCTGACAATTCACCTGCCCGACGGTGCGGATGGAGCGCTGATCGAGGACGCGGGAGACGTTGACGACGGACTGTGGCGGATTCGCAGCGCCGATTCGCCGCCGACCTTTGAGCAAACGACGTTTCCGTCGCCCAGCGGCTCGCTGACGATCAAGGCCAACGGCGGCGACACCGTCACGGTGGCCAGCTTCGACAGCTTGTTCAGCACGCCCAACCTGACGTTTGGCGGCACGTGCGGCGGCAATCGGTTCGAGCTGAGTGCCTCCGAGAGGTTGCCAAACGCCGCTGCGGTGACGCTGACTGGCGACGCTGAATTGCACTTGAACAGTTACACCGAGACGATCGGTTCTTTGTCCGATCCTACAGGCGGCACACGGGTCTCCTTGGCCGGGGGCACGCTGGTCACGGGCGGCAATCATGCCAGTACGACCTTTGCAGGCGACATCACGGGTAACGGCGTGCTGACGAAGACCGGTAACGGCGTGTTCCGTTTGGTCGGCGCGAACGGCGTCAGCCGGGCGACCGTGGAGGCTGGCACGCTGCTGGTCAACGCCATGCTGACCGCCGCTCACGACGTGCAGGTTCACAACGGAGGGACGTTGGGCGGCACGGGCACGATCGCAGCCCCGGCAGGTGTGCTGGTTCTGCCGGGTGGCACCCTCGATCCGGGCGAATGCGATCCGAGTACGGGAGTCCCGTTGGCAGGCCGGCTGACAATCGAGGGCGACGTGTATGTCCAGCCGGCCTCGGGCGGTTTGCCGGCAGCGACGTTCCGCGTGCAGCTGGGCGGTCTGACGCCGGGCTTAGACGGGTACGACCAGTTGGTGCTGAACGGCGGCGCCAACCTGTTCGGGGCAGTCGCCGACGGCGCAGGAGGCGGCGTGCTGGACCTGCAACTCCTCAGCGGCTACTCGGTGCCTGTGGGCGGCGAGTACGTAATCATCAGCAACGATTCAACGGACCTGATCAGGACGCGGTTCCGGGGACTGTCGGAAGGGGCGTTTTTGAGTCCCAACCCGAATCTGCTGATGAACATCTCGTACCTGGCCGGGGTGGATGACAACGACGTGGTGTTGACTGCGCCGGGCCGATACGACTTCAACGGGTTCGACAACCGTACGGAGGAGAACTACATAGGCGTATCGCCGTTCCAGACCTACCCGGAAAACGGGGCCGGTTGGGTGACGGAGTCGCCGTACTATTTGCCGTGGTACTTCGAGCGGGGCGACGCCAGCCAAGCGGGCTGGGACCGGTTGCGGTACGACGGCCAGGCAACCAATCCGATGGGCGATCCGCTGCAGTTCCAAGTGGACGTGGTGGACAACAAGACGTACGAGGTGATGATCCTGACGGGCGATGCGAGCTGGAACCACGACCGGGAGAGTTTCACCGTGACGGGTTCGGAGGCCGACGGCAGCAGCGACTCGGAGGTCGTCGGCGTGTGGGGCGCGGGGGCTCCGGACGGCAGCGGCACCCTCGTGACTTGGGGCGGCGGTGCGGCCAACCCGACGACCGGCTACTACCGCTGGGTGCGTCTGACCGTGAGTGTGGGCGAAGACACCGTGGACGGCATCGGGACCATCACCCTGGAAATGGAAGACATGGGCGGCAGCAACGGCACGACAGTGATCCTGGCGATGGACATCCGGCCGGTGGACACGGTGGGCCAGTTGACGCTGGTGCGGGCCGCCGAGCCGGCGGACACGCCGCCCTTTGATGCGCTGCCTGCCGACGCGATGACGGTGGATCGGTACACGGGCACAGGCGCTCCGCCCAACGCGGTGCTGACCGTGACGGTCTCGGCGGGAGGGCAGTACGCCAAGGTGACTCCAGACGGCGAACTGGCCACGTTCGGCGGTCAGGTCACGACCACGGCCGACGGCTCGTTTGAATTCTTCGTCCAGCGGCCGGCGACGCTGACCGTCAACGCGGACAGCGAAGACTGGACGATCGTGGTCGAGGAGTCGTCGGGGTTGTCGCGTGGGACGGCGATCCAGCCGTACAAGGCGCCGGACGACAGCGCCCCGCTGCGGTTCGACTTTGGAGCGACCACCAGTCCGGTGCAGACGGACTTCCTGCAAGTGGTTCCGCAGACGATTTACAACGCGACCCGTGGCTACGGCTGGCTGACCCGCGTGGCGGCCGGAGACCGGCGGGACAACTATGACACGTATCAGGAATCCGCGGCGCACGACACGGCCAGCTTCCTGCGGACGGACTTCAATTCCGGCCGGAACGCGACGTTCAAGGTGGATGTGCCCAACGGGACGTACAGCGTGCGGCTGTACCACTCCAACCCGTTGTACTTTGGCCGCGTGCCGTATACGACGCAGCCGTTTACCGTGACGGCTGAAAACGTGACGTACACGGTCTCGGTCATTCCTCCAGGTACGACCTATATCAAAGACGTTTCGGGCGTGACGGTCACCGACGGGACGCTGGACATCCTGCTCGGAGTCAACAGCACCGCGTTCATGATCGCGGGGATCGACATTTCGCGCGGCACGCTGCCCACGGAGAGTCCGCTGTTGGCCTCTGGCGATCCGCAGGACGGCGGCGTGGCGGCGATCAGCCAGGACATGCTGCAGTCAGTGGCGGCGGAAGCCGCCGCGCGGTGGATGGCGACGGGCCTGACGCCGGCTCAAACGGCGACGCTGGCTGGCGTTCAGTACGCCGTGGCCGACTTGGGCGGCGCGTACCTGGGCCTGGCCAACCCGGGCACGAACACGATTCGCATCGACGACGACGCGGCGATGATGGGGTGGTCAGAGGTCAGTGGTCAGAAGTCAGTTGATGACGGACCGATGACCAAGGACAAGGGACCAATCACAACGGACGGCCTCAGCCTGCTGACCGTCGTGATGCACGAACTGGGGCACTTGTTGGGCTACGGGCACAGCGAGGAAGCCGACGACCTGATGGCCCCCGTGCTGTCGGCTGGGCGGGCGAGTGGCGTGGGAAGTCGTATAGAAGCCATTGAACCACTGGAACAGGCAGACTGGCTGAGCGGATTGCATTCCTTCGCACTTACCCCGGCGCGGCTGGACAAAGCCTTCGAGGACCTGGGGCGAAGCGATTTGGCGGACGGCGATGGTAGCGGGGACAGCGGGCCGCAGTTGCTGGACTCGCCGGCGATTCCGATGGTCCCCAATCGCCAGGCGGATTCGCGGACCAACTCCTCGGGCGACTGGTCGGTCCCCACGGCCGCCGACAGGACCGCGACCAGCCGGCGCAGGTCGACGTTCCATTGCCGCAAGCGGTTTTCTGGGACATCGACCCAGCCTGCCTCTGGGCCGCAGATCCGGAAGGACACCGCTCCCTTGCTGTCCTTGATCCGCGTGATCTCCTCGATAGGATTGTCGTAGCGGGCGTCGCACGTCACCTGGGTGGCCGGGCGTGCTGGAACCAGGAGTTCCTGGTCCAGCAGCACGAAAAAGTAGATCGCCAACAGGCCTTGGATCCGCCCCATGTCTTTCAGGTCCACGGGGGCCACGGCGAAGTCCGTCTTCAATTGGGAGAACCGCTTCTCGATGATCGGCTGCCGCTTGTGCGCCCGCAGCACGTCCTCGGCGGTCAGCTGCCGGTCAGTGGTTAGCAGAGGAAAGATTCCATCCTCCCGTTCCGCGTTGGCGAAGGCGATGGCATCCAGTAACCGACACGATCCGCAGCGGTTTCTAGATGCTTGATTACGCAGATTCGGCCGAGAAAGTCCGCAACCCTGCTTTGCGATCCGCATTGATTTGGCAAAAATGGGCAAGTCAGATTTTGGGTTCGCTGCGATTCCGGAGGCAGCGGCCGCCAGTCCTTTGGGTTAGCAACAACGTGAAAGGGCTACGAGATGGCAGCGGCGAATTCGGTTTTCAAGTTGTGCCGCCCGCGTCCTGAAGTCTTGGCGGGCATGCTGCCCGACGCCATCTTTGCGGCCGATCTGTGGGAGGTAATCAGCGGCAAGGCGCATCCTGACTACCAGGACCCCAAGAGGTTCTTTGCCGGAACTCACGCGACCGAAAACCTGAGGTTAGTGCTAAAGGACGTCGCCGAGCGTCTCGCCGGGGTGACAGGCGGAACGCCGGTCTTCGTCCTGGAGACCAACTTCGGCGGCGGCAAGACGCACACACAGATCGGCGCTGTGCATGTCGCACGCGAGGGCGATGGGCTGGCGACCGAACTCAGCGACTATGGGATCTTGCGGCTGCCGAAACGGGGATCGGTCCGAGCGGCCGCCTTTGTGGGCGAGGAATCCGACCCGTTGCGCGGCAAGGAACTGATCGTTGACGGGAAAGCTGTCCGCACCTTCACCCCCTGGGGCCAAATCGCCTTGATGGCCGGTGGCCTGGCCGGGTACGAGTTGGTCCGCGAGAATGACGAGAAGGGCGGATGCCCGGATCGAAGCGAGTTCGCGAAAGCCCTCGGCGACGGGCCGGTCCTGATCCTGATCGATGAACTGGTCCTGTATATGGCGCGGGCGTTCGCGCTGGATGCAGACAGTCCGCGTGCGCGGGTCAACAGCCAATGGTCCACGTTCTTCCAGGTTCTGTTCAGCCTCGCGGCCAACCGTCCGGAAACCGCCGTTCTGCTCACAGTGCCGTCAGAACAAGACGCGAACCGCGCATTCACCGGCAATCTCAGAACGGCCATCTCGGAAGCATTGTCGCTGATCGAGAGCGCGGATCGCACCACCGGCCGTCACGCCCGAAACGTCACGCCAACGCAGACTCAGGAGCGGGGGGCAGTCCTCGCCAAGCGTCTTTTCGAGCGAATTGACCGGTCCCAGGCCGAAGAAATCGCCCAGACCTACGCCGACTACTACGAGAAGCAACGAGAAGAGGGCGGCGTTCAGCTCGAAACGCGTGCTTTTGAATACAACTATCGGAAGCAGATCGCCGACGGCTATCCGTTCCATCCTGAACTGATCCGTCTGTTTGCCGAACGGCTCGCCGACATCCCGGAGTTCCAGGCGACTCGCGGTGCGCTGCGGCTGGTCGCCCGCACGATCCGTGCGGTGTGGGAGAACAAGGACCGCCTGAAGGGCACCATGCTGTTGCAGCCCCACCATGTCGATCTCACCCGCAGTGAACTCCGTGACGAGGTCCTGGGCAGGCTGGGGCGATCTGCTTTTGAGCGGGCGCTGGATGCGGACGTCATCAGTTCCGAAGGTGCTGCACACGCGAACGAAGTGGACGCTGGTTGGCCGTGGAAGGCCGCTTCCGAGGCGTCTTTGGTCGCCTTTCTTCACAGTCTGCCCGACGGTTCACGCGGCGTCACGGCGACCGAAGTGGCGTTGGCCATTGGCCGCCCCGGATGCGATTTGGCCTACGTCGCTCGCGGGCTGGAAGAGACGGAACGAAGCGCCTGGTACATGCGTCGCGAGGGGGATCACTTCTTCTTCCGCACGCGGGCGTCCGTCAACAAACGATTCCAGGAACGCCTGGCGGATGTCAAACCGGCAGAGATCAGGGAAACGCTGGACGGCTGGGTGCAGGAAGTGTACTCCGGTTTTGATGATTTCCAGGTCATCCCGTTCCCGCAGGACCACAACGCTATTCCAGACAAGCCGGATCGCGTCCGCCTCGCGATCATCCACTACGACCGGGAGTGTGGAGCCATCGGCGGCGGCGAGCGGTTGAATTTCACGAAGTCCTTGTTTGCCAAAGCCGGAGCCAACGCGACGCCCCGCCGCTACAAAAACAACGTCGTTTTTCTGCTCGCGGAGAGCACTCGTGTCGACGGACTCAAAAGTGCGGTTTCGTCCTTGATCGCCTGGGAGCGGGTCCAGAAGGACATCGAAACGGAGCAGAAGAGTCTGGCCCAGACTGCCGGCAGCGACTTTCGGACGCTCAAGCACCGAGCCCAGAAGCAGGATACTGGCGTACCCGCTGAATTCATCGCGCTGGAAAGCGACTTGGGCGAGGTCCGGGAAAAGCTGGGCGTCCAGGAACTGAACGTCCGCACGAAGTTGCTCGAAGCGTATCGCGTCTTGGCCTTCCCGATGGGTGGCATGGCCGACGATTACAGCCTGTTCGCGAGCGCCGAATCAGCACCGATGCTCGAATGCTTCCGCGTGGACTTCGGCGAGGACCCCGACGCCGAAAGCACGCCGCGCACCCGTCGGAACGTTCGTCAGGCCGTCGCCGAGGCCCCCCTCCTCGATTGCCTGCGTGACAACCACAAACTGGTTCCGGAACCAACACCGGCCGAACCCGTCGTGCTGACCCCAGGCATCGTTCGTCAGGCACCGCTGTGGCTGAGCGACGAGCGGCGGCTGTCGACCGAAGAGGTATGGGACCGAATCCGCCGGGAGCCTGGAGTGCCGATGGTGCTCAGGCCGACCGATCTGCTGCCCACGTTTCGAGCTGGCCTGTGTTCGACGCCGGACGCCCACTGGGTGTACTACGACCAGGGCGAGAAACGCGTCTATACCCGCAGTAACGCGGACGGTCTGTCGCCCGTGCTGGCGGGCAATCACCTGCTGTACGATCCGGCGGCGGCCATTGCCGACCGGATCATGCCCGTGACCACCTTGCCGCCCCAGGAACTCTGGGATCACCTCTGGCCTCGTCGCGGAACCGAGCACGTGGAATCGGTGTCCACCATCAAGCTGCTGGAGGCTGCCAAGGAGAGCCCGCACTTCCCGGTTCTGCCCGAGCGTTCCGTGGTCTGGCAGGCTCTGCAGGAAGGCACTCGCGAGAACCGTTGGATTCTGTATTTGCGTGGGCCGAACCTGGCGATCGGCGCGAAGGAAATGAACGAGTGGCCGGGCACGCCACGCTTCGACGACCACACCGAAATCTGGGCCTATCAGGCAGCGATCGACCATCAACTGTACCCCCGCAAGGCAGAAGGCAAGGGCAAGAACAAGGAACTGCCCCTGACCCCGACCAACCTGCGTTCGCACTGTTGGCCGCAGGGCAGTCCGCAGCTCGCTACTGAGGATCTGGAACGCTACGCTCGCGGAATCTGGAGCGATTTGAGCCGCCCGCGGCTGGAAACCTTGTTGCGCGACGGGCTGGGCACCGGCGAGTGGTCCGTGTGGGAAAAATCCGCCGCTGAAGCGTACTTTACCCGCGATGACCAACCGAGTCCTGCGGTTCAAGTCGGGTCCACCTGGGTGTTGGTCGATCCGGGTTCCCCGCTGGCCCAGGAACTGGAGGTCCTCCGGCCTGGACACGGTCCCCAGCCTATTGACTTGGCCGGCACGCCACGCCAAGTTCTGACGGACGCTTGGGAGGCGTTGGATCGACACAAGGACGTGCGTCTGGTCGAAATGACGCTGACCGCCAGCGATCGGGAGACGTTCGACAACACGGTCCTGGCAACTTGGGCCGACAAGCCCAATGCGGCGCGTGTCCACGTCTCGGTTCTGGCGAATGGCCAACGCGAAGCGGACGGCAAACAGGAAACGGTCAGCCTGAGCTATGAGGGACGATTCGAGGAAGTTCGCGGAATGCTGTCGCCCATTTGGCCGTTTTCTCGCACTGGTGAACTGGAGGTCACGATCGCCGTTCAGTTGTTCTTCGATCCGGCGATCGGACTGGCGGACGAGGAGTTGGCGGCATATCGCAAGGCATTGATGAACGCGAATCAGGGCAATCTGGGACTTCGCGTCGTTCCGTCCCGCGGGCGTCGGGGCGAGATCGAATGACGGCCGGGACAGAAGCCTGTATCACGTAGCTCGAGTTCTCGAGACCGGAGTCGCGTCTTGGAGAGGCGCAAGCACGGGGACCGGGCTCTCCGAGACCGGCATCTGGTTGTACAATCAATCGAACAAACGATCGAAGTTGAAAGGAACCATCATGATTCGAGGCCGAGTTCAACAAGGCGTAGTGCTGCTGGACGATCCGGAAGCCCTGCCCGACGGAACGGAAGTCAGCGTGCGTCCCCTCAAGAGTGAGGCGGACGGATCGAACGCCGGGCAAGGCAAGCCGACGGTGGGGCGGGCCTTGTTGCGGCTGGCGGGCAAGGCTCAAGGACTTCCTCCCGACGCCTCACGCAACCTGGACCACTACCTGTACGGACACCGCAAACGATGACCACCCTATTCGCCGACACCTCGTTTTTCGTCGCCTACCTCAGCGACCGCGACGAAGCGCACGCTTGGGCCGTGGAATACATGACCCATTCGACTGATCGAATACAAACCTCCGAATGGATTCTTGCAGAGTTGGGGAACTACCTCGCGGAAGGCCGGAACCGACGCTTGTTTGGACCGCTCGTGCGAGCCCTTTACGACGAGAGCCGTTTTGAGATTGCCGGTGCCGACAGCATTCCCTTCTTGGAGGCGTTTGAACTGTACGTGCGACGGGCCGACAAGGGATGGTCATTCACCGATTGCACGTCCTTCCGCCTGATGAAGGCGCGTCGGATCACCGACGCGCTGACGACCGACCAGCATTTTGCGGAGGCTGGCTTCCGAGTGCTCCTGACTGCGAAGTGAATCTGATCGGGGTGAAGAAGGGCCTGTCTTATGGAGCGATATCGACTGCGGGTTCGCCACGAACCCAAACGAGGTTCGATTTGGGAACTGAAGCTGTTTCCCCAGCACCCGTTTCACGGCTTCCGGGAGGCAGATGGTCAGTTGCTCGGATCGTGCTCGAAGCCCGAAGCGGTCCTCTGGCTGCGCCACCTGGCCGAACCCTTCCTGCTGCGGGCCGAAGCGCCCGAGCCGATCACTGCCGAGAAGTTCGGGCCGCAGGCCGAGCCGCGTTGGCTGAAACCGGAAGACGGGATGCGGCTGGCGCTCGCCTTCTCCGCAGCTCGCTACCTGGAACCTAAGCAGCGGCGATTGTTCCGCGACCGGTTGGACGAGTTGCCGTCCGAAGTCGTGTTGTACTGGTTCACGCTCTGCTTCTACGGACATCGCCGGTCCGCCGGCCGAGCCGCCCTGCGGACCCTGCTGACTTACGAAGAGCCGGGGCGCGATCAAGCGGACGAGCGGCCAAAGGCATCCAGACGCGGCGGAAAGAAGCCCAGTGACAAGACCCGTCTGCTGTTCCCTGTAGCCGACCAGGCAGAAGAATCGGCAACTCCTGACTATGAAGTCAACGGCAAGGCAGGGAAGAAGGTAGGCAAATCGCGCCGGCGATCTGCGGCGGCGTCGCGATGAGCCTGCTTCCTGCACCAGCCTACCATGAAGGGATTAGGCGAACCCCATGCCCGCGAAATTCCTCAAGACCAAGCCGTGCTTCCTCGAAGCTGGTTTACCGTGTTCGTCTCTGTCCGCCGAATGCGAGTCTGACAACGATGCCCGGCAACGTCCGCCGCAGAACCGGCTGCACATTTGGTGGGCCCGGCGGCCGCCCACTGTTTGCCGAGTGGCCATCCTGACGGCGCTGCTTCCGCACGACGAGCGGCTCCTTACGGAGTCGACACAGACTTTGGACCCAGCCGTCGCTGCGGATGATCTGGAGCAGCTTTCCGCAAAGGAACGTCTCAATCTGGACTTCTACCAACAGCTGCTCTCGACGATTCCGCCCACCGATCTGCCGGATGCACATCGGCGTCTATTGCTGGTGCTCCGCGTCTTCGGCGACCCGGCGCGATTCACGAAACAGCGAGCAGCCGCACGTACGGCAGGCATCACGCTGCCACGGGCCTTCAATCGCTACCTGTCCGGCAACCGCGATACTCAGGTTCCCGAACAGTTGCTTGTCTATCTGCGTTCGCTCTGGCAGCGAACGTTCGATCTGGCGGACGGCGAGGCTCCCATACTCCTGGACTTCATGTCCGGCGGGGGCGCAATTCCCCTGGAGGGTATTCGCTACGGGCTGCGGGTATATGCCAACGACCTAAATCCAGTGGCCGCCGTCGTGCAAAAAGCGACGCTGGAGTACCCAGCAAGATTCGGTTCGGCACTGGCGCCCGCGATTCGCAGGCTAGCCGAGCAGGTGGCCGTCAACGTACGCAAGCGGCTCGAACGCTTCTTCCCCTTCCCGCCCACGTCCGAGTGGTGGCCGGACGTCAAAGCGGCCGCACATCAGCGGTTCTCGTCCAAGCAGGTGGTGAAAATCGAGCCGGGTGAGTCGAGCGAGCAACGGAGGAATACCTACCTGTGGTGCCGCGTCTTCCCGTGTCCGGCCTGCGGCCTGAAGATCCCGCTGTCCACGAATTTCGTGCTGGACACCAAAGGCAAACCGGAAACGCACTTGGCCGCGTTTCCCGCTGTGCCCCGCAAAGGCCAAGCGGACGCCTGTACGTTCAACATCGTGCGCAAGTCCGATTGGGCCAGTTGTCATTGGCCTCGGCTGACCGGAGAAGACTGGCATCCGCAAATGACACCGACATTCCGGGACGGCAAGGCAATCTGCCCACGTTGCGGCCGAGTGGAGACCGGCGATGTGGTGAAAGACTTCGCGCGCGGTCAGGAGGGCGGCCTGTCTTCTCAGCTTTATGCCGTGGCCTCGCAGGTACCGGTCCGTCTGACCTACCGCAACGGCGAAGTGAAAACTAAGTACCTGTGGCGGTTCCGCGCCCCGACGGCTACGGATTTGGAGGCGATCCACAAAGCCGAAGCCGAGGCGAAGAGACTCCGTTCTCAGTGGGTGGCGCAGGATCTGCTACCGTCCGAAGAAGTGCCCGAAGGTGACAAGACAAGAGAGCCGAAAAACATGGGAATGTTCCACTGGCGCAACCTGTTCTTGCCGCGTCAACTGTTGACGAACGTCGCAGTCCTCGACGAAATCCGCAAAGCCCAAGAGGCCCTTCGCCGGGATTGCCCGCCGGAGCAGGCGGAAGCGGTTTCCGTGTACTTGTCCTTAATCCTGAGCAAGATCGTGAACTACAACAGCGTCAATACGTTTTGGGACTACACTCGCCGAAAGGGCACACAGACGTTCTCACGCCACGATTTTGCTTTTCGAGGAGCGTTCACCGAGTTCGAGGGTGCCCGCGAACCCGTCATGTGGGGCGCCGCCCAAGTTCTCGGTGCATACGAGGAGTTAGCTGCGCTCATCCACGGAGCGGGAATAGGCCCGGCAGCCAACGAGGACGATGATGCGTCGCAAGCCGAGGAAGAAACGGAATCGGATGCCGGCATGTGTGAAGACGAGGCCCCGGAAACCAGCAGTGGTGCCCTGTCGTCCGATAACACGACTTTCGATCTTCGTCCGGAGGTGATCGTGCCGACCGTCACCTGTGACGACGCGGCGGCGTTGTCCGTGCCGGCTCCCAGCTCGGTACATCTGATCTGCGTCGATCCTCCGTACTACAACAACGTCCAATACTCCGAGCTTTCCAACTTCTTCTACGTCTGGCTAAAGCGGGCGTTACGGGATTTCGATGGTTTGGCCCCGCTGTTTCGCGAACCACTTGCGGAGTCAAACCGTGAGGCCGTCGCAAACGCAGCCCGCTGGAAACGCGAAGAAGAGGAGGAGCAAGCTCGGTGGCAAGCCCGTTACGACGAAGCATTTCAGCGGTTGCGGGGCCAGGGCGTGAAGGTGAAGGATGCCAAGGCGGCGGCAGAAGAAGCGGCCGGCACGAAGCCGCAGACCGCTGCTCAGCGAGCGGACCGGTTTTACGAAGACAAGATGTCCGCCGTCTTCCGCCGAGCTCGCCAACTGCTGCATCCGGCCGGGCGGATGGTGGTGATGTTCAACCACAAGCAGACGGCCGCCTGGAGTTCGCTTGGCATGGCCTTGACGCGGGCGGGATTCGAGGTCCGCAGTTCGGTGCCGATCCACACCGAGGCCGAGTCGAGCCTGAACATCCGGGGCTTGGACGCGGCCCGTAGCACGGTCCTGCTTATGTGCGTCCCGCGCGAAGAACGCGAGCAGCCGGAAGGGAACTGGTCCACAGTCCAAAAACGGGTAAACCACGTGGCCCGCGCTGCCGCTCAGCGGTTCCAGGGGCAGGGCCTTTCGGGGACCGACCTTTACCTGTCGGCGTTGGGGCCGGCGTTAGGTGAAGTCGGCCGGAACTGGCCCGTGACCACCCTTGCCGGCCGCGAGGTGGATCTCGAAGACGCGTTGGAGGAAGCGTACAAGGCAGTCGGCGCCTGGCGATTGGAGCAGATCCTGGCGAGCCTCACGGAGCGTGCCAAGGCAGACGAGTTGCTTCGGGACTTCACAGCCGAATCCGTCGACAAGAACACGCAGACGCTGTGGCTTTGGCTCGACACCTTCCAGGGCGAGGTAGCAGGCACCGACGATGTCCGCCGGCTGGCCAAGTCGCTGAATGTCGAACCGGACGCCTTCAAGCGATTGGGGCTACTCAAAGTCGAGAAGGACACCTTTGTTCTGCAATCGCCCACTTCGCTCGATCTCAGGCGTCTGGCCCGGCAACTTAGGGGCGAGGAGACGGGTCGAGGCCGCGCCGCTCGCGCGGCTGACGCGTGGGAAGAACGAGTCTTCCCGGAGTTTCTGGGCGCAGCGGTCTGGAACGCCATCGGCTTGATGCTCGGTGCCGAAGAAGGGGCGAGGGGACCGGAGTCGCTGAAACGCTGGCTGCGGGAATCCGGCTACGGCAGCGAGCGCGACTTCCGAGGTGCCTTCCTGGTCACCTTGCACCTGCTGGAAGCCGCCTTTCGCAATCGCCGCGAGGACGACGAATGGCTCGCCGCCACGACCCAGGCCCGACGGGCTTGGGACCTGGTGATGCAGAATGGGCGAAGGTAGGCGATGATAACACGTGGCCGCGTCTCTCCGAGACGCGATCCGAGTCTCGGAGAGACTCGCCTACGTGGTTTGGGGACACATCCATGCCGTTTTGCGACCTGACACAACTCCGACGCCGCTACTCCGGCCAGGCCGGGCAACTGGTCAACGATTTCTACGTGCCCGTGCTGCGGCAGAGTGTCCGATACGATCGCCAGACCGGTTTCTTCGACTCGGCCAGTCTCGTTCAACTGGCCTCGGGGCTGGCGGGGTTCATCCAGCAGGTCCGGCAACTCGCTACAGTGCCGTCGCCGCCCATGCGGCTGATCACCGGCGCCACATGGCACCCGGATGACATCGCCGCGTACAAACGCGGTGAAGAGGCGCTTGAAGGCAGCCTCAATGGAACGCTGCTGCGGCATTTCGAGCCGTCCGATGACGAGTGTGTGCGTCTGGGGCTGCCGCTCGGCTGGCGGCCGGAAGAAGACCAGATCGCCCGGAATCGGCTCGGGACGCTGGCATGGATGGTTGCCACGGGCTTGCTCGAAGTGCGAGTCGCTTTGCCGCTGGATCACAACGGCCGGCCCTACCAGCCCGGCCGACAGGGCGCCCTGTACCATCCCAAAGCGGGAATCCTGTACGACGCCCAGGGCGACGTCATCGTCTTCCAGGGTTCCGTAAACGAGACCGGTGCCGCGTGGACTCGAAACCGCGAGAAGTTCGATGTGCGACGTTCTTGGTTTTCGGACCAGGACCGCGAGGACATCGAAGCCGAAGTCGAGGAGTTCGAGGAAATCTGGCGGGGCCGAGACCCGGGGTTGCTGGTCAAAGCCCTCCCGCAGGCCGTCAAGGACCATCTCCGTTCGTTCATTCCGCCCGATGGTCCGCCGGATCACGACCCGCTTGAAATCACGATAGACGACCGCGAAATCTCACTGGAGGACCGTATCGCTGCGCAGGCATTCCTCGACGCCCCGAAACAGCCGGGCGGCGAGCGTTTGGTACTCGAACCTCTGTGGGCAGATGGGCTTCCGTTCCAACCGTTCCCGCACCAGAAGAC
>Ga0123329_1002983_pt1 | contig 14408 bp, 5 predicted proteins | sample BioC12SIPDNA_FD_89703 | JGI IMG/M metagenome (GOLD analysis project Ga0123329, IMG submission 89703) | Anaerobic biogas reactor microbial communites from Washington, USA - Biogas_R1_B C12 SIP DNA | ecosystem: Engineered > Bioreactor > Anaerobic > Unclassified | place: Washington, USA | collected... | reverse complement strand
GCAGTTGTCTCCGCCTCCGACGGAGCCTCCCCCGGACGGCCCCGCCATCCGCCTGCGAACCGGCATCGTGCGGCCGGGCATCCCGCTGGACGCCGCGCCCGCCCATGCCCGGCCGTCCGCCCGGGGCTTTCCCTGGCTGGTCTTGTTCGACGCCCCCGTCCGTCCCGAATGGCGAACCGCCATCGAACAGGCCGGCGGTGTCATCCGCTCGTATCTGCCCGATCACGCGCTGCTGACGGAAGGGACCGCCGAGGCGCGCGATCGCATTCGCCGTCTTCCCCATGTGGCGTGGACCGGCGAATACCGCCCGGAACAGAAAATCCAGCCGCTGCTGGCAGCTCTCGCCCGCGAGGAACCCGCTCTGCCCGTGCCGGTGACTCTCCAGACCTTCGCACCCGACGATGTGGATGGCCTGGCTGGCGAACTGGCCGCCGCCGGAGCGTCGGACATCCGCACCGCTCCCGGCAGGCGCTGGGGACTCGTTCGCGCGGCTTTGCCGGCGCGGGCGGCCATCGAAATGGCCCGCCTGCCTGAAGTCCAGTGGGTCGAATATCACGAGCCGCCCCGGATCCTCAACGACATGGCCCGCGCGTCCGAACGCCTGAACGTGGATGCCGTCCGCGAGGTTCACGGCCTCGACGGCGCCGGACAGATCGTCGCCATCGCCGATACCGGCCTGGATTCGGGCGATGTCGCCACGCTGCATCCGGACTTTGGCGGACGTCTCATCCAGGTGCTGGATATCGGACGTCTCACAAACTGGAGCGACACCTACTATCACGGCACCCACGTCGCCGCCTCCGTGCTGGGCACCGGCGCGGCCTCCGACGGTCAGTACCGCGGCGTCGCCCCCGGCGCCGGACTGGTTTTTCAGTCCATCCTGGATCCCTACGACTATCTCGCCCTCCCCGACGATTTGAACGAGTTGTACGGCCCCACATTCGACCTCGGCGCGCGCGTCCATTCCGACAGCTGGGGCAGCGCCGTCGCCGGGGAATATACCAGCGACGCCATGACCACCGATGAATTCATCTGGGATCACCCCGGCATGCTCATCACCTTCGCCGCCGGCAACGTCGGCACCGACGGCGATTACGACGGCCTCGTGGACCCCTTGTCGCTCGATTCCCCCGCCTCCGCCAAGAACGTGCTGGCCGTCGGCGCTTCCGAAAGCGGCCGGCCGCCGGGCAGCGGCGGCCGCACCGCGGCCACCTACGGGCAGCTCTGGTACATCGATTACCGCGCCGAACCCCTCCGGTCCGACTACGTGTCCTCCAGCCCCCCCGGGGCACCGCCGGGCATGGCGGCTTATTCCTCCCGCGGCCCCGCCGCCGACGGCCGAACCAAGCCCGACATCGTGGCGCCCGGCACCGATATCATTTCGGCGCGGTCGCGCGCCTCCTCCGACACCGGCTGGGGCCTGCTGGCCGGCAACACCAACTACTGCTTCATGGGCGGCACCAGCATGTCCACCCCGCTGGCCGCCGGCTCCGCCCTTCTCGTCCGCCAGTACGCCACCGATGTGCTCGGCCTGGACAGTCCTTCCGCCGCGCTGCTGAAAGCCGCCCTGTCCGGCGGCGCCCGTTCGCTCTCCCCCGGCCAGTACGGCACCGGCGCCGCCCGCGAAATCCCCCCCGCCCCAAGGCCGAATTCCGTCGAAGGCTGGGGACTGATCGATGTCGGCGGCACCCTGTTTCCCACCAGCGGCCTGGCAGCGGTCCTGATGGAAGGCCCGGAACCGCTCGCCACCGGCCAGAGTGTTGCCTTCCCGTTCGCGGTCACCAGTCCGGCCCCGCTGACCGCCGTCATGGCCTACAGCGACTATCCCTCCGCCCTGGCCGCCGCCGTCAACCTGGTGAACGATCTCGACCTGACGCTGACCGCCCCCGGCGGCGCGGTTCATCATCCCAACGGGCTCTCCGGCCCCGACACCCTCAACAATATCGAAGGCGTGGATGTACCCGCCCCCGCTCCCGGCGTCTGGACCCTGACCGTCACCGCGACCAATGTCCCCGAAGGCCCCCAGCCTTTCGCCCTCTACCTGCGCGGCGCCATCGCCCTGCCGGCCGCCATCGAACACACCCCGCTGGAAACCACCTGGATCACCGATGCGCCGTATCCCGTCGCGGCCGAGGTCACCTCCGCCGGCGCGCTGGATCCCGCCTCCGTTCTGCTCCATTGGAATACGACCGGCGTCACCAACGACTTCGCCACCGTCGCCATGACCACCACCAACGGCCGCCTCTTCGAGGCCTCCATCCCCCCCCAGCCGGTCGGCACCCGCGTGCACTATTATCTCTCCGCCGGCCCCGCCGAACTGCCCGCCACCCATCCCGCCGGATTCCCCGCCGAACTCCATGCGTTTGATGTCACCCCGCCCATCGCCCTGGCCGTCAGCGGCCTGCCGGGGTCTTTCTTCAGCGTGGAACCGGCCTACGGCCTGCATACCCTCGCCTCGAATGCGAACCTCCGGGCCGAAGCCTTCTATCCGCCTGACGGCACCAACGGCTGGCGCACCGCCTGCGCCGGCTGGCAGGGCGCGGGCTCCGTCCCCGCCTCCGGCACCGGCAGCGTCTGCACCTTCACCCTGACTGGCCCCTCCATCATCACCTGGCTCTGGCAGGAACAAACCGCCCTGACGCACGAATCCTCGCCAACCGGCGCGCTCTCCGGCATCACCTGGCATGCCGCCGGCTCCGCGGCCTCCAGCCTCGAGGCCCCTGAACACCATGCCGCCGGCGCCGTGGAACTGTCCTTCGCCGGATGGGAAGTGGACGGCGCTCGCTGGCCCGCCGACGGCGCTCCCTCTCCCCTCCAACTCACCGGCCTGCCCATGCCCGCTCCCCGAACCGCCACCGCCCGCTATCTGCCGTCCAGCCGCGACCTCGACGGCAACGGACTCCCCGACTGGTTCGAAGAACGCTACTTCGGCGCGATCGGCCAAGACCGCTACGGCGACCCCGACGGCGACGGACACGAAAACGAGCTCGAAGCCGCCGACCACACCGATCCGCTGGACGCCGGCTCCTTCCCCGTCCCTCCGGTCATCCTGCACGACCCCCTGCCGTCGCCGGCCCTCGCCCCCGCCCCCTGGCCCGTCGAAGCGAGCATCACCGACAATCACCGCGTCGCCGCCGCCACCCTTCACTGGCAGCGCAACGGCGGCCTCCTGCGCTCCGCCCCCATGACCCATGCCGCCGGCAATCTTTTCGCCGCGTCTATTCCCTCCCCCGCCCGCGACGGCGATGTCATCACCTATTCCCTCTCCGCATCCGACGACGCCGGCTACGCCGCCCAGTCGGCCGTCTGGACCGTCTCCGTCGCCTATGCCCGGATCGCTGTCGCGCCGGATTCTTTCAACGTCTCCCTGCCCCGCGACTCGCAAACCAATTTGTCCCTGTCCATCCAGAATACCGGCGGCCGCGACCTGGAGATTGACCTGGAACTCGCGCCGATCGGATTCGCCGACGACATGGAATCCGGCACGAACGGCTGGACCCGCCCCGACGGCAACCCGGACTGGCATCTCAGCTCCCAGGAATCCGCCTCTCCCGATCACGCCTGGTACTGCGGACAGGCCATCACCCGCATCTACCGCAACTCCACCCATGCCGCGCTGGTCTCTCCGCCCATCCAGCTGGCCGCCGCCGCCCCGCGCCTCGACTTCCTTCATCGCGCCCGCTTCGAGATCGACCAGGATGATCCCTCCGGCGTCCACTACTGGGATTCCGGCGTCCTGGAAATCTCCGCCAATGGCGGGGCCACGTGGGCCCCGCTCGTGCCGGAGGGCGGTTATCCCGGCCTGATCACGTCCAACCCCGCCTCTCCCTTCGCCCCCGACACCCCCTGTTTTGTGGACACCGAAGACTGGGATCCCGTCGGCGCCGACCTCTCCGCCTACGCCGGCCGCGAGGTGCACATCCGTTTCCGCTTCGGCGCCGATGCCTATGTCGTCGCCGAAGGCTGGCGCGTGGATGATGTCGTCGTGTCGCCGCGGACGGAATACGAAGGCTGGCTGGCGTTCGGACAGACCAACCTGATAATCCCCCCGGGCCTCTCCAACGGCATCCCGCTGGCCTTGGATACCACCCCGCTGCCCCCCATGGCCTCGGGCCACTATGCCCTCCTCGTCCACCACAACGATCCCGAAACGCCATCCCCCATCGTCGTGCCCGTCGCCCTCCACAACCTGACCCGCCGCGTGCGCGTCACCTCCGACGGCCCGGGCGCCGCCGATCCCGCCGGCGAATTTCTGCTGGAGGCCGGCGAACCGTTCGCCGCCGCTTTCACCGCCGAGGCCGGCGCCTTCATCGCCGACCTCCGCTCCAATTCCGTTCCCCTGCCCCTGCCGATCCCCGTCGCCACCCAGGCGTTTTCCTGGACCTCCCTCCCCGGCAACCTCGATCTCCACGCCGTTTTCGCCCCGGTCCTCGATGACGGCCTGGTCCCGCCCGAGTGGCTCGCCGAATTCAATCTGACCAACCGCCACTGGATGGCCGAAGCCAGCCTCGATCCGGACCGCGACGGCTATCTGACCTGGCAAGAGCATGCCCTCGGCCTCAACCCCACCAATCCCGCCGATGCCCGCCTCATCGTGGATTTTGAAACCCGCCACCCCGGGACCAATGCCTGGCGCCTCGTCTGGCACGCCTATACCAACCGTTCCGCCTCCTATTCCATTCTGGCCAGCACCAACCCCGCCTGGGGCGGCTTCACCGTTTTCACCAATCTTCCCGCCGTCCCGCCCGTCATGACCTCCCCCCCCCTTCTTCCCCCCTTCCGCTATTTCGGCCTCCAATTCCACGAACCCGGCCATTGACCTTCCCCCGGATTCCGTTACGATTCTGTTTCTGCCCATGACCCGTTTCCTAACCATCTGGATCGGCGCCGCTTTGGCCGCCCTGTCCGCAGCCGCCGCCCCGGAGTACTGGCCCATTGATCTCGGCACCCTCGGCGGCACCCAAAGCGCCGCTCTGGGCCTGAACGATGCCGGCCAGGTCGTCGGCTGGTCGCTGACGGCCGGCGGCCGTACCCAGGCCTTTGTATGGGCCGGCGGCACCCTCTCCGGTCTCACCAACCTCCCCGGCGGATCCAACGGGATCGCCACCGCCATCAACCGCCACGGCGATATCACCGGCTATTCCGATGTATCCGCCACCAATCACCATGCGTTTTTATACGCCTCCAACCACCTGACCGATCTCGGCACCTTCGGCGGCCCCCTGAGCGCCGGATACGCCATCAACGACAACCGGGAGATTACCGGCTGGGCTTACCTGCCCCCGGACACGAACATCTGGCTCCAAGCCTTCTGGTGGCGCACCAACCAGCTGGTGGCAATCCCCCCCTTCCGCGGGTTTGTCCATTCGTGTGAAGGCTATGGCATCAACGACTCCAGCTTTATCTGCGGCACGACTTTTTTATATTCCCCCCACGGACATAACTGGGCTTATGTCTGGTACGACCAGAACACCAACGCCATCGCCGATGAAGGCGAAATGACGCCGCTGGGCTCGCTGGGCGTGTACGCTTCATACGGTGATTACAGCGAAGCCAAGGCCATCAACAATCTCGGACAAATTGTCGGCTGGACCGGCGTGTCCAACAACTGGTCCCCCAAGCACGCCTTCCTGATCACGCCATCGAACGGCACCTGGAAACTGCCCAACGACTCGTGGGAGAACGGCTACCTGGACCCCACCAACCTTCTGATGCGCGATCTCGGAACGCTCGATCGCCCGACGGACAACAGCTTCGCCAACGCCATTAATGACCGTTCCTGGGTCGTCGGCACCTCCACCACCGGTTCCGGCACCAACCAGGCCTTTCTCTGGCGCGACGGCGTCATGACCAACCTCAACGACCTGATCGACGCCGGCTCGGGCTGGGTGCTCACCAACGCCGCCGCCATCAACGAGTACAACGAAATCGCCGGCAGCGGCCTCTACTACGGCCAGCCCCGCGCATTCCTGCTGCGATCGTCCTCGGGCCTCTCCGTGCTGGGCACCAACGGCGCGCCCGTCGTGGACTCCGAACCGCCCTCCCTCGCCAAAGGCACCGATTTCGGCGAGGTCCTCATCGGCCAGGCCCGGACGAACACCTTCATCCTGCGCAATCTCGGATCCTCCAACCTGCATGTCCACGGCTGGACCACCAACGGCGCCGGCGCCGCCCGTTTTGAATTCGCCGGCATCCCCTCCACCGTGGAAATCGGCGGCGCCTCCAATTTCACCGCCGTCTTCTGGCCCGCCACCGCCGGAGTCTTCCAGGCCGCCCTCTCCCTGGACACCGACTCGCCCACCCCCCTGACCAATCTGCTGTTTGCCGGAACCGGCGCCCGCCACCCCCAGACCATTGATTTTCCTCCGATAGACGATCCATGGGCCACCAATGAACTGATCCTGTCCGCCACCGCCAGCTCCGGCCTGGCCGTTGCCTTCAATGTCGCCTCCGGCCCGGCCCAGATCGAGGGCGGCAGCAACCTGACCTTCACCGGGGCAGGCGAAATCCATATTGTCGCCTCGCAGCCCGGTGACGATTTCTACGCACCCGCCCCCCCCGTGACCAACGTCTTCAACGTCTCCAAAGTGCCCGCCGACGTCACCCTGCACGACCTCGCGCAGACCTATGACGGCTCCGCCCGGATCGTCACCGCCACGACCGATCCCGCCGGGCTCGCCGTGGACATCACCTACGACGGCCTTCCTGACGCCCCTGCCAACGCCGGCTCCTATGCCGTCACCGGCACCGTCAACGAAGCCCTCTGGGAAGGGTGGACCAATGGCACGCTCATCGTCGCCCCCGCCGACCAGGTCATCGACTTCCCGGCCATTCCCAACCAGTGGATCACCAATGCCGTCGCTCTCGCCGCCGATGCGACGTCCGGCCTGGCCGTCGAGTTCGCCGTCGCCTCCGGCCCGGCGGAGATCGCCGACCTCACCAACCTGACCTTTACCGGCACCGGACAGGTTGCCGTCGTCGCCGCGCAACCCGGCGATGCCAACTGGAACGCGGCTCCGCCCGTCACCAACGTTTTCACTGTTTCCAAAAGGCCTGCCGGCGTCACCCTGCACGATCTTGCACAGACCTACGACGGCACGGCACGGGCCGCGACAGCCACCACCGAGCCCGCCGGATTGACCGTCGAACTTACCTACGACGGCCTTCCCGAGGCCCCGACCAATGCCGGCACCTACGCCGTCACCGGCACCGTCGTCGAAGCCCACTGGGAAGGCGTCGCCACCGGCCTGCTCGCCGTCGCCAGGGCGGAGCAAACCATCGATTTCCCGCCCATTCCCGATCAGTGGACCACCAACTCGGTCGGCCTCGCCGCCGATGCGACATCCGGCCTGGCCGTCGAATTCGCCGTCGAATCCGGCCCGGCCCAGATCGCCGACCTCACCAACCTGACCTTCACCGGCACGGGCGCAGTCCACATTGCGGCCGCGCAGCCCGGCGATGCCAACTGGAATCCCGCCCCGCCCGTCACCAATCTCTTCACCGTCTCCAAGATGCCCGCGACCGTCACCCTGCACGATCTCGCACAGACCTACGACGGCACGGCGCGGGCCGCGACAGCCACCACCGAACCCGCCGGATTGACCGTCGAACTTACCTACGACGGCCTTCCCGACGCCCCGACCAATGCCGGCACCTACGCCGTCACCGGCATCGTCAACGAAGCCCACTGGGAAGGCGTCGCCACCGGCCTGCTGACCGTTGCCAAAGCCAATCAGTCCATCGATTTCCCGCCCATTGCGGACCCCTTCATTACCAATGTAGTCACGCTGTCCGCCACCGCCGGCTCCGGTCTGCCCGTGACCTTCGAAGTCCTCATGGGGCCGGCATCCATCACCAACGTAACCCAATTGGCCTTCACCAGCACCGGCCGGGTCGCCGTCGCCGCCTCCCAGCCCGGCGATGCCAACTGGAACCCCGCCGCTTCCGTCACAAACGAATTCGAGGTCTGGGGCCTCTATCTGCTGACGGTCGCCACCGCCCACGGCGACTCCACCCCTCCCGCCGGCCTCTTCACCAATCTGCTCGGCACGGTGCTGACCAATTCGATCGCCGTTCCCGAACCCATGGGCGGCACCCAGCTCGTCTGCACGGGCTGGACATTGACGACCCACGATCCGGCCGAGGGAACCACAACCAATTTCATCCTGACCGTCACCAATCACGCCGCACTGACCTGGCTCTGGACCACGAACTTCTGGCTCGAAACCGAAGCCGCCCCCCATGGGTCTGTCCAGCCAGACAGTTCCTGGCAGCCCGCCCGCGAACCGGCGCTGCTCACCGCCACCCCCGACCGCTACTATCATTTTCTCCACTGGACCAACAGCGCCTCCGGCACCAACAATCCGTTTGCCTTGATCATGGATATGCCCAAATCCGCCCGCGCCGTCTTCGCCGAAAACCTCGCCATCCACGACACCCCCGAATGGTGGCTGGCCGAACACGGCTGGACCAACGACTTCGACGCCGCGGCCCTGGCCGACGACGAACCCGACGGCTTCCCCACCTGGCAGGAATACGTCGCCGATACCGATCCCACCAACGCCCTCTCCTATCCCCGCATCGACTGGATCGAAGCCGTGGGCACCAACCCGCCGCGGATTCTCTGGCCCGCCTCCTCCAACCGGGTCTATCAAATTCACTGGGCCGACGGCGACCCGACCGCGCCCTGGTCCACCCAGCAGCTGTTCCTCGGCGCCGCCGAATGGACCGATACCAACGCCCCCCCCCCCATCCGCCTCTACCGCATCGCCCCCCTCCGCCCCTGACCCGCCCACCCCTTCGCGCTTTTCCTCCTCGTTTCGTCCCGTTCGCACCTTGTGCGGCTCATCCGCCGGGCCGGCCCGGAATTCCGAATTGCGGGAGGCCTTGGGCATTGGTATCGTTCGCCCCATGAAACAGCTCACCATCCTCGGCTCCGGGCCCGCCGGCCTCACCGCCGCCATCTACGCCGCCCGTGCCGGCCTTGCCCCCCTCGTTCTCGACGGCCCGGCCCCCGGCGGCCCCCTCATCACCACCCCCCTGATCGAAAACTATCCCGGCTTTCCCGACGGCATTCCCGGCTTTGAACTCATGGAAATCATGCGCAAGCAGGCCGAACGCTTCGGCGCCCGCTTCCAAAGCGCTTCCGTGGTCAAATTCATTCCCGCTGAGCTCTGCGGCGGCGACCTGGAACTGTCGGACGGCAGCACCCATCATGCCGACGTGATCATCATCGCCACCGGCGCCGGCCACCGCCGTCTGGACCTGCCCGGCGAAGACCAGCTCGCCGGCCACGGCCTCTCCTACTGCGCCACCTGCGACGGCGCCTTCCATCGCGGACAGCACATCGCGGTCGTCGGCGGCGGCGACACCGCCATGGAAGAAGCCCTCTTCCTGACCCGATTCGCCTCCAGCGTCACCGTCATCCACCGCCGCGACGCCTTCCGCGCTTCCAAAATCATGGCCCACCGCGTCCTCTCCAGCCCCAAGATCAACGTCCGCTGGAACACCATCGTCACCGGCCTGATCGACCCCGCCCAGGGGCATCTGACCGCCCTGAAGCTGCAGGACACCGTCACCGGCGCCGACAGCATGCTCGAAGTCGGCGCGCTCTTTGTCGCCATCGGCCTCGTGCCCGCCACCGGCCCCTTCGAAGACGTGCTGGAGTGCGACGCCAACGGCTACCTGGTCGCCGAAGCCCCCCCCCGCACCCGCCTCCCCGGCGTCTTCGTCGCCGGCGATGTCTCCGACTCCCGCTACCGCCAGGCTGTCACCGCCGCCGGCGCCGGCTGCCGCGCCGCCATCGAGGCCATGCACTTTCTGGAATCCCTCGGCGAATGAGCGCCGCCCGCTACTCCCTCACCCCCCGCCAGCGCCAGATCTATCTGCGCCTCCTCGCCCGCACCCGCCGCTACCCCGTCCGCCTCACCCTCGCCGTCCTCTTCGGCATGATGTTCGGCGGCTCCGTCTTCGGCATCCTCGGCACCGCCCGCAGCAGCCTCGTCCAGATCTTCGGCGGCTCCGAAACCCGCCTCAACGAAGCCGCCTCCCAGTGGGTCGCCCGGTGGTACGAAGGCGGCATGGCCCACGACGGCTTCCTGACCATCCTCCTCCTCGCCGGCCTCCTCCTGCTGGTCGTCCTCCGCGGCGTCGGCTTCTTCCTCAGTAAGTACCTCATCGAATGGATCGCCCAGCACGTCATCATGCGCCTGCGCAACGAGGTCTTCGGCAAGATCCTGCGCCTGCCCCTGCTCTACTTCACCAGCTCGCGCACCGGCGAACTCATGTCCCGCACTCTCAACGACACCTACATGATCGAACGCGGCATCACCGAAGTCATCTGCGACCTCGTCCAGCAGCCCTTCGTCCTGATCGCCGCCGCCGCCTCCCTGCTGCTCACCGACTGGCGCCTCGCCCTGATCGGCCTGGCCGTTTTCCCCGTCTGCATCCTCCCCATCGCCATCGCCGGCCGCCGCGTCCGCCGCCACGCCAAGGTCGGCCAGGAACGCATCGCCGATCTCTCCAGCATCCAGCAGGAGGCCATCCAGCGCGCCGCCATCGTCAAGGCCTACGGCAACGAAGACCGCGAACAGGAACGCTTCGAAAAACACAACGCCGACTTCTTCCGCCGCCAGATCAAGATCGTCGCCTCCAAGGCCGCCATCAACCCCCTCATGGAGGTCTTCTCCGTCGTCGCCGCCATCGCCATCTTCCTCTACGCCCGCACCACCGGCCTCGATCTCCCCAGCCTCGCCGTCTTCCTCTTCTCCATGGTCGTCATGTACGACCCCGTCAAGAAGCTCTCCCGCGTCCATCTTGCCATCCAGCAGAGCACCGCCGCCGCCGAACGCATCTACTTCATCCTCGACACCGAAGACACCGTTGCCGACCACCCCGGCGCCGAACCCCTCGCCGGCCCCATCGCCGACATCCGCTACGACGATGTCGGCTTCGCCTATTCCCCCGGCGGCGTCCCCGTCCTCGACGGCATCCGCCTCGCCGCCCGCTCCGGCGAACTCATCGCCCTCGTCGGCAGCTCCGGCAGCGGCAAAACCACCCTCGTCAACCTCCTGCCCCGCTTCTTCGACCCCGTCCGCGGCCACGTCCGGATCAACGGCCGCGACCTGCGCGACTTCACCCTCGTCAGCCTCCGCCGCCACATCGGACTCGTCACCCAGGAAACCATCCTCTTCAACGACACCGTCTTCCACAACATCGCCTACGGCGAACCCAACGCCACCCGCGAACAGGTCGAGGCCGCCGCCAGAAAGGCCCACGCCCACGACTTCATCCTCGCCATGCCCAACGGCTACGACACCGTCATCGCCGAACGCGGCCTCCTTCTCTCCGGCGGCCAGCGCCAGCGCCTCGCCATCGCCCGCGCCCTCCTGCGCAACCCCCCCATCCTGATTCTCGACGAAGCCACCAGCGCCCTCGATACCGAATCCGAACGCGCCGTCCAGCTCGCCCTCAACGACGCCATGGAAGGCCGCACCGTCTTCGCCATCGCCCACCGCCTCTCCACCATCCAGCGGGCCGACCAGATCCTCGTCCTCGACCGCGGACGCATCGTCGAACGCGGCCGCCACCAGGAACTCCTCGCCCACAGCGGCATCTACCAGCGCCTCTACCGCATTCAGTTCGAAGACCAGGCCCCCCCCGAACCCGCCCCGGCCCCATGAAACCCGACGAAGCCCACCTCCTCCAGGCCCTCTGCGAAGTCCGCGACCCCGCCGAAATGCGCCGCGTCCTCTCCGACCTCCTTACCCGCTCCGAAGCCGCCGCCCTCCACAAGCGATGGGCCATCCTCTGCCTCCTGCGCGACGGCGTCCCCCAGCGCGAAATCGCCCGCCGCATCGGCGGGTCCCTCTGCAACGTCACCCGCGGCGCCCGCCTCATGCGCAACCCCGCCTGCGCCTCCGCCGCCCTCATGGACCGCCTCGATCGCCCTCAAAAGAAAAAGGGGGCAGCCCGTGAATTGTAGCATTTTGCATTCCGCCCCGCGCCCCCCCCTCTAAAAATCCGGATTTTCCACGCTGTGGAATCCGGCAGCCGCCGGACCACACCGTGGAAACCCTATCGCCGTTTGGCGTATTTCCGCTTTTTCAGCCAGAGCCGGAGGCGGATCAGGGGAATCGCCCAGCACGAGGTCAGGAACCCCATCGCGGCCATGCGGAACGGACGCCATTTGCCCGCGCGCAGCAGCGCCGAGGACAGCCGCTCGGTCAGCCTCTCCCGTCGCGTGGCGTCGTCCGGCGGCCCCCGGTCGTACAGCGGCACCCGGCGGCCCGCCTTCTTCCAGCGCTCCACCCGCAGCGGCGCCAGCGACCCCTTGCGCCGCGTCTGCATCCGGTGGGTCTGGTAGCTCGGGTCCGCCGAGACATCCGTCAGCACGATGTCGCCCGCCTCCGCCGCGGCCCGCACCAGCTCTGCCCCCCGCTCCGTGCGCACCAGCAGACGCGAATGCGCCTTGAACTTGTACTCGCCCTTTTCGTCGCGCGTCCACGCGTCGCTCACCGCCACGTCCGCAAACTCGTTGGAGCCGTCCAGGCAGGTCTGGCAGCGCTCGGGCATGTAGAGCGACGTCAGATAGTTGTACGCCCCGTCCTTGTAGTTGGAATAGTGCAGCGGCCGCACCCGGCCATCCTTCAGCACCGCCTGCATCTGCCCGGGCCAGTCCCCGCCGCGGAACTTGAAATCCGCCACCGCCCCGCGCCGGATGCCCCGCACCGCCAGCATCTCCCTCGCCAGCACCGGCTCCAGCGACCCGCCGCAAAACAGCCCGATCACCGCCGTGAGGCGCCCCGCCAGCTCCGGATCGGCTTTCTGCAGACGGCGGAACCCGTGCGTCTGGCAGGGCAGAATCGCCGCCGCCAGCTTCCCGGGGCGCCGGCGCAGCTCCCGCCAGAGCGAGTTCATCGGTATGATCGCATAGCGCGATCCCTGGCTGGCGAGCAGTTCTTCGTAGGTCGTCGCCAGGAACGGCTCGGCCTCCCAGGGCCGCTCGCGGTTCATCCGCGTCACCAGGACGCCGTCCACCTCGCCGGTGCGCAGCAGGTGCCACAGCAGCGCCGTGACCATGCCGCCCCCCGCCCCACCCGACCGCAGGCGGGCGTCCGTCGAATACCCCACGTAGGTCTTCGCCACCTGCCCGTCGAATCCCCCGCCCCCGTTGCGCCGGCCGAATACCTGCTCGGACAGCTCGCCAAACCGCACCTCCGCGCCGGGGCATACCGCCGCGCACAGCCCGCAGCGCGTGCAGCGATCGGGAATCAGCCGCGGAAACTTCCGCTCGTCCAGTTCGATGGCATCCTCCGGACACACCCCCGCGCAGCTGCCGCAGCGCGTGCACAGCTCCCTCGCCGAAATCCCGATGCTCAAAAACGGGGCGTCCGGCGGAATCGCCGTCATCGTCCGGTCGGTCCCGGACTCCGGATGAACCGCCGGCCCGTTCATGGCGCCGCAGCCGCCGCGGGCGCGCCGCGGTCGCGGCGCCGGACCGCCGGTACGCCCCAGGCCACGCCGCGGTCGTCCAGCGAATGGTTCACCAGGGAATGCGCACCCACCACGCAGCCCGATCCGATGACGACGCCATCCAGCACCGTGGAGTGCGCGCCGATCCACACATCGTCGCCGATGGCGACCCCGCCCGCGCGTTCAAAGCCCTGCTGAATAATCGGCCGGGACACGTCGTCATACCGGTGGGTGCCGCCGGCCGTGACATACACATACGCCGCAATCAGCACCTCCCGCCCGATCTCCAGCCGGCTGTCGGTCGCCAGCAGGCAGTTCGCCCCGATGTCGCTGCCCGCCCCGATCGCCAGCCGCCCGTTGCGGGCCCGCAGAATCGTGTTGCGCGAAATCAACACCCCGTCGCCCAGCTCGATCGAAGCCTCCGCCCCCCGCGCATCCAGCACCACGTTGTCGTCGATCGCCACGTTCCGGCCCAGGCGGATGTTCGCCGCCCCCCGGATCGTCACGTTCCGCCCGACAATCAGCCCCCGGCCGCACCCGCCCAAAAGGCCCGGATACAGCTTGCGCCGCAGCCAAAGCCCCGCCGCCCCCGGCCACCCCGACAGCGGCCCCGTCACCAGCTCGTAGCGCAGCAGGGCACCCAAACTCTCCCGCCCCACCGCCAGCCGCGCATACTGCCGCCACGACGATTCACCGGGGACATGCAGGTTCTTCTGGATTTGCTGCTCGATTTCTCTTTTCTCGCTCATCGCCACGTCAGTCCACCCGCCCACTATGCGGCATTCCCCCCCCGCCCCGCAAGCCCCGCCTTCGCTTCTGCCCCGCCTTCGCTTCTTGGTTGGTGGCCCCGCCCCCCCGTAGCGCGGGGCTCCCGTCCCGCGCAGTTCCCAGGATCCGCACGCGACAGAGCCGCGTACCACGAAGACAGGCCGTTG
>Ga0123329_1002982_pt1 | contig 14416 bp, 12 predicted proteins | sample BioC12SIPDNA_FD_89703 | JGI IMG/M metagenome (GOLD analysis project Ga0123329, IMG submission 89703) | Anaerobic biogas reactor microbial communites from Washington, USA - Biogas_R1_B C12 SIP DNA | ecosystem: Engineered > Bioreactor > Anaerobic > Unclassified | place: Washington, USA | collected... | reverse complement strand
CAGCCTGCTTACCGGGTTCCTGGTGTTTGTCGTGTTCGCGGGCCTGTTCGTGATGCCGTTCTATCTGGAGCGCGTCATGGGCTACGATCCGCAGCACGTCGGGATGTTCCTGGTGACCGTGCCGGTGGCACTGGGGGTGACTGCGCCGGTCGCCGGGGCGCTGTCGGACCGGTACGGCTCGCGCGGTATTTCGCTGTTGGGGCTGGTGATCGTCGTGGGCGCGTGCCTGTCGGTCGCGTCGCTGGAGACGGATACCACCGCGGCGGGCTATGTCGTGCGCCTGCTGCCGCTGGGCCTGGGCGCGGGCCTGTTTCAGTCACCGAACAACAGCGCGATCATGGGCTCGGCCCCGCGCGAGCGTCTCGGTATGGCGTCCGGGCTGCTGTCGCTGTCTCGCACCATGGGGCAGGTGACCGGCTTGCCGCTGATGGGCGCGATGTTCGCCAGCCGCGTGCTGTCCCTGGCGGACCTGCCGCCCGGCGTAGACGCGAGCGAAGGCCCGCCCTGGGCGATTGTCGAGGGGATTGCGTTCGCTTTTGGAACTGCGGCGTTTGTGATCGCGGTGGCGGTCGTGCTGGCTGCGATCGCGTTCCGAATCAACCGGCGGCGCGCGTACCTCGCTCGCGCAAACGTAGAGGCGAAGTGAGGCGCGCGGGGCCGGGTTTAGCGCCCGGCGTCGACGCCGACCATGCGCAGCAGCGCGTCGATGCTGCGCGCATCCGGCAGCGAGGGAATCGCGCCGTAGCCGGTGGCAGTCAGCGCGCCCGCCGCGCACGCCCGGTGGACGATCTGCTCGAGCGCGGCGTCGTCCAGCGCGGACACGTCGAGATCGTGTTCGAGCAAGCGGTCCAGCAGGGCCGCGGTGAATGCGTCGCCCGCGCCGGTGGTTTCGATAACGTGAACGTGTGGCGAGGGGACTTGCCCGGTCCGCTGGCCGTTGATGTACCACGAGCCGCCACGGCCCAGCGTCACCGCCGCCAGCCAGCCGGAGAAACCCGCTTCGCGCAGCGCGGTTTCGTAGTCTGACTCGTTCGGCACGACAAACGCCAGGTCGTCCGCGCTGATCTTCAGAATGTCCGCGTGGGAGATTGCTTCGATCATCGCTGCGCGCCCGGCGTTGTGATCGAGCCACAGGTTCGCGCGCCAGTTTGGGTCGCACGAGCAGACAACCCCCGCGTCTTTGGCGGCCTGGATGGCGTTGAGCGTAGTTTCGCGGGAGATCGGCGCACGCAGGCTGATCGAGCCGTAATGCAGCACGCGCGCCTGCCGGACGGTGTCCGCGCTGACCTGCTCGGGCAGCAGAAAATCGTGCGCGCCCGAGCTAAACTCGAAGTCACGGTCGCCCTCGGCGCCTTGTTTGACGAACGCCAGCGTCGTGAAATGCTCGGGATCCAGGCGCAGCGCGCAGTCCACCCCCACTGCTTCGAGATCGCTCGCGATCTTGCGGCCAAAGGCGTCATCACCGACCGTCGCGATCAGGCGAGCATGGCGTCCGAGCTTGCTCAAACCGGCAGCCACGTTGGTCGGGGCGCCACCGGTCGCGGCGGTGTACTGGGTCGCTGTGACAAGCGTCGCGCCGCGCTCGCGCGAGACGAAATCGATCAGTGCTTCACCGAGGCATAAGACGTCCATGTGGCGGTTTCGCTCCTTGCGTGACATGAGGTGGGGGTAGGAGACCCCATGATAGCGCGAGTGAGTATACCGCAAGTGTGCCGAGTGTGCGTAGTGACCAGTGGCGGCACGTTGTGGCGCGGTTCCCCGAAATACGGAACCTGACGTACAATTAACAATCGCGCATCACCGGCGCCGGGCGCTGGCGTCTGCGGTTTCGGGTTTGCGCGCCGGCAGCACTGATTTCTGACGAGAGAGGATTTGCATGGCAACTGCCGTGTTGCCCGAACCGAGCCGTGCGCTGTACCCGTTCCGCTCGCGTTTTGTTACGCTGAGCGACGGCAAGCAGATGCACTATGTTGACGAAGGCCCGCCCGAGGGGGAGTTATTGGTCTTCGTGCATGGCTATCCAACGTGGAGCTTCACGTTCCGCGCGCTGCTGGTGTATTACGCGGCGCGCGGGTTTCGCTGCATCGCGATGGATCACATTGGGTTCGGGCTGAGCGACAAGCCCAGCGGCGGGCGCTATCATTCGCTGCGCCGCCATATCCACAATCTGCAAGAGCTGATGGTGTCGCTGGAGCTGCCCGAGAGCACGCTGATCATGGAAGACTGGGGCGGGCCGTTTGCGCTGGGCTACACGATCCGCCACTGCACGAAGGTCCGCCGCCTGGTGGTGATGAACACCTGGGGCTTTCAGGACACGCACCCGCCGCGCCTCGAACGGCTGGTGCGCCTGGTGACGCTGCCGGGGATCGGCGAATTACTGTTCCGCACGTTCAACTTCGCGCCGACCGTCTTTCTTCAGCGCATCACGGCGCGCCACCTCTCTCCAGCGGTGATTTCGGGCTATCGCGCGCCATTCCGCGAGAACCGCAGCCGCAATGCGCTGGTGCAGTTTCCGCGCATGATCCCGACCGGGCCGGACCATCCGTCGGCGCCCGGGTTGCGCGAGATCGCGCGCGGGCTGGCGGAGCTGGAGCACATCCCCACGCTGCTGCTGTGGGGCGAGCGCGATCCCATCTTCGGGCCAGATGTCGCGCGGCATTTGCGGCGGCATATGCTGTCGGCGCGCGGCCCGCACCTGATCGAAGGCGCGGGGCATCTGCTGGCGGAAGACGCGCCCGAAGAGTTGATCACCTACCTCGACGACTTCCTCGCGGAGACGGGCGCCCAGCCCGCCGCCTTGCCACCATTGTAAGGAAAGCAGCGGTCCGCGAAGCCCCCATCCTTCCGACCTTCGGTCGGTTCCTTCCCCCAGAACGAGGGAAGGAACAAGCACGCGAACGACCGGCTCGCGATCCCTGAGTTTTGGGAGAGAAGAAATGAAGTTCGGCAGCGTGGTGCGCGCCTGCTGGCGGCGCCGCGCCGCGTTGACATGCTTTGAGGGTGCGGTATACTCCGAACCGTTGCAGCGATTAGCCCTCAGCGACTAGTAATTAGCTAAGCCGATTGCTAACTGCTAATCGCTAGAAGCCAAGGGCTGTGGTAGGAGTGTTAAAGGGATGACAAAAGTGCGCGTGCTTGGACTGGTCGCGCTCGTGCTTGCGCTGCTGGGCGGGGCGCTGATCTCGCCGGATGAACCAGCGGGCGCTCAGACGAATCTGCTGGTGAACGGGGGCATGGAGCGTCCGTATCAGGGGCAAGGTGCGGCGACTCGCACCGCGCCGAACGGCTGGAACCTGTGGGTAGGCGCCGGGGCGCCGGAAGCGTTCCCGCATACCGACCCGCTGCAGGTGATCGATGGCGAGGTGTCGTGGAACGTCAAGCAGGGAGATGGCGCATTTACGGCGGCGGGCTACCAGCGTGTCGGCGGTCTGGCGCCGGGCACGCGGCTGCGCTTCTCGGCGCATGCGTGGCTGTACACCTGCAACGACCGCGAATACTCGTGCGTGATCCCGGACTATCCTTACCGGCGTTCAGATCCGTCGGCGGGTGCGTCGGTACGGATCGGAATTGATCCGACCGGCGGGACGGACCCGAACTCGGCGAGCATCGTGTGGTCGGGCGGCGTAGCGCCGTACGATCAGTGGGCGATTCCGAGCGTGGTAGCCGAGTCGCAGGGCGACGCGGTGACCGTCTTCCTGTACATGACGCAAGCGCAGGGGCTGGCGCTCAACAACGTCTATTGGGACGCGGCGCAGCTTGTGAATACCGACGAGCCGGTGACGCCGGGTGGCAGCGGTGGCACGGGCGGTGAGGGTGGCGAGGCTCCAGCGCCGCCGCCGGTGCAGGAAGCGCCGTTCGTCGTGCCGCAGGGCACCCGCCCGGATGGCAGCATCGTCCACATCATTCAGGAAGGCGATACGCTGTCGAGCATCGCCTATGCGTACGCCGAGCATGGCGTGACGCGCGAGTCGATTGCCGAATTGAACGAAGGCATCCAGCCGAACACCCCGCTGCTGGTCCCTGGCCAGGAGCTGATTATTCTCGCGCCCGGCTCGATCGACCCGGTGACGGGCCGCCCCGGCGGCGGATCGGGCGAAGCGGAAGCGACGCAGCCGGTCACGGTGATCGGCGACGAGGGGCAGGCCGGCAGCGAACAGCGCGCGACGCCGGTGCCGACCATCACGCCGCGCGGGCAGGTCGCCGCGCCGCAAGCCACCCCCACGCCCCAGGTGATCGGGCAGGCGCCCGCCGCGCCAGCCGGTGACGTGCAGAGCCGCGCTGTGCTGGATCGCTTGATGGCGATTAGCGAAGCGTTTGCGATGGAGCTGGGTCAAGGTATCGGGCTGGGCGGCGCGCTGCTGTTCGAGTGGCTGCGGCGCTTGCTCGGCGGCTAATCCCCGCCGGATCGCGTATTGATGACAGCCGGGCCGCGTGCGTGCGGACCCGGCTTTTTGCGCCGGGCGGCGTGTCACGGTTTTCGAGCATGTGCGCTACACTATGCCTGCACGCGATTGACCGACCCTATCGTCCGATCAGGAGAGGAGACCGCACGTCATGACGAAAGCAGAACTGCTTCAGCGGGTCCGCGAGGGGCGAGCGCGCCTCGAAGCCGCAATGGCGGAAGTCCCTACCGGGCGGCTGTCTGAGCCGATTCTGGACAACGAGTGGTCGTTCAAAGACTTGATGGCGCATATCGGCTTCTGGGAGCGCCGCGCGCACCAGATGTTGAGCGCGCTCCAACGCGGCGAGACGCCCACACCGATGCAGGAAGCTTCGATTGACGAGCTGAACGCGCGGGTGTTTATCGAGAACCGGGTGCACACGCTGGACGAAGTGCTGCGCGACGAGCGGCAGGCGTATGAAGACCTGCTCGCGCTGATCGAGCGCTCTGACGAGGCGGACCTGTTCGATCCACACCGCTATACGTGGACCAACGGGCGCCCGTTCGCGGACTGGATCGAGGGCAACACCTTCGGGCACTATGAGGAACACCTGGAGCAGCTTGCCGCCAGCCGCGATGAAGACTGACCGGCGCGGCGCGACTGCGCATGAAAAACGGGAGCCTCAACAGCTCCCGTTGTGTTTGCGCGATGGATCAGCGTCCGGCTCAGGGCTGGACGCCGCCGATCTTGGGCGCGGCTTCCAGCAGCTTGAACGCCGGGCGCAGCGGATCGGTCACGTTCGGCACAAGCAGCGCGTAGGCGGACTGCGGGTCGGCTTGCTCGATGCTCTCCGACGCGGAGAAGTTCAGGTTCCACAGGAACATCGGGCCGAGGTACGGCAGGCTCTGCGCGATCTCAAAGGCGCGCAACGTGTAATGCGCCTGTTCTTCCTGGGTCAGCCACTCGAAATAAGGCGGGTCGGCAGGTGGCGGGACGGGCGTGCCTTCCGGGTTTACAAAGCCCTCGTACGTCCCCCAGCCGAACTCAGTCCCCCACAGTTGCAGGTTCGGGTTGCCGCTGCTCTGGACGATGGCGCGATAGTCCTCAAGCGTGTCGAGGAAGAACCACGTCGGGTCCTGGTCGTAGCCGCGCTCTGAATTGCCACAGCAGCGCGCGTCCGGCGGGTTGGCGGCGCCGTAAGGATGCACGCCCACGGCGATGTTCTGATAACCCGGATTAGCCAGCCCGGCGGCGAGCATCTGGCGCAGGTATTCGCGGTCATCGATCGCGTTCACGCCGTCGTTGATGCCGGTCGGCGCGAGGCCCGCCGAGACAATCGTCACACTGTGGCCGCCTTCGCCGTTACGGATGGCGTGATACGCCGTGTCGAACAGGCGCATATACGCCGCGCCGCTGAGCTCCGCGCCGTTCCACTCGCGGCGCAGGTTCGGCTCGTTCCAGACCTCAATCGCGTCGAAATATGAGCGGCCCTCAATATCAACCCGCACCTCGCTCATCAGCGTCGTAATGAAGGTCGCCAGGTCTTGCGGGTTGGCGGGCGGGCCGTCTTCCTCGGCGGTGGCGCGCGCCCAGGCGGGCGCCTTGGCGATGCTCAGCAGCACGTCGAACCCGGCGGCGTTGGCATCCTGCACGAAGACGCGATAGCGGTAGAACACGTCGCTGAACTGCCCGCGCTCTGGCTCCATCTCTTTCCACGACATCTGGAACTTCACCCATTTCACGCCCAGCCGCTGCGTCAGCCAGAGCATCGTCGCGAAGTCCTCATTGGACATATTCGCGTTGATCTGGATGCCCATCAGGTCTGCGTTGTAGGTGGGCAGCGGCGTGCCCTCGACGGTAGGCGTTGGGGAGAGTGTCAGAGTGGGGGACAGCGTCGCGGTCGGCGTGCTGGTGACAGTCGGCGTCAGCGTCGGCGTTGCGGTGTCGGTTGCTGTCGCGGTCGGCGCGGGCGTGGTCGGCGGCGCGGTTTCCGAGGCGGGCACAGCAGTGATGATCGGCCCGAACGATCCCGGTGTCGGCGTCGAAAGCGCGCCCGTGTCAGGCTGCTCGCGCGTGTTCTGATCGGAGACCGCGACCAGGCCGCCCGCGTCTTGCGGCGGCTCTTGCCCGGCGGTGTCGTCCTGCGGCGTCGGCGTGACGTAGACGCGCAGCGCATCCGTGTCATTGCCACACGCGCTGGCGAAAAGGGTGAAGACCAAGCCGATCACGAGCAAACTCAGCGACCGGCGCATGGTGCGAGAGAAGGTCATGCGATCCGAAGTCCTCTATCCGTACAGATGAAGCCGCCGGATGTCCGGCGCGCCCATACTAGGATACGAAGGATACCGAACAGATGCAACCATGAATGTGCTACGGTTCGCCTACGGGCGGGGTGCGGCGCTTGACTCTGATAGAACATATGTGCTATCATAGGGGTGTGGTGACATGGGGCGTTACCAGGAGAATTTGAAGTGGAAAAGCGTGACATCGTGCATTTTGAGCTTCCTGCAAAAGATCGTGATGTTACGGGTCGCTTCTTTCGCGACGTGTTCGGCTGGGAGTTCGAGCACCGCGAGCAACCCAGCCCCTATACGCTGGTCATGGCGGGAAATGTGGGCGGCGGTTTGCCAGATGTGCAGGACTTCTATCAGCCGGGCACCGTGATCCTCTACCTCGACAGCAAGGACATCCAGGCCGATCTCAACGCGATCGAGGCGCACGGTGGCAAGGCGCTCTCGTCGCCCTTTATGGTGGGCGATTTTGGCGAAATGGCGTTTTTCGCTGATCCGTCCGGTAACCGTCTCGCGCTGTGGCGTGAGGTGAAATCGGAACGTTAGCCCGTCTCTGGCGCGGCGGTGATGGGCGCGAAGACCGGCTGCCCGGAATAGCACAGCAGCACCGCCGCGCTCGATCCGCGCCCTAGCCAAAACAACGCGGGGGTGGGCCGCACGCTTTGCAGTGCGAAGGCGTCGCCGCCCGCCTGGAACGCTTCCGCCAGCAGCAGATTGCTCGGCACGACGCTGAACAACACGCCGCTGCCATCCGGGGCAGGCGCAATCCGCCCGACTGCGCGCCCTTGCCCGCGCCAGAGCGTGTTCTCGACCGGCCCGACCAGATCGACACGGGCCAACGCCAGATCGTAGACGCTGATCGTTACCGGCCACGTGCCGAAGACCGCTTCACCGCGCGCCTGATCGCCCGCGCTGTCGAGCGTGTGCTCTTCGGCGAGCGTCGCGGTGCTGTAGTACACCGCCGAGCCGTCCGCCGCCCAGCCGAGCGCTTGCGCGCCCGCGCCGAGCCCGAGATCCGTCCGCGCGCCGCCCGGCAGATCGAAGATCGCCAGCCCGTCCGGGGTGCGCGCCAGGAAGCGCGTCCGGTCCGGCGAGATCGCGCCGCCGAGCAGGTCGCCTTCGAGCGGCGCAAATTCGCCACCGGCAGGAGCGAGCACGCCGAAGCCGCCTGCGCAGCCGGTCGAGACCAGGAAGTGCCCGCTGGGCAGCCATTCGAGCACGTTGCGCTGGCCGTTCGGCCCGGCCTCGCGCGTGTACGCGGATTCCGCCGGATCGGGCGGCGGCGCGGGGCAGTTGGCGTCGTACGCGAACGTGCCGAGCGGCTCCGGCGTGCCACCTTGCGCGGGGACGCTGAAGATCGTGCGCTGCGCGGGGTCATCGCCCGCGCCGACATAGGCGATCAGCGCGCTGTCCCAACTCCACGCCGGGGGAAAGTCCGCCGCGACGCCCTCGGCCACCAGACGCGGTGAGACGTTTTCGACCGGCAACATGCGAAGGTGCGCAGTCGCCGCGTCGATGAAGGCGAGCGCCAACCCGTCCGGCGCGAAAGTGAGGAAGCGGTGATCGGCATCCGGCGCGTTGGTGACGCTGCGGCCTGGGACGCTGTTCAGCGTGCCGAGGAAGACGTCATCCACGAAAAGATGCGCCAGCGGAAAGGGCGGCAGCGCGGCGAGATCGACCGGCGCGGGCGCCTGTTCGGCCTCGCCCGGTTCCGACGATTCGGCATCGGGCGCGGCGGCGCCTTCCGGCTGGTCTGGCGCGGGCTCGGCGGCAGGATCCTCGGGCGCCGGATCGACCGGCAGCGTCACGCCGGGGATCAGCGTGCCGGTGCCGGGGGTGAACTGGCTGAGCATGTTGCGGAAGACCGGCTGCCAGCGGTCGAAATGCGAGGGCGGCGCCCACTGCTCGACCTGGTACGCGCTGCCGTACTGCACGAACGCGCTCAGCTTGACGCGGCGCTGCGCGTCATTGCACGCCGTGTCAAATACAGTCGAGCGGCCCGACGCGCCGACATTCTCGCGCGACTCGGCCAGTTCTTCGGCGCCAAGCTGGGCCAATGTGTCCGTCAGCAGTTGATCGGCGGTTACACCGCTGGCGACGCGCCCCAGCACGCTGACACGCATCCCCGGCTGGTCGCACGGCGCGTCCTGCTGCGGGGCGAACAGCACCTCGGTCGCGTTGTCGTTTGGGAAGACGAGCCACGCTTCGGGCGTGAGGATGGCGAAGGTGGTGGTGTTGAACAGCTCCAACTGCGCATCGCTGGTCAGGCTCTGCGCCCAGCAAAGGACCGGGTCGTTGCCGTCCACGTCGCTGTGGACCTCGTAGCGGATCATGTTGTCAAACAGGAAGATCCAGCGGTAGCCGGTGACTTCCTGCGCCTCGTAGCTTTCGCCGGGCACGGGGCAGCCGCGCGCGGTGTTCGGCCAGGTAGTGAGGGAGTAGGTGTATTCAACCAGCAGCAGTTCGGGCTTGCCGAGGCGGCTGAGGAGCCATTGCTGCGCGTTATAGCGCGCGCGATCGATGGCGTCTTGCTGGGCGCCGGCGCGCGGAACCAGCGCCCCCCACGCCAGCGCGACGATCACGGCGATGAACCAGACGCGGCTCCATTTTTTCCACCACACCACGATAGGTCACTCCTGCGGAGAAAGAAGCGATTAGCAATTAACGGCTAGCGATTAGCAGAAACCAGAGCAGCGCCAGCCCCGGCATCGCACGTGGCTAACTGCTAACGGCTAACAGCTTAGCGAAGCTAGGATAGCGCGGCGGGCGGCGCGTGTCCACTTGGCGTTATGCACTCGCGGCGGCCATCTTGCGCAGCAGCGCGAGCGTCAGGTGGCAATCCCCGATCGCGCTGTGAGCGGCGTGGATTGGCACGCCCTCGACCTGACACGCGGAGGCGAGCTTGTGCCAGCGATAATCCCCGGAGCGGTTGTTCCAGACACCATGATAGCGCGCGTAGACCTTCATGGCGCAGTACCAGCGCGCAGGTTCGATCATCGGCAGGTCGTAGAGGCGGCAGGTCTGCCAGAGGATGCGGCGATCATAGTCGGCGTTGTAGACGATCACAGTGCGCCCGCCGAGCGCGTCACGCAGCGCGTCGTACAGCGCGGGAAAGGCGGGCGCGCCCGCGACATCGGCATCGGTCAGCCGGTGGATCGCGGTCGCGTCGGGCGGGATTGGGCGCGACGGACGCACCAGCGCGTCGAGCAGCGTGTTGCCCTGCAGGTCGATCACGCCAAGCTGCACAAACTCGTCGTCCGAGCCGAGACCGGTCGTCTCGCTGTCGAAGATCACCGCTTCGCGCCGGAACAGATCGGCGGCCCATTGCGCGGCATCGCGGCGGTGTTCGGCGTGCCGCGCCGGATCGGTGCCAAACGGGTTATCTGGACGCATGAGAGGCTATGGTTCCTTTCGCATCAAGCGCAGGCGGTCGACGTCCTGCCGGTTTACGTGAAAGGTCGGGCCGCTGCGCGCGCCGGTCAGCGCCCCGGCTTGTATCAGGGTGATCACTTCCAGTTCGGAGATGTGCAACGCCTCCGCCGCCTCAGAGACGGTCATGCGGCCCGGCGGCGCGGAGTGGGACGGCTCCTGAGGTGGCGGCGGCGCGTCCCCTCGCCAGTAGACCGGCTCCGCCGATCCGCCGGTGAAGAACAGGTAACCGGCGCGCGCCAGCGCCACGATAACCAGCACCATCTCGAACAGCGTGAGGATTCCGGCAGCCTGGCGGGACGGCGTCTCGCGGCCTGTGGGGAGCACCGCGCTCAGCGCCAGCGCAGCCAGCGCCGCGAGCGCCAGCGGGGCGATCAGCAGCAGGCCGATGCGCCGCGCGCGCGCCCCGCGCACCTGGCGGCCCATGATGCTGAACCGCCCGATCACGAGCATGTACACGCCCAGGATTGCCAGCACGGACTCCCACAAGAACATGCGCGTTCGCTCTCCTCTCGGCGCTCAGCGCCGCGTAATCTGCTTGCGCAGCGCCGCCAGCGCAGCGGCATGCGTGCGCTTGGCGAAGTGCGGGCTGTTGGCGCGCGCCCAATCGATCGCCAGCTTGTACCCGATGATCGTCGCAACGCGGCGGCAGCGCCAGTAGCCGGTGTGGCTGGCGAGGTTCCAGCCGGTGAGCCAGTTCCCGGCATTCACGGCGCAGTCGATCACGCCCGCTCGCTGATACGCTTCGACCGGCTCCAGCGGGAAGGCGATCGCATCCTGCCGGTCGTACAGGTTCAGCCACCAGCCGCCAGCCGGGTCGATCTGCACCGGGGCGCTGAGGCTCTCCCGGATGCTCTCCGGCCCGCCGCCCGCGTTGCCGCGCAGCGCATAGAGCGCCATCGGCGAGCCGAGCAGGACCATATTCACCAGCGCGAGGCCGTGTTTGTCCAGGTGATGCGTCTTGCCGTGCGTCTGGTCCCAGACGTAATCCGAGGCGATCACGCTGCCGAGGCTGTGCCCGATGATCGTCAGCGGGGCGCCCTCGCCGGTGCGATCCGCGCTCAGCGCGTCGAGCCCGCGCGCGACTTCGGCGTGAATCGCGGCGTAGACCGGGTTGTCCGGCCCGGCCTCGTAGGCGATGATGTCGCCGACCAGCGCCAGAATCTGGCGGCGGAGTATCCCGGACAGGCTCAGCCGCTGGAGCCACCAGGGCATCCCGAACAGCACCTGCAGCAGCGCGTCCTGCGGGTGCTGCGTGATCGGATCCCAACAGACCGGCTCGAAGCGCAGGGCCGTCGCGGAGCGGGTGGCGCCGGGCGGCACATCTGGCAGCGGCAGGCGATGGATGATGCGGTCGAATGCGCGGCGGATGCCGTTTTCCAGCGGGCGCGCGTAGGTGCGTTGCCGCGCGCGGGTGCCGATCCCGTGCACGATCAGGACGTTGAGCGCGCGCATCTCGGTCATGGCTCACCTCACGGATCGTTTGAGGACAGTCTATGCGGGCCGGGGCGCGAGGTCAAGCGGAGGGAGCAGTTCGTGGTTAGCCGTCAGCGAAAGCCGTCCCCCAACGCCAGAGCGAGGGACGGAAAGAGAAGCGGAGGCGTCTCCGCCCCCGCTTGTGACAAAATGCTAACGTCGAGTCACCGCGCTGCTACTGATAATACGCCACCAGCGCGTCGCCGAGCGCGGGCAGGCACTGCGTGATGTCGACCCAGCCGGTGCCGCTGCCGACGCTCCACAGGTGGAAGCCCTTGACGTACGGGTCTTCCTCAAGCTGGTAGGCGTATTGCAGCGCGTCACGGATCAGCCCGTCGCAGGACGCGATCGCCATGCCGCCGCCCTGGCCGAGTTCGGTAATGTAGACGGGCAGCTCGACGCCCGCCGGGTAGCGCTGGCGCAACTCTTCTTCAAAGATGCGGTGGCGCAGCGCGACCCACTTGTCGGACTCGCTGACGAGGATGCCATCTTGCGTGCTGTAGGCGTGGAGCGCGATGCCATGCGTGCGGCCCGGCGCGCATGGGTTTTCGACCGCGTACTGGTAGGCGGGCAGCACCTTAATAAAATCGCTGACGGTCGGGTTGCCGCCGGGGAACGAGAACAGCAGCAGGCAGCGCCCTTGCTCTCCGGCGATCTTCATCGCTTCAATCGAGAAGCGTGTGAGCCAGTCGAGGCCCACCGGGCACTCGTTGATCACCTCGTAGAAGTCGGCGTCGACCATATCCCAGTGCCCGCTGACGCTCTGCATCCAGCTTCGCGCCGTGCCTTCGGGATCGTCACCATATTCGCCTGGCTCGGCGGGGCAGTCTCGCATACCCTGGTTGGTCAGCAGCGAGCGGAAGACTGTCACCGTCTGCGGCGAGATCGCTTTGATCTCCTCAAGCAGACCTTCCGCACCGTTGAGGCCCTTCACAGTGCCCATCGGCGTCCCGGCGTCGACCATGCGCTGCACCAGCGCCAGCACTTCCTCGCGGCTGGAGCCGTTCAACAGGTGCAGGCCGACGAGCGAGGTATTGGGCATTGTGCCCTTGAGAATCTCGCAGGCGCGCATGCTGTCAAGCTGCGCGTATTCCACGCCGTCGAGCGTCAGCGGCAGCCAGCCGCGATCGGTCTGCGCCCATGCATTACCGGCGGCGTCATCCGCCAGCGCGACGACAGTGAGCATCTCCCGCGCGCGTGCCGTTCCGACCACTGGCGCGGCAGCGTCCGCCGTGCTGTAGAGCGACGCGCCCGCGTCCGCCAGCACGCGCGCAGGACAGGGGCGCTCCTGCACGACTGCGGGCAGCGGGGTGCGCAGCGGCTGTGGGGTGTACTCCGGGCCAATGATCGGGCCAAATCCGGCGCCCGGCGTGGGGGTCACGCCTGACTGCGCCAGCGCGATCTGGCCGGTGCCCGGCAAGCGATCGCTGGTCACGCCGAGCGCGCCGCTCAGCCCGACCAGCGCCAGCGCCGCCAGCGCGGCGATTAGCAACATAGGGATGATCTGTCGTGTGTTCATGCGGGAGAGTGTACGCAATCAACCCGAAACTGACAACGCGTCCGCTTCGGGCTGCGGCGTCACACGGGGCCGCCCGAAGAGATCAAGCGAGATCAGCGCCGCCGCAACGAGGCGCAGCGCCGCGCCCATCAACAGCACGACGCTGAGATCGGGCATCAGGTCCGCGAGCTGGCTGCCGACCAGCGGCCCGACGAAGATCGAGAGCGACACGACCTGGTTGTACGCCGTCGAGAAGTGTGTGACGTTTTCGGGTGGCGTGTTTTCGTTGAAGAACATGAACACGCTGATGGAGCCAGCGGTCCATGCCGCGCCCGAGATCGCCGCCGCAACCAGTGTGGCCGAAAGGTTCGGCGCGACTGCGATTACGATGGCGGCGACACCCGTCAGCGCGAGGCTGATCGCAATGGCCGGGCGCGCCCCGATCCAGCGGACGATGCGGCTGGTCTGGCTGGCGATCAACGCCGCTGCCGCGATCTCGACCAGGCCGAAGATCGAGAGGAACTCCTCGTCGGCGTCGAAGCGCCGGACCAGCCACAGCGGGATGATCGGCAGGATCGCATAGAACGACAGATGCAGCAGCGCGGTGGTCGAGGCGACGCGCTGGAAGACAGGCGTCCGCAGCAGCGCCCGCGCCGCGCCCTTCACCCGCTCGGGCAGGGTCGCTGGCTCGACCTCGCGCAGCTCGCGGACGTGCCACAGACTGACCAGCGAGAACAAGAATGCCAGCACGAACATCGCCTGATAGTTGAACGGGAAGGGCGCCTTGCTCAGCCACACGCCGAAGCCGACCGTCAGCAGCCCGACCGCGAGGTTGAACGCGACCGAGCGGTGGCTCATCAGCCCTGGCAGCTCGCGCCCTGGCACGCTCTCGCGCAGCACCACGAGGAACAACACCGTCGAGATGCCCTGCGCGAAGGCAGGCAGCGTGACGGCCAGCAGCAGCCAGTAAGGCTGGAAGCTGTGCGGAAAGAGCGGTGTCAGCGCGGGGAGCAGGAAGACCAGCCGATATCCCAACCCCGGCCAGAACAGCGCGTGGACGGTCGAGGGATAGCGCTTGCGCCACCAGGGGGCAAACGCCGACATGATCAGCAGGATGATTGCGGGCAGCGCCGAGATCCAGCCGAGCAGCGCCGCGCTGGCGCCGAGCCGGATCGCATAGACGGACAGGAAGCGGGCCGTGGACGGAAACGCCAGGCCAAACCACATGACATCCTGTACGAGATGATGATAGTTCGTACGTGCTTGTTCAGTCGTGGCCTGACTGCCAGGGTTAGGAGACTCCATACAACAAAAAAACCCTCGCCGCACGGGGTTCTGGT
>Ga0123329_1002977_pt1 | contig 14431 bp, 7 predicted proteins | sample BioC12SIPDNA_FD_89703 | JGI IMG/M metagenome (GOLD analysis project Ga0123329, IMG submission 89703) | Anaerobic biogas reactor microbial communites from Washington, USA - Biogas_R1_B C12 SIP DNA | ecosystem: Engineered > Bioreactor > Anaerobic > Unclassified | place: Washington, USA | collected... | reverse complement strand
GCACCTGACGGAGCACCTGAAGGACAACAAGAAAGACTTCTCGTCGCGTCGCGGTTTGCTTCGGATGGTGGGTCGTCGCAGCAGCCTTCTGAAGTACTTGCAGCAGAACGATTTCGAGCGTTACCAGGCCATCGTCAAGCGCCTGGGGCTGCGCAAGTAGCCAACGAAACGACCACGGGGGCACCGGCGTCGCATGGCCGTGCCCCTTTTTTGTGCAGGCGATGATGTCGGGGGATGTCCGACGTGCCTGCCGCGGCAGATGGGTTGTCGGGTCGGGACAGAGACGGATAGAGCCAGGCGAAAACAGAACGAGACTGGATCCTGAACGGACGCATGTGTGTTTGAATCGGGTCGGGTCGGAATAGTAGGAGAGGACAATGGAAGGCAGTGCAATGTCGGGCAAGGAGCACGTGGTTGTACGGGAAATTGGCGGTCGGAAGCTGATTCTGAAGACGGGCAAGCTGGCCAAACAGGCTTCCGGGGCGGTGTGGGTGCAGTACGGCGACACGGTGGTGCTGGTGGCCACGACGATTGCCGAGCTGAAGCGCGAGATCGATTTCTTCCCCCTGTTCATGGACTATCGCGAGAAGCAATACGCGGCCGGCAAGGTGCCGCGCGGCTTCTTCAAGCGCGAAGGGCGTCCGACGGACAAGGAGATTCTGACGATGCGGCTGATGGACCGTCCGGTCCGGCCGCTGTTCCCCGAGGGATACAAGGACGAGGTGCAGATTCAGGCCATCGTCCTGAGTTTCGACCAGCAGAACGAGTCGGACGTACTGGCGATGATCGGCGCCAGCGCGTCGCTGTGCGTCTCCCCTGCCCCGTTCAACGGGCCGGTGGGGTCGGTTCGCATCGGGCGGCTCAACGGTGAGTTGATCGCGTTCCCGACGATCGAGCAGACCGGGCAGTGCGACCTCGAAATCATCATGTCGGGTACCGACACGGTGGTCAACATGCTGGAGGTCGGCGCGGGCGAGGTGAGCGACGACGACCTGATGGCGGCGTTCGAGTTCGGGCACAAGGTGATCCGCGAGATCGTCCAGATGCAGCGTGAGCTGGCGACGATGGCGGGGGTCGAGAAGTCGTGGACGCCGCCGGAGCCGGACACGGCCCTTGCGGCCGAGGTGGCCAAGTACGAGGGCCAGTTGCTGGCCTGCCTGGACGTCAGCGGCAAGGCGGCGCAAATGCAGGCGCTGGACGAGGTCAGGACAACGATTCTGGACACGTTGAGCCCGGAGGACGTCGAGGAGCCGCGATTTGCGCGCGAGGCGGTGTCGGCGGCCGTCAGCGAACTGAAGAAGAAGATCATCCGCGAGCGGATCCTGGGCGGCGTGCGTCCGGACGGTCGCAAGCCGGCGCAGTTGCGGCCGGTGACGGGCGAAGTGGGCGTGCTGCCTCGGACGCACGGGTCGGCGCTGTTCACACGCGGCGAGACGCAGGCTCTGGTGGCGACGACGCTGGGCACCAGCGAAGACCAGCAGGTGATCGACGGCCTGGCGCCGGAGTACAAGAAACGGTTCATGCTTCAGTACAACTTCCCGCCGTTCTCGGTGGGCGAGGTGCGTCCGATCCGCGGCCCGAGCCGTCGCGACATCGGTCACGGCAACCTGGCGGAACGGTGTCTTGTTCCGGTGATGCCGGCGGCGGACCAGTTCGCGTACACGGTGCTGGCGGTGAGCGAGATTCTGGAGTCGAACGGTTCGAGCAGCATGGCGACCGTGTGCGGCGCGACGCTGGCGTTGATGGACGCGGGGGTGCCGATCAAGGATCCGGTGGCGGGCATCTCGATCGGCCTGGTGAAAGAGGGCGACCGCGAGATGCTGCTGACGGATATCCAGGGCGCCGAAGACCACTACGGCGACATGGACTTCAAGGTGGCCGGCACGCAGAAGGGAATCACGGGCGTTCAGTTGGACGTGAAGATCGACGGGCTGTCGCTGGGCACGTTGCGCAAGGCACTGATCCAGGCCCGCGAGGCGAGGATCGAACTGCTGCGTATCATGCTCGAGACGCTGAGCTCGCCTCGTCCGCAGATCAGCGACTACGCGCCGCGTCTGCTGCTGATTCACATCGACCCGGACAAGATCGGCAAGGTGATCGGACCGGGCGGCAAGATCATCAAGGCGATCCAGGAAGAGACCGGCGCCCGGATCGAGATCGAAGACGATGGCAGCGTGATGATCAGCTGCGTCGAGATGAAGGGCGCCGAGGCTGCCCGCGAGAAGATCGAGCAGATCGCCGAAGAGGTGAAGATCGGCAAGATCTACACGGGCAAGGTCATGAGCATCAAGGAGTTCGGCGCGTTCATCGAGGTGACGCCGGGCCAGGACGGCCTCTGCCACGTTTCGGAGCTGGACGAGAAGTACGTGAAGAACATCGAGGACGTGATCAAGGTGGGCGACACGGTGCGCGTGAAGGTCATTCAGATCGATCCTCAGGGCCGCATCAAGTTGTCGCGTAAGGCCGCGATGAAAGACGAGAAGGACGAGAGCCAGAAGTAGGCTTCTCCGCGTCCGGTTGCACCCTACAGAGTGGGAATCCAAGACCCGCACGTCCGCGAGGACCTCTGCGGGTCTTGACCATTCACCCGTAGAACGTGTTGAACGCAGCGGTGCCGCGTGTCCCGACGAGCACGGGCGCGGCGTCCGTGCCGGGGCAAGGCCGCTTTGAGGAGTCCGACGCGTGTCGGTATCGATCGTGTTGGCAGCGATGGTCGGCTTCGGTGCCGGCGCTGCGCTGGGAGCCATCCTGGCGGCGCGTCGCGTGCGACGGCTTTACGTCCGAAGCGAGCAACTCGAGAAACAGGTCGCCGAGTCGGAGCGAATGGCCTACGTGGGTCGCCTGACAAGCGGCCTGGCCCACGAACTGAAGAATCCGCTGTCCACGCTGAACCTGAATCTGCAACTGCTGGCCGAGGATCTGAGCCTCCCGCAGACCGAGGCCGAGCGACGCACGGCGCGGAAGCTGACGATTCTTCAATCGGAGACGCGTCGGCTGGAGGAGATTCTGGAGGCGTTTCTGCGGTTCGCCGGCCGGATGGAGCTGCGGCGGAAGCGTCTGGATGTGGGCTCGCTGGTGGGCGACCTGCTGGCATTCTACGAGCCGCAGGCCGTCCAGCACGGAATCACGTTACGCGAACAGGTGGACGCCGGGCTGCCTTGGGTGGACGCCGACGCGGACCTCTTGAAACAGGCCCTCTTGAACATTATCCTGAACGCCCAGGCCGTCATGACCGAGGGCGGCGAACTGATGGTGGCGGTGCGGTCGGCCGACGGGGGCGTGGCCATAAGCGTGACGGACACGGGACCGGGGATACCGGCGGATCGGCAGGATCGGATTTTCGACGCCTACTATTCGTCGCGGCCGGGGGGCATGGGGCTGGGCTTGCCGACGGTCAAGCGAATCGTGACCGAGCACGGCGGCAAGGTCACCGTCAACAGCGAACTGGGCCGGGGGACGCAGTTCGTCCTCTGGTTGCCGGCAGCAGCCGAGGATGCGGGAAAGACCCATGAGTGACGAGCAGCAGCGAGCGGCGATTCTGATTGTCGAGGACGACCGCAACCAGGCCGACGCGGTCAGCGAGGCGCTCCAGCGCGTCGGGCACGAGTGCGTCGTGGTGACGGCGCCGCGTCGTGCCTCGGCGATTCTCGAGTCGCGGTCGTTCGACCTGGTGATCACCGATCTGATGATGCAGGACCTCGACGGGATGGATATCCTCAGGGCCGTCAAATCGATCAACCCGACGACAGAGGTCATCGTCATCACGGGCCACGCGAGCATCGAGACGGCCGTGGGCGCCATCCGCCAGGGGGCATACGACTACATCGAGAAGCCGCTGAACGTGGAGGTGCTTCGAGACCGCGTGTCGAAGGCGCTGGAGCGTCGGCGTCTGGTGGCTCAGACGAAGGAACTGTCGGCGCAACTGGACGAGCGGTTCGGCTTCGCCGGGGTGGTCGGGAACAATCCACAGATGCGTCGCGTGGTGGAAATCGCCCGCCAGATCGCGCCGACCAACACCACCGTGCTGATTACCGGCGAGAGCGGCACGGGCAAGGAACTGATCGCCAGGGCGATTCACAACAACTCGCCCCGGCGTCATCGGAACTTCGTGGCGCTGAACTGTGCCGCGTTGTCCGAGGGCATCCTGGAGAGCGAGCTGTTCGGCCACGAGAAAGGCGCGTTCACGGGTGCCGCGGCCCTCCGCCGCGGGCGGTTCGAGTACGCGGACGGCGGGACGCTGTTCCTGGACGAGGTCGGCGACATGCCGATGAGCACGCAGATCAAGTTGCTTCGCGTGCTGGAAGACGGCGAGATCATGCGCGTCGGGTCGAACGATCCGATCCGCGTGGATGTGCGGCTGATCAGCGCGACGAATCGGGACTTGAACGCGGCGATCGCGGAGAAGGCATTTCGCGAGGACCTGTATTTCCGGCTCAAGGTGGTGACGCTCGCCCTGCCTCCGCTGCGGGAACGCGCCGAGGACATCGCCCTCCTGGCGGACTACTTCATGAAGGAGTTCTCGCGGCAACACGGCAAGACCATCACGGCCCTGTCGCCGGCGGCGCTTCAGGCGCTTCAGGCATACACGTGGCCGGGCAACGTCCGTGAGCTGCGCAACGCCGTCGAGACCATGGTGGCGCTGGCCCAGGGCGACACGCTCGACGTGCAGCAATTGCCGCCGGAGATTCCGGGGGCCGTGCGCCCCGGGCCGTCGGCAGCCAGCCTGGGCACGATGACCCTCGAAGAGGCCGAGCGTCAGCTCATCGCCAACGCCCTGCGCGCTACCGAAGGCAATCGCCAGGAAGCGGCGCGACGCCTGGGCATCGGCGAACGCACGTTGTACCGGAAGATCAAGGACTACGGGCTTTCGTAGCGGTGGCCTGCTCGATCCGCTCGGCGTAGTCGCGGTGGCGTCGGGCGTCGTCCGGGCGATGCACTGCCTCCAGCACCGTGGCCAGTTGACGGTGCGTCAGCGGATCGTAGGGATTCACACGCAGGGCTTCGCGCAGCACCTCCACGGCATCCCCCAGTTTCCGCTCATGGACCAGCAGCAGGCTTCGGAACTGCCATGCCAGAACGCAGTCGGGATCGGCTTCGGTCGCCAGGCGGGTCTGCTCGAGGGCCCCGCCAAGATCCCCGCGTGCATTGAGCAGAATCGCCAGATTGACGCGGCACTCGGCAAACCCGGGGCTACGCTGGAGGGCCTTGCGATAGGCGGCCTCGGCCTTGCCGGTCTGGCGCAGAACGGCCAGCACCCGTCCGTACTCGAACAGCACGTCGGGATTGTCCGGGGCCAGCCTGGCGGCTGCCTCGGCACGGGGCAGCGCCTCGGCCACCCGACCTGCCCCGGCGAGCAGGGCCGCATGCACGCGATGGGTCTCGGCGGCATCGCCGCGTATCCAGAACGAGGCAACGGCGCACCCGCCCAGAGTCAGGACGAACCACCAGAGAGCGGCCCTGGCGACCGGCCGGCGGCCGGCGATCAGGTCGAGCCCCCAGACGATGCAGGCGACGATCGGAACGACAGCGGCCATGCCGTAGAAGGCTTTGGCCTGGCCGTAATACGGCAGTCGGAGCGTAATGTAGACCAGGGCCAGGAGCGTGACGGCCCCTGCCCCGAGCACGAGCATCCATGCCGCCGTCGGACGACGGACCACGCGCACCACTGCAGCCGCCAGACCGACCACTCCCGCCACGACGAGCACCATCGCCGGCAGAGACAGCGCGGTCATGAGTTCCCAATTCCACGGAGGGCCGTACCGCACGGCCGTGTTGCCGCCGGCGAAGCCGTCGGCCCAGAACGTGGAGTAGATCGCGTCGGCGAAGCCCGACAGGCCGGCGAAGAGCGGCTGGACGAGCGAGCGACCGAAGCCCAGGTAGTAATCGGCCGTGTGGCATCCCGGGGCCTGCCACCAGGGGCGTCCGGCTTCGGCGTCCCAGTTGCCGACAATCGGGCGTCCGTAGCGTGCCCAGACACGGGCGAAATGCCATCCGCACACCAGCAGGCCGACGAGGCAAGTCAGGCCGACGGTGCGTGCCCAGACGGCAAGCCGGCGCTGGCGGCCGACGACGAGGCGCCCGATGAGAACAACGAGAATCACCGGCAGCACGATCAGGGCGGAGAACTTGGCGAGCATCGCGCCGCCAAGGCACGCGCCAAGGGCGGCATAGTGGCGCCACGAGGCGTCCGGCGTGCGGACGATGCGCAGCGTGACATAGAGAGAAGCCGTGATCAGCGTCGCGGCGAGCCCCTCATTGGTGACGTACTGGTAGAGGTACAGGTGCACCGGCAGTGTCGCGGCCAGGACGAGTCCAAGCAAGTGCCGTCGCGGATGCTCCGGGAAGAGTTGCCGCACGCAGCCAAACACGAGCAGCACCTGGGCGATGCCGAACGCCATGGTCAACATGCGGACGGCCTGCTGTGCCTGGTCCGTGCCGGCGGCCAGCGCCTTGAGTTTGAGCACAGCGGCGGCAAGGAGGTAGAAGAGCGGCGGCTGATAGGCCTGCCATCCGTCCTCGGCCAGGGGAAGGCGACCCTCCTCAAGCAGAATCCGCAGGTACTGGACGTGACCGTTGACATCGAAGCCGACTTCCGCAGGGAGACCCTCGCGGTTGTGGAGGAACAGGACAGCCCAGACAGCCGCAATGGCCATCGCGAGCACGGCGATACGGCGCTCGGTGCCGACGAGAAACGCCTCGACCTCCATAGCGCCGCCCCATCGGTGCCGCACGGCCGCCGCCGCAGCGACGACCACGACCGCCATGACGCCGATGGCCGCGACGATGGGCCACTGCCGGCGAAGCGATTCGACCGCGGTGGGTCTGGGTGGTGCGGAAGGATCGCCCGTGGCGTCGGCCATGGCATGGCGCGGCACGGCATCGGCCGGACGCGCAGGACGCCAGGCGGCGCCGGCGCAGGAGGCCTCCCAGCGGTCGTCGCTGCCCAGTGAACACCCCTGCCCTTGGAGTCGCAGCCAGAGAGCCGGCGGGCCGCGGTCACTGAAGACGGTGACGGTGATGTCGTTGTCGCCGGGCCGCAGATGGGCGGCCACACCGACGAAGCGGAGTTCGCGCCGCCATGACGCGGGGCCGGACGGGCGATTCTCATCGGTATCGAGGCGTTGACCGTTCACGCGGACTTCCTGGAGCCCGCGGAAGGCCCGGATTTGCAGGTCGACCTCGCCGGGGACTGCGTCGAGCGTCACGCGGCGGCGAAAGACGGTGTCCATGCGGACGGCAGGCCGCGGCCGTAGGTCCACCGGCACCGGAGCGACAATCCACTGAGCCCCGGAGTGCTCGGGAAGAAACGCAATCGCCTTGCTGTGCCTCGCGAGCCACCAGAATCCGGCGGCCGGGACGGTCACCGTCGTCAGGATCAGCACGAGGACGAGAGTCGATGGGGTCCGCATCGAGGCCATGGCTGGCATTATAGCCCGGCGGCGACGACGGTCGAGGTGAAACCCTCCCCCCGGACGGTCGCGGCGCTTGCCGCTGAAGGCGGTGCGCCCTATAATGGCCCGGCACACAGGGAGAAGCCATGGGAGTCATCCGGAAACTCGATCCGCACCTGGTCAACCAGATTGCCGCCGGCGAAGTGATCGAGCGGCCGGCCAGCGTGGTCAAGGAACTCATCGAGAATGCCCTGGACGCCGAGGCCTCGCGCCTGGAGATCGACGTCGAGGAGGGCGGCCGGAAACTGATCCGCGTGACCGACGACGGCGTGGGGATGGAGGCCGAGGACCTGGCCCTGGCGGTGGCGAGCCACGCCACGAGCAAGCTGCTGACGAGCGATGACCTGGACCACATCACGACGTTCGGTTTCCGCGGGGAGGCGTTGCCGTCGATCGGGTCGGTGAGCCAGATGACGGTGACGACGCGGCGGGCCGAGGCGGTCGAGGGTCACAGCGTCCGCGTCGAGGGCGGATGCATCGAACCGGTGCGCGTGGCCGGAGCGGCGCCCGGCACGAGCATTGAGGTGCGGAACCTGTTCTACAGTATTCCAGCGCGGCGGAAGTTTCTGAAGGCCGACGCCACGGAGTTGGGGCACATCGTGGACGTGGTGGCGCGGACGGCCCTGGCCTACCCGCAGGTGGCGATACGGCTGCGGCACAACGGGCGGCTCGTTCACGATCTGCCGCACGGCCAGAGCCTTCGCGACCGGGTGTCCACGTTCTACGGTCGCGACATGGCCGAGAGCCTGATTGAGATCAGGCACGACTCGGCGGGGTGCGGACTCTGGGGACTGATCGCTGCGCCGTCGCAGACGCGCACCTCGACGCGATGGCAGTTCCTCTACATCAACGGCCGCTACATCCGCGACCGCAGCCTGCTGCACGCCGTCCGCGAGGCGTACCGCGGCCTCGTCGAGATCAACCGCCAACCGGTGGTGTTTCTGTTCCTCACGGTGCCGCACGATGCGGTGGACGTGAATGTTCACCCGACGAAAATCGAAGTGCGTCTGCGGCACGCGCAGCAGGTGTATCACGAGGTGCTGACCACGCTGCGAGAGAAACTGCTCGGAACCGATCTGACGCCGCACGTGGGCCAGAACCTGGCGTCGCCGGGCGGATACGCAGCAGACGGCGAAGCGGGCGGCGGGGACCGTGAGCAGCGCATACGCCAGTCGCTGGCCGACTTCCTTCGCGCGCCGCCGGCAGGGTCGAATCAGAGTCGGTTCGCGTACTCGCCACCCTCGCGCGGCACGGGAGCGTCGCTCGGGTCGCCGTCGCCGGCGGGCGAGACTCTGCGGAGGCCCGCAGACACACAGTGGCCGGACCGGGAGCCGCCCGCCGGGCAGAGTGCCCCCGGGAGTGCGGCCGACCGCGACACCGCGGCCCCGGTGGCCAGGGCGTTCCAGTTGCACAACACGTACCTCGTGGCCGAGACCGAGGACGGCATGATCATCGTCGATCAGCACGCGCTGCACGAGCGCGTCCTGTACGAGGAACTGCGCGCCAGGCTGTCGGCCGGGCCGCTGGAGAGCCAGCGGCTCCTGATCCCGGCCGTGGTGGACGTGACCGAAACCGAGATGGCGTTTCTGAACCAACATCGCGAGGCGCTGGCGCGCCTGGGCGTCGAGTTCGAGGCATTCGGCAGCCGCTCCGTCGGGGTCCAGGCGTTTCCGTCGATGCTCGGCCAGCGTGCGCAGCCGGAGCGAGTCCTGCGCGACCTGCTGGACTGGATGGCCGAGAACCCCGTGCAGCCGGCGGTGGAGGATCTGCTGGACGAGTTGCTTCACCGGATGGCGTGCCGCGCGGCGGTCAAGGCCGGCGACGTGTTGTCACAGGACGAGATGCAGGCGCTGCTGTCCCACCGCGGGGGCGATCAGCCGTCCGCCACGTGCCCGCACGGGCGGCCGACGTCGCTGATGCTGACGCGCGACGAGATCGAGCGTTCGTTCAAGCGCAACTACCCCACGTCGCGTCCGACCGAGGACGAGACCATCCCCTTCTGATCACCGATCGGCTGCGTGGCCATTGACAGGAACGAGGATGTCGGCGGCCTTGGCGGCAGGCAACCCCAGGGCGGCACAGAACTCCTCGGCGATGCGGCGAGGCAGGCCGGGGGCCGCCAGGGCCTCGGGCGCAACGAAGACGAAGGCCTTCCACAGAGCACGATACTTGCGATTGAGCAGTTCGGCCTCGTCGCGGAACTCCGGGTGGCGAGCCAGCGGCACGATGCGATTCAGTTCGAATCGCACCGGTGTGGAGATGGCCTTGGCCTGCATCTTGATCGGGGGACAGTAGACCAGCGCGCCGTGGCGGCCGAGGCCGGTCATGGCGGCCAGGCGTTCCTCGATAGCCGCGAGACGCTGCCGCCCGCCGGGCCGGCCACGGAGCAGGTCCACCACCCTCTCGGCGCCTCCGGCATCGCGTACGGCCGCTTCGGTCAGGACCACGACCGGCGTACAGAGTCGCCGGTGGTAGATCGCGCGGCCCAGGTCGCGTGCCTCGGCGGCCGAGAGCACCTCGGAAGCAGCACCGCGGCCGTCGTGCGCCGCGTGGGCCAGGCGACGGATCATCTCCTCGTCGCTCATCTCGGGACACAGGACCGATTCGGCGTCGTCGTACGGGTTGCTGTCGGCAGGGAGGTCGTGGCCGAGCAGGCCGCGTGCCAGCATGGCCGAGGCGGCCACCTTCGTCTTGTGGTAGTAGACCCGCTCGGCCATCGAGTACCGCAGCCGCATCAGGTTCATCACCTCGGTCGTGAGGTCGATGCGTGCATAGCCGCGAGGGTTCAGGACGTCGATGGCCAGCCGGTCGGCGGCGTGCTCGTCGCGGCCGATGAAGAAGTAGTGGAGCAACCGGCGATCGTAACCGCCTTCGAGCCCCGTGTAGTAGAGGTCGCGGGCAAGGTAGTCGAGCAGATCGGCCGAGACCGTGCCGGAGACGATGTCGGCCATGAACGGATGAATGAGGCCGCGGCGACTCAGGCACTCGTACTGGCGTGCGGCCTCGTCGAGGAAATCGCCGAAGGAGCGGCACCCGTCGTCGCCGTCGCCGCGTCGCGAGCCGGCCCGGTCGCGGGCCTCGGCCAGAAGCGCAGGAAACCGGCGGCCGCCGCCCTCGTCGTCCTCGCGGAAGGCAAGGACCAGGTAGACCAGCCAGCGAAGCGTGCGGTTGTCGAGGCCGGGCACATATGGCTGCACGCTCTGGAAGACGCGGGCCAGACCGCTTCGCCGGTCGAAGAGCAGCCACCACAGCCGCGGACTGTCCAGGGCGTCGTGCTTCAGGTACACGTCCTGCAACTCGTCTTCGAGCGTGTGGCCGAAGGGAATGTGCGTGATGTCGTGCAGCAGTGCGGCAATCGAGACCACCTCGGCCAGCGCCTCGGGGCCCAGCCCGCCGCCGCCCGACGCATTGCCGCCCTGGAGCGCCGCCGGCGCCGGCAGGTGCAGCCGCTCGTGGTTGACATGAATGTGCCGGAGCATCTCGCGGCTGACCCAGTAGGCGCCGATGCTGTGGGCCAGGCGCGTGTGCGTGGCGCCGCGGAACACCAGGTGGGCGAACCCCAGCTGCATCACGCGGCCAAGACGCTGGAACTCCGGCGTATCGAGGACGGCACAGGCCAGCGGCGACAGGAGCATGTCGCCGTGAACCGGATCGCGGTATAGCCTCATGGTCAATCACCGACAAGGGGACGGATGTTCCACCGGATGGCGTACTCTACCTCCGGCGGGCGACATCGGCAACCGATTTCCGCGCTGCGACGGAAAGCGGCACACGATGAAAGTGCGACAGGCGGAACCCCGACAGCGTGGGAGGGTCAGTTGTGATTCTCGGGCTGGAACTCGGGGACGATGCCCCTGAGGGCCTGGACTACGGCGTCGCGCGAGTTGTTGTTGCAAACCGGCGCCAGGGCCTCCATGGCCGCGGCGATCTGGTCGTCGGTGCTGGGACGGACCTCCCAGATGCTGATCTTGTCGTGATGGGTCGGCAGCACGCCCTCGCCGGAGATGCGAAGCTCCTCGAAGAGCTTCTCGCCGGGCCTCATGCCGGTGAACTCGATCTTGATGTCCACGCCGGGACGGTACCCCGAGAGGGTGATCATGTCGCGGGCCAGATCGACGATCTTGACGGGCTCGCCCATGTCGAGAACAAAAATCTCGCCGCCCTTGCCCATGGCGCCGGCCTGGATGACCAGTTGGCTGGCCTCGGGAATGGTCATGAAGTACCGCCGCATCTCGGGATGCGTGACCGTAACGGGGCCGCCCTGGGCGATCTGGCGACGGAAGATCGGCACGACGCTGCCGTTGCTGCCGAGGACGTTGCCGAATCGCACGGTGACGAAGCGAGTCTCCGTGGCCTTGCCCGATGTATTGAGCCACTGGCAGTACATCTCGGCGACGCGCTTGGTGCAGCCCATGATGCTGGTCGGGTTCACGGCCTTGTCGGTGGAGATCATGACCATGGACTCGACGCCGTGCTGGCAACACATGTCGGCCATGTTCTTGGTGCCGAAGATATTGTTCTTGATGGCCTCGCACGGGTTCTGTTCCATCAGGGGCACGTGCTTGTGGGCGGCGGCATGGAACACCACGTGCGGCCTGTAGCGGTCGAACGTGTCCTTCAGCCGCGTAAGGTCGTACACGTCGCAGATGACCGGCTGCAGGGCGATGTCCGGGAACGAGGCCTTCAACTCCCGCTCGATAAAGAACATGGCGTTCTCGGCCTGTTCGAGGAGCACCAGCAACTGAGGCTTGAAGGGCAGCACCTGGCGACACATCTCCGATCCGATCGATCCTCCGGCGCCGGAAATCAGGACTGTCTTGCCGGTGAGCATGTGCCCGATGCTCTCCATGTCGAGCTTGACTTCCTCGCGGCCGAGAAGGTCGTTGATATCCACTTCACGGAGGTGCGTCAGGTCGGCGCGTCCCTCGATCAGGTCGGCCACGCCGGGCACAATGCGGAAGATCAGCTTCGACCCCTTGCAGAACTCGATGATCCGACGCAGCAGTTGCCGTGTGGGGCTGGCCAGGGCAATGACCAGTTCCTCGACCTCGTAGTCGTGGCAGATCGCGCCAATCTGGCTGGTGTCGCCGAGCACCGGGACGGCATGAATGCGAGCGCCGCGGATGTTGGGATTGTCGTCCACGAACCCGACCACGCGGTACCGCTCGACGGGCAACCGCTGCATCTCCCGAAGCACGGCCTCGCCGGCGTCGCCGGCCCCGACAATCAGCACATTGGCCAGACCGCCGGCGGCGACGGGGCGCATGCCCTCACGGTAGATCCGGATGGCAAATCGCACGCCGCCGACCAGGGCGATGGTTCCGGCCCAATCGGTGATGAACACCGCGCCGGGAATCGGCAACGTGTGGTCGTACTGGCTCTTGAGAATGTAGGTGTAGACCAGCACCGCGATAACGATGATCGCGGTCGATACGTGGCTGGCCTTGAAGGTCTCGATCAGGTCCTGCACGCCCACGTAGCGGCCCCAACTGCTGTAGAGGCGGAAGTACCAGAAGACCGCCACCTTGATGACAAGCACCAGGGGCAGCAACTGGTAGAGGCTGTCCCAGTAGCGGCTGAACTCGATCGAGACATCGCCGGCGTTCAGCGTCAGCGGCGGCAGCTTGAAATCCAGTCGCAGACAGTACGCACCCCAGAAGGACAGGGCGAACAGACCAAGGTGAGCCAGCGCGACCAGAAGGTTGCGCAGCCACAGGGGCCACGGACGCGTCATGGAGAGCTTGCTTTCTCTATCACTCATCAGCACTCTCGTAGAGAGCCGGAACAGACAGATCAGGATGGCATTCAGGCTGTATCGGCCAAACAGGGGTGCCTGCTGCACTCCGGGCGCCCGAACTCGCACGTGACATGGCCGCCGCCATCGCCCGAGCAACAGCACCCGCGGGGCACAGGCAAGTTCATCATTGGCGAATATGATAGCCATTCTGCGGAGTTCTGTCAATTGTGTCCGCCGGCCAGGTATTCCTGGCCAGATTCCCCACCCGGTCGGCAGTGCGGCGTTTCCACCAGCAACGGACGCGAACCTCGGGCCCTGCGCCCTGAGCGTCATCGCGGTTCGAGACGAAGGGGTTTTTCGTTGACGGTGCAAGACGCTACTGGTAGCCTATCCAAGCGGCATTTCGCCGACGTTCCGTGCCTGACGAAACGCCCTTAATTCAAGGCGACCGACGAAAGGGATTGGAGCCATGACTCGATCCATCGCAGCGTTTTGGACCGTGGTGATTGCCTTGGCAGCCGTTGATACGTGCCGGGCACAGACAACCGCGCCGGAAACCGCCCAGCCCCCCACCATCGAGCGTCGCTGGACCGGCACGGGATTCGTCGACGCGCCCGCGACAGAGACGGCGGCGACCGACACGGCGGCCCCGGCTGTTGCGCCGTCTGCCGCCGCGACCGTCCCCATGGTGGTCAACGGCACCGCGGTCAACGTGCGCAGCGGGCCGGGAATGTACTACTATGAATTGCTGAAACTCGAAGACAAGGCCACGGTCCAGACTCTGGGCAGTTCCGGCGGTTGGACGTACATCGCGCCTCCGCAGAGCGTGGTTCCCCTGATCAGAAAGAGCGATGTGGCCGCCGACGCCTCGGGCAAAGCCGGCAGTGTGAGCGCGGCCATGGCCCGGGTCTATGCCCGCGACCCAGCGAGCCCGCGCACGTGGGCGGTGATCGCCCAGTTGCCGCAGAGCGAGGCCGTCACGATCGAGGGACAGCATGGCGATTACTACATCATCGCCACGCCGGCCGGGGCCAGGGTGTGCGTGCGAAGCCAGTACCTGGTCGAGCCGCAGACCGTTGAACCCTCCCGCACAGACGAAGGCGGAAGCGAGGGGCCGCTGCACATCGACACGAGCAAGGTGGAGGTCCGTCCGATCCGGATTGACCCCCAGGCGGAAACGCTGACGTCGGCCCAGGCCATGGTCAAGGGCGAGCTCGCGAAGCCGCTCGCGGAGCGCCGCTGG
>Ga0123329_1002959_pt1 | contig 14469 bp, 14 predicted proteins | sample BioC12SIPDNA_FD_89703 | JGI IMG/M metagenome (GOLD analysis project Ga0123329, IMG submission 89703) | Anaerobic biogas reactor microbial communites from Washington, USA - Biogas_R1_B C12 SIP DNA | ecosystem: Engineered > Bioreactor > Anaerobic > Unclassified | place: Washington, USA | collected... | reverse complement strand
TCCAGCCCTAGTTCCCGCAGCCGCCGATCGATATTCTCCCAATGACTCCCCGACCAATACGCCTTTCCGCACCGGCGACACTGGAAGAACCGCTCCGAGTTGCGGAACGCTCCCGGCGGCACCCGCGCTCGGGCCTCCTCACGGTCCAGAGCCGCTAGTTCGCCTCCACAGGCCATGCAGCGGGGTCTTTGGCGGCGAAGTGACAGCGTGTTCAACACGTACGCCGTCTGCTTGTGCCGGGGCAGATCGGGAGGGACAAACAGAGCCCGCACTTGGCCGCGCACCACCACATTGCGCTTCAGAATCCCCGTGTCGGCGGTCAAAACGATCAGGTCGTTTTCGCGGGCCAGGTCGATCAGTTCCGAATCCGGAATGCCTTCCTGCCAGAAGGTGTCATAGCCGGCCCCGCGAAGCCATCGGGCCAGCGCGCCAAACATCGCATCGCACGCGAAGCGCACGGAGGAGGAATGGTGGTCAGAGGGTTCTGATGGGTCGGTCCGATCCGGATTTACCGGCCGATCCGTCGCCACAGCAGGGGAATACCACCCAACGCCAGGACCAGCAGCGTCGACGGCTCGGGGGCCGCGGCCGCCGTCGGCTCCGGCTGGGCTTCGATCGTCGCTCCGGCCAGCAGGTCGGCGGCCAGGTCCGACTGGATGAAGTCGCCCAACACGATCGCGTCGAACGCCCCGCCCGGAATGTACGTTCCGAACGCGTTGTACAGGATCACGTTCACCAAATCCAGCAACAGGTGCCCCTGGATGTCGATCGGCCCGACGTTGAAGTCGATCGGGGCTGAATCGTCGAGAATCCCGTTGGTCACCGTCGTGCCCCGGCCCACAATGTTCATCTCCAGCGTGTAGAACCCATAGCGGTTCACCTTGAAGTTCTGTTCGATGTTCAGCAGGCCGTCATCGACGGAAATCTCGTTGATCCCGTCCCACTCCACCAGTTGGAAGGCCAGACCGCCCGGCGTGCTCAGCGAATAGCTGATCTCGTCGATCCCGCGATGCCCGATTGTGAACTGGCCGTCCAGGGCCCCGTTCAGCGTCATCTCCACGTTGCCGAAGTCGTAGGTGCTGTCCACGAAGGTGCGGCCGAAGTCCACCACCCAGCCGTCCTGATAGATGTCCCGCTGCACGCGAGGAAACAGCCCGGCGTAGTACAGACCATTGAGCACGTCCATCGGTCCCGGCACGTCCGCTTTGACCACCGGGGTCGAAACCAGCACCAGCGCCGTCAACGCCAACAGATATCCCGCACGTCGGCTCATCACTGTCTCCTCCTTCCGATTTGACCGCCAGCCCCTATGATACCGTGACCACGGCGGTCTGTAAATAACTTATCGACAGCTTCCGCCGCCAGGCTTAGGCCGCCTCGACGCCCGGCCGCCCCAACGACCGATAATCCAGCAGCCGTCTGATAATCCCACTGGCGGAACCGCCCCGCCTGATCTATAATGCTGTTTTGTCCAGGCCTGATCCGCGAACGGGAGCTAACTGATGAGAATCCAATGGCGTCTGTGCAAGGCGGCCTTGATGGGCATGGTGGTGCTGTGCGGCTGCCAGACCGGCGACCTCCAGCAGGCGACGGCGGCCCAGCTCGAATCGGCCCTGCTGTCCCTGATCAACCAGGCGGTCAGCCAGGTGGTCTACAATCTGTTCGATCTGCCCACCGCCGCTTTCTGAGCGAAGGGGGCGACATGCGGGGGAACATCGAGGTCATCGAGCACACCGCCGACGTGGCGCTGAGAGTCCAGTCCCAAAGCATGCTGGAGCTCTTCGAGTTGGTGGCGAGGGGCTTCTACCAGATTGTCGGCCGGGTCGAGGGCCGCGACAGTCCCCGGCAGGAGGTTGTGGAGCTGGCCGCCTCCAGCTACGAAGACCTCCTGCACGACTGGCTGGCTGAGGTCCACTACTGGCTTGACGTTCGCCAAACCGTCTTCGACGAGATCAGCTTCACCGCTTTGCATGAACGCGGACTGATCGCCGAAGTGACCGCCTGCCGCTTCGACCCGAAGCGCTCACGCATTCGCACCGAGATCAAGGCGGTCACCTACCACAACCTCGAAATCCGGCAGGAGGATGGCCTGCTGACCGTGACCGTCGTCTTCGACGTCTAGACCTATAATTGTCCGGTGGGACCGGGACTCCCGGTCAGAGAGCAGGAGATGGTCCAATGACATCCGCGTGGCATGGGCCGCTGGAACAACTCGATCCCTGGCGGTACCGCATTCCCATCGGCTACAAAGACGGGATGCGGGTGCCCGGCCGGATCTATGCCTCGCCCGAGTTGATCGGTCAGATCAAGCAGGACCAAGCCCCCGAACAGGTCGCCAACGTGGCCACGCTGCCCGGAATTGTCGGCGAGTCCCTGGCCATGCCCGACATCCACTGGGGCTACGGGTTCTGCATCGGCGGCGTGGCCGCGACCGATCCTGAATCGGGCGGCGTCGTCAGTCCAGGTGGGGTCGGCTACGATATCAACTGCGGCGTCCGCCTGCTCCGGACCAACCTCCAAGCCAAAGACGTTGACAAACACAAGGAAAAGCTGATCCGCGAGCTCTTCGCCACCGTTCCGGCTGGCGTCGGCAAGGGCGGCAAGTACAGATTCAAAGTCGCCGGAATCAGGGACATTCTCGAAGGCGGGGCCAGATGGGCGGTTGGTGAAGGACTGGGCTGGCCGAGCGACTTGGACTATTGCGAGGCCGGCGGCGCGCTCGATGGCGCCGATCCCGACGCCGTCTCGCAGCGGGCCTGCGAACGCGGCAACGATCAATGCGGCACCCTCGGCAGCGGCAATCACTTCCTGGAGCTTCAGGAGGTACAGGAAATCATCGACCCGCACACAGCCGAGGTCTTCGGCCTGGACCGCGGACAACTGGTGGTGATGATCCACTCCGGTTCGCGAGGCCTGGGCTACCAGGTCTGCGACGATGCGATCAGAGCCCTGCGCGACCTGCCCGCCAGACACGGTATCACGCTTCCGGATCGCCAACTGGTCTGCGCCCCCGTCAACAGCCCGGAAGGGCAGCGGTATCTGGCCGCCATGCGGGCCGCCGCTAACTTCGCCTGGGCCAACCGCCAACTCCTGATGCACCAGGTCCGCGAGCTCTTCGCCGGATTCTTCAGCCGCTCCGCTGAGGATCTGGGCATGGAACTGATCTACGACGTGGCCCATAACATCGCGAAAATAGAACAGCACACCGTCGACGGCCGCACCATGACGCTCTGCGTCCACCGCAAGGGAGCCACGCGGGCCTTTGCGGCAGGCCATCCGGAACTGCCGACACGCTACAAGTCCGTCGGCCAGCCGGTCATCATTCCCGGCGACATGGGCCGGGCCAGCTATGTCCTGGTCGGCGCCGAAGGCGCGATGCGGGAGACCTTCGGCAGCGCCTGCCACGGAGCCGGACGCGTCATGTCCCGTTCCGCCGCCGTCAGATCTGCCAAGGGCCGCTCCATCGCCCGTGAACTCGCCGATCAGGGCGTGATCGCCCTGGCCCGCGACCGGGAAGGGCTGGCCGAAGAGCAGCCGCAGGCCTATAAAGATGTCTCACTCGTGGTCAAGGCGGTCGCCGGAGCCGGACTGGCGAAGATCGTGGCAAGAAACAGGCCTTTGGCCGTGATTAAGGGCTGATCGAATGAGCAGCGTGCAACATGCGGCGGTAATCCTGGTGCTGTCGATGATGGCGGCGGTAGGGGGGTGCGGTGCGGTCATCCTCGACCCGCCCGAAAAGGAAATCACCGAAGTTGAACCCAACGACGACTTCGCCCAAGCGCAGGTGCTGACCACTCAGCCGGTTGCTTCCGGACTGATCGAAGGCACGCTCTCGGACAGCGGCGATGTGGACGTCTACGACATCGGCGCCATCGAAGCCGGCCAGAAGATCAACATCTACTGGAAGACCGAAACTTGCGACCTCAGCGAGTCGGTGACCATCGCCCTCTTCGACGAGGATGACGAGATCGCCCGGCTCGCCCGGGGCACGGGTTGCTCGCTTAACGCCAGCCGTGTGTTCTCCCAGTACCTGTTCAAGACCGGCCGATACTACCTGGCCGTGGCCTACACCGATCAGATCGGCCGCGACCCCGTCGATTACACCCTGCGTTTCACGATTGACAAGGCGGCGTTCATTCCCAAACATCAGACCGTCTACCTCAACTTCCACGGCGACCAGGACGTCTACGTCGCCGGCCTGAGCATCGCGATGCTTGCTCCCTTCTCCGACGTCTTCGGCGACCTGCGGGCTGAGGAGTTGGCCGATTGGATCGTCGACTCCGTGCGGGCCGACTACCAGGGGCTGGACGTGGACATCCTCAGTTCCTACGAGCAGCAGACGCCGTCGGGCGACTTCACGACGGTCCACGTCGCCGGCACCCGTTCCGACAACGACTACTATGGCTTGGCCGACTCGATCGACTGGTACAACGAGGAACCCGACGACAACGCCATCGTTTTCGGCTCAGCCTTCGACTACCCCAGTTGGAGCGACGCCGAAATCGCCCAGGCCGTGGCCAACGTCGTCTCGCACGAGATGGGCCACCTGCTCGGCCTGATCCACACCGAGGACAACGCCGAACTGATGGACCGCATCACCCCGTCCTACCTGCTGATCGAGGACCAGGAATTCGGCCGGGCCCCGCTCTCCGACTTCCCCATCGGATGGCAGGACGCCCTCGAACTCCTCCAGTACATCCTGGGGGTCTGATCCCAATCTCCCGGAAGCGGGACGGGGCCCTTCCCGCGTCTCGCCACGTGGCGGGCTCTTTCGCGCATAAAAAAACCGGAAAGGCCCAGCCCTTCCGGTTCTTGTCTCTATCAGCAGGTGTCGCTTGACGCTAGCGCCGTCCGCCGCGGTCGCCGCCGCGTCCGCCGCGATCGCCTCCGCGTCCACCACGGTCGCCGCCGCGTCCACCACGGTCGCCGCCGCGTCCGCCGCGGTCGCCGCCGCGATCACGGCCGCCGCCGCCCGCCGGCGCCATCTGCTCGGACCCGGGCGAGTCGATCGCCCGCTTCGAGAGCTTCACGCGGCCCTGATCGTCGATCCCGATCACCTTGACCGTGACCGTATCGCCGATGCTCACCACATCCGTGACCGAGCCGACGTAACCGTCCGCCAACTCGCTGATGTGGCACAGGCCGTCCTGGCCCGGCAGCACCTCGATGAACGCGCCGAAATCCTTGATCGAAACCACCTTGCCGGTGTACGTCTTGCCCACCTCGATCTCCTCGGTGAGCTGCTCGACCATCTCGCGGGCCTTGTACGCGCCGTCGCCGCCGCGGCTCGAAATGTAGACCGTGCCGTCGTCCTCGATCTCGATATTGGCCCCGGTCTCGTCCTGAATCTTGCGGATCATCTTGCCGCCCGGCCCGATCACCGTACCGATCTTCTCCGGGTCGATCTTGATCGTCAGCAGCTTCGGAGCGTACTCGGAGATCTCCGGCCGCGGCTGATCGATCGTCGCCAGCATGATGTCCAGAATCCGCATCCGCGTCTGTTTGGCCCGATCGAATGTCCCGCGGATAAGGTGCATCGGTATCCCGCGCATCTTCAGATCCAACTGGATGCCCGTGATCCCGGACTTGGTGCCCGCGACCTTGAAATCCATGTCGCCGAAGTGGTCTTCCTCGCCGATGATGTCGGTCAGCAGCAGCTCGGTGTCGCCTTCCTTGACCAGCCCGATGCTGATGCCCGCCACCGGCTCGCGGATCGGCACGCCCGCGTCCATCAACGCCAGAGTCCCGCCGCACGTGCTCGCCATCGAACTCGAACCGTTCGACTCGAGAATGTCCGAGACCAGCCGAACCGTGTACGGGAAATCCTCCACCGACGGCATCACGTTCGCCAAACACCGCTCCGCCAGCGCGCCGTGGCCGATCTCGCGACGGCCCGGACCCCGGATCGGCTTGACCTCGCCCACGCTGAACGGCGGGAAGTTGTAGTCCAGCATGAACTTCTTGCTGTATTCCTCAGCCAGGCCGTCGACGATCTGCTCGTCTTCCGTGGTGCCCAGCGTGGCCACCACGAGGGCCTGCGTCTCGCCGCGGGTGAACACCGCCGAACCGTGCGTTCGCGGCAGCGTGCCCACCTCGCAGGTGATCTCGCGAAGCTCCTCGGCCTGACGGCCGTCCGACCGGCGGCCCTCGATGATCTGACGCCGAACCACCGCCTCCTCGAACTCCTCGAACGCCATCGACGCGATCTTCTTCAGCGTCTCGGCTTCCGGATTGTCCTCGGGGGCCAGTTCCTCGAACGCCTTCTCCTTGACCGCGTCGACCGCCGCGTTCCGCTCCTGTTTGCCCTTGATCTGCTTGGCCTCGACCAGGGCCCCGGTGTACTTCTCGCGAAGCGCGTTGAGAATCGCTTCGTAATGCTCCGGCGCGCCGGGCGCCTCGATCTTGACCGGATTGACCTGGGCGACCAGTTCCTCGATCATCTCGCAGATCGTCGTGATCACGCCATGGCCCATTTCGATCGCCTGGAGAACCACCTCTTCCGAGGTCGGCTCGGCGCCCAGCTCGATCATGTTGACGGCGTCCTTGCGCCCCGCCAGCACCAGCTCCAGCGACGAAAACTCCGACTGGCTGTGCAGCGGATTGACCACCAGCTCGTCCTTCACCCGGCCGATCCGAACCGCCCCGATGGGCCCTTCGAACGGAATGGGCGAGACGGCCAGCGCCGCCGACGACGCGATGGCGGCCAGAATATCCGGATCGTTCTGCTGATCCGCCGAGAGCACCATCGCCTGAATCTGGACCTCGTCCCGGTAAAACTTCGGGAACAGCGGCCGGATCGGACGATCGATCATCCGCATCGTCAGAATCTCTTTGTTCGTCGGACGCCCCTCACGCTTGATGAAACCGCCCGGAAACTTGCCCGCCGCGTACGTCTTCTCGCGGTAGTCCACCCACAGCGGGAAAAAGTCCAGCATCTCCCGAGGCGCCGAAAACACCACGGCGGACAGCACCACCGTGTCCCCGTAACGCACCACCGCACTGCCGTGCGACTGGCGGGCCAGCCGCCCCGTCTCAATCGACAGGGTCCGACCCGCAATTTCACGTTCCACCCGAAAAACTGGCATCATTGTACTCCTACAGATTCACATCACATACTCACCCCGCGGGCATACGCGATGAACGGCGCACCTACGTGTTCACAGCCCCGCCTGACCCACGGTCGGTTCGTCCCGTTACTTCCGCAACCCGACTTCCGCGATCACCTTCTGATAACGCTCCAGGTCCGTCTCACGCAGGTACTTCAGCAGCGAACTGCGCTTGCCGACCATCTTCATCAGCCCCCGCTGGGAAGAGTGATCCTTCTTGTGCTGCCGCATGTGCTCGGTCAAGTGATTGATCCGGGCCGTCAGCAGGGCGATCTGGACCTCCGAGGAACCGGTGTCGCCTTCGTGTCGCCGATGCGACGCAATCGCTTCGCGTTTCTTGGCTGTGATTACTTCCGACATCGTTTCTTACTTCTCCGCTTGCACATCTCTATAGGGTTCTTACTACTTACTCTTCTTCTCAATCTGCAGCAGCTTCGAGATCGCATCCGTCAACCGGTCCATCCGGAACGGCTTGTTCAGGTACTCATTGACCCCCAGGCTCTGAGCGTACTGCTTGTGACGCTGGCCCGGATTCGCCGTCACCATGATCACGTACGGCTTCTCGCTCTTCTGCTGCTGGCGCCGCGATCGTATCCGCTCCATCACCAGGAATCCCGACTTCCGCGGCAGCATCATGTCCAGCACCACCAGGTCCGGCTCGACCTTCTCCACCTTGTCCACCGCCTGGTTGCCGTTGGTCGCCCGCTCGATCTTCACGTCGAACTGGCGGATGGTTGCCTCCATCGCCGCCAGAATCTCTTCGTCGTCATCCACCAGCAAAATCGTCTTCTTCTCTTCCGGCATCGTGCATCCTCTTGATAAAAGGTAAACTGATAGTATAAAACGCCGGATTCGGAAAGTCAATCAGTCCGGAGGGACTTTTTGGCCTGTCACAGCTCGTCTGCAACGCTACAAGCATCGGCCCCACTGCTGATGAAAGCAAGCCAAATCTTGGGACTTTCAGACCCATCCCCGCCTCCGACATAATCGACCTACTTACTAGTTATTCAATAGGGCTTGACTCTGACTCCGTTTCTGTACGTTCAGCCGTCCCATTGCTTTGCCGATGTCACCAATGAGTCCGAGTGGGCTCAAAGGCCCTGCGCGCATGACCGGGCAGATAAGCATGGATAAGGCATCCAACGTCCAGAATAGACACTGGCTGACCCTCCTGGAGCAGATACTATCGGATCTGCCGGGATGGGCGTGCCTCATTGACGATGACCGTCGCGTCGTGGTGGCCCCCTGCGCAAAGGGACAGGCCGACCGCGACTGGCTTGGACCAGCCGGGCGGCTGGGTATGGTGCAGGGACCGGAGGTCAGCATCGACCTGGACGGCATGGCGGCCGAGTGCCTCCAACGCAAATCCGCCGTGGTCCTCGAAAACGTCGCCGTCGGCTCAGCCGGAACGCTGCGCCGCATCGACGTACGGATCACGCCGGCCCCGATGGGATCGGCGACCTGGGCCTTTGTCTACCTCGCCGAGCGGCTGGATCAGGCGGAACTGGCCGTTCAGCAGACCCGCGAGCAGAGCCTGGCCTCGCTGACCGGTCTGGCCGCCAGGATCGCCCATGAAGTCAACAATCCGCTGGATGGGTCGATGCGATACATCAGCCTGGCCCTGCGCCGCCTCGAACAGACTCCCGACGACGGGACGGCCAAAATCGAGGAGTACCTCGGCTCGGCCCAGGACGCCCTCGGCAAAATCCAGCAGATCTTATCGGACCTGGCCAAATTCGCCCGCAGCGGCCAGTCGTCCATCGGGAATATCTCCGTCAACGAACTGGTCGAGCAGGCGGTCAAAACCATGCTCCTTCGCGCCGAATCGAGGCGAATCCAGATCGTCACCGCCCTGTCCGACCGTCTGCCCGAAGCCGGCGGGCCGCGGCTTTACCAGGTCTTCTGCAATCTCATCAAGAACGCCATCGACGCAATCGACGAACGCCGGCGGCGAGACCCAGACTGCCCGTCCATCATCAACATCCGGACGTCCGTGGAAGGGGGGTGCGTGAGGGTCAGTGTGGAGGACACCGGCTGCGGTCTGCCGGAGAATCCCCAGCGGATCTTCGAACCGTTCTACAGCACCAAGGGCGACCGCGGCGGCGCCGGACTCGGACTGGCCATCGCCCGCGAAATCGTCGAGGAGCAGGGCGGCAGCCTCTCCGCCGGACCGGGACGCGACGCGGGCGCCAAATTCGTCGTCGAATTGCCCGCCGCCACGCCGGCCTTGCAGAGGGAAAGGATGTCGCGATGACCGTGCTTGAAGCCAACGAACGTGCGAGTGCTGCGACGGCAACGATTCTCATCATCGACGACGACCGCATCATCCTCGACTCCCTTGGCGAATTCCTTCGGCTTGAAGGCCACGACGTCCACGCCGCGGGGAGCTTCGACGCCGCCCGCGAGGTGCTCCAGGACAACCCCGTCCAGATCGTCATCACCGACCTGAACATGCCTGAGCACGATGGACTTGACGTGCTCCGCTACATTCGCCGACAGCATCCCGAAGCGGTGCCCATCGTCATCACCGCCTTCGGCTCGATCAACTCCGCCGTCGAGGCGATCAAGCTCGGAGCCTACGACTATCTGACCAAGCCCGTCGTCGACGACGAGCTCCGCATCGCCATCGAACGGACCCTCAAACAGCAGGCCCTCCAGGCTGAGAACCTCGCCCTCCGTCAGCAGCTCCAGCGGCGCGACGGCCTGGGCGAACTCGTCGGCCGCGACCGCAAGATGCAGCGGGTATTCGAACTCATCGAGGCCGTCGGCCCGACCTCCACCACCGTCCTGGTCACCGGCGAATCCGGCACCGGCAAGTCCATGGTCGCCCGCGCCCTCCACCGCCACGGCGACCGCAGCGACGGGCCGTTCGTCGAGGTCAGTTGCGGCGCACTGCCCGAAAGCCTCCTCGAAAGCGAGCTCTTCGGACACCTCAAGGGCTCGTTCACCGGCGCCCTGGCCGATAAGCAGGGGCGGTTCCTCGCCGCCGACGGCGGTACCATCTTCCTTGACGAAATCGACAGCGCCACGCCGGCGCTGCAGGTCAAACTCCTTCGCGTCCTTCAGGAGCGGCAGTTCGAACCCGTCGGCGGCAATCAGACCCTCGACGTGGACGTCCGCGTCGTCGTGGCCACCAACAAGGACCTGCGAAAACTCGTCGAGCAGGGGACCTTCCGTCAGGACCTCTACTACCGGATCAACGTGGTCGGCATCGCGCTGCCTCCGCTCCGCGAGCGCCTGACCGACATCCGCCCGCTGGTCGAGCATTTCCTCGCCCGGTTCCGCCACGAGCACCAGCGCCCCGTCGACCGCATCGACGCCGAAACCTACAAACGCCTCGAACGTTACTCGTGGCCGGGTAACGTGCGCGAACTCGAAAATGTCATCGAACGGGCCGTGGTCCTGGCCCGGACCCAGACCATTCAGCCGGACGATCTGCCGCCGGAGATCCTGGCCGAAATCCCCGCTTCGCCATCCGCCGCCGTCTCTCCGGCCGCGGACCTTCCCTTCGCCGACGCCCTCGCCGACGCCGAAAAACAGATCATCCTCCGCGCCCTGGATCGCCACCGGTGGAACCGACAAGCCACCGCCGACGCCCTCAAAATCTCCCGCACCACCCTCTTCCGAAGAATGCGAGACCTGGGCCTGAGCCATTGAAATGCTCGCTGTCATGTCGTACAATTAATGCATTATCGGGCTAGGATGATCTGATGAATCTGCATCAGAAAGTCAGGCAATGGGTGGAACGGGCAGCCTATGACCCGAATGCGGCGCAGGTCATGCATTTGGGCGGGAGGTACCTGTACGTGGCGTTCTTGTGCCAGCAGGCGATCGAGAAACTTCTCAAGGCCATCCATCTGGCCAAGAATGAGCAACTCGCGCCGTACACTCATAACCTTCTCCGGTTGGCCGAGATTGTCGGGCTTCCCGAGGATGCGGAACGGGACGCCCTTTTCGGACATCTTCAGCGATATTACATTGAATCCCGGTACCCGGACGAGATCGGTGAAGTCCTGCATGAATTGGATGAGGAACACAGCGCACAAGTCTTGGCTGAGACAAGGAGATACTTTCAGTGTCTCGAACGACTGACGACGACATGAAACGCCTTAGGCGGTATCTCGACTCAATCCTCGATCAGTTCCGCTTCGAGCGAGTCCTGCTGTTCGGGTCGCGCGCCCGGGGTGTTAGCGGTGAGGCGAGTGACTTTGACTTGGCCTTCTTCATTCGTGACTACAGCTACTGGAGGGCTCACGATTTGGGCGTTCACCTGCTCCTGGCTTCAAGAGGCTTTGGCCTCGATATCGAGCCGCACATCTATCCGGTCGAAGCCCTGACCGATGATAGCCACCTGTTTGTTCAGCAGGAGATCCTGCCACACGCGGTCGTCCTTTACCCGGAGTCGGCGGCGGCATGAGCGTTGGCCCGAGTTTGGCCGCTTGCTGTTCCGGAAGACGCTGACAAAACTTCTTTAAACCGCTTGCACTCCCCGCCCCGCGTTGGTAGATTACCGTTCTTTATGGTCAGTATCAGCCTGCCTCATGCAGCGGCTGCGATGGTTCGGTGAACTGCACAGGAGAAATGTCATGGCCAAGGTATTCCCCCTCGAACCCCGACAGGTCAAGAAGGTCGAAACCAAACACCGCCGGATCGTTACCCCGATCCCCGTCCCGGAATCGCTGCCCATCATGGAGCAGTTGCGCGCCTGCGAACCGCACTGCATGGAAGGCCAGCCGCCGATCGTCTGGGACCACGGCGAGGGATTCTACGTCTTCGACCGCTGGGGCAACAAGTGGATCGACTTCAGCTCCGGCGTCCTGATCACCAACGCCGGCCACGGCCGCAAGGACATCGTCGACGCCGTCGTCGAACAGGCCGCCAAGGGCCTGCTCACCAGCTACTGCTTCCCCAACGAGCCCCGGGCCAAACTGGTCAAAAAACTGGTCGACGTTGCGCCCGACGGCATCGACAAGTGCTTCCTGCTGTCCACCGGTTCCGAAGCCGTCGAATGCACGATCAAGCTCGCGCGGACCCGAGGCGCCCAGATCGGCGGCGATCAGAAAATCGTCATCGTCTCCTTCGAACGGGGCTTCCACGGCCGCACCCTCGGCTCCCAGCAGGCCGGCGGCATTCCCGCCCTCAAGACCTGGATCAAGAACCTCGATCCCGGATTCGTCCAGGTTCCCTTCCCGGACGGCTTCTACACCAGGGACACGAGCTTCGAGCTGTTCGAAAAGACGCTGCGCGAAAAGGGCGTCGACCCCGACCGCGTGGCCGGCGTGATCGGCGAGACCTACCAGGGCGGCGGCGCCGATTTCGCCCCGCCAAAGTACATGCAGGAGCTTCGCCGCTGGTGCGACCGTCACCGAGCCGTCATGATCGCCGACGAAGTCCAAGCCGGCTTCGGTCGTTGCGGCACGTTCTGGGGCTTCGAGCACTACGGCGTTCTGCCCGATCTGATCTGCTGCGGCAAGGGCATCTCCAGTTCGCTGCCCATCTCCGCCGTCCTCGGCAAGACCGACATCATGAACCTCTACGGCCCCGGTTCGATGACCAGCACGCACACCGGCAACCCCATCTGCTGCGCAGCCGCCCTGGCCAACATCGAGCTGATCCTCAAGGAACGGCTGGTCGATAACGCCGCCGCCGTCGGCGAGGTCCTCCAGAGCGGCGTCTGCGAACTGCAGGGCAAGTATCCCAAACACATCGGAGCCGCCCACGGCCGCGGCCTGGTCGCCGCTTTGCAGATGGTCAAATCCGGCACCGAGCAGGCCGATCCGGACGCCGCGTGGAATATCGTTCGCGGCTGCATCGAACGCGGCGTGATGTTCTTCGCCCCCGTCGGCTTCGGCGGCAACAGCGTCAAGATCTGCCCGCCCCTCTGCATCACCGAAGAGGCCGTCCTCGAAGCCCTCCGCGTCATCGACGAATCCATCGCCGACGCCATCAAAGGATAAACGCACGGGAAATGGACAACCAGAGGGCTTGCCGGACGGAAGCCTCTCTTACTGCGTGGCCACCTGCCGCGGCAGCACGTGCACCGTCTTGGCCGCCTCAAACCGGCGGTTCGCCGGGCTGATCACCTCGAGCGACACCACGTACTGATCCGGTTTGTAGAGCGTCGCGAAGAGCGTCGGCTCGGTCCCCTGAAGCTTGCCGTTGATGTACCAGGCGAACCGGTATTTGTCGTAGTCCCGCCGATCGATGTCCGGAAGTTTGGCCCGAAAGTTCACCCAGAAGGGGGCGATCCCTCGTTCGTAGCTGGCTACGATTTCCACGGTCTCCGCGGCCTTGGCCGTCCCGCCGTGGCTGGCGAAGAAAGCCGCAGCCAGGTCCGGCACCCGCTCATGCCCGCCCCCGCGGACCACGTCCACCTTCACCGGAATCCCACGCTTCTTGTACCACTCCACCGCCTCCGCCGACTCCTTCCGCACCACCGGGATGTCGTTGCTGCCGTAGTAGATCATCACCGGCGTCTGACGCTCCTCCAACTTCTTGATCTTCGCCGCCGGAATCTTCTCCATCGCCTCCAGCGAAAAACAACTCCCCCGCGCGCACAGCCCAGCGAACAACTCCGGATTGTTGCCCACGATGTAGTGCAGCAGATACCCGCCCGACGACCAGCTCGTCGCGAAAATCTTCGTCTCATCCACGCTGCAACGCTTGATCAAATCCTGAAGAATCCGCACCACGATCCGCTCGTCTTTCTGAACGCTGCTCTTGGCAACGTTCTTGAGCGGATACTCCATCAACAGATCCGAATTCGCCAGGTCCGGAGCCACCACGATCATCTTGTACTTGTCCGCCACGCTTTCCCACTCCAACTCCTGCGACTCGGCGTGGTCGAAAGGCTTCATCCCATGCAGGCTCAACACCACCGGCCAGACCTGCGACGGCGTGTAACCCTCGGGCAGATAGATGTAATACGCCCGCTTGCTCTGCGGCTCCCTCAGCAAGAACCGCGTCCCCTCGCCGCGAGGCTGAGGCACCACACAGCCCGAAACCAGCGTGCCCACAAATAAACCAACTAATATAAAAGCAGTTTTCCTGTGATTCATCGTGGAGTTCTTTCCCGAGCCTTCGCCTGTCTGGTGTATTCCCAACCCCATATCCTCCATGACGTCTTCACCCGGCTCCGCCGGTTTCACAGCCTCTGTCGTCGAAAGCAGATTGTATCTCCCTTATCGTCCAAACTCCAACTCCAGTTGCAGAGTTCCGATGCCAACAGGGGGTGAATTATAAGCAGCAATGATGCTTCGATTAAAACACTTGGCCTTGGTCGGTCCGATCCGTCAGAGCGACTCAAGTCCCCGGAAATCCGCTTCCGTCATTCCCCAGTTCGCGAAGATGCACAGGCCGTTGG
>Ga0123329_1002955_pt1 | contig 14483 bp, 16 predicted proteins | sample BioC12SIPDNA_FD_89703 | JGI IMG/M metagenome (GOLD analysis project Ga0123329, IMG submission 89703) | Anaerobic biogas reactor microbial communites from Washington, USA - Biogas_R1_B C12 SIP DNA | ecosystem: Engineered > Bioreactor > Anaerobic > Unclassified | place: Washington, USA | collected... | reverse complement strand
CGCGCACATCATCCCGATGGCGCCATATCACGTAGGCGAAGAGGGCGAACAGCACGACTATCACCTCCACGGCCTGACCCGGGTGGAAGGAATCCCCCTCCATTAGGAAGAACGCCGCAAGGAAATCGGTCCAGGAGAAGTAGGCGTAATTGGTCCCCTGACCGAACAGGAAGCGATCGATGAACGGCGGAAGCAGGATGATCCAGTAGTACCAGTTCGTGTAGTTCATGCATTTGCGCAGGCCGGAGCCGGAGAAAACCTTCAGGATGAGCACCAGTCCCAGGTAGGTGAGGATGAAGAAGGCCACGTGATGGGCGATGCTGAATATCCAGGGGTGGGCGGTGCTGACGAAGGCCTCGTCCAGGAGGTAGTATTCCGAGAGGTCCCTGAAAAGAGCTATGGCCAGCACGTAGGCGAAGGTCTGCCAGAGGTTCAGGCGATCCCTCTCCAGGAACGCCAGGAGAGAGTTCACCCCCCTCTCGAAGCGGTCTGTCAAATGACCCTCCCCCTCCATGGCCCTCAAGCGCCCTCACGTCTATTAATTACTCGCGTCCCCTTCTATACGCTGAACGACGCCTTCCGACCTCTCCCGCTCCAGCAGCAGGAGCAAGGAGCGCCGTCCCTCGGCCATCTCAGCGGCGGTCTTGGCCATGTGCCCCTCCCTTTCGGCGTTAAGGGTGGACATTCCCCTCCCGCCATTGACCTTCCTATCGTAATCGAGCACGAACGCCTCCGCGCTGTCCATGTCGAACCGCTTCCTGACGACGCGGTGGGAGAGAAACGACTCCTTCATCAGCTCCAGCCCTCCTATCAGCTCGCAGTAGCGTTCCGAGAAAAGGTCCTCGTTCATGTCAACGGGTATCAGGGGAATGCCCAGCTCGTCGGTCACCTTGACCGCTTCCGTATAGCAGGGTGGCGGGAGCAGCACCTCCCCGAACTCCTGCAGCCCCGCCTTGTAGGCCTCTTCGAGATCGCTCAGCTCGATCTCCTCGTCCTGATAGGAGCGCAGGCCTTCCAGCTCCTCCCTGGATATGGAGATGCCGACCGCATCCGGTCTAAGTTCGACAATGGCTCCCCGGACCTTCTCCCCCTCGCTGACCAATCCCTTGATCACCGGAAGAACGTAGACCTTCGAACCGTTCAGCTCAATCCTTTGCATCGACCTCGCTCCGGGCGTTCACCATCTTTCGCAGGCGGTCCGATTCGTGAATGTTCTTAAGCTCATCACGTCCGATCAGCGCCGTGCCTTCGATGCTGTGCCTGGTGCGTAAACGCTCGATGAATATAACCGATTCCTTTCCGGTGATGCGCGAGACGTCCGCCACCACCTTGGCCTTGTCGATAAGCCGGGCCTCGTCCTTCCCCAGGCCAGTTAGGATCAGCAGGTCCCTGTCGACGGTAAGCGCCTCGAACGGGCACTTCTCTGTCGGCTTCACAAGCAAACCCAGCTGCATCAGCATCGTGTAGATGTTCTTGCTGAAATCGTCGCACCTCTCGATGTCCAAGGGACGGGACTCCTGCGCCGGGGGCTTGTAGTTCAGCGGATCGACCGGCACCACTATCTGCTTCCCCAGGTACTCCTCCAGGCGCAGCGCGGCGTCTATCATGGCCCCCATTCCAGCCTCGTACATCTGAATGGTTCGGCGGGAGACGCCGGCGACCTCCGCGAGGGTGCCAAGGCTTACGCTCCTCTCCTCCCTCATCTTGTGCAGCAGGTCGCTGTCCAGGCGGACGTACAGGCCGCCCGGCGCCGCGAATATGAACGGCGGCTCGTCGTCCATGAGCAGGTCCTTCATCGTGGAGAAGGAGATTATCGGGATGTCGAAACGCGAGTAAACTATGCCCTGCTCCAGGTTCCCCGAGCCTGAACGCTCCCCGACCAGCATTATCGATCCGCAAAGCGCCTCGGCCAGCACCTTCAGCTCCTCGGCGTTCTCCTTGGAGAACGCGTCTATGTTCGTCAGCACCTTGACCAATATCAGGCTGCGGTCCCTGCGTGCAACTATATCGAAGGCGATGCTCCTCAGCTTCAGCGGCATCGAAGCGTGGAAACCAGAGCGGAGCAGAAGCTCCCGCACTGACCGAATGAGATCGTCCCTCTGCACGTCCTGTAATTCGCTATGGCTTCTATATAAGGATTGGTAAAAAATGAAAAGGGGCCAGGCCCCCTGCTCAGTTTATGGCGATCCTCTTCCCCTTGAGCTGCGCCGCCTTGTCCATGAGCACCGTCAGCACCCCGTTGCGGTACTCGGCGGTGGCGCTGTCCGGGCGAACGTCGCAGGGAAGCTCCAGACCCTTGCAGAACCTCTTGCGTTCCGTGTCCACGGATATGGTCAGCTCGCGCCCCTCGGAACGAAGGTCGATGTCCTGCTTGTCAACTCCCGGAAGTTCAACGATCACCCGGACCTTGTCCCCCTCCTCCGTCACGTCCGTCAAGGGTTCACGGCAGCTGGTATCCGGGGGAGCGCTTCCCCTCGGCACGTTTCCGAACTCCTGCACCACCGGCCTTCCGTCAGCGCCGGTGCGCATGGAGAACCCGTAGACCAGGGGGTCTCCCCCGGTCCCGCGCAGGGCCGCCTCCATCAGCCGGTCCATGCGCTCCCGCATGACATCGAACTCATCATCGAAGGAACGGAAAAGATCGTTCCAATCACCGTCACGTCTTGTTTTCCTCATCTCATCACCTCACATACTCGAAATCCTTGGCTATCTTCTGGAACTTGCTCAGTTCCTGTAGGGAAATGGGGCGGTGCTTTTCCACCGCGTCCATAACGTGTTTCATGCTCACCTTCGTGTCCTTCATGGACTCGGGGTCCTCCCCCTTGCCGGCCGAAACAGCTTCCCGAATGGCGGTCATCACCGCCTCGTTGGCTATGGCGGCAAGGTCCGCGCCGGTGTACCCGTCGGTCTTGTGCGCCACCTCGTTCATGTCGACGTTATCGGCAAGCGGCTTCCGCTTGAAGTGCACCTGCAGTATGGCCTTCCTGGTCTCCAGGTCCGGAGCGCCCACCTGTATCATCCGGTCGAACCTTCCGGGACGCAGAAGCGCCGGGTCGATTATGTCCGGGCGGTTGGTGGCCGCTATCACAACGACATTGTGCAGCGATTCAAGGCCGTCCAGCTCCGTCAGCAGCTGGGAGATCACCCTCTCCGTCACGTGCGAATCGGAATCCCCTCCGCGCGTTGGTGCTATGGAATCGATCTCGTCCATGAATATGATGCAGGGAGCGGCCTGCCTGGCCTTTCGGAACGTCTCGCGCACGGCCTTCTCGCTCTCGCCGACCCACTTGCTCAGGAACTCCGGCCCCTTGATGCTTATGAAGTTGCTTTCCGATTCCGTAGCCACCGCCTTGGCCAGCATGGTCTTTCCTGTACCAGGCGGCCCGAACAGCAGTACGCCCTTCGGGGGCTCGGCGTTCATGTGCTCGAACAGCCCGGCATACTTCAGGGGCCACTCCACCGCCTCCTTCAGCTCGGCCTTCACGTCCTCCAGCCCGCCGATGTCGTCCCAGTGCAGGTTGGGGGACTCGACGAACACCTCGCGCATGCTGGACGGGGACATTTCCCTGAGCGCGGCGAAGAAGTCCTCCTTGGTCACGGTAATGCGGTTGAGCACCTCGATCGGAATGGTGTCCGCCTCCATGTCCAGGTCCGGAAGGATGCGGCGAAGCGAATGCATGGCAGCCTCCTTGCACAGCGCGGCCAGGTCCGCCCCGGCGTAGCCGTGGGTCAGGTCCGCCAGCCTCTCCAGGTCCACGTCCTCCGCCAGGGGCATGCCCCGGGTGTGGATCTGCAGCACGTCCAGCCTTCCGCCACGGTTCGGTATGTTGATCTCTATCTCCCTGTCGAAGCGCCCGGGACGGCGCAGGGCGGGGTCCAGGGCGTTCGGGCGGTTGGTGGCCCCGATTACCACGACCTTTCCGCGGCTCTCCAACCCGTCCATCAAGGCCAGGAGCTGGGCCACGATCCTTCTCTCCATCTCCCCCGACACCTCGTCCCGCTTTGGGGCGATGGAGTCGATCTCGTCGATGAATATGATGGAAGGCGCGTTCTCCTCGGCCTGCTTGAATATCTCCCTGAGGCGCTCCTCGCTCTCGCCGTAGAACTTGCTCATGATCTCCGGTCCGCCTATGGACACGAAGTTGGCGCTGGTCTCGCCCGCCACCGCCTTGGCCAGGAGGGTCTTCCCCGTTCCCGGGGGGCCGTGCAGCAGCACGCCCTTCGGCGCTTCCACGCCCAATCGCTCGAACAGCTCCGGGTGTCGCAGCGGAAGCTCGATCATCTCCCGGACCTTCTTCACCTCTTCACCTAGCCCGCCGATGTCCTCGTAGGTGACCTTCGGTATTCCGGAGGCGGTCTCCTTGACCGGCTTATCAGCCAGCTTTATCTCGGTGTCGCCGGTCAGCAGCACGGCGTCGGTACCTGGGGAATGGGACATGACCACCAGGTCTATGCGCCTTCCCATGACGTTCAATTCGACCACGTCGCCGCGGGAGAAGACCCGTCCCTCCATCATCTGGGCAAGGTATTCCTCTCCGCCCATTATGCGCAGCTCCTCCGTGGGAGCGAAGCCGAGCTTCTGGGCCGGTTTCACGGCAACCTTCCTTATGGAAACCTTCTCGTCTATGCTGGCCTGTGCGTTGCGCCTTATGGTCCCGTCTATGCGGACCACCCCGCGGTTGGCGTCCTCGTTGTAACCGGGCCAGACGACGGCCACCGTCTTCTTCTTGCCCTCGATCTGGATCACGTCCCCCGCGTTCAGCCCCAGGGCCTCCATGACCGCCGGGTCAACTCTAGCTATTCCACGTCCAGCGTCCTTGGACTTGGCCTCGGACACCTTCAATACCTTGTCAGATGCGCTCATCGTTTTTCACTCTCTATCGGCGAGGCGGAGATCACTCCACCTCGATCTTGCTCCTCTTCTCCGCTTCCACCGTCATCTTGGGCAGGGAGATCTCCAGGACCCCGTTCTCCATCCTCGCCTTGATCCTCTCGCGGTCCACGTTCTCCGGAAGGCGCATCTGGCGGTGGAAATGCATGCTCCCCCTCTCCCTGCGTATGTATCCTTCCTTCTTCTCCTCGATCTCCTGTTCCTTGCTGGCGGCGATGCTCAGCAAGTCACCGTCGGTCTCGATGGTGACGTCCTCCTTGGACATGCCGGGCAGCTCCGCCTGTACCAGGAAGCGGTCGCCCTCCTCCTTCAGGTCCACGTTGGGCATCCGGGCGCCGTCCCTGCGGTAAACGCTGTTTCCAGGCAGGACGAGGCCCATACGCATGTCGTTCAACATTCGCTCCACCTCCTCGAACATGGAGGCGGGGCTCCAGGTCCAGGTCCGGGGGACCAGGCCTACAGGTTCCCTTTCGTTTCCGGTCATCTTGCATCACCTCTCAACATATCAACCGAGAGTTGTATACTCTCAGTGTATATCAATAGTGTTTGTGCTTCTATATATAATTATCTATTTCTGCGGTCAAGCTCCCGTTCCACCCTGGCCACCGCCTCGTTCAGCCAATTCAGCAAAGATTCCATCTCCCGCCGTATGTTCGGTGCCCCCTCTTGCAGGTCCCTCTCCAATCTGAGAAGCGCCTTCTCCGCCTCCCTGCCGCCCAGCTTCGCGTCCGAGACGGTATCGTCAAGCACCTCCCGCCCCAGGCGCTCCAGGTCCAGGGCCGCGGAGCGCATGGACCTTTCCAGGTCCTCTCCGACGCGCTTAACCTCTCGCAGATATCTTTCAAGGTCTCCTTCCATCGTCCCCCTCCTCCAGTGAACGGACTATGCGGTCCACCACATCGTCCCTCAACCCCAGTCCCCTGGCCAGCTCCTTGGCGTCCAGGTGCGGGTGAAGTATGTACTCGTAGACCACCTTGCGGCTATGATAGTCCTGGAACGTGGACTCGACGGCCCTGCCGGCCTCCTCCAGGACCCTTTCCTTGTCGGCGATCAGTTCCGCCCTCCGCTCCTTGATCAGTCTCAGCTCCCGATCGATACCGCCGAGCTCCCTGCGCAGGTCGAGCAGCCTCTTCCCGTCCGCCTGGGGCCTCTCCGTCCCCTGCTCCTCGAACGGCCTGGTCGCCACCTCGGTGTTGAAGAGCCCTGGTCCGATGTCCACGACCATGGTGAAGCCGGTGGTCGGAAAGTAACGCCTTCTGGAAGGCCCCCCCTGATCGCTGTCCTCCATGAAGGAGCGCACCAGGTCGAGATCCTCCAGCATCCGCAGGTGCTTCATTATTCCCTGCTGGCTCAACCCCAGCTCCCGGGAGAGCTGCAATGGGTAATGCGGTTCTCTGACCAAGGCCTCCAGTATCCTGCGGCGGGTGGGGTTCTCGATCACCGATAGCAGCACGTCAAGCTCGTTCATGTCACACCAACTATTCAACTAGATGTTTACATCTTGTAATTGTAAACTGTTTATATTTATAAGTTCGGGCAGGGAACATTTAACTAACGAACATCGTTCAAGTGGCATGGCGGGAGAGCTGCTGGAGGAGAGCGTGACGATAGCCGACATGGCCGAGGGAAGCCAGGTCTACAACAAGGGCTATTACGGCTACCCCCGTCCCGGCGGGGGGCTGGACCTCGACCTGATCGAGGCGCTGTACCTTCTGGAATGCGACAAGCTCAAGGTGCTCTCCAACGGAAAGGAGATGGACCATGCCTCCCTGTACAGGAGGGCGGCCCGGTCCGTGGAGGACCTGCAGTCCCGCTACATAGTCTACCGGGACCTGCGTCAACGGGGATACATAGTAAAGCTGGACCAGGGGGACTTCCACTTCCGGGTCTACCAGAGGGGCACCTCCCCGCACAACTCCCAGGCCCAGAACTGGGTGCTGGCTATATCGGAGAGGGAGGTGTTCAACATCGCCGCCCTGCTGGAGAAGAGCGAGACCTCGCAACGCACCCGCAAGGACCTTCTGCTCGGGGTGGTTGACGAGGAAGGGGACATCACCTTCTACACCGTGGAAGGGGCGGACCCGCACGGCGTGACCGAGGAATCACCGACCACCGCCGAGGGCGCCCTACTTGACGATTCTGTGCTGGTACTGGGCGAGGACGCCGACCGGCTATACGAGAACGGCTTCTACGGCAAGAAGATCGGCCCCATGCTTCGGCTGTCCTTGCTGGAGACCGCTTATCTTGTGGGGAAGGGACGGCTGGACGTTCGCTCGATACGCTCCGGGCAGAGGCTGGGGGAGAAGGGCTTCCTCTCCAACGCGCGGAGGTCCCAGCCCGACTTCGACATGCGCATGAAGGCGTACCAGGACCTGCGATCGCGGGGAATGGTGGTTAAGACCGGTTTCAAGTACGGCACGCATTTCCGGGTGTACGAGGGGAACCCCTCCAAGCACCACTCACGGTACCTGGTGCACGTTGTGCCGGACGACTATTCCACTGTATGGGCGGAGATCTCAAGGGCGGTCAGGCTGGCCCATGGAGTGAAGAAGGAGATACTCTTCGCCAGCTCCGGTGAGCGGCTGGACTACGTAAAGCTGACCAGGGTGCGTCCCTAGGCCGGGCAGGCCTGGGCATCGGGTGCCTTGTGCAGGTCCGCCAGCACCTTCTTCGCTCCGGAAATGTCCTGCGGGTCGAGCTTGAGGGCGGTGTCCAGTAGCTCGTCCGCCTCACGCATCCTTCCCTTGTTGGCCATCACCACGGCCATCTTCACCATGAAGTTCGTGCGCTTGCGGTCGAAATGCGTGTAGTGTATGGCGGTCCTGAACGCCTCCACCGCTTCATCCAGCTGGCCCACCTTGAGCAGGCCGTCTCCCAGGCGGGCGTACCTGGCGGAACGGGTCTCCGGGGCCGCCTCGAGCTCGGCCGTGCGCCGCAAGGTGTCCACCATAAGCAGCAGAGAGGCGGGGACCTCTATCTTTGTCCCGCACTTGCAGCAGACCGTCTCGTTCTCCTTTATGCTCGTGCCGCACTTGGCGCAGTACTTCGGCAGGCGGGTCCCGCAATCGGGGCACAGGGTCCAATCGGCCTCGACCACCGCCTTGCACTTAGGGCACTGGGCGCCGGTCTTGACGGTTCCTGAGGAGAAGCGCCTCAGGGCGGCCTCCACCTCCTCCCTGCTGGGCATGAACGAGGGCCGGTACGCGTACACCAGGGCCAGGGCCATGAGCTCCAGTCCCAGGGCGGCCATGTTGAGGAGCCGGACCAGGTCGCCGGTCATGTAGATGGCGATCAATCTGAGGACCAGTACCACAACCAGTGCCTTCATTATGCCTGGCCAATCGCCCACCTGGCTGGTGGCCACGGGACGGGACAGGGACATCTCCCAGACGCCCACAACGGTGAACAGCAGCAACAGTATGATGCCGAAAACGGTGCTCACCGACCTGAAGAGGAATATGGCCGTGGCCGGGGAAATGATGAGCACGAGTCCAGCGAAGATCAGGCCTATGGCCGGCAGCAACAGTAAGGGCTTCTTCACCTTCAATACGAACACCTCTCGAGGGCGCCAGAGCGCATTACTCTAAAATGTTTGGAAGATAAGAGGTTTGCGGGTCAGAGCTGTATCTCTATGCCCAACTTGTCCGTCAGCTCCTTGTAGCGGTTCCGGATGGTGACCTCGGTGACGCCAGCTATGTCGGCCACCTCGCGCTGGGTGCGCCTCTCGTTGCACAGGATGCTGGCGATGTAGATCGCCGCCGCGGCTACGCCGGTAGGCCCGCGCCCGGAGGTCAGCTCCTTCTTGTTGGCGTCCTTCAGGATGTCCGCGGCCTTGGCCTGGACGTCCCCGCTGAGCTTCAGCTCGGAGCAGAACCTCTGCACGTAGTCCTGCGGCTTGGTGGGCATGAGCTTTAGCGAAAGCTCCCTGGTCATGAAGCGGTATGTGCGCCCTATCTCCTTGCGGCCGACGCGGCTGGAGCTGGCCACCTCGTCCAGCGTACGCGGGACATTGCACTGGCGGCAGGCCGCGTAAAGGGAAGCGGCCACAACTCCCTCGATGCTCCTCCCGCGTATGAGGTTCTTGTTCACTGCCTTGCGGTAGACCATGGCAGCAGTCTCCCTGACGTTCCTGGGCAACCCCATGGCCGAGGCCATGCGGTCCAACTCGCTCAAGGCGAAGGCCAGGTTCCTCTCGGTGGCGTTGGACACTCGTATCCTCCGCTGCCACTTCCGGAGGCGGTAGAGCTGGGCGCGGTTCCTGGTGGGTATGCTCTTGCCGTAGGAGTCCTTGTTCTTCCAGGATATCTCGGTGGACAGTCCCTTGTCGTGTATGGTGTAGGTCATGGGCGCGCCGGTCCTGGCGCGCTTCTCGCCCTGCTCCACGTCGAAGGCCCTCCACTCCGGGCCGAGGTCTATGAACTGGTCGTCTATCACCAATCCGCACTCCTCGCAGATCAGCTCGCCCCGCTCATAGTCCCTGACCAGGTGGCCGCTGTTGCACTCAGGACACCTGGTTATTTCCTCTGCCGATTCCTTTTTGTTTGCCATGGTTTTCGACCCCATCGATATAGACCTGCTTTCCAGCTACGGTCAGCAGGCTTGTGTCTCCGGTCGGTTCGACGGTGACATAGGGGGAGTCCACCGGGCCGAAGATCCGCACGATCCTGCCCAGCGGGCGTTTTCGGTTGTCGAACACCGCATCTTTGAGTCTGGGCGTGAAGGATGTGCGCAACACAAGTTTGCCGTCCACGGTCACTTCCTGTACATTCCCAAGAAATTGCATGATGAACCCTATACGCCGATATTAACCGGTGTTGAGAGAGATGATAATAAATTAAGTATTTGAACATTACGCAAAGGTATATTAATAAGACAGCTCCAGAGATTTAATCTTTCCTAGATTTCTTCCTTTCTGATGATATTTAACCCTATCATAGTTGGACGTTCCATCCTCTCCTGTCGCGGGGCGCACAGTTTATGTCGGAGCACGCTTTCTACGGCGCGTGAAGATATCCAAGGACCATCCCAGGTACCTCTCCCTGGTCATCAGGGAACGCATGGCTGCCATGGTCGAGGAGGGCATAGTCTCCCCCACCGGGCTCATAGCCCACGGCAGAGGCGAGGCCTTCGATTACCTGCTGGGTGAACGGACCACGCCGGAGGCGGACGCTGCCGAGAAGGCCGCCGCGGCGCTGCTGTTGGGCGCCAAGCGCCCCGTCATAACCGTCAACGGGAACGCCGCCGCCCTGGCCGCCAGGGAGCTGGCCGAATTGGCCCGGGCCACAGGGGCCCTGGTGGAGGTCAACCTCTTCCATCGCAGCGAGGAACGCCTCTCCAAGGTCTGCGATCTGGTGGAGAGGGAATCGGGCATCAAGGTATTGGGTAGGGACCAGGACGCTGTACTGGAAGGCATCGCCTCCGACCGGGCCCGATGCACAAGCAAGGGGCTGCTCGCGGCGGACGTGGTCCTCATTCCCCTGGAGGACGGTGACCGTGCCGAGGCCATGGCCAAGGCCGGAAAGAAGGTCATCTCTATAGACCTGAACCCTCTTTCCCGTACCACATTGGCCGCAGAGGTGGCGGTGGTCGACGAGCTGACCCGATCCGTGCCGAACATCACGAGATGGGCCGTCGAGCTCAAGGGCGACGCGGGAGGGATCGCTGACGCGCTCTCCTCCTACGAGAACGAGGAGAACCTGGACGCCGTCATGCGGCGAATGTGCCAGGGGTTGAAGGGATCCACAGCCGATAGATCGGAGCGATGAACATGGACAAGGAACTACTGTTGAAAGGCTCTCGCCGCCTGGGTTGGGCGGAGGCCCACATGTCGGTGATCAGGGAGGTCGGGAAAAGGATGCGCCAGGAAGGCTCCCTGAAAGGCATCAAGGTGGGCATGGCCCTGCACGTGGAGGCCAAGACCGGCATGTTGGCGGTCACCCTGGCCAATGCCGGGGCGAAGGTGCGATTGGCCAGCTGCAATCCCCTGTCCACCGATGATTCGGTGGCATTGGCCCTGAGGGAGGAGAGGGGTATCGAGGTGTTCGCCCGCAAGGGAGAGAGCAACGAGGAGTATTATGAGAACCTCAACTCCGTCCTGGACATGCGCCCCGAGTTCGTCATAGACGACGGCGCCGACCTTATCACCATGCTGCACACCTCAAGGCGGGAGCAGCTTGACGATATCAGGGGGGGCAACGAGGAGACCACCACCGGGGTGATCCGCCTCAAGGCCATGGCCGCCAATGGAAAGCTGAAGTTCCCGGTCATGGCGGTCAACGATGCCCGCATGAAGTACCTGTTCGACAACCGTTACGGTACCGGGCAGAGCACCTTCGACGGGTTCATGAACGCCACCAACCTGCTCATCGCCGGAAAAACGCTGGTAGTGGCCGGATACGGCTGGTGCGGTAGAGGCGTTGCCATGCGGGCCAAGGGAATGGGGGCCATCGTGATCGTGACCGAGGTCGATCCCATACGGGCCATCGAGGCGCGCCTGGACGGCTTCCTGGTCATGCCCATGGCGGAAGCGGTGTCCCAGGCGGACATAGTGATCTCTGTGACCGGCTGCAAGGACGTTCTGCGCGAGGAGCACTTCCGGTCCATGAAGGACGGCTGCGTGCTCGGGAACTCGGGCCACTTCGACAACGAGATATCCAAGAGGGCCCTGGAATCCATGGCCTCGAGGAAGGAAAGGGTCAGGGAGCACGTGGACCGCTATGACCTCATGGACGGGCGCAGGGTCTACCTGGTGGCCGAGGGGCGCTTGATGAACCTGGCCTCGGGACAGGGGCATCCAGTGGAGATCATGGACATGAGCTTCTCCATACAGGCTTTGGCGCTGGAGCACCTGGTGCGCAACCACGCCAAGATGGGACCGAATGTGTACCCGGTCCCGGCGGAGATGGACGACCTGGTGGCCCGCATCAAGCTCAGGACCTTGGGCCTTTCCATAGACCAGCTCACCCCGGGGCAGCAAAAGTACCTGTGCGACTGGCAGGAGGGAACGCAATGAAACCCTTCCTCTGCGTGTACGGTCACACGAACATCGATCACATACTGAGGCTCAAGGAGCTGCCGGAGCGGAACACCTCCTCCAACGTGCTAAGCAAGAAGAGCTTCTTCGGGGGAACGGGGGCCAACGTGGCGACCATGGCCTCGGCCCTTGGGGTGCCCACCGCCCTCGTATCGTACGTGGGGAAGGACCTTCCCCCGGACTTCCGCAGGCTGATGGAGTCCAAAGGGGTCATCCTGGACGAGGTGGTAGAGGTGGAGGGAAAGGAAACCCCCACGGTGTGGATAGCAACGGACGAATCAGAGGACCAGGTGGCCTACGTGTTCCAGGGGGCGATGGCCGACATGGGCTCCTATCCCCTGCAGGTCAAGGGGGCCAAGGAGGCCCTGGCCATACACCTCATGACCGGCTCGCCAGATTATTACATCAAATTGCTGACCCAGCCCTCCATGCTTCGCAAGAGGCGCGCGCTGGACCCGGCGCAGGAGATACACCACGTGTGGGACGCCGAGCGTTTCCGCAAGGCCATGGAGTTCACGGACATGCTGTTCTGCAACAGGAACGAGCTGGCCACCGCCATGCGCTACGTAGGGACGGGCGACCCGGACGTGCTTCTGAGGACCTTCCGGGAGATGCAGGTCATAGTCAACACCCTCGGCGGCCAGGGGGCCAGGATATACACCAAGAACGAGGTGCTGGACGTTCCCGCGGCCAAGGTCAAGGTGGTGGACCCCACCGGCGCCGGGGACGCCTTCCGGGCCGGTTTCTACGCCGGACTCTACCACGGCAGGGGCTGGATGGATTGCGGCGCGCTGGGCTGCGCCGCCGCTTCCTTCGCGGTCTCCTCACCAGGTTCCCTTACCTCCATCCCCAACTGGGACATGGTGGAGGAAAGGGCGAGGTCGCTGCTGTGAGAACGCACATCTGGACGCCCCCCAATCGGGCGTGGGATGGGAGCAAAATTATAATAAGTGTAAAAACCTGTAGGCTGCCCTAGGTGAACGAATGGCGCAGGGTGCGTTCCACGTCCCACGTCGTGCCTGGCACGTATGGAACGGGAATGCCGCCAACTGGTCATCGACACCAATCCTAGGATGGATATCAACGAAAGGTGATCAAGAATGGATCTGATGGAATTCCTGACGGTGCTCCTGCTGACCTTCAGCCTGGTAATGATACTAGCTGGAGCCTTCACAGCCTACTTCGGAAGCGGCAAGAGCAGGATGATAGGTGTCGTCTTGTTGGTTATCGGTTTGATCGTTGGCCTGGTTTGGGGCTATCTCGGGTACGAGGACATGGCCGGTATCGAGGTCGATGTCTCTGAAGTGATTTGGGTCGCCCTCGTCAACATACTGGCCGCCCTGATCGGCGCCCTGGTGGCCGTCGGCGCTTTCCTGCTGGCCATCATGAAGAGCTGAAACCCATTAACTTTCCTTTCCAAGCCTCCTCCGGAGGCAAATCCTTTTTTATTTGAACTCTGTCAGTGGCACAATGGCTTCGGTTCTCATCATTCTCGGGAGCAAGAGCGACGCGGAGGTGGGCCAAAGGGCCATGGACGTTCTGGACCGTTTCGGCGTGAGGGCGGAAATGGTCGTGGCCTCCGCCCATCGCACCCCGGACCGGGTGAAGCTCCTGGTCGAGCGCAGCGGGGCGGACGTCTTCATAGCCGTGGCCGGGCTTGCCGCGGCGCTTCCCGGGGCGGTCGCATCCTTCACCTGCAGGCCGGTCATAGGCGTGCCGGTGTCCGGGAAGCTCGGCCTCGATTCCATCCTGTCCATAGTCCAGATGCCCCCCGGCGTGCCGGTGGCCTGCGTCGGGCTGGACCGGGGTGACAACGCGGCGCTGCTGGCGGTCTCCATGCTCTCCATAGGGGACGGTAAGCTGGCCGAGTCCCTGTCATCATACCGCAGGGAGATGGCCGAGAAGGTGGAGAGAGATTCCAACGAGGTGCAGGCCTGATGTTCGATCCCCAGGAGTTCGTCAAGGAGAAGGTAGAGGAGCTTAGGACCAAGATAACCGGCAAGGCCATCATCGCCTGCTCGGGAGGGGTCGATAGCACGGTCGCCGCCGTTCTCGTCGACCGGGCCATAGGCGACAGGCTGCTAACGGTCTACGTGGACACCGGCCTCATGCGCAAGGGGGAGACCGAGGACGTGCGCCGCATGTTCGACGGCCTCGGTGTGCACTACCGCCTCGTGGATGCCAAGGACGAGTTCTTCGCCGCTCTGAAGGGGCAGATAGACCCGGAGGCGAAGCGCAAGGCCATCGGAGAGAAGTTCATAAGGGTGTTCGAGCGGGAGGCCGAGGCCTTCGGCGCAGACCACCTGGTGCAGGGAACGATAGCGCCGGACTGGATCGAGAGCGGGGACGGCGTTCGTGACACGATCAAGAGCCATCACAACGTCGGCGGATTGCCGAAGGACATGACCCTGAAGCTGGTCGAACCGCTGTGGGACCTCTACAAGGACGAGGTCAGGTCCGTGGCCCGCTTCCTCGGGGTTGAGGTGTCCGAACGCCAGCCCTTCCCCGGGCCGGCCCTGGCCATAAGGGTCATCGGAGAGGCCAACCCGGAGACGGTGG
>Ga0123329_1002953_pt1 | contig 14484 bp, 13 predicted proteins | sample BioC12SIPDNA_FD_89703 | JGI IMG/M metagenome (GOLD analysis project Ga0123329, IMG submission 89703) | Anaerobic biogas reactor microbial communites from Washington, USA - Biogas_R1_B C12 SIP DNA | ecosystem: Engineered > Bioreactor > Anaerobic > Unclassified | place: Washington, USA | collected... | reverse complement strand
GACCTCCAGGACGTCCCAGAAGCCCTCGTCGCTCGTGTGCGACAGGTCGATGACCATGCCCAGTCGGTTCATCTCGCGCACCACCGCCTCTCCGAAGGGCGTGAGGCCGCCTTTTGCGCGCGCCTGCACCCAACTGTCCACGCAGAGGTTGCGGCTGAAGCGGGCCATGAGCATCTGCCGGTAGCCGAGCCGGTAGAGGATCCCGAGCATCTCCAGCGAATCGCCGATCATCTGCACGCAGTTGGCGTCCAGCAGCAGGCCCACCTTGCCCTCGGCGTGCGCGCGGACGATGTCCTCCGCCCGTTCGATCAGAACGAGGTCGTCGATCGCCTCGACCTCGCGCACGGCGATCTCATACAGGATCAGCGCGTTGAGCAGGCCGGGGCGGTTCGGAAACTGCAGCGTGTAGTGGTCGTAGGCGTCCGGCGGGTAGGCGAACCGGGCCCAGTCCTCCGGCCACTCGCCCTCGCGGTCGAACTCCCGGGCAAGGTCCACGGAGAGCTGGTACTCGCCCGAACGCTCGAACATGCCCGCTGAGGCGGAGCCGTCCAGCATGCTCTGGCCGAAGACGTTCAGCCCGCCCTCCCTGACCGCCGCCAGGTCGAAACGGCGGTAGCCGGCGGCGCCCGCGCTCCCGCCCATCCGGGCGAACCAGCCGGGCCGGTTCGCCAGGCCCCCCTTGCGGAGCGACTTGAGGATCGACTCGTGCAGGAAGCTGGTCGTGTAGATGTCCACAACCAGGGCGTTCTGCGTCAGGGCGATCGCCTCGTCCCGAACCTCCGACAGCGCGTCTGCCATGATGGGCCTCCACGGGCTTTGCACAGGGGGCTCGATGTCGCCTCAGCGAATGCCGTTGCCTCATTTCCATTCTACAGCCCGGACGCAGCAAAAACAGTGCCGATTACGCCGGCGGTGCCGGCCGTTCGCCCGGCCCCGGGCCGGCCGCACCGCCGGCCTGTGTGGCGGGCGGCGCCGTCTTGAGGCCGACCACGTGGATCGTCACGCAGAGGCCGATCACCGCCAGAAGCAGGCGGAGCCAGAGTGCCCCGACGACGACCATCGAGTAGCCGAGCGTCAGCCAGAGCAGCGTCACCACCACCATCTTGGCCCGTCGGGTGACGGCGCGGTGTTCCCTGTAGTTCCGGATGTAGCTGCCGAACCACCGGTGGCGTATGAGCCACCGGTAGAGCCGGTCCGAGCTGCGCACGAAGCACGCCGCGGCCAGCAGGAGGAAGGGCGTCGTCGGCAGCACGGGCAGAACGACGCCGACGGCGCCCAGCGCCACGGCGGTGCAGCCGGCGGCGACCAGAAGCCACTTGCGTGCTCCGGAGGCAGGCATCTTGGGGGGGTTCCTTCCTGTGCGGGTATCTGCGGGCCGGCTCACGTGCCGCCCAGGAAGCCGTACCCGCGCACGGCGAAGAAGACGCCGAAGGCCGCCATGAGCAGCCCGCACGCACCGACCAGCCGGCGGTAACCGCGGTCCGACAGCAGCCGTCGGCCGCGGTGCATGCTCTCCGAGACGGCGCTGTACCAGACCAGGTCGGCCAGGACGTGGCCCGTGTAGAACACGGCATAGCCGGCCGGGCCGGCCGGGGCGGCCTGGGCCAGGAAGCTCAGCCCCACGGTGGCCCACCAGAGCGGGAAGTAGGGGTTCGAGAGGGACGTGAGCGCGCCGGCAGCCGCGATCCGGCCCAGCTCGATGCGGCCGCCGTCCGGGTCGTCGTCCGCGTTCGACGGCAGGGACGCCCGCCGGGCCGTCCACGCCATGCTCACCCCCATGGCCAGCAGCGTCGTGCCGCCGGCCAGGCCGACGACTGCCACGAACAGGTCCGCCTTCAGGAGGCCGCCCAGGCCCAGCACGACCCCGACCACCAGGGGGAGTTCGACGATCATGTGGCCGAGGGTCACGGCCGGACCGACCCACCGGCCCCGGCGGGCGCTCCAGCGCACGGTCGCAAACAGCACGGGGCCGGGGGCGACGGCGCCGGTGAATCCCGTGCCGAAGGCCAGCGCGAAGAGTGCGGGCAGAGCCACGATGTACACCTCCGACTCAAGGGGGACGGCCGACTGCCGGGCCCATTCTACGGCACGTAGGGCCGGCGTGCGACGACACGACGGCCGGGGCGGCCGCAGGGGGGGCTTTCCCTTTGACAGTCCGAATGGGCGCTTCTATAATGACTTGCGTCTGCCCGTCACGCTCCGCAGACGGCGGGGAAGGCAGGAACCGGCGCATCCCCCGGCCGCCTCCTCGCACCGGGCGGCACCGCATCCGCGGCGTCCGGTGCGTGCAGGCGCCATTCTCGCGAGACCGAGTCACGACTGCAAATGCTGGTCTATCCGGCCGTTGACATCGCCAGAGGCAAGTGCGTCCGTCTGCTTCAGGGTCGGCCGTCGGACGCCACCGTGTATTACGACAGCCCCCTGGAGGCCGCCCGGAAGTGGCAGGGATCGGGCGCCCGCGTCCTTCACGTGGTGGACCTGGACGGCGCCCTGGGCAGCCCCGGGGCCGGCTGGGACGCCGTGCGGGAGATCCTGCACGGCATTTCCCTGCCCGTGCAGGTGGCAGGGGGCCTGCGCACCACCGAGGCCGTCGAGCGGGTGCTCGAGGCCGGCGCGGCGCGTGCCGTCGTGGGCACGCGGGCCGTGCGCGACCCGGCCTGGGCCGCCCGGCTGTGCGGGCGCCTCCCCGGCCGCGTCGTCATCGCCGTGGAAGCGCGCGAAGGGCACGTGGCCGTCGAAGGATGGCAGGAGGTCGTCGGGGAGGACCCCCTGGACCTGGCCCGCCGGCTCGCCGAGGCGGCCCCGGCCGCGTTCCTGTATACGGACGTCAGTCGTGACGGCATGCTGACCCACCCGAACTTCCAGGGGGTCGAGGCCCTTCGCAAGGCGGTCGACGTGCCGATCATCGCCTCGGGCGGCGTGGCCTCCACGCACGACATCCGCATGCTGGGCGCCTGCGGCGCCGACGCCGTCATCGTGGGCAAGGCATTCTACGAGGAGCACATGTCCATGGCCGACGCCCTGGCGGCAGCCTCTCGCTACCCTTCGCGTCTCCCGGCGGCGCCCGATGCGGCGGCGAACTCCGGAGCAGACAGCCAGACTGGAGACCTCTGATGGCCCCGCGAACACCTTCGAACATCCTGAACGTTGCCGTGCTCGGACATGGAGGCGTGGGCAAGACGACCTTCGTGGACCACTTCCTGCACGTGGCCGGGGTCGCCAAGCGCGCCGGGGATGTCGACGCCGGCAGTTCGCTGAGCGACTACGAAGTCGAAGAACAGGAACGGAAGTTCTCCATCAACAGCGTGATCTTCCAGTTCGAGTTCGAGGGCCGTGCCTTCAACCTCATCGACACACCCGGCTACCCGGACTTCGTCGGGGCCGCCGTCTCCGTGCTGCCCGTGGTCGAGACGGCCGTCATTTGCGTCAGCGCCCGCGAAGGCATCCAGCTCAACACGCGCAACATGTGGGCGGCCGCCGAACGCGAAGGGCTCGCCCGCGTGATCCTCCTGACGCGCATCGACGGCGACAACGTCAACCTGTCCAAGGCGCTGGACGAGATCCAGACGACGTTCGGCAACCAGTGCCGCCCCGTCTTCCTGCCCATCGGAACCGGGCAGGGCGTCAAGGGCGTGGTGAACGTTCTGGAGACCGAGGAGGCGCCCGCCGGCGTCGAGGGCGACTTCGACGCGGCCCGCGAGGCGGCCCTGGAGAGCGTCATCGAGAGCAACGACGAGCTGATGGAGCGCTACTTCGAGGGCGAGACGATCGACCCGGCCGAGATCGCCGCCACGCTGCGCCGGGCCGTGGCGTCCGGTGCCCTGGTGCCCATCCTCTGCTGTGCGGCCCGCGCCGACGTCGGCGTGCGCGAGACCGGGCATTTCCTGGCCGCCTGTGCGCCGGCCCCGGCCGACATGGCACCGCGCAGCGCCCTCGGTGCGGACGCTCAGGAGGTGCCCCTGCCGGCCGACCCCGACGGTGCGTTCTGCGCGCGCGTCTTCCGCGCCACCACGGACGTCCACGTCGGAAAGGTCGCCTGCTTCCGCGTTTACAGCGGCAGCCTCCGTGGGGACCTGACCGTGCATCTGGCCCGCACGGGCAAGCCCGAACGGCTCGGCCACATCTACCTGCCCAAGGGCGAGGGGCATGAGGAGACCGACTATGCCGTCCCCGGCGACCTGCTCTGCGTGACCAAGGTCGAGGAGCTGCGCCTGGACGACACGCTCTGCGGGGAGACCCGTCTGAGCGTCCGGCCGACGGCGTTCCCGGCGCCCATGATGCCGCTGGCCATCGGGACGCAGAGTCGCGACGACGACCAGAAGGTGGCCCAGGGCCTCCAGAGCCTGGCCGAGGGCGATCCGACCTTCACCGTCGGGCGCGGCCAGGGCGCCGAACTGGTGATCACGGGCATGAGCATTCTGCACGTGGATGTCATGCTGAGCCGGCTGAAGCGCCGCTACGGGGTGGCCGTCGAGACCCACGAGCCGGCCATTGCCTATCGCGAGACGGTCACACGTGCGGCCGAGGGCAAGCACCGCCACAAGAAGCAGACGGGCGGACGCGGGCAGTTCGGCGAGGTCTACCTGCGCGTGGAGCCGAACGAACGCGGGGCCGGCTTCGAGTTCCTGGATGAGGTCGTCGGCGGCGTCATCCCGCGCCAGTACATCCCCGCCATCGAGAAGGGCATCCGCGAGGTCCTCGAGAGGGGCATCCTGGCGGGCTGCCCGATTGTCGACGTCAAGGCCGCCGTGCACGACGGATCGTACCACACGGTGGACTCCTCGGAAGCGGCGTTCAAGATCGCCGGCGGGCGCGCGTTCCAGGCGGCCTTCGAGCAGGCGAAGCCCGTCCTCCTGGAGCCGATGGCGCTGATCGAGGTGACCATCCCCTCGCAGTACATGGGCGACGTCACCGGCAACCTGACCGGCCACCGGGGCCGCATCCTCGGCATGGACCAGGTCGGCAGCCTGCAGGTCGTCAAGGCCGAGATCCCGCGGGCCGAGGTCACCCGCTACAGCACCGAGCTGAAGAGCATGACGGGCGGCGAAGGCAGCTTCACCCTGGAGTTCTCGCACTACGCCGTCGTGCCCGCGAACGTTCAGCAGGAGATCATCGCCCGCCACCAGAAGGCCAGGGAAGAGGAGTAGCCGGCGCGCCGGCAACCTGAGCCGGGCACTCCGTCAAGAAAGAGACGCCCCATGACCGACGCCCCCCGCGTCGCACTGGTGATGGGCAGCGAGTCCGACCTGCCCGTGGTGGAGGCCGCCGTCGAGGTGCTCGAGCAGTTCGGCGTGCCGTTCGAGATGCGCGTGCTCAGCGCCCATCGCTCGCCCCGCGCGGTGGAGGAATACGCGCGAAAGGCGCCCGGCCGCGGCGTTCAGGTGCTGATCGCGGCCGCCGGCGGGGCGGCCCACCTGGCCGGCGTCCTGGCCGCGGCCACCGTCATCCCGGTGATCGGTGTCCCGATCCCGACCGACCGCATGGGCGGCATGGACAGCCTGCTGTCCACCGTGCAGATGCCCGCCGGCGTGCCGGTGGCCACCGTGGGACTGGGCAGGTCCGGCGCGGCCAACGCGGGCATCCTGGCCGTGCAGATCCTCGCCGGCGGCGATCCGGCGCTGCGCGAAGCCCTCGTCCGCCACAAGGACGCGCTGGCCGAACGCGTCCGCAACCAGGACGAACGCATCCGCACCTGGTGCAAGGACCGCCGGAACGGCTGAAGCCGCCCGGAACTCGCTCCGGACGGCTCGCCGGCTTGCAAACCCGAGGCCCGGGGACAATAATGTACCCGGACATCCAGAAGGGGGGAGACCATGGACTTCCACGATGTGCTCAGACGGCGCCGGAGCGTGCGCGCCTACCGCGCGGACCCCGTGGACGAGGAGACGCTGGGGCGTGTCCTGGAGGCGGCTCGGATCGCCCCGAGCGCGGCCAACCGCCAGCCGTGGCGCTTCCTGGTCATCCGGGAGGCCGAGTTGCGCACGCGGCTTCTGGACGCCTACTCGCAGCCGTGGTTCGCCGAGGCGCCGATCGTCATCTGCGCCTGCGCGCGGCCCGCAGAGGCCTGGCAGAGGAGCGACGGGAAGAACTACAGCGACGTGGACGTCAGCATCGCCATGGAGCACCTGATCCTGGCCGCCGCCGCCGAGGGTCTGGGCACGTGCTGGATCGGCGCGTTCAAGCCCGACCGGCTGCGCCAGGTGCTGGGACTGCCGGACGACCTGGAGCCGGTGGCGCTGACGCCGTTGGGGTACCCCGCCGAGGAGCCGGCACAGCGGCCCCGCAAGCCGCTGCAGGAGATCGTCGAGTTCCGATGAGCCGATACAAGCCCCTCAACCTGCTCAACAACAAGGACTTCTGGCCCGAGAAGGCGGCCATCGTGGACGCCATCAAGGAAGTCCTGACCATCGGCAAATGCAGGATGCCCCTGCCGATCAGCGACTTCGGCCGCTTCCGCGATCCTCAATGGCGCAACGAAGACAACGAACTGGTCCCATACCAGAGCGTCGACTGGTACGTCTATGACGCCCTGAACCGCGAGCGCATGCAGGTGGACGTCCAGCAGGTGCTGCACTCGTTCGCCGTCGAGCCCTGGCGCCGCGAGCGGGCGCTGGGCGATCACTACGACCTGTGCGTCATGGACGAGGACATGTTCGACTCCCGCCGGCCGCCGGACGCCCCGGACGCCGGATACGTCGTCGGCCGCGCCCAGCCGCTCACCGCAGCCGTCATCAGCACCTACCGGCTCGAGCACATCTGGGGCATGCCGTACAGCTACCTGAAGACGGAGGTCATGCGCCAGCTCTGCTTCATGTTCGGCGTGCCCGACCCCGCGCGGGACGACGTGACCGTGGTCGCCGACACGGCGTACTGCACGAACACCTGCATCCTGCGCCCGGCCTTCGTGGCCCCCGACGATTGGGGGACGCTGACCGAGGACCGCCTGGCCTGCGGCGCGCTCTGCGAAGGGTGTACGGAGGGACTGCGACGGTTCTTCCGCCAGGCTGCCCGGGAGCGGCACGCGCGGCGCCGCTGACAGGCGTCCGTCCGTCGTGGAGAGACCGCCATGGCGTCCACCGAGGAAACCGGCGAGCGCATCGAGGAGCTCCGCCGGGCCATCCGCCGTCATAACCGGCTCTACTACGTGGAGTTACAGCCCGAGATCTCGGACCGTGAGTTCGACGCCCTCCTGGACGAACTGCGGCGCCTCGAGGCCGAACACCCCCGGTTCGCCACCCCCGACAGCCCGACCCGCCGGGTCGGCGGCGAGCCGATCGAGCAGTTCGCCGCCGCCGAGCATCTCTCCCCGATGCTCAGCATCGACAACACCTACAACGAGGCGGAGGTCCGCGACTTCGACCGGCGCGTGCGCGAACTCCTCGGCCCGGACGAGGCCCCGGCCTACGTCGTGGAGCCGAAGGTCGACGGCGTTGCCATGAACCTGATCTACCGCGACGGCATCCTGGACCAGGCCATCACCCGGGGCGACGGCGTCCGCGGCGACGACGTGACGCAGAACGCCCGCACCCTCCAGGGGCTCCCCCTGCGGCTGCACGACCCGGAGGGGCGCATCGACCCCCTGCTGGAGGGCAGCGTGATCGAGGTCCGCGGCGAGGCGTACATGGCCTTCGCCGACTTCCGCCGCGCGAACGAGGATCGGGCGGCCGGCGGGGAGCCGCCCTTCGCCAACCCCCGCAACGCCACCGCCGGATCCCTGAAGCTCCTGGACAGCCGCCTGACGGCCGCGCGCCGCCTGCGCGTCGTCCTCTACGAGATCGGGCGCAGCGAGGGCGTGGACGTGCCCGACTCGCACTGGGAGCGCCTGCGCTGGCTGGCCGACCACGGCTGTCCCACCAACCCGCGCGTCGCCCGCTGCGCCGACGTCGACGAGGTGCTGCGCCGGTGTGCCGCGTGGGAGGGCCGCCTCCGCGAACTGGAGTATCCCGTCGACGGCCTGGTCGTCAAGGTAGACAGCCTGGCGCAGCGAGGGCGGCTCGGGCGCACCTCCAAGGCGCCGCGCTGGATGATCGCCTACAAGTTCGCGGCCGAACAACAGGTGACGCGGCTGCTGGACGTGCGCGTGCAGGTGGGCAAGAGCGGCCAGCTCACGCCCGTGGCCGTGCTGGAGCCCGTCCGCCTCTCCGGCTCCACCGTGAGCCGGGCCTCGCTGCACAACTTCGACGAGGTGGTCCGCAAGGACCTGCGCATCGGCGACCTGGTCCTGGTCGAGAAGGCCGGCGAGATCATCCCGCAGGTCGTGCGGCCGCTGGCCGAGCGCCGGTCCGGCGACGAGAGGCCCGTTCCGCGCCCGACGGAGTGTCCGTCCTGCGGCGGGCCGGTGACGGCGAGCGTCGCGCTCTCCTGCGACAACCCCGCCTGCCCGGCCCAGCGCGAGGAGCGCATCATCCACTTCGCGAGCCGCGACGCCATGGACATCGAGGGCCTGGGCGAGGCGCTCGTGCGCCAGCTCGTCGCCGCCGGGCTTCTGCGCGACTGCGCGGACATCTACGTGCTCGATGAGGCCGCGGTGGCCGGCATGGATCGGATGGGCCGGACGTCCGCCCGCAACCTGATCGGGGCCATCGAGGCCGGCAAACGGCGGGACCTCTCCCGACTGCTGCGCGGCCTGGGCATCCCGCACGTGGGCGCCCACCTTGCCGACGTGCTGGCCGAGCACTACCACGACCTCGACGCGCTCGCGGCGGTCGATGAGCGGGCGCTCATGGCGGTGCCGGGCGTGGGACCGACGGTGGCCGGGGCCGTGGTCGGGTTCTTCGGGCGCGAGTCGACTCGGGACCTCCTGGCCCGGCTCCGGTCGGCCGGCGTCAACATGAGGTCCCGGGCGCCGGAGCGAACGGCGCAACGCCGGCCGGTCGCTGGCCTGAGCTTCGTGCTGACCGGCTCGCTGGAGCACGGGACGCGCGAGGAGGTTGCCGCGCGGATCGAGGCGGCCGGCGGGCGCGTGACCGGAAGCGTCAGCAAGAAGACCGACTACCTGGTGGTGGGCGCCGATCCGGGGACCAAGCGGGACAAGGCGCGCGCCCTGGGCATCCGCGAGCTGTCCGAGCGCGAACTGGACGATCTGCTGGGGCGGGCGTGAGGTCAGTGATCGAGGCGGGAAAGGAACTCATACCAGGGGAAGTTGCGGCCCGGGCACTCGGTGGACGCGTCGGGCACGTGACGGTGCCCCAGCACGTTGCACGTGGGGATCCCGCAGCGGGTCTGCAGGTAGTTGACCAGGCCCACCAGGGCCTCCATCTGCCGCGCGGTCGGGTGGTCGTGCTGGAGGTTGCCCACCAGGCAGATGCCGATGCCGTACTGGTTGTACTCGTTGCCGGCGCTGGCGGCGTGCGCGCCCGTGATCTGGCTCTCCCAGCGGAAGGTCACCTCCACCTTGCCGTCGGCGCTGCCCGAGCCGTTGCCGATCACGAAGTCGTAGCCCACGCCCTGCCACTTGCGCTGGGTCCTGTGGTGGTGGTCGAAGATCGCCCGGTTGCCCGAATCCGTCGCGCTGTGGTGGATGACGATGTACCTCCAGTCCCGCCGCAGCGGCACGTCCAGCCGCCCCTGCAGCAGCGGCGGGCGGCGCAGCACGCTGCCGAGTTCGTAGGCGAGTGCGGCGGCGTCCGTGGCCAGGCGGCGGGCGGGCGGTTCCGGGACGGCGACGGGGGCGGGCTCCTCCACGGGGACCCATTCGGAGGCGTCATCGAGCGAGGCCGGCGCGGGCCTGCCCTTCGATCCGGCCGTGACGCAGCCACACAGAAGGGCCAGCACGGTGCAGACGGCAATCAACTGCAGATGCCTCATCCCCGTCTCCCCTGGCGCGTTCAGAACACCTTCCCGGAATCCAGCAGCACCGTGACCGGCCCGTCGTTCACAAGCGCCACCTCCATGTGTGCGCCGAAGACTCCCCGGCGCACCGGCAGGCCCTGCTCCTCCAGCGTCCGGGCGGTCAGCTCGTAGAGTGCCTCTGCCCTGGAGGGCTCCGCCGCACCGGTGAACGATGGTCGCCGCCCCTTGCGGCAGTCGCCGTAGAGGGTGAACTGGGAGACCAGGAGCACGCTTCCGCCGCAGTCGCGGACGGACAGGTTCATCTGGCCCTCCGCGTCGGAGAAGACGCGCAGGCCGGCCATCTTGCCGGCCATGTACTGCGCATCGGCCTCTTCGTCGTCCGCGCCCACCCCCAGCAGCACGGCCAGTCCCGGCCCGATGCGGGCCACGGCGCGGCCGTCCACCCGGACGCTCGCCTCGGAAACCCGTTGTACGACGGCCCTCATGGCACGATCCCGTCCGTGCGTGCCGACCGGCCCTTGCGACGGCCGGCACCTCGCTTACAATGAACCCGGATTATAGGAATCGGCCTCCCCCCAATGCAAGGCGGCGCCGCCGGCCGCTGCCCGGGGGGGGTACGTGTACACGGAGGACACCATGAGTGCGAAGGGCACTGTGCTCATCGTCGACGACAAGGACAGCATGCTCAAGATGCTGTCCACGATGCTGGGGGATGAATGGGATGTTGAGACCTTCCGTTCCGCCTCGGTCGCGCTGGAGCGGGCTCGGCGCGACCCGGTGGACCTGATCCTGACCGACATCCGCATGCCCGACATGGACGGGATGCGCCTGCTGCAGACGATCAAGCGCGAGGCGCCGAACACGGAGGTCATCCTCATGACGGCCTACGCGACCGTCTCCCAGGCCGTCGACGCCGTCAAGGCGGGGGCGTACAACTACCTGACGAAGCCGTTCGAGCCGGAGGAGCTGAAGATCGCGTTGGAGAAGGCCCTTGAGCGGAAGCAACTGCGCGAAGAGACCGAGATTCTCAAGGAGCAGGTCGAACTCCGGTACGGATTCGGGAGCATCATCGGGGACAGCCCCGCGATGCGGCACGTGTTCGAACTGGCGCGCAAGGCGGCCGACTCCGACACGACCGTGCTGCTGATGGGCGAGAGCGGCACGGGCAAGGAGCGCTTCGCGCGCGCCATCCACCTCGCCAGCAGTCGTCGCAACCGGCGGTTCGTGGCCATCAACTGCGGAGCCATGCCCAAGGACCTGATCGAGAGCGAGCTGTTCGGCCACGTACGGGGGGCCTTCAGCGGCGCGACGAAGGACAAGCGCGGCCTGTTCATGGAGGCCCACGGCGGCACGCTCCTGCTCGACGAGATCAGCGAACTCGTGCCCGACCTGCAGGTCAAGATCAACCGGGCGCTGCAGGAGCGCGAGATCCGCCGCGTCGGCGACACCGCCGACCTGCCCGTCGACGTGCGGGTGATCGCGTGTACGAACCGGGACCTGCAGGCGGCGATGGAGGCCGGCGAGTTCCGGGAGGACCTGTTCTACCGCCTCAACGTCTTCCCGCTGGAACTGCCGCCTCTCCGCCGGCGCCGCGAGGACATCCCCGCCCTGGTGAACCACTTCCTGCGCGTGTTCGCTGCCGAGCACGCCCCCGAGTACGAGATCGACCCCGACGCGCTGGACCTGTTGGCCAACTACCGCTGGCCGGGCAACGTGCGGGAACTGCAGAACGCCGTCCAACGCGCCGTCGTGCTGTGCGAGGACCGGCGGATCACCCGCTCGCTCTTCCCGTTCCTGGACCTGGCGCCGGGCGATTCGTCCATGGAAATCCCCACCGTGGCGGCCCTGTCGTACCGCGACGCCATGGACCGGGCGAGCGCCAGCTTCCAGCGGCAGTACCTGGTCGAGGTGCTCAAACGGGCCGGCGGCAACGTGACGCGGGCCGCCGAACACGCGGGCATCGAACGCGAGAGCTTCCACCGCCTGCTGCGCAAGTGCGGCGTCCAGGCCGACGACGTCCGACGGGATCTCAGCGGCAACTGACGCCCCGCACCACCTGGCCCGCGCGCGTCCGCGCGATGCGCCCGTCCCGCAGGGCCACGTGCCCGTTGACGATGACCGTCCGCAGCCCGTCGGCCGGTTGATGCGGGTCCTCGTAGGTCGTCCGGTCGGCGATCGTCTCGGGGTCGAACATCACGAGGTCGGCCTTCGCGCCCACGGCGATCAAGCCCCGATCCCGGATGCCGAACTTGCGGGCCGGCAGCGAGGTCATCTTCCGCACCGCCTCCGGCAGGCTGAGCAGCTTCCGCTCCCGCACGTACTCCCGCAGGATCCGAGGAAACGTGCCGAAGTTGCGCGGGTGCGCCACCGGTTCGTCGTCCCCGACGACGTGCCCGTCGGTGGCGATCATCGAGAGCTCGTGCGCAACGACCTTCCGGACGTCCGCCGGGCGCAGTGCGTGGAACATGGCCGACGGATCGCCCTCGACAACCAGGTCCATGGCCGTATCGGCAGCGCTCCGCCCGCGGGCCTTCGCGACCTGGGCCAGCGTCTTGCCCTCCAGCGAACGGTCGGGCTCAAACGTGCAGAGGACGACCTTGCCGGGGCCGCCGATCCAGGCGATCTTGCCGGCCACCTCGTCGCGGATCCTGCGCCGGAAGGCGGCATCCTGGAGGCGCTCCTTCAGCTTGCCGTCCTGCGAGACCCACGGCGGGATCGCGACGGCCGCCAGCCCGGTGTTCGTCGCCCCGTAGGGATGGATGTCGAACGTGATGTCCACGCCGTCGCGCCGGCGGCTCTCGATGGCCTCGATGACGCGGTCCATGCGGTCCGGCCGGGTGCGGCCGCGGCGGTGGAGGACCTTCAGGTGGGATATCTCCACGGGCAGGCGCGCCCGCCGGCCGATCTCGGCGGCCTCGGCGACGGCCTCGAACACCTGGCCGCCGGCGCTGCGCTTGTGGCTGGCGTAGACGCCTCCGGCGGCGGCGACCACCTTCGAGACCTCCACCAGTTCGTCCAGCTCCGCGTAGGACCCCGGCACGTAGAACAACCCGGTGGACATGCCGAGCGCGCCGTCGGCCATCGCCTGCTCGACGAGCCGGCACATGGCGAGGAGTTCCTTGCGCGTCGGCCGGCGGCCCGCCATGCCCATCGCGTTTTCACGGACGGTTCCATGGCCCACAAGCGTGGCGTAGTTGATGGCCGGCCCGGCGGCCTCGATCTCCCGGAGCCGTGCGGCGACCGGCAGGGCCGACCCGCCGCAATTGCCCGAGACGACCGTCGTGATGCCTTGCTGCAGGAAGTTGGCTGCCGCCGGTTGACCCACGATGCCGTCCGCGTGGGTGTGTACGTCCACGAAGCCGGGGCAGAGCGCCAGGCCGGCCGCGCGCAACGTCTTCCGGGCCTTCGCCTTCGGCCCGCCGATGCACGCGATGCGATCGCCCCGGATCCCGACCGATGCCCGGTACCACGGACTGCCGGTGCCGTCATAAATGGCCGCGTCTTCAATCAGCAGGTCGAGCATTCCATGCCTCCTGGGGCCGCTGGGGTGGAGATCAATGGTGATCTTCGCGGGGGCGGATCGGACGTTCGCGGAACTCCCGGATCAGCTTCGCCAGCTCCTCCGCGGCCGCCCGGTAGAGCACCTCGCCCTTCTCGGCCGAGCCCAGCGTCGGATCGCCCAGCACGCCCGTGGAGCTGAACGTGCTCCACCATTCCATCATGCCGATGCGGCCGCCGTCCTGGACGTCCTGCCACCAGAACTCGGACGGCAGCATGTTGTTCTCCGGCGCGGCCAGTTGCCGGCGCACACCCTCCGGGCGCAGGTAGAGGTACATGGACGTCTCGATCTCGTCCGCGTGCGCCACCCAGCCGCGGGGCGACTCGCGCACCTCGGCCAGCGTCTTCGCGGTGAGTTCGAAGTAGCTGAACGCGGCGCAGATGACCTCGTTGTCCATCGTCGCCTGGCGCGCGGCCACTTCGATGAGCGGACGGTTGGAGCCGTGGCCGTTGACGATCAGCACCTTGCGGAAGCCGTGATGCGCCACGCTGCGCACGATATCCAGCAGGAAGCGCACGTAATTGTCCCACGCAATGCCGATCGTGCCCGGGAAGTCGATGTGGTGCCAGTTGAACCCGTAGCTCAGGGGCGGCATGAGCAGCGTCTCGTCGGGTGCCAGGCGCGCCGCGCCTTCGCAGACGCACTGGCAGAGGTAGTTGTCGACGTCCAGCGGCAGGTGGGGGCCGTGCTGCTCCGTCGACCCGACGGGGAGCACGATCACGCGCCGCTGCGCGACGGCCCGCTTCATCTCGGGCCAGGTCAGCTTGTCGTAATAGTACGGGGCGGCGTCCGCCATGGCTGTCCCCTCGGAATGGAACCCCCGGGCCGCCGCCATCATACCGGAGGCCACTCGGTCTGACCAGAGCCGCGCCCCCTCGGCCTTTACACGCCGTCGATCCGCGCGTACACTCGCCCTCCGTTCCCGCCGGATTCCCTTCAGGACCGGAGAGTCGCCGATGGCCGGCAGAGCCTACGACCTGACGCCCAGAGACGTGCCGAAAGTGAACACGAAGTACCGCCGCATCCGGACGAAGATCCCCGTGCCGCAGTCCCTGGAGGTCCTGGAGGAACTCCGAAGGTACGAGCCGGTATCCATGACGGGCCAGCCGCCCGTCGTGTGGGATCGTGCCGAG
>Ga0123329_1002950_pt1 | contig 14487 bp, 12 predicted proteins | sample BioC12SIPDNA_FD_89703 | JGI IMG/M metagenome (GOLD analysis project Ga0123329, IMG submission 89703) | Anaerobic biogas reactor microbial communites from Washington, USA - Biogas_R1_B C12 SIP DNA | ecosystem: Engineered > Bioreactor > Anaerobic > Unclassified | place: Washington, USA | collected... | reverse complement strand
TGGTGGAGGCGGTGCGCAAGGGGCGGTTTCGCCTGTGGGCCATGGAGACGGTGGACGAAGGCGTCGAACTGCTCATGGGCAAGCGTGCGGGGAAGCGTTCGAAGCGCGGCTCGTGGACGAGCGGGAGCATCGGCGAACTGGTGGACCAACGGCTGGCCGAATACGCCGAGAAGGCCAGGAGCTACGGCGAGCGGCCGGGCAACGGCAAGAGAAAGAACAACAACCACAATCACAGGAAGAAGTAGCCGAAGCGCCGCGCAGCACATGCGGAGCTGCGCGGCGGCCCGTCCGGCGTCATGAGGAGCGACTTCATGGAGCACGTGAACGAGAAGGATCTGGAGTTCCGAGGCAGCGGCGGCCGCTCGGGCGTCAAGTATCTGTTCCGCGGGCCGATTATCGACTGGGGCGTGATCGTGTTCGCGCCCGGGGAGACGCTGGGCCGGCATTTCCACGAGCGGGTCGAGGAAACGTTCTACTTCATCGACGGCAAGGGCGGCACGATGGTGATCAACGACGAGCGCCGGCCAATCCGCATCGGCGACGCGTATCGCCTGAATCCGACCGAGCGGCACGACATCATCAACGACACCGACGCGCCGTTGCGTGCGGTGTTCATCAAGTCGACGTACGATCCGAAAGACAAGGTCAACGAGGCGTAGCGCTGCGACGGGACCTGGTCTCTTCTCCCGTGGCGCGGGCCTTGTGCCGCTGCGCACGGCAGGGGCATTTCGGCCCTGCGCGTGGCTCGCCCACGGGCAGGATGTCCGTGGGACGCATGGCCAAGATGGCCATGCCACGGTACGGCGGTGCACTGGCAGGCTACGGTGCGGCGACCGTCGCGCGGCGGCTGCGGGCGTAGATGGCCAGTTGGAGGACGATGCCTCCGACGAACATCGCGGCAACAGCCAGGTAGGGCGTGCGGATCAGCAGCGGCCAGTCGGGCGAGACGCCCAGGGCCTTCAGGATCGTCGGCACGTAGCCGGGCAGGAGCAGGCCGCAGATGCTGCCGGAGCCGAGCACGGCCTCATGCCATCCGGCCATGTGGGTGGACTCGTCGGTTCCCTCGATGCTGTAGAAGAGGCTCCCCGAGTAGATGAACGAGTTGGCCAGCCCGATGACGATGAATCCGGCCAACACGGTCGGCAGGTCGTCGGTCAGGGTGGCGGCGAGCAGTCCGGCGGCGAGCATCGCCTGGAACGCGATAAACCGTTTGAGGCGATAGGACCATCCGTGGACGTGGAACAGCAGGGCGAACATGGCGGTGCCGGCCGTCGCGAGAGCCACGAGGAGCCAGAAATGGCGGTCGGCGGGGTTGCGTCCCTGCCACTGGACGTGGGCGAGTCCCTCGAACAACTGCCGCATGGTCGTCACGACGAGGTGGGCCATGAAGTTGGCGACAAAGCTCATCCGCAGGAAGGCGCGGAGCATCCGGCGGTCGTGTGGCGGCTCGATGCGGCTGTGGGCGGCAACCTCGGCCGCGGTCGGGAGGCGGTTGCGCCAAAGGGCGGCGCAGGCGACGGTGGCCAGACCGAGGACGATGCCGGCGTAGAAGACGGCGTTGATGGCCTGGCGTCCGTCCGGGCCGGCGATGGTCTGTTCGCTCGGATAGAGCAGCGACCCGACGAGCGGGCCGAGAATGGTGCCGGCGGACCACATGGCATTGAAGACGGAGAGACGTTTTCGCAGGAGCGGCCCCTGGCGGCCTCGGGAGAGTTCGGCCTCGATGTTGGGCCAGAATGCGCCGCCGCCGAGGCCCAGGAGGGCCATCGTGGCGAACACGGCGGCAAGGGAATCCGCGCGCGTGAGCAGCAGCGCGGTGATCGGCAGCAGGGCCGCCCCGAGCACGGCGACGCGCCGCAGGCCGATGCGAGCCCCGAGCCGTGCCGCCAGCGGACTGGCCGGGACATAGGTCAGCCAGTACGCGACGCCGACAATCGCCAGGGCGCCGTGGCGTCCGCCGAGCACCTGGACCGTGAGCCAGCCGGTGGCCACGAAGTTGATCATCATCACGGCATCAAACAGGATGATGGCAATCCAGACGAAGCCGTCGAAGAATCGGTCGTTGCGTTGGGACATGGCGGGGGGTCAGTCCTTCAGGGCACTGCGAAGCAGTGCGAACACCTCGGTGTAACGATCGTTGTTGATGCGGCCGTCGGTGCCCATGCGGACGAGCACAAGGCGCCACGAGGGCACGGCGAAACAAAAGTTGTTCATGTTGCCCTGAATCGCGCTGGTGTCGTCCGGCGCGTCGGGCCACATGCGACGGCCGTTGGGGGTGACGCCGTTGATCCAGGTGTTGAGCCCGTAGGAGCCCGGCAACCGCACGTACCACGCCTTGGGATCCCATGGCGGGACTGCGGCGGCCACCTGCGGCGAGGTCATCTCGCGAACGTACTGGCGGCTGAGCAGTTGGCGGCCGTTCCACGCGCCGTCGTTGGCGATGAGCCAGCCGAGACGTGCGATCTGCCGCGCGGTGATCGCGATGCCCTTCTCGTAGGAGCCGGAACCGCCGCAGACGGGGATACCGTCGATGTCGCCCCAGTCGCCCCAACTCCATCCGTCGGGGTCGAGGCCGACGGGGTCGGCGATGCGGCGGCGGAAAAGGTCGCGCAGCGGCTCGCCGGCGATGCGCGTCAGCACGCGGGCGAACTGGTCGGACGATTGGCTGTAGTGGAAGAACGCGCCGGGAGCATAGAGCGGCGGCGCGGGCTCGAAGACGAGGTGCGCCAGGGCCTCGGTGGGCTCCTCGGCGCGTCCGGCGTAGCCGCTCGTGAAGGCGGCGAACTGTCGCAGCGTCACCGTGGGGTAATGCTCTTTCAGACACGGGAGATAGTCGGCCGCAGGATCGTCGAGCCGGCACTTTCCGTCGTCCACGAGGAGTCCGAGCGTCATGCTCATGAACGATTTGGTGCAGGACCAGACGGTGTGCTTGCAGTCGATGTCGGGGCCGCGCCAGACAAGGTAGCCGTTGCGGACGACAAGGCTCTGGCGGTTGCCCTGGTCGGAGGCGATGGCGGCCACGCGGCCCATGGCGTCCTGAAGCCGCCGGGCGTCGAGGCCCTGCGACTCGGGGGAGGCTTCCTGCCAGTGGCCGGCAGGGAACACGATGCGCGATTCACTCATTCCATTCATCCCAGCGACAACGACACAGCGCGATCACGTCAGCTTCTCCGGAGCCACCTGTTGCGCGGCGGCGGAACCTCGTGGCCCGGCGTTCCACGTGCAGGATCGCCCGTGGACGAACAGATTGCAGGGCCAGGATGGCCCTGCCACGCACGGGCACGATGCCCGTGCCACGAGCCACCGCTTCTCCGGTGGGCCTCTACGGCTCCATGGCGACCTTGGCAATCAGCTTGACCAGGGGCCCGGAGCCGCCCAGCGGCGCGTGAGCGTCCTCGGGGAAGAAAATGGCGAACGTCCCCGGGGGCGTGCGGACCCACGCTTCGGGCCGCTCGCGGAAGAAGACAATGTCGGCGGCCTCGTCGAACGGCTTCTCCGTGTCGCGACACTCGGCCAGGGCTTTCCAGCCCATCTCGTCAGTACCCTCGACGACGTACTGAATGTCGATGTAGCGGCGATGGGCTTCGAGCTTCGCGCCGTCGCGCGTGCGGCCGTCCTTGCGATCCACGATCACGTAGAGTCGTTTGCCGTCAAGTTCGTGCCGCGCGCTGCGCAGCGTCTCGGCGGTCGCTGTGCAGAGAAACTCGAACGCGGCGGCAAACGCCGGGTGCAGCGTCACGTAACGGTCGCAGTTGTCCAGGCGATCAAGAATCACGGCGGTTTCCTTTCAGGGGACAAGCCAGCATCGGCTTAAACATGGTATCGCGGGGGCGGGTGGTTGTGAATCCTCTTTCGAGGGGGGCGAAGGCTGCGGGAGTTGGGGCAGCCTGTTGACTGGGAGCATCGCACAGACTGCCCTGCTCTGCCCTGCGAGGGAGCCACACGTTGGAGACCCCGACGAAGTCAAGGAACAACGTGTGGCACCTCGACGAAACGAGAACAACGCCACGTTCGGCAACGGCCATGCCTGACGGGGCGAGGCTGTCCGACAATTCGATGGCTTGTGCATGCGTTTCCGGCACAGCCGCGAGCATACGGCGCAGCAGAGCCCCGCAAGGGGCGACTCATCGGTAGCCACGGGCGCGAGCCCGTGGAGGAATCGGGCCGGAGGATCAAAAGAGCCCCCGGACGGGGGCGACTGAGCGGTCAGCACGTGTCCTGCCTCTCAGTCGCCCCTGGCGGGGCTCTGTGGTTTATAAGGGATTCAGCACCACGGGCTTGCGCCCGTGGCTAGTGATCAGTGCCCCCTGCGGGGGCAACAGCGAACAGCACGGCGAATTGTCGGACAGGCTCGACGCGGCAGGCATGGCATCCGACGCGCAAGGCGACGAATCCGTCGGGTCTGTTGACCCGACCTACGCCTCGCTCATGCCTGACGGGGCAGGCATGGCACCCAACGCCGTGCTCAGGCGTCTCGTTTCGGCCGCGGCATCTGTTTCAGGAGCTTGTCGGCCAGGCCGTACTCGACGGCCTCGTCGCCGCCCATGAAGCGGTCGCGGTCGGTGTCCTTCTCGACCTTCTCGATGGGCTGGCCGCTGTGGTGGGCCAGGATCTCGTTCAGCCGCCGGCGCATGCGGATGATTTCTTCGGCCTGGATCGAGATGTCAGTGGCCGTGCCTCGCGCGCCGCCCAGGGGCTGGTGGATCATGATCCGGGAGTTGGCCAGGACGAATCGCTTGTCCTTGGCCCCGGCGGCCAGGAGCACGGCGGCCATCGACGCCGCCTGGCCGAGGCAGTAGGTGGCCACGGGAGCGGTGATGTACTGCATCGTGTCGTAGATGGCCAGGCCGCTGGTGACCACGCCGCCGGGCGAGTTGATGTACATGTGGATGTCGGCGTCCGGGTCCTCGTTCTGGAGGAAGAGCATCTGGGCGATGACGAGGTTGGCCATGTCGTCCTCGATCTCGCCGCCGATGAAGATGATGCGGTCCTTGAGGAGGCGGCTGTAGATGTCGTAGGCCCGTTCGCCGCGGCCGCTGGACTCGATGACCATCGGAATCAGGTGTTGGCTTCGCATGGGTTCTCCTTGCGCGTAGGGCGTTGCGGCTACTTGCCCGGCGTCTCCAGCCCCAGGACTTCGTCGACCAGGCCGTAGGCGACGGACTCCTGGGCCGACAGGTACCGGTCGCGTTCGATGTCGTTGCGGACCTCGTCGGCCGATTTCTTGCAGTGCCTGGCGAACAGGGAGATCAGGGTTTCCTTGTCCTTGAGCACCTCGCGGGCGGCGATCTCGATGTCGGCCGCCTGGCCGCCCACCTCGCCGGCGGGCTGGTGGATCATCGCCTTGGCGTGCGGCAGGATGAACCGCTTGCCCGGCGCGCCACCCGTCAGGAGCAGGGCCGCGCCGCTGGCGGCGATGCCGATGCAGTAGGTGGCCACGTTGCACTCGATGAACTGCATCGTGTCGTAAATGGCCATCGTGCTCGACAGGTACCCGCCGGGCGAGTTGATGTAGAGGCTGATGTCCTCGTTCTTCTTCTCGCTGTGCAGGTACAGCAGCTTCATGACGACGTTGTTGGCCACGGCGTCGTCGATGCCGCCCTCGAGGAAGATGATGCGGTTCTCCAGGAGCATGTCCTGGAGCGTCATCCACCGCTGCCGCTGGTAATCCTGGTAGGCCATGTCGCGTTCCTTAAAGTCAGCCCGACCGTCGTGACCTTGCCCCCTCGGGGCCATCGCACAAGGGTTGTGCCGCTGCTACTGTTTCGACGCTTCGTCGCCGGCGTCTTCGCTTTTCTTGGCCTTGGATTTCGACGGCGCCTTGCGGGCCGCGGATTTCTTCTTCGGTTTCTCGCCGCCCTCGGCCGCTTCGGCCGCCTCGTCGGCCGGCGGCTCCACCTCGGTCACCGTGGCCTTCTCCAGCAGGAGCCGGAAGACCTTGTCGTCGCGGATCTGGTCGCGCACGGCGTCCAGCATGCCGCGCTTCTCCAGCTCGGCGTACAGCCGGTCCATCGGACGGTTGTACCCCGACGCGATCATCGCGACGCGGGCCTGGATTTCGTCCTCGGTCACTTCCACCTTCTCGGCCTTGGCGAGGGCCTCGCAGATGAAGTCGAGCTTCAACTGGCGCTGGGCCTGGCGGTCGCTGGCCTCGCGGAGTTCCTCGATCCGCTGCTCGATCACCTCGACCGGGACACCGCGACGCTGGAGGTCCACGAGATGCTGGTTCAGCACACGGCCGGCGTTGGCGCGGGCCACGCCCTCGGGCACCTCGAACGCCACATGGTCGATGAGCCAGGTGCCCATGGCCTCGCGGCGGGCGCGCTCGCGGAGGTCGGACACGTCGGCTTCCAGACGTTTGCGCAGCTCGTCGTCCACCTGGGCGGCCGACTCGAAGCCCATGCCCTTGGCGAATTCGTCGGTCAGTTCCGGCACTTCCAGCCGCCGCACGCTCTTGATGACGATGACGACCTCGGCCTCTTTGCCCACCAGCTCCGACTTCTCGTGGCCCTCGGGCACTTCGACCTTCAGCGTCACGGTGTCGCCCACGGCCTTGCCGGTCAGTTCGTCGGCGAGTTTCTCCAGCCGGATGCCGCCGAGGCTCTGCGGGAACACGGCCAGGGCGGACTCCAACTGCTCATGCAGCGTCTCGCCGTTGCAGGTGACTCGCACGTCGGCCGTGAGCATGTCGCGCTCGGCGATCCTGACGGTCTTCTTCTGCTCGACAAAGCGGCCGCGGCTGCGGAGCAGGTTGTTGCGGGCCTCCTCGACGTCGGAGTCGGCCACGGCCACCTTGCGCACCTCCAAGGCCACGTTCTGGTAGTCCGGCAGCGCAATCTCGGGCTTCACCTCGACCACGACCTCGAACACGATGGGCCCGTCCTCGGGCATCTCCACCTTGTCCATATCGAAGTCCTCTTCGCGGAGGATGTCGAGCTTGTTGTCCTCGACCGCCTTCTTGTACTCCTCGGCGATCAGCTCGGTCTTGACGCGGTCGTTGATCTGTTCGCGCAGCTTCCGGTGCACGAGCCGCCGCGGCGCGTGGCCGGGACGGAAGCCCGGAATCTGAGCCTCGTCGGACAGCTCGTCGAGGGTCTTGTCGACCTTTTCCTTGATGGCCTCGGCGGTAATCTCGAAGCAGAGCTTCTTCTTGCAGACGCCGGCATCTTCAATTCGTACGGTCATGAGAGGTCTCCTTCTATCTGAGGGTCGCCGCGAAACGCCGACGCGGCCCAACGCCTTCAATCAGGTAAGACGCATGCGACGCGACAGGCGCCAACGCCCGGCGGACGCGAACGATATGCGGTGCAATGGTCAACGAGGGATCACACGGCTCCTATGCAGAGGTCCAAGCGGCGACCAGGGCGGCTACCCATTCGCACGTTCCGTGTGACAGCGGCCGGCAACGCGGCCCCGTGCGAACCTAGCCCTAACAACCCCCCAGCCACTCGACACTGAGGAAAAACGTTCTGGGCAGAGAAAAAACTGGAGCGGGTGATGGGACTTGAACCCACGACATTCACGTTGGCAACGTGACGCTCTACCACTGAGCTACACCCGCTCGTTCAGACAGCCGCGGATTATAGTCGGCCCGCGGCGTCCTGGCAAGCCAATTTCGGGCGATTTCGGCTGCCGGTCGGCACAGATCACCACTGCTTGACCTGGTCGGCCTCCAGCTTCTCGCCCCAGTCGTCGGGCGTCTCGACGATGAAGCTCTTGGCCTCGCGGCGAAGATTGGGCATGAGCGACGGATTGTCCAGCAGTTGCTGGAACGTGACCCATTTGCCGTCGGGCCGCCGCTGCATCGGCCCCTCGTTCTGTGTGCTCAGCCACATGTCGGGGGGCGTCTCGATGAGCATGTCGGGCTTGGCGGCCTTGGCGTACTCGTTCATGGCCTTGATGTGGGCGTCGGTGTACTTCTCGTAGTAGAACGCCCGGGGCGGGCCGCCGTCCTTGGGCCGATAGACGTAAGCCCGGACCAGGGATCGCTGACCGGTCTTGGGGTTCACGATGGGCGGATAGATGTCGGCGTCCCACGGCACGAGGAACTTCTCGCCGGTCTGATCGTCCACGTAGGTCACGTAGTTGCTGCGTCCGGGGCCCGACGAACCACCGGAACCCCCGCCACACCCAAACACCGAGACGGCGACGGTCAACACAGTCATCACGACGAGGGCTTTCGCGGCTCGCTTGCTCATGGACTCTCCTCCGGCACGTTACCGTTGACACGCCAAGGCCTTGCGGCAACCACGGTGATGTTATAGCGCGCCGCAGGCCAATTGTCAACCGCCGACGGGGCTGCGAAGTTCGCATGAAGACGGCAGGGTCGGACGCCCGATACTACATATGGAGCGTACGGACGCCCTTGCTGCGCGCACAGCATGGACAGGGGGCCGCCCCGCCCCACGGCGGACAGAACGTCGCGTGGGTGCGGCGGCCGTGCCGGGGGGCTTGCGGACACGGGAGAAGAGGCCATGTCGGACGATCTGATCGAGACGCTGGGCCAGCAGGCGCGTCGCGAGCGGCGCAACGAGAGCGACCGCCGCACGGGCGAAGACCGCCGCAAGGGCGGGCCGTCGGATTACTGCGGTCCGGAGCGTCGCCAGGGCGACCGCCGCGTGACGGCCGAGCGGCGTCTCGGGGGCATCGCCGGGCGACGCGAGGAAGACCGCAAGGCCTTCGAGGAACGCATCGAAAACGGCGAGCTGACGCTCGAAGAAGTCGAGTTCATCCGGGCCATCGATCGTTACAAACGCAAATACAGCCGCCCGTTCCCGACGTGGTCGGAGATCCTCCTGATCGTGAAGGAACTGGGCTACACGAAGGATTCGATCTGACGCCGCGCCGCCGCCGGCGTACCGATCCCGCCAAGAGCAAAGTGGCAGTGCAGGACCACGCGGAGGGTTTGAGCCGCTCGGCATGCCTGACGGGGCAGGCATGGCACCTGGCAAGCCCCCCCTTCGATGCGATCACGGATCCTCACCTGGATGCTGGATGGGCACGGTAGTTTCCCATTTGCCGCGGGCGGTCTGGCGACAGGCATACCACCGCGCCAGGCACACACTGGGGGCAGAGACCAGAGCGACGGTCAATCCGATAATCATCGGAAGAACGCAGAGCGCTCCTATCAACCCCAGGGAGGAACCCGGCCAGGCAATAACGCACACAACGGGCGAGAGGAATGTCGATATGGCAGTGCACATGTATGCCGTTCTCAACGGCATGAACCTCGGGCACGACAGCCCGGCACGATGCCGCACGCATACGACGTAGAAGCTTATTCCCGCAATAGCGAGGGGAAACGTGGCCAGAGGGGCAAACCACAGATACTCCTCCAGACCGCTGTGCACCGACGATAGCAGACTGAACAACAACAGGGCCATGCCCATGCAGAATGGCAAGACAAGGGCTGCCATGCTGACCGTCACGACAGTCATCTCGGGGTTTCTGCCGATCCATGCCCTGATACCGGTGCGAGTCATCGGCTGTCAACTCCAGAAGGTTAGCACCTATGGCGCCGGCCGGGTCCCTCGACGTCGCCCGAAACGAGCCGTTGCTCCACAGCGTAGCACTCCAGAACCTGCATTGGGTTGGATGCAGCACACTAAGACGGCTCCTTCGGACGCTCGACGGGCGTGATGACCTCCCACCGGCCGCGGAGAATCATGGCCCTGGCGTAGCGGCTCCCGAGACGCAGGCCGATGGCCGACGCGATCATGCAGAAGGCCGCGCCGAAGAAACCCCCGACGACGGTCATCAGCGCGGTTGCCAGAACGGGATTCTGCACGTCGTAGCCGCACATCACCTCACGCATTGCCTCAGGCCTCGCAAGAGACACCAGCAAGCAGCAAGCACCCCAGATGGACCAGAGAGGCAACAGCAGTCGCCACTCCCTCAGGCGCGGCAGGCCGCAACGCTCTCTCATGCACCCCACAACGAAGCCAGGGCTCCAGATCAGGACATGCCCGAAAAGGATGCCGATGACCAGAATCACTGTGTCGCTTGCGCTGAGAGACGCGGATGACACTGAAGGGTACTTTGTCTCCATGACGGCGATGAGGATCAGAAGGAATGCAAGACACAACACGTTAGCGCCGCAAAGGGCTGTGATCGGTCGATCACCCAACCACCTCAGCAGCCGCGTCGGAATCATGGCTGCTCCTTCGGCCGCGTGACGGGCATGATGACCTCCCACTGGCCGCGGGGCGGGTAGGGTGGCTGCTTGACGCAGTTCCCGAGCACCGTCGAGGGGCAGCCACGCGGATACTAAGAGTCTACTCTCCGACCTCTGCCGGGATCCCCGGTTCGTCCGATCCCCAGTCCTTGGGGTAGATGCCGCGTGCGGCATATCGGTGAAACGTTGACCACGGCCAGTCTCGGACCCGCCGGACGTGCCCGTGCTTGACGGGATTCCAGTGGATGTAGTCGATATGACATCTGAGGTCGTCTTCATCGCGGATCAGGTGCTCCCAGAACCTCGACTGCCAAACACCGTGCCGGCCACGACGGCGACGCAATGGGTTGGGATGAGCGATGTCGTCGCCACGGTCGCCAAGTGCCTGCGTGAACCGCGTCTTGATCAAACGCCAGCGTGTCGAAAAATCCTCATCGCCGTGAGGCAGAGTCCAGATGGCGTGAAGGTGATCGGGCAATAGAACCGAAGCGACCGTGCGAAAGGGACGATCTCGACAGGTCGCCTCAATGGCTTCCCGCAGCAGAATACGGCAATCCTGCGAGGAGAATAGAGGTCGCCGGTCGAATGTCACGACCGTGAAGAAGAACACTCCTCCCGGCTGCCGGGCTCGTCGGTAGTGGCTCATGGGAACACGTTAACGATTCGTCCGCGTGGCTGCAAGCAGCCACCCTACTGTCGCGTCTCGTCCGCGTGGCTGCAAGCAGCCACCCTACTTTCGCGTCTCGTCCGCGTGGCTGCAAGCAGCCACCCTACTTTCGCGTCTCGTCCGCGTGGCTGCAAGCAGCCACCCTACTCTCGCGTCACGTCCGCGTGGCTGCAAGCAGCCACCCTACTTTCGCGTGACGTCCGCGTGGCTGCTAACTCCACGTGGTCGGGTTCTTCTCGGCGGCGCTGGCCTGGACTTTGACGTCGGGCAGGGCGGCGCGAAGGAGCTTGGCCAGGCCGGCGACGGCGGGGTGCTCGGTGGCGTAGTGGCCGGCGACGATGGCGACCATGCCGGCATCGACGGCGGCCAGGCGCTCGTGGTGTTTCATTTCGCCGGTCACGAGCACCTGTGCCCCGGCGGCGAGGGCCTGGGGCCAGTAGTCGCCGCCGGCGCCGCCCAGCACGGCGGCCCGCTCCAGGTTGCCCTTCAGGGACCCCACCACTTCGACCGTTTTGGCGCCCAGCGCCCGTCGCACGCGGTCCACGAACGTCTTCAGGGCGACGGCCTTGACGAGTTTGCCCGCGCGGCCGAGGCCTGCCCCTTCAGCCGCCACGTCCAGCGGATAGAGGTCCAGGGCCGGGGTCTCGTAGCTGTGGGCGGCCCGGACGGCGGCCGCCACCTCGGCCACGCGGTTGGTCGGCACCACGGTTTCAACGCGCAGTTCGTCCACCTGCTGCCTGCGGCCGCGCGTGCCGACGGCCGGGTGAGTCGATTCGCCGCCAAGGAACGTACCCGATCCACTGACACGGAACGAGCATTGGCTGTACTGGCCGATGTGCCCTGCCCCGGCGTCGAAGGCGGCACGCTCGACGCGGTCGAGGTCACCCGGCGGCACGAAGACGACGAGCTTGGTCGCTCGGGTAACGGCGGCGGGCACGAGGGGCACCGTGTCCATCAGGCCGAGGCTGCGCGCGAGGATGTCGTTGAGCCCGTCGCGGGCGGCATCGTAGTTGGTGTGTGCGGCGATGAGGGCGACGCCGGCGGCGGCCAGGTCCAGGGCGATGCGTCCGTCGTGGGTGTCGGGGCATAGCCGCTTGAGGGGCGGCAGGAACAGCGGATGGTGAGTGACGAGCAGTTCGGCCTTCAGCCGGCGTGCCTCTTTGACGACGGCCTCGGTGTGATCGAGGGCGACGAGGAGCCGCGTGACGCTGGCGGCCGGATCGCCGACGAGCAGGCCGCAGTTGTCCCAGCTCTCCTGAAGCGCCAGCGGCGCCGCCCGGTCAATAACAGCCAGCACGTCGCGAACTTGCGTCATCGTGGTCCTCCCTTCGGTTTTGCCGCACCGCCACAGACATGAATGGTTGAGGGAAAGTGTAGCAGACGGCGGGCGACGATGCAAAAGGAACCATGCGGGCGGGATGAGAAAGCCCCTTGCGACGCAAGCGTGAAGCCCATAACCCATTGTCCCACAATGGCTTGCGTTTTATCCGCCTATGCTCGCGGGCTCGGGCGCAGCGACGGGCGGTCACATGCCGTTGGGGAACCGCTGGAAGGCGGTGGGCTGGGCCGGTTCGGGGGCGACGGCGGGGGGCCGGTCGGCGGCGGCGAGCTGCTCGCCGCGGCCCAGGGGCACCAGGACGTTGGCGAAACCGCGGTCGAGCGTGTCGTCGCGGATGCCGACCAAGGCGCTGGCGCCGTTGAACGAGGGCGACCACGGCAGGACGTAACGCCGGACGATGGTCTGGCCGGGCGGCACGCGGGCGGCATAGTGGCTGAGCATCGGCCGCCCCGGAATCTGGACACAGGCCGTGAAACTCGTCGGCTGCGAGGCGGTGCACTCGATGTCCTGCTCGATCACGAGGTTGGCTCCGTCGCGGAACGCGACGGCCCGTGTGCGGCCGGTGGCCATCTGGAAGTCCACAGGCGCGACGGCCAGGAATCGGTACGTGGACTTCGATTCGACCGTGAAGTCGGCGAGGATCTCCTTGCGGCCGACGGTTTCGTTGTAGGGCACGACGATGGTCAGGGGCTGCACGAGCTGCTCGCCCTGGGCCAACTGGAACTTGATGATGGTCCGGTCGGCGACCCATCCGCGCGGCATCGCCAGACGCAGGTGACCGGAGATCGGGCGGTTGAAGCAGTTGGTGAACTCGACCTCCACCTGGTGGCGGCGGTAGGCCGCGGGAAGGCTGCCGCCGCGCAGACGGAACGATCGCCTGGTCCGTGAAATCTGCGGGTCGATGCCGGTGATGAAGACGGGCATGGGCTGGAGGGTGACGCCGGTGACGGCCTCAAAGTGCGGCAAAGGCGTCCGGTTGCCCAGGAGGTCGGTCTGCATGAGGCCGTCGCCCAGGTACAGCGGCATCTGAACGGGTTGGCGTTCGCCCTGTTTCCAGAGGACGAGGGTCTCGCTGCCGTCGTCGCGTTGGAAGACCATCGCCTCGACGTGGTTCTCCAGCGGAAGCCAGCCGGCGAAGGTGGCACCGCCGAGCATGTCCGTGAGGGTGCGAGCCACCAGGAGCAGTTCGGACGGCTCGGTGGGGGATCGCATGAGGCCGGTCTCGGCGTCCACGAGGCGGTGGAAGAAGGCCGTGTCGGCGCCGACGCGCTTGGCGGCAAGGACGCGCTGGACGAAATCGAACACGACGTCGTCGGCGGCGTGCTGCGACCGGGCAATCGGATCAATCGCCAGGTAGACCCGCGTGCCCTCGGCGGCCTGGAAACCGGCCAGACACTCCTGAATCTGGTGCGGCTGGATCTCGGGGCCGATGCACAGGGAGAGGAAGTCGATGCCCTGGGGGAAGACCCGGGGCGGCCCGCGGAGGGCCGGCCACGGGACGCCGACGGGCGTGGCCGCGGTGAGCCGATCCATCTGCTTCACGGCGGCGTCCAGCAACGTCGGGTCCGTCTGGAGACGGACGGTGCTCGGGTCGTCGTCGCGGCCGAGTTGCCACAGACTGAACAGGCCGCCGTAGTCGCTGACGGTGAAGCCGAGCGAGGGCTGCCAGACGGACTCCTGGAGGCCAAGGAGGTCGGCCATGCCGGTAATGGGATCGTGGACGTCCTGAAGGAGGTGTCGCGGCGGTTCGGCCAGGACGCCGACGCACTCGATGTGCTGATGCCGCATGAGCCGCAGGACGCGGCGGACGGTTTCGTCGCCCAGGCGGAGGTCGTCGGCGGAGGTGTCGGCCCGCCACAGGGGAATCTTGACGGTGCGGACGCCCAGGGCGCCGACGATGCGGGCCAGGAGGTCAGGATCGTCGATGCCGGTCGGGTCGGCCAGGCCAAAGCCGTTGCCGACGAGGTGCGAGGGACTCTGCCGCGGCGCCATGACGGCGAACGACACGCGGCGCATCAGGACCGAGGGGGTGTCGCCCGGGACGTCGTAGGCGACATGGTAGACGCCGACCGGCAGGTCCTTCAGTTCCACATCGCGTCGTCCGTCGCCCTGCGGGCCGGGGACGAGCGACGCCACGCGGTCCATCACCGGCCGTCCGCGGTCGTCGCGGACCGCAAGTCGCCCGGGGAACGAGCCCGACAGCAACCCGTCGGCACGCAGGTGAAGCGTCACCGCCTCGCCCTTCTCGTACAGGATGCGACCGTCGGTGAGGTCCAGACGCAGCCGCGGAATCCGGTAGATGGTGAT
>Ga0123329_1002945_pt1 | contig 14506 bp, 20 predicted proteins | sample BioC12SIPDNA_FD_89703 | JGI IMG/M metagenome (GOLD analysis project Ga0123329, IMG submission 89703) | Anaerobic biogas reactor microbial communites from Washington, USA - Biogas_R1_B C12 SIP DNA | ecosystem: Engineered > Bioreactor > Anaerobic > Unclassified | place: Washington, USA | collected... | reverse complement strand
CTCCATTCGCTCCCTCAGCCGCCGGACCCGCCCCCGCGCCCGCGCCTCCCGGCTCCACTGTTTCCGAGGCGGCGCAATCGGCGACCAGCACACATGATACCCGCGCCCCGGCACCCCCGCCGCCTCCAGGATCTCCGCAGGAGGCCGCTTGTCTGCCGTCCGCCAGTCCTCCACCTCGACCCGCGCCACCACCTCTCCATCCGGCCCGACAACCCGCCACACAGCACCCACCGCGCCCATTATGCCCCTCTTCCCGTACGGGCGACGCATGCGTCGCCCCTACCCTCCGTTCATCCACCGCGCCAGCCACAGGCCGACGCCGCACAGGTTCGCAATTGCGAACAGGAACAGCACCAGCGACAGGCAGCTCCCGCGCTGCTCCTCGATGATCACCGGCGCCGACTCGCGGCGGGCCTGCCAGTATTCGCACCAGCCGGCGGGGTGGGCACCCACGTCGAGCCCGCCCCAGTGCACCACCACCCGCGCCCGCGGCGCCTCGTCCGGCGCGCCTTCCTGCCAGTCGTCCATCCGTCTGCCCCCTACCCTCTCGCGCTACCCCCGACGCTATCAATGCCCCCCTCGGGCGTGCCGTCATGGCGTGAGGGCGTAGCGTCAGAGGGGCGACTGGTCACATAGTCGCGCCCGGCCCAATAGTCGGGCGCCGGCGTGTCGCCCATGACCTCCTGCCACATGCGCAGCGCGTCGGCGCGGACCTCTGAGCGTTTCATGAGGAATTGCGCCACCTGGCCCGGACCCGGCGCCTCCCACCAGCCCCGCCGGGCGCCCCGCTCCAATAGCCGGCGGATGGTCCGCTCGCGCAGCCGCAGCCGGCGCGGTCGTCCCATGCGATCTCGTTCCTCGAACGGCAGGAGAGGGGCGGGTTGCATCGCCAGCGTCCGATAGCTGAGATCGCGCATTCCCACCGCATAGAGCGCGAACCAGATATCGTTGCCCTGCTCGGGGTCGATGGTGATCCGGGCGGGCTCGGCCGCCGGCGGTGGACCGGCTATGTGCTGGCCGTTGGTGCGGAGGGTATAGTCCTGCGCGCGGCGCTCTTCGACGGCGGGCGGGGGGCTGCATAGGCCAAACAGCGCGGGCAACATCCGCATGACGGTGCGCTCGAATGGGCTCTGCCGCCAGTAGGGTTCGAACAGGCTGAGGGCCTGATTGTAACCCAGCGCCACCCCGCCCAGCGCCAGCGCCGCCCCCAACACCAGCCCGGCCATCTCGCCCCAACCGAAGTTCGGTTCCAGAGAGGCCGCCGCGTTGAGCGCAGCTACCCCCAAAAACGCCACGAGGAACAGAATGAAAAACATCCGCGGCGCCCCGGCGCCGATGCTGACCACCCGAGGGAGCGCCTCCCAGACAACCAGGAGCAAAAAAGCGAGGGCGACACCCGCGAGGAGGGCCTGGCCCGGCTCGATATGCCAGCCAAAAACGCGCGCCACACTGACCCCTGCCAGCATCAATCCGCCGACGATCATCACAAACGAGGCGATCACCAGCGCCGCGTGGGCGAGGGGCAAGGCCGCGCGGGTCCGCAGCGAGATCTGCTCGTGCTCCTGGATGGTGCTCTCGCTGCCGCCCTGGCGCAGGGCGAAAAATGAGGTCAGCATTTTCAGCATCGGATCGTCGTTCGGCGTCTGGTTCATGGTTCGCGCTCCTGCTTACATCCCCGGCCCGGTGGCCGCCCACAGCCCCAGGGCCAGCGCGCCGGCGGCAATCCAGGCGGCGACGAGCCAGCCGAGGAGGCGCTCCAGGCGGGGCAGTCGGTCGCGGTCGGACCGCTCGATCCACCGGCGATCATAGTGTGGCATCGGGGAAGAGCTCCTTCTGCGTCCACACCAACTCGTCGAGGAAATACAGACGGCATCGATGGATCCGAGTTCGCGCCCATAGCATGGTCACGTCGTGGACCTCGGTGCCGGCCTCGCGATAATAGGGTGGCGCGTGATAGATGGTTCACGGAATGAGGACCCGCTCGACAACGCCCTCCCCGTCGTCGGGGGTCAGGACCTTGCTGCCCACCACGGGCAATTGATCATCGTTCATGTTCGCTTGTCTCCTCTCGGGCCTCGGACGGCTCGGCGGTCACAACCTCCCAGCCGTGGCCATTGCGGCGGACGCGGCCGGCCTGCTCCAGCTCGGACAGGTACGCGCCGACGGTCGACTTGGAAAGTCCGGACAGCTCGGCCAGGCGGCGGTAGGACGCGGACGGCTCGCGGCCGACGGCGTCCAGGACGGCGGACAGGCGCTCCTCGCGTCCGGCGGACGGCTGGGCCACACGGACGGGCGGCTGTCCGGGGGGTTGGGGCGCGCGTTCGGCCTTGGCCGCCCGGGCGCGGGCGCGCTCCTGGCTGGCGCGGTGGCGCTCTAGCTCCACGACCAGCGCCAGGCGCTCAGTCTCGGCCTGCTGGGCGGCGAGCTGGGCGGCCCACTGGGCCGACTGCTCGTCGCGGCGCTCGGCGCGGGCCTGCTCGTCGCCGGCGACGTCGCCGGTGAGGGCGGCGCTGGCCAGGGCGACGGCCGGGGCGGCCAGGCCAAAGAGGACCGACAGGGCCAGCTCTCCCCCACCCGGCCCGCTGTGACCGGCGAAATAGACCACGTTGGCCGCGGCGCTGATCCCGGCAAAGAGGCCGGTGGTGATCCAGAGGGGGGCGGCTCGGGCGGCCGTCTTGTGGGTGAGGCGCGCGGCGAGGGCGTAGGCGCTGACCCCGAGGGCCAGCTCCAAACCCACGGCCAGCGCCCAGGGCGACCAGGCGCCCGGCGCCGAGCGGGCGGCAAAGACGGCCGCGGCCTTGTCGGCGTTGGAGGCAACGGCGGCGACGAGGGCGACGCGGGAGAGGCCGTTGAGCACCAGGCTGCGCTCGAGGCGCAGGCCGGCGGTCTCTATGGCCAACAGGCGGTCGATCAGCGGCGGGCGGGCGGGTTCGCTGGGCACGAGCTACTCCTTCACAACGGTTTCATCGTCCACTGCACAGTCCCGGCGACGGGGTAGCCGTCGCGCCGGCGGTAGGTGGCCAGGGCGCGCCCGACCGGCACGTAGAGCCAGAGGTCCAGAATCGTCGCCAGCAGCGCGCGGGGATCGGTGCCGTTGTAGCAGGCGACGGCCAGCATGTGGCGCGGCGGTCGGGCGTCGCCCTCGATGCCGAACAGGACGTAGGCGCCCGCGGCCGGCAGCCAGCAGCGATGCAGCTCGTCGCCCCGGCTGCGGTCGATGGGCGCGGCCTTGGCCAGGCGGCGCAGATCGGCGAGCTGCTCGAGCTCAGAGGTGATCAGGCGAACGGCGGGCGGCATCGGCGGGCGCTCCGGTGATGCGGCGCAGCAGCCGCTGCGCCTCGGCGAGGTCCTGGGGCTGGCCCAGGGCGACGTAGGCGGCGGCCATTTCGGCCAGCTCGGGGATCTCGGCCGGGCCGATGTAGGCCACGGGCCGGCCATAGTACTGGACCAGGAACCGCTCGTCGCCGGTCATGATCCGGTGGGTGAGATCGGCAAACTCGCGCCGAACGGTCTCGGAACCGATTTCCACTGTGGGCATTGCTGATCCTCCTTTCGGTCGATAGCCATGATTGATAAATCCATAGTACCACAAGGTACGCGTGGCGTCAACAGGTTTGTGGGGTTTTGGGGGCGCGCTGGCCCCCCGGCGCCTGTGGTTTTAGACGGGTAACGCCATAGAGGCGGCGCGGGGCACCAGGATCCGCGCAGGGAACTTGACCTTATGTTCGATGTGGTGTATAATACCTAGTGAGGCGAGCTATCTCGATAGCGAGACGATGGAAAACGATGCGGCCAGTATCCAACTGAGCAGTGAGGAGGTCCGGGCTGTGCACCTGTGGCGGCAGATGGGATTCGGCAACGTCACGCTGTTGATCCAGCATGGCAAGCCGATCTCGTTTGAGGCGCACTTGCAGGGCCGGTTCGACAAGCCTCCGTATGGCAACAGCCTGGAATTGCTGACCCGCAGCGCGTAGACCATCCGGCCTCTGACGTAACGCCGACCACGGACCACCGGGCGGCAGCGGCTATACAGCCCTGCCGTCTTTTTTTTGTTGCCAAGGGGGGGAGTATGGACGGGGTGATTGTGTGGCAGGACAACGATGACCAGGGGTTTGCCCTGCGCTGCGCCGAGGATGGGACGCGGTTGACGGAGCAGTTTGACCGGGGCTTGTTGGTCTGCGGCGAGTGCAACCGTCAATTCGGTGTAGGCGACCTTTGCCAATGGTTGCACGAGATCTCTCAACAAGCCAATGAGCTGGCGGAGGTGTTGGCCGCTGCGGCGGCCGTTCCACAGAAGGGAGTGTGACATGGACGAGCTGATCTGGGTGTTGGCCGCGCTGGCCCTGGGGGCCGGGTTGGTGGCGCTGGGATCCTGGGGGCTGCCCCGGCTCAAGAACGAGGAGCAGGGCTACCCGTGGGAGGCCGAGGTCGAGGCGGCGCTGGTGCCGGTGATTTTCTCCGGAATCTGCGCCGCGTATCGCGTCAGCGAATGGGCGGTGGACGAGCTGGGCGAGCGACTGACCGGGTTGGACAAGAAGCGGATCGCCAAGAGCCTGTACGGCCTGCTGCCCGACGAGATCGCCGGGTTCGACATCGCCGTGATCAAGCGGGCGGTACCGCCGGCGCGATTCGAGGAGCTGGTGCAGGACGTGTTCGACCGGTTCGACCGGCATTTCGTTCAATTTGCCGACCGCTACGAGGAGCTTTTCGAGGAGTGGAAAGCGTCGATCAAGCCCGCATAGGAGACCCGCGATGGAAATGTTCCGCCTGTTGCTGTATCTGGCCGGCATCGTCTTTTCAGTAGTGATGGCCGGCCAATTGCTCTGCATCCGCCAGCGGCTGGCGCGATTGTTCGGCGCCGTGATGATCGCCTGGGCCGTCAATTGCGCGTCGCTGCTGGTGCTGCTGTACGTCCTGACCACCGGGGCCGAGGCCCCTCCCTGGCGCGATGCGCTGCTGACCGTCAACGCGGCCCTGCTGGCTGCGGCGCCCACGGCGCTGTATTTGTGGTTCCCTCGGACAGGAGGCATCGAGCCATGATCGACATGCCGATGGACCTCCAGTACGGGGCGTTGGGGCTGCTGGCCGGGGTGCTGACGCTCATCGGCGCCCTGGCCGGGTGGGTCATCCGGCGGCTGGTCCAGCGCCTGGCCGACCGGGATGCGCGCGAGGCCCAGTTGGCCGAGCGGACACAGATCCACCGGGAGCAGCTCGACCTGCAGGAGCAGGAGCGGCGGGCGCATCAGGACGAATGGATGCGGCAGCTGGTGGAGGGCGGCCGGGCGGAACAGCAGGCGACGATCCGGGCTATCACCGAGATCTCGACCCAGGCCGTGGAGGCGCAGCGCAAAACGGCCGACTTGCTCGAGCAGCTCTCGGGCCAGCTCCGAGCCCACGACCAGTGGCAGGTCACCTGGCACGAGGAGGCGCTGCGCATGGCGGAAACCCGGCACGAGGAGCTGCTGGCGGCCCGCGAGTCGCGGAGCGGCTGATGGCCAGGATTCGCCGGCGCGTCCGGCGATTGCGCATAGTCCGCCGCTTGAGCGGCGGAAAAAGAGCGCCAGAAATGAGCGCGAGTTGTCTAGGGTAGGTCGAGGGTATGGCGCAGGTTAGCGAGCCGTGGGTCCACGGGGAGTTGCAGGCGCTGCTGGGGCAGTTGTCGGCCCAGCAGGCGCGGGGCGTCGTGCGGATCGTCCAGGCCGAACTGGAGGGCCGGAGCATCAGCAGCCTGCTGACCGGACGGGACAAGATCTGCACCTCGACGACCTACTATGGCAGCGGGACGACGCACAGCGGCTGGCTGCAAAAGCCGGCATTCGTCGAGGCGCTGAAACAGGCCCGGAGCGCCTATCGCGCCTGGCTGATGGAGAACGGCACAGCCGACGCGCTGACCATCCTCGCCGAGGCCAGCCCCAAGGCCGGGCAGGAGCTCCGCCGGCAGGTGACCGGCGACCTGGAGGCAGTGGAGGCGCTCAGCCGCAAAATGTCCGGGGCCGTGCGCGACAGAAACGTCGCCCTGGTGATTGTACTGGCCGAGAGCCTGGGCGCCACGGGCCTGAGCGCGGCCCGGCCGGCGCTGGTCGGCGCGTTGGAAGCAGACTGGAGCGGGGCCGAGGCCGGCGACGACCTGCGCGTGTATGGAGCCGTGGCCCACGCCCTGGCCCACATCGCCCGGGGGCTGGACCCCGACCGACAGAAGGCCGCGACCGGCGTGCTCGACCGGGCCGACCTCAAGACGGCGGCCAAGGGCACGGTCAAAGACGAGGGTGAACAAGTCATCAAATTCGACCTTAGCGGAGTCCCCGCCCATCTCCTCGGGTCCATCACCGATACCGCAATCGGTGGCTAGGCTGCGATAGGCAGCTCGGTTGCCAGGCCGCCGGACCGGCGGCGCACTTTTTGCCGGAAGAGGGAAACGATGGACAACATGATCGTGACAAACCGTTCCATTGACGTAGCGTTGTGCAAGCCCCACCCGATGAACTATAACCGGCACGACGAGGCGCAGATCGCGGATCTGCGCGCGAGCCTGAGGCGGTTCGGGCAGGTGCGCTCCATCGTGGTGCAGGAGGACGGAGCCGGGGGGTTTCTGCTGGTGGCCGGCCACGGGCTGCACCAGGCCGCCCGGCTGGAGGGCCTGACCGAGCTGCGGGCCGACGTGATCCCGCCCGAGTGGCCGCCGGTCAAGGTGGTGGCCTATCTGGCCGCGGATAACGAGCTGGCTCGCCGGGGCGCGCCCGACGAGGCTCAGCTCGCGGCGTTGCTCGTCCGGGTGCAGGAGGAGGCCGACGAGGAGCTGGCCAGGCTGGCAGCCGGCAGCGCGCAAGAGCTGGAGCGGCTGCTTGCGGCCCAGGCAGAGGCAGAGGATCCCCTGGCCGGCCTCGATCCGGGCGAGGAGCGGTACCAAGAGCAGTACGGGGTTATCGTCATCTGCCAGGACGAGGAGCACCAGGAGTCGGTGTACGAAGAGCTGACGGGCCTGGGCTTTGAGTGCAAGGTGGTGGTCACATGAAAATCGTGGTAGCGAACCGGTGCTCCGACTATGCCAGTTACCGGGCGGCCCGCGTCAAGAGTCTGTTCAACGCCGAGACGGGCGCCAATTTCGATCTCGCGGTCGAACTGCCGATCGAGGACCCGGACTGGTCCCTGGGCCTGGTGGTCGGACCGAGCGGCAGCGGCAAGACCAGCATCGGCCGGCTGCTATGGGGCGGGAGCGCGTTCTATGATTTTGACGACTGGCCGGGAGACCGCCCGATCGTCGACGCCATCGCCCAGGGCGGCGATTTCAACAGTGTCACCGCAGCCTTGGCAGCGGTGGGGCTGGGTACGGTTCCTACGTGGCTCCGGCCCTATCCCGTTCTGTCAAACGGCGAAAAGTTCCGGGCGAATCTTGCCCGGGTCCTTTGCGAGGCGCCGGAGCGGGTGGTCATCGACGAGTTTACCAGCGTCGTCGACCGGCAGATCGCCAAGTTCGGCGCCCTGGCCTTTGGCAAGAGCTGGAAGCGACTCGCCTCGGGCGGCGCCCACCAATGTGTCTTGCTCTCCTGCCACTATGATATCATCGACTGGCTGGAGCCTGATTGGGTTCTGGATACTGCAACGGGCAAATACGCCGGGAGGGGTCTTTGGCGCAGACCAAGATTTGAGCTCGAAATTTGGCAGACGAACTGGCGTTATTGGCACCTATTTGAGCCGCATCACTATCTAAAGCTGCCCAAGATGATCGCGGCGACCAACTATGTGGGCGTGGTTGACGGGGAGCTCGTCGCCCACGTTGCGGTGAGCACCCGCCAGGGACTTCGGGAGGCGCGGGCCTGCCGGCTGGTCATTATGCCCGAGTGGCAGGGGGCCGGCATCGGCATGCGGTTCCTGAACGCTGTGGCCCAGATGTGGCTCGAGGGAGAGAACCGCTACCACAAGCGAATGCCTACCCTCTTTCACACGTCGCATCCGGGCCTGTGCGCGGCGCTACGGCGAGACAAAAAGTGGGTCCAGGTCAGCGCCAATCTCTATGGCGGCAACAAGGCCAAGTCGCGGGCCACAATCGCCCGTTCGGGAGGCGCGGCAGCCGGCTATGGGGGACATTTTCGCGCCGTGCAGGGTTTTCGGTATCTGGGGGTACGATGAAGCTAAAACTCTACGTTGCCGGCCGCAAGATGTTTGGGGCCGAGGTTCTGAGGGCCTGTTTCGAATCGGGTCACGAGGTGGTGGGCGTGTGCACGCCGGCGTTTGCCAGTCCCAACGAGTCGCTGCCCTCCTACGCCGACGATGGGACGATGCGCCACGATCGCGCCCGGAGCTTTGCCGAGCTGAAAGGGATCCCCTGGCTCGAGGCCGGGCAGCTTCGCGAGGCCGTGTTTCCGGCGGGGGTCGACGTGATTATCGCCGCCCACTCCTTTGACTTTATCAGCAAGCGGGTTCTGGCCCGCTGCCGAATTGGGGGCATCGGCTATCATCCGTCTCTTTTGCCACGGCATCGGGGGCGGGATGCGATCCGCTGGACCCTCAAGATGGGGGACCCCGTGACGGGGGGAACGGTGTACTGGCTGACCGACACCATTGACGCCGGCCCCATCGCGGCCCAGGATTACTGTTTTGTGCGGCCCGGGGACACAGCGGAGCTGCTCTGGCGGCGGGACCTGTTCCCGATGGGGGTGCGGCTCTTTCGCCAGGCGCTCAAGGACCTCGCCGCCGGCCGGCTGTATTCGGTCCCCCAGGACGAGGAGGTGGCGACCTGGGAGCCGTCTTGGGAGCGCCCGCCCCTTTACCGGCCGGACCTGCCGATGCTGGGGACCGGGCTGGAGGATTTCTCGGTGATCCGGGCGGGTTCGGTTCCCGGCCGGGGCGTGTGAGCATGGGCGTCCCGGCAGGCTTGGCCGCATGAACCCAGGGAGAACCCATGGAAAACCCGACGTTTCAGCCCGAATGGTTGACCGACGAAGTGAGCGCGCTTCTGGCGCGGATCACCGGTTCCCAGGCGCGCAAAAAGCGGGCCACGGTGCTGCGGCTGGCGGAGGGCGCGGCCATCGGCCGGCCCCGGCAGGCGACGTTTAGGCTCAAAGAAACCTGCTCCCCCAAAACCTGGGACGGCCAGTACCGAAACCGGGTCAAGCTGCCGGGCTGGAAGGACGATCCGGACATTCAGGTGGCGCTGGCCGCGGCCACAAAGCGGGCGCAGTGGTGGCAGGATCAGGCGGAGGCGCGGCGCATTTCCCAGCGCCAGGAGTTGGTGGCCCGGGCGCGCGACAAACTGTCCGAGCTGTCCTTTACCGCCGCCCTGAAACTGGGCGCGCTGCTCGGCTCGGAGAATCCAGAGACCGCCCGCAAGGCGGCCAACGACATTCTGGACCGGGCCGACGAGGCCACGGCCAGCAAGTCGGTTGTTCGGGAGGAGGCGCGCAGTGAACAAGTCATCCAGTTCGACTTTGGCAGAGTCCCTCCTGATCTCCTCCGGGCTCTCGCCGACGCCGGAACTGATCGCTGAGCTCCAGGCCGCGGCCCGGGAGGAGCTGAGCCGGCGGGAGCTGGCCCAGCGGGCCGAGCGGGCGCGCAACGACCTGGCGTACTATCACCGCTGGGTGATGGGCCTGCCCTGGGGGGATCACATGGGGATCTGGTGCGACCTGCTCCAGCAGCGGATGTTTGGCCGGATCCTGGCCGTGACCCCGCCAGGCCACGGCAAATCGATCACCTTCTCCCAGTCCTACGTCACCTGGCGGCTCGGGAACGAGCCCGAGACACTGATCCTCCTGGCGTCGGTGACCGCCACGCAGGCTTACCTGTTCAGCGTCGCCGACCGCGACACGATCCGCGGCAACGAGCGCTGGCATGCGACCTTTCCCGGGGTCGTGCCGGCGTTTGAGAAAGGCTGGGCCGAGAACGAGTGGTTCATCAAGCCGGTCGGCGAGACGCCCGAGGAGCGGCGCCGGCGCCTGGCCCGCAAGGATGCCAACCTGGCGGCCTTTGGGTTCGACGGCCCGGTCATTGGCCGGCGCGGGCAGGAAGCCATCATCGACGACCCCCACGACAAGGACAACTCGCGGACCGAGGGCCAGCGGGAACGGATCAAGGCGGCCTACGACCCAACACTGACCTCGCGCCTGGAGGGCATGGCCAACAACCGGATCTGCTGTGTGGCCACGCGCTGGCATGAGGACGACCTCCTGGCGACGATGATCCGCAGCGGCGAGTACACGATCTGTCACATGCCGGCGCTGAGCGACGGGCCACAGGTGTGGGCGACGGTTCAGCCGCCGGCAGAGCTGTGGGAGCGGGCGGTCCGGTGGGCGCGGGCCACCTACCGCGACCGGGCAGAGGTGCTGGAGGAGGCGCCCCGGGAGACGGGGCTCACCGGCCGCTGCCTGCGCGTGTTGGTGCACCAACGGGGGCCGGCGCTGTGGCCGGAGCGGGTCAGCGCCGCCGACCTGGTGGCGGTGCAAAAGCGCAACCCGCGCGACTTTGGCAAGATGTACCAGGGCAACCCCACGCCGGAAGAGGGGCGGATCTTTCAGCGGGACGCCTTTCGCTACTACGACCCGGCCGCCCGGCCGGCGCATCACCGTATCGTCCAGAGCTGGGACACGGCGTTCAAAGAGACGCCGGGCGCCGCGTTTTCGGTGTGCACCACCTGGGCGCACGGGCCGGCGGGGGCGATGCTGCTCGACGAGCTGCGCGAAAAGCTGAGCTGGCCAGAGCTGTACCTGGCCATCGGGCTGACCTACCTGTTGGCTGAGGAGCGGCCGCAGGCGGTGCTGATTGAGGACAAGGCCAGCGGCCAGAGCGCGATCCAGGCCTGGCAGACGGGGGTAGTGCACACCGACTTTATCCGCGAGTGCGAGCGCTACCTGGAGCGGGGCGAGCCCAAGCCGACGATTGTGCGGATGATACGGGAGCTCATCGGCCGAGGCATCGACGCCGGGGCGCCGGTGCGGCGGGGGCAGGATCTGCCGGCGGCCAGCGACCGGGCAGGGCTGCGGGATCTGTGCTCGGCTATGGCCTGGAGCCTGCCTCGGGTGATCCATGTGCCGGTGATCGGCATCAAGGTCGGTACGGACTCGGACAAGCAGGCTCGAGCCGAGGATGCAGCGGTCTGGTACAACAGCGGCCAGGTCTGGCATCCCAAGTTTGCGCCGTGGCTCCAGGGGTTCGAGTACGAGCTGGAGCAGTGCCCCGACGGCGCCTACTGGGACCGGATCGACAGCGCGAGCCAGGCGATTGTCTGGCTGCTGGGCACCGGCTCGGTGGGGGGCGTCGTGGGCACCGAGATTCTGGACGGTGAGGACCCGTGGGACGGCGGGCCATCCGTCGGCGGCGGCATTTGGGATGGCGAGGATATTTGGAGTTAGACCGATAATGGCAAACAATGGGCAACGACCGGACCGAGACTATTTGCGCTGCGCGCAGTGCGGCACGCCCTGGGCCGAGATCCAGGGCGAGTACCTGGTGCACGTTGGCCGGCACCATGGCCAGCGGCACGTGACCGTGGTATCGATTGCAGAGCTGGCGCGGCGGGCCGGGCTGTTGCCTCAGCCTCGCACCGCCGGGGTGCTGGAGGGCGCCGACCCCTGGGGCGCGGCGCCGGAGGGCGATCCGTTCGCCTGATCCTTATAGTGTAGCTGTGGGTGTTGACAGTTGCACTGTTGTGTGGTAGAATGGGTCTGTAGGTGGATGCCTTATGTGTGATGGGTGAGGGAGGCCCGTGGATCATCGTGGCGGTGGCCGCCCGCATCGCGGCCCGAACGGGGGGATCCCCTCCCTCACCCGAGTGAGATCAATGGGCTGGCGGGGCCGGCTGCCAAAACGGTAGGCGCCCGGGGGAAACCCCGCCAGCCGTGATAGAATCGAGAGCGTCTGAGAACGCCCTGTTGAGCGCCAAGAGCGCCAACGGGGCGTTTTTGTGTGTACAGCGGAGGACAATGGCCGAGGGCGAGGTCCGACGGAACGCGACAACCTACGGCGAGCTGGGCGTGACCGGACTCGACATCTGGTCGGGCTATGTGACCCGCGACCCGGAGCTCAAGCTCCAGGGGACGCGGGGCGTCGACCAGTACGACCTGATGCGGCTCGAGGACCCGACGGTGGCGGCGGTCCTGGGGGCGCTCTCGCTGCCCGTGCGACGCGCGGCCTGGACGGTGCAGCCGGCCAGCGACAAGGCCGCCGACCGACAGGCGGCCGAGTTCGTCGAGAGTTGCCTGGACGATATGACGAGCACGTTTGACGACCTGCTGAGTGACATCTGCTCGATGTTTGCCTTTGGCTGGTCCTATTTCGAGTGGGTGCTCAAGCGCCGGGCCGGCTACCAGTCCCTCGGCGCGGCCAGGCCCAGCAGCCGGTACGACGACGGCCGGATCGGATTTCGCAAGATCGCCCTCCGGGCGCAGACGAGCCTCCACCGCTGGGAGATCGACGACTGGGGCGGCATCCAGGGCATGTGGCAAATGAGTCTGACCCAGCCGCGCCCGGTGCTGCTGCCGATCGAAAAGTGCCTGCTCTTCCGCACGAGCAAGGAGGCCAACAACCCCGAAGGGCTCTCGGTTCTGCGGCCGGCCTACCGCGACTGGACCTACAAGCGCAACATGGAGCGCATCGAGGGCATCGGCCTCCAGCGGGCGCTGATGGGACTGCCCGTGGTCAAGCTGGAACAGGGCGCCACGCGGACCGCCGAGGCCGGCGCCGGGTCCGACGAGGCGCACGCTGAGAACATCATCGCCAAGCTCCATTCCAACAAGGCGCTGGGCGTCATCGAGACCGACCGGACCACATTCCGGTTCGAGTCGCCCGACATGAGCGGCATCACGGGCGACAGCGACCGGGTGATCCAGCGCAAGGACCAGGGGATCGTCCGCGCCGCGCTGGCCATGTGGATCCTGCTGGGCTCCAACGACACGGGCTCCTGGGCGCTCTCGCGCGAGCTGGGCGATCTGTTCTTTCTGGCCGTCGAGGGCTACCTGGGCTCCATCGCCGACGTGCTCAATCGCTACGCCGTGCCGGTGCTGATGCGCTACAACGCCTTTCCCGGCCTCAGCGGCTGGCCCGAGATCGCCGCCTCGGTCAACCGGCGGATCGACCTGGCGGCGCTGGCCACCATGATCAACGGCCTGGTCAACGCCCAGGTGCTGACGCCCGACGACGAGCTGGAGCGGCACATCCGCGAGCTGGCGGAGCTGCCCGAGGCCGCCCCCGAGACGGCGCGCAAGCGCCTGGCGCAGGTGTGGCCGGGGGGCCGGCCGGGTGACGAGGAGCCCGGCGATGATGAACCGGACGGCCAACTAGAGCCCGAGGAGGGCGGCGACGAGGATCCGGAGCGCTCTAGCCGGCGCGGACGCGAGACCTTTGCCCGTCGGAGCGGGCAGCGCGCGGCGGAAGAGGCGACGGACACCTACCAAGTCGAGCTGCAGGCGATTTTCGACGAGTGGGCCGCCGAGACGGCGGAGACCCTCTCCCACGCCGAGACGGAGGACGACCTGCGGGACGAGATCGCGGCGGCGCTGGCGGCGCTGCTCCTGCTGCTGAAACGTCGGGGCTATGCCGGCCTGGCCCGGGCGTTCGAGATGGGCTATGGTGGGGCGCCGGGGCCGGCGGCGCGCAAGCAGGTGGACGCCGAGCTGGAGGCCAACGACTTTTATCTCGAAACGTCGCTGGTGCCGGCCATCAGCAAGCGGCTGAGCGACTGGATCGACGAGCTGCTGGTGCTGATTGCGGCGGGCAACGTGGCCGCAATCCAGCAGACGGTAGCGGCGCAACTGGGCGCCTTTCGCGCCCGGGTGGGGCTGTATGCCGGGCAGTTCTGGCACGCGGTTGCGGCCGGCGCGGTGGAGCGAGTGCGCGAGATCGAGCAAGAGGACCCGGCGCAGAGGCAGCGGATCGCCTGGGTGCTGGATTCGGCGGCCAAGCACTGCCGCGACTGCCTGGCCTTTGCCGGGGTCTATGAGAGCTGCGACGAGCTGCTGGCGGCCACGGGCGGAATTCTGCCGGGCGCGGGGACCGAATGCGACGGCAACTGCCGGTGTCAACTGAACCTCATTGGGGACGATGGCACGCGGCGCTGGATATCGGATACGTTTCCATGGGAATAACACCTTCACGCATCGTTGATCTGTTTTCTGCCGAGGCCGCCGGCCGGGTGCTGGCCGGCGACTGGGTGCGGCTGTTTCCCCTCTTTCAGGGGGAGGGCTACTGGCGCGGCGGCTTTTTCCACCCGCTGACGGCGGAAATGCTCCAGGAGATGGAGCGGATTTTCAAGCAGCGGGCGGAGCTGGGCCTGCCGGCGCGATTGGCCGTCAACGCCGAGCACGACTCGACCGGCGGGGCCTTTGGCTGGATCGTCGATTTTGAGGCGCGGGCCGACGGCGGCTATGTGCGCATCGAGCCGACCAAGCGCGGGCGCGAGCTGTTGGAGGACGACAGCTTTGCCTATCTGAGCGCCGAGGTGTACTGGGAGTACGAGCTGCCCACGACCGGGCAGGCCATCGGCCCGGTGCTGAGCGGCGCGGCCTTTACCAACGAT
>Ga0123329_1002944_pt1 | contig 14516 bp, 14 predicted proteins | sample BioC12SIPDNA_FD_89703 | JGI IMG/M metagenome (GOLD analysis project Ga0123329, IMG submission 89703) | Anaerobic biogas reactor microbial communites from Washington, USA - Biogas_R1_B C12 SIP DNA | ecosystem: Engineered > Bioreactor > Anaerobic > Unclassified | place: Washington, USA | collected... | reverse complement strand
GTTGCAAGGCCTGAAAAAACCCGACAGGGATTGAAACTGAAAAAAACGATCATAAATCTGACTGGTGCTGCGCTGTTGCAAGGCCTGAAAAAACCCGACAGGGATTGAAACTATCACTTGCGAAAGTATCTGTATAAGTGCATGTAAAGTTGCAAGGCCTGAAAAAACCCGACAGGGATTGAAACACATGATACAAGAATTGCGATATTCTATAATTCTTCCGTTGCAAGGCCTGAAAAAACCCGACAGGGATTGAAACTCCGATATGGAATATGACGCAGGGAGAAAAGCCGTGTTGCAAGGCCTGAAAAAACCCGACAGGGATTGAAACCATCGAGTCCTGTCGACGGTGGTCCATATAGGCAAGAGTTGCAAGGCCTGAAAAAACCCGACAGGGATTGAAACGCAGCGACAGATATCTTTCCCTTGAAAATGTCGATGTTGCAAGGCCTGAAAAAACCCGACAGGGATTGAAACTATGTTGACCGGCGACGGTATCGATGTGGGGGAACCGGGTTGCAAGGCCTGAAAAAACCCGACAGGGATTGAAACGTCGTCTCCGAGGAGGCAATTCGAAGAGTCCTCCCGTTGCAAGGCCTGAAAAAACCCGACAGGGATTGAAACACGGGATGATCTCCGGCGGAACGAGCAGGAATTTCGCCGTTGCAAGGCCTGAAAAAACCCGACAGGGATTGAAACTTTGGAGGGGCTGGGATGAGATACGCCGTAAAGATCTAGTTGCAAGGCCTGAAAAAACCCGACAGGGATTGAATCTCGGCTTCCACCTTGTAGACCATCGAGAGCTGTTGAGTTGCAAGGCCTGAAAAAACCCGACAGGGATTGAAACTTAGGTTTGGTCGTATACCCGAGATCGCCGCTAGGGTTGCAAGGCCTGAAAAAACCCGACAGGGATTGAAACATGAAATCGAAGAGTTCCTTTTGTCGAAGGATGGTAGTTGCAAGGCCTGAAAAAACCCGACAGGGATTGAAACATAAGCTTCTCCTTTGCGCTCCATTTCAGAGAGAACTGTTGCAAGGCCTGAAAAAACCCGACAGGGATTGAAACGACCCCCGCGCGGCTTCAAATGCCGTGAACGTCTGGAGGTTGCAAGGCCTGAAAAAACCCGACAGGGATTGAAACCTGGAGCCTCCAGTATTCGGTTCGGTCGATGAAGGCCGTTGCAAGGCCTGAAAAAACCCGACAGGGATTGAAACCCAAGATTGCCGCCATAACTCCACGAAGTCCCATTATGTTGCAAGGCCTGAAAAAACCCGACAGGGATTGAAACGTCATCTCCTCGCCCCCCTCTTTCGCTCGTCCCTCTCGGTTGCAAGGCCTGAAAAAACCCGACAGGGATTGAAACCGGCCGGGGCGGGGACAGCCAGTGCGAGATGCTGTTGTTGCAAGGCCTGAAAAAACCCGACAGGGATTGAAACTACCCCGGCCTCTCGAAGACCCCTTTTCCCAGTTCAAGGTCGTTGCAAGGCCTGAAAAAACCCGACAGGGATTGAAACGTAGGAGATCCTTATCACGTCTTGCCCGCTTCACGCGTTGCAAGGCCTGAAAAAACCCGACAGGGATTGAAACATCACCACGTAAGCTATTTCTCTCATGTTCATCATGGCGTTGCAAGGCCTGAAAAAACCCGACAGGGATTGAAACCTGTTGGCGGGAGTTCCGGACGACTCCGAGGTGGAGGTTGCAAGGCCTGAAAAAACCCGACAGGGATTGAAACAAGCACAAGACTCGAAAGGTAATCCTGACCGATGGTGTTGCAAGGCCTGAAAAAACCCGACAGGGATTGAAACCCGTTTTGCCAGGTAGACAGAAATTCCGCAGCTGGGTTGCAAGGCCTGAAAAAACCCGACAGGGATTGAAACCTCGAGATAAGCCTCGGTGCGAAGCCGGTTCGGCAGTTGCAAGGCCTGAAAAAACCCGACAGGGATTGAAACCCAGACCCGATCAGGTTTCCCGCAGCTCGCGAGGGTTGTTGCAAGGCCTGAAAAAACCCGACAGGGATTGAAACACACCCGAGGGCTCGAAGATCGCCCGGGCGAAGGCGGGTTGCAAGGCCTGAAAAAACCCGACAGGGATTGAAACAACGAGAAGGCCCGCCCCTCCCTCTGGCGGGACCGGGTTGCAAGGCCTGAAAAAACCCGACAGGGATTGAAACCGACTACTACCTCTGTTCCCGGTGCGGGACGGCGTTGTTGCAAGGCCTGAAAAAACCCGACAGGGATTGAAACAGGGTCGAGACCGGGATGGTCGTCGAGACCGTTCCGTTGCAAGGCCTGAAAAAACCCGACAGGGATTGAAACAGCTATCAGACCGCCCTCACCCACCTCGCTACCAAGTTGCAAGGCCTGAAAAAACCCGACAGGGATTGAAACCATCGGGTGGTGGACGTATCTGCCGCGTTCCGTCTGTTGCAAGGCCTGAAAAAACCCGACAGGGATTGAAACTCGACGAACTCTTCGGGTTCACAGAACCGGTCCCAAAGTTGCAAGGCCTGAAAAAACCCGACAGGGATTGAAACCTTCTGGACCTGATGGCCGACGAAGGAACGATCGAGGTTGCAAGGCCTGAAAAAACCCGACAGGGATTGAAACGACGACAGGGGCAACGCCTACTCAGTGGTGATCTAGTTGCAAGGCCTGAAAAAACCCGACAGGGATTGAAACAGGACCAAGCTCCAGATGAATGACGTCCTCCCGGTCGTTGCAAGGCCTGAAAAAACCCGACAGGGATTGAAACCACGCGGTCAGACAACTTCTGGTGAGGATACTTTGTTGCAAGGCCTGAAAAAACCCGACAGGGATTGAAACAGCGACGACGAGGGGGCTGAGACGGTCGTCGAGATGTTGCAAGGCCTGAAAAAACCCGACAGGGATTGAAACCGGCACTGGCCCTCTCGAAGTTCGGCCTGATCGCAAAGTTGCAAGGCCTGAAAAAACCCGACAGGGATTGAAACTAGGCGTCCGCATCGGTCGGATCGACGGTCTGGCCTTGTTGCAAGGCCTGAAAAAACCCGACAGGGATTGAAACCTGCTTCGACAAGGCCGCCCTGCAGAACGCCATGTTGTTGCAAGGCCTGAAAAAACCCGACAGGGATTGAAACGAGGACGTAGCATGATCTACGTCCAGCCCGATCTAGGTTGCAAGGCCTGAAAAAACCCGACAGGGATTGAAACCAAAAATGCAAGCAGTGTCCCAAATCGAGCCGACAACGTTGCAAGGCCTGAAAAAACCCGACAGGGATTGAAACAAGAACCCGATGCCGATGTATGCGCGGCTGGGGTTCGAGTTGCAAGGCCTGAAAAAACCCGACAGGGATTGAAACATACTGTCGAGAATCGCTTCGACGTCTTCAAGAATGTGTTGCAAGGCCTGAAAAAACCCGACAGGGATTGAAACACCGGACGAGGCGATGGTAAACGGAGCGACCTGAGTAGTTGCAAGGCCTGAAAAAACCCGACAGGGATTGAAACAGGACCAAGCTCCAGATGAATGACGTCCTCCCGGTCGAGTTGCAAGGCCTGAAAAAACCCGACAGGGATTGAAACCTGACGATGAGGTTTGGAGGCTGGAGATATCTCTGCCGTTGCAAGGCCTGAAAAAACCCGACAGGGATTGAAACCCGGACTTGTCCCGGTGGACGCGATAGTAGACGACCCGTTGCAAGGCCTGAAAAAACCCGACAGGGATTGAAACTTTCTGACCGTCCACTGTTCGCCGGGGGCATTGCACGTTGCAAGGCCTGAAAAAACCCGACAGGGATTGAAACAGAATACGATTTGCCAGCCATTCAGCATCCCCATTAACGTTGCAAGGCCTGAAAAAACCCGACAGGGATTGAAACCCGTATCAGCTGACCTGGTCGTGCTACGCCGGGGGGTTGCAAGGCCTGAAAAAACCCGACAGGGATTGAAACAACGAGGACGGCTATCCAGCGTTCGAGGCGACCGCAGAGTTGCAAGGCCTGAAAAAACCCGACAGGGATTGAAACCGGGGCGACGTCGGGATCGGTCCTCGACCGAGATAAGTTGCAAGGCCTGAAAAAACCCGACAGGGATTGAAACAGTCTCCAAGACTGCGCGAGCTTCTGTGGACTTTATCGTTGCAAGGCCTGAAAAAACCCGACAGGGATTGAAACCGAGAAATCAAGGAGTGTCCCATACATGACGAAGGTGGTTGCAAGGCCTGAAAAAACCCGACAGGGATTGAAACACAGTAGATGCTGGTTACCGTTCCGTCGTCGTTCTGTTGCAAGGCCTGAAAAAACCCGACAGGGATTGAAACCTTCCGAACCCGGCGACCCCCTCCTGTAGATCTTCTCCGTTGCAAGGCCTGAAAAAACCCGACAGGGATTGAAACACGACCGGGGTCTCAATTCCTCGCCGGGCGGTCGAGCTGTTGCAAGGCCTGAAAAAACCCGACAGGGATTGAAACTATTTGTTCCATGGTCAAAGCTAGGATCTCACTGGGTTGCAAGGCCTGAAAAAACCCGACAGGGATTGAAACGAGAACGTTCCTCTCCAGGGCCCCCAGGGTTCGGCCGTTGCAAGGCCTGAAAAAACCCGACAGGGATTGAAACACGCCGACGGCTCCGAGGGCCGACGGGGAGCTCTGAGTTGCAAGGCCTGAAAAAACCCGACAGGGATTGAAACACGGTGAAGGATTTAGCAGACTCCATTATGCGGCCGTTGCAAGGCCTGAAAAAACCCGACAGGGATTGAAACAATGTGACCGTGGGGGCGACGCGGCGGAACCCAGCCCGGTTGCAAGGCCTGAAAAAACCCGACAGGGATTGAAACCAAGCACCAGAAGAAGCTGGCGGCCATCCTCCGGGAGTTGCAAGGCCTGAAAAAACCCGACAGGGATTGAAACCCTGGGGGGGTCGAGGCGCCGTTCGGGGCGGAGGCGTTGCAAGGCCTGAAAAAACCCGACAGGGATTGAAACACATCTGGATTCGGCTCGGAGATCCTGATCTTCGCCTAGGTTGCAAGGCCTGAAAAAACCCGACAGGGATTGAAACAGTTCTTCGACGACCTGGCAAAGATCAAGTACATGATGTTGCAAGGCCTGAAAAAACCCGACAGGGATTGAAACTCCAGGTCGAACTGAGTCTCGCAAGTCTCCCTATCATCGTTGCAAGGCCTGAAAAAACCCGACAGGGATTGAAACCCCCCTCGGGAGGGATCGTCAGCGACTTGACGAGATCGTTGCAAGGCCTGAAAAAACCCGACAGGGATTGAAACTCGGCAGTTGGCGGGATGATCCCCCTCCTCTTGAAGTTGCAAGGCCTGAAAAAACCCGACAGGGATTGAAACGGGACGCAGACTACAACGGGGCCAAAAATATTGCTGGTTGCAAGGCCTGAAAAAACCCGACAGGGATTGAAACAACAACGTGGGAGCATGGGCCGGAACCGACTCTGATGTTGCAAGGCCTGAAAAAACCCGACAGGGATTGAAACGAGGTGACGGGGTGGCGGGAAAAACGACGGCCGAGGGTTGCAAGGCCTGAAAAAACCCGACAGGGATTGAAACCCCCGTATCGGAGCCCCTGGCGGATCTTCCCCCTCAGTTGCAAGGCCTGAAAAAACCCGACAGGGATTGAAACCTTTTCGACGAGGGCCACCCACTCCTTCTCAGTGATGTTGCAAGGCCTGAAAAAACCCGACAGGGATTGAAACATTGCTCCTCCGATCGCTATCAGAAGGATCGTCCCGAAGTTGCAAGGCCTGAAAAAACCCGACAGGGATTGAAACTCAGAAACAATAGCAGATAAGGCGGCGGCCGTTCCCGAGTTGCAAGGCCTGAAAAAACCCGACAGGGATTGAAACATCGCCTCGAACGAGCTTTCATCGTGCCCTTTCAGAGTTGCAAGGCCTGAAAAAACCCGACAGGGATTGAAACACGTAAAAAGATCGCCATAAGTGTTCAATCCGTAAAGTTGCAAGGCCTGAAAAAACCCGACAGGGATTGAAACAGGGATGTCGCCACCCCTCACCCCGACGTCGCCGCCGGTTGCAAGGCCTGAAAAAACCCGACAGGGATTGAAACCAGGAACCCCAAAATGCAAGCTGACCTCTGCATGTTCGGTTGCAAGGCCTGAAAAAACCCGACAGGGATTGAAACTTGTCCACCGGACTCGAACTGATTCACGAAGGCGAAGTTGCAAGGCCTGAAAAAACCCGACAGGGATTGAAACAATTTAAAATGATGATCGAATAAAAAGAGAAATCGGGGGTTGCAAGGCCTGAAAAAACCCGACAGGGATTGAAACGCAACCTGACACGAGGTAACCTACATGAAACTTGTGTTGCAAGGCCTGAAAAAACCCGACAGGGATTGAAACACGACGAGCGCAAAAACGACAGCGGAGGAGCTTGAGTTGCAAGGCCTGAAAAAACCCGACAGGGATTGAAACGCTGGTTCAAGCGCTCAAACCTTCGGGGCCTTATCCGGTTGCAAGGCCTGAAAAAACCCGACAGGGATTGAAACATCTCTCTTCCCATCCTCTCGCCGTCAGCTTCGGGGGTTGCAAGGCCTGAAAAAACCCGACAGGGATTGAAACAAAGGGAGCTATCCCCTTTCGACATACCTACCTTAGGTTGCAAGGCCTGAAAAAACCCGACAGGGATTGAAACGCGATACCATCGTAGAACTCAGGGGCGAACCTGAAGTTGCAAGGCCTGAAAAAACCCGACAGGGATTGAAACCCCTTGATCTCTATAACCAGTACTTCTCCTCAGACGGTTGCAAGGCCTGAAAAAACCCGACAGGGATTGAAACATAACACCAAATATAGGACCATCCTCGCCCTCAAATCGTTGCAAGGCCTGAAAAAACCCGACAGGGATTGAAACAGATTTTCCGGCCTCTCTCGGCCCGTTGATCTGGAGTTGCAAGGCCTGAAAAAACCCGACAGGGATTGAAACCGATCACTGCAGAGAGACGAGGGCGGGGCGGTGATGTTGCAAGGCCTGAAAAAACCCGACAGGGATTGAAACCGGGGAGCCCTCAAAAACATGGCGAGGGACAACGATGTTGCAAGGCCTGAAAAAACCCGACAGGGATTGAAACAACTCCGGCGACATGGCCGCGGGATGGCCGGCCTCGGTGTTGCAAGGCCTGAAAAAACCCGACAGGGATTGAAACATCGTCCTCGGCGGCGGCGGTCCGTCGAAGGATTAGTTGCAAGGCCTGAAAAAACCCGACAGGGATTGAAACATGTCCTGGCGGATGCCATAGATGGCCTGGTTCCAGTGTTGCAAGGCCTGAAAAAACCCGACAGGGATTGAAACCACACACACGGCTTCGGAGGACACACCCACACCGGAAGGTTGCAAGGCCTGAAAAAACCCGACAGGGATTGAAACACAAAAAGTGACAGGATTTGACAACGGCCCTTTTCGGTTGCAAGGCCTGAAAAAACCCGACAGGGATTGAAACAAATAGCCGCCAGAATAGAAGCGGATCACGACCGGCCGGGTTGCAAGGCCTGAAAAAACCCGACAGGGATTGAAACGGAGGAGGCGACCGACTGGAACGGATCGAACCATATAGTTGCAAGGCCTGAAAAAACCCGACAGGGATTGAAACAATGCTCCGTCCGCGGCGCAGACCCGCGCGGGAGGGGTTGCAAGGCCTGAAAAAACCCGACAGGGATTGAAACTGCGTCCCTGGGGTCCATCCCAGAGACGTACTCGACTAGGTTGCAAGGCCTGAAAAAACCCGACAGGGATTGAAACGCTTTCGGCGAATCGCCTCTCGATATGCCTCCGATGAGTTGCAAGGCCTGAAAAAACCCGACAGGGATTGAAACATGGACCCCGCACTGAGGGCAATCCCATTCTCTGACGGGTTGCAAGGCCTGAAAAAACCCGACAGGGATTGAAACATCGAAATACAAAGCTCTTGAACGGCTTTCGCGGCCGGTTGCAAGGCCTGAAAAAACCCGACAGGGATTGAAACCCGGATCGGGACGGAGGAGACGTGGGTGAAGGTGCCCGTTGCAAGGCCTGAAAAAACCCGACAGGGATTGAAACGCGATCTCCGGCCCGTCACTATATCCAGTGACGCGAAGTTGCAAGGCCTGAAAAAACCCGACAGGGATTGAAACCTCCTTGGTTCGCCCGTATTCATCGACGACCCCGAAGTTGCAAGGCCTGAAAAAACCCGACAGGGATTGAAACACGAGCTGGTTGCCGAGCTGCTTTCCAACGTCGCTGAAGTTGCAAGGCCTGAAAAAACCCGACAGGGATTGAAACTGAGATATGCTGATAAGGAGATTGCTTAAGTTCGCGGATGTTGCAAGGCCTGAAAAAACCCGACAGGGATTGAAACTACTCCGCAAACATGACGGCGGCGGGGCGCTTGTGGAGTTGCAAGGCCTGAAAAAACCCGACAGGGATTGAAACTCGATCTTGAACCGACCGAAGGGACCGGTGGTCTTCGTTGCAAGGCCTGAAAAAACCCGACAGGGATTGAAACTCGGCGGTTCGGGTTGTTTCATCATTTCGATTAACGTTGCAAGGCCTGAAAAAACCCGACAGGGATTGAAACAAACGGTCGGAGATGTGAGGGACGCTCGTCTCCAGGAAGTTGCAAGGCCTGAAAAAACCCGACAGGGATTGAAACACGCAACAATGGACCGACTCGTCCGGGATCTCCGCAAGGTTGCAAGGCCTGAAAAAACCCGACAGGGATTGAAACACGATCCTCCCCGATGTAGATGAGCTCATCACCGAAAAGGTTGCAAGGCCTGAAAAAACCCGACAGGGATTGAAACTTCGCCTTCGGGGTCTTAATGTCGTTGGTCAATTGTTGCAAGGCCTGAAAAAACCCGACAGGGATTGAAACTACTCACGGCCCGTGTAGCTGCGAGTCCGATCCAGGTTGCAAGGCCTGAAAAAACCCGACAGGGATTGAAACCCATCGACGGAGAACGTGATCCTCCGGATGTCGGTATGTTGCAAGGCCTGAAAAAACCCGACAGGGATTGAAACGTATTCGTGTTGCTGTCGCCAAAGGCGAGTATCTAGCGTTGCAAGGCCTGAAAAAACCCGACAGGGATTGAAACCAAAATAACTGCCAGTCGGCGGTGGAGGCGGTTGAGTTGCAAGGCCTGAAAAAACCCGACAGGGATTGAAACGTAGCGTATGGACGATGCTAACAGAATGTTTTTTCAGTTGCAAGGCCTGAAAAAACCCGACAGGGATTGAAACCTAGATAGCGATCTCCTGAAGACGACCACGATCTACGTTGCAAGGCCTGAAAAAACCCGACAGGGATTGAAACTCCTCATCGGGTTCACAGAACCGGTCCCAAAATACCGTTGCAAGGCCTGAAAAAACCCGACAGGGATTGAAACTAGTTGCTGGCGTCAGCTTTGGACTGACCTATGTAGGTTGCAAGGCCTGAAAAAACCCGACAGGGATTGAAACAACTCTAGCGCCATGGCTGACAAGATCCCGCCCGAAGTTGCAAGGCCTGAAAAAACCCGACAGGGATTGAAACATATGGTTGGCGAGGATGAGTTGAGCGGCCATGTACCGTTGCAAGGCCTGAAAAAACCCGACAGGGATTGAAACTCGGATCTTCGCTTATCGTGTCGCCCTCTATGCCGAGGTTGCAAGGCCTGAAAAAACCCGACAGGGATTGAAACCATGGGAATGAGGCGCTGCCCGACGGCGACCCTCTCGTCGTTGCAAGGCCTGAAAAAACCCGACAGGGATTGAAACGCGGATATATACTCGGAGATGCCGTGAGTTATGCCGATGTTGCAAGGCCTGAAAAAACCCGACAGGGATTGAAACGCGACATTGCAAGTTTGGCGGGACTGTCGGACCTGGGTTGCAAGGCCTGAAAAAACCCGACAGGGATTGAAACGTGATCGTCTCTTCGGGGAGGGCCGCCTCCAGCCTCCGTTGCAAGGCCTGAAAAAACCCGACAGGGATTGAAACTCGGTCTCGGAAAATGCGTTTCTAGCGCTGCCACATGGGTTGCAAGGCCTGAAAAAACCCGACAGGGATTGAAACCTCGACTAGCCATTGTTCCCAGGATTCTATATCTGAGGTTGCAAGGCCTGAAAAAACCCGACAGGGATTGAAACGAGACGAGGATCTTCTATACCTCCTATGGGGTCATCAAGTTGCAAGGCCTGAAAAAACCCGACAGGGATTGAAACACTATATGGGGTTTCGCGTCCGCCATGTCGCGCATAAGTTGCAAGGCCTGAAAAAACCCGACAGGGATTGAAACAAAGAGATCGATGACATCGTGGCGGCATCCAGTAAGTGTTGCAAGGCCTGAAAAAACCCGACAGGGATTGAAACAAAGATCCCGACGACGAGGGCGATGAGGGCGGGAAACGTTGCAAGGCCTGAAAAAACCCGACAGGGATTGAAACATTCTATGATCTCCATTATCATGGCCCCCGGCGAGGTTGCAAGGCCTGAAAAAACCCGACAGGGATTGAAACTCGGTGAGCTTCGACGACCTGAAGAGGGAGCACCTTGTTGCAAGGCCTGAAAAAACCCGACAGGGATTGAAACTAAAAGATCCTCGTCTCCACATCGCACCGCTCCGCCACGTTGCAAGGCCTGAAAAAACCCGACAGGGATTGAAACTTATCGACATGCGAACCGGGAAGTTCGCGCCCCATTGTTGCAAGGCCTGAAAAAACCCGACAGGGATTGAAACTCCTCATCGGGTTCACAGAACCGGTCCCAAAATACCTGTTGCAAGGCCTGAAAAAACCCGACAGGGATTGAAACAACTTCAGGAAATGATACGTACCGACACGATAGGCACTGTTGCAAGGCCTGAAAAAACCCGACAGGGATTGAAACGCCACTGAAAAAGGGCGGCTTCCTGGTGACGTTCACGGTTGCAAGGCCTGAAAAAACCCGACAGGGATTGAAACCCAGACGAGTACCTGATGGAAAAGCTCCTCACAGTCCCGAGTTGCAAGGCCTGAAAAAACCCGACAGGGATTGAAACCATCCCAACCGTTTCGTCGGCTCGGTGGAGCACCGTTGCAAGGCCTGAAAAAACCCGACAGGGATTGAAACTCTTTGGTTCGCCCGTATTCATCGACGACCCCGAAGTTGCAAGGCCTGAAAAAACCCGACAGGGATTGAAACTTTGGAGGATGGGGGCGGGACGTTGCTCTTCAGGTACGGTTGCAAGGCCTGAAAAAACCCGACAGGGATTGAAACCTCCCCATCGAAAAGGTGTTCGTTCTCTTCGTACCTCTGTTGCAAGGCCTGAAAAAACCCGACAGGGATTGAAACTCGTCATAGTCGGCGGGCCCCCGGAGCCTGACTGATGTTGCAAGGCCTGAAAAAACCCGACAGGGATTGAAACAGCCCCAAGACGGTAGAAAGGGCAGCTCAGTTCGTCGTTGCAAGGCCTGAAAAAACCCGACAGGGATTGAAACATCGCCTCGAACGAGCTTTCATCGTGCCCTTTCAGAGTTGCAAGGCCTGAAAAAACCCGACAGGGATTGAAACAGCGTCATCCCGTCCATCGCATGGCGGAACGATGAGTTGCAAGGCCTGAAAAAACCCGACAGGGATTGAAACAGCATGAATATGTACTCATGTGACTTTGTGCATCTGTGTTGCAAGGCCTGAAAAAACCCGACAGGGATTGAAACTCCCCGTCGTCGGAAAGACACCATCGGGGATCTCCGTTGCAAGGCCTGAAAAAACCCGACAGGGATTGAAACCCTGTACTCACGCCCTCCCAGAGAGTACAGATCGGAGTTGCAAGGCCTGAAAAAACCCGACAGGGATTGAAACTTTGTAAATCAGTGGGTCCAGAATATAGTGGACCAGGTTGCAAGGCCTGAAAAAACCCGACAGGGATTGAAACCTGCTGGAACTTCGAACGAAACCTCCATCCAGCAGAGTTGCAAGGCCTGAAAAAACCCGACAGGGATTGAAACAGAGTATGGATGAAGTCCTTTGGATGCCATTTAGATGTTGCAAGGCCTGAAAAAACCCGACAGGGATTGAAACTTAACTATCTGGGAGTTAGTGTAACCGAACCAGGCTTGTTGCAAGGCCTGAAAAAACCCGACAGGGATTGAAACTAACCTCAACGGCAACAGGAAAGCCGTTCACCAAAATGTTGCAAGGCCTGAAAAAACCCGACAGGGATTGAAACCAAAGCCGGTCGAAGTACCCATTCGAAACAAAAGAGAGTTGCAAGGCCTGAAAAAACCCGACAGGGATTGAAACCAAGCGTTTGCCCTCGCCTTTCGACCCGCTACTCCTAAGTTGCAAGGCCTGAAAAAACCCGACAGGGATTGAAACTTCGCAGGGCGGTTGGGTGTCGGGCCTAGTCGAAGATGTTGCAAGGCCTGAAAAAACCCGACAGGGATTGAAACTGAACCGGCGAGCGAACCCCCGCGATCGATCATCGGTTGCAAGGCCTGAAAAAACCCGACAGGGATTGAAACCAAACTCGCCCCCTCGGATTCGCAGGTCGAATCTATGTTGCAAGGCCTGAAAAAACCCGACAGGGATTGAAACAATCTATGACTCTCGCCGAAGACGTAGCCGCCGCCCTGTTGCAAGGCCTGAAAAAACCCGACAGGGATTGAAACGCCTATCCCGGCGGCGTCGGGCTGCACCTTTCAGAGTTGCAAGGCCTGAAAAAACCCGACAGGGATTGAAACAACTCGGAGACATTTGACATGGGAGAGCAGATCGGCGTTGCAAGGCCTGAAAAAACCCGACAGGGATTGAAACTTAGGTTTGGTCGTATACCCGAGATCGCCGCTAGGGTTGCAAGGCCTGAAAAAACCCGACAGGGATTGAAACACTCCAAGCCGAGCGCAGAGGGTTCTAAGATCGGATGTTGCAAGGCCTGAAAAAACCCGACAGGGATTGAAACCTCGGTTGGGTGTCCCGTTGCGATATGCTCTTCCGTTGCAAGGCCTGAAAAAACCCGACAGGGATTGAAACCTACCGTCGTCGATGCAGTACCTGCACCTGTACTCGGTTGCAAGGCCTGAAAAAACCCGACAGGGATTGAAACTCGCCGAGATCCTTCATCGCCGATTCCATGTCGCCGAGTTGCAAGGCCTGAAAAAACCCGACAGGGATTGAAACTCGATCAGGGGCCTCATTTCTTCCATCCCCACTGGACGTTGCAAGGCCTGAAAAAACCCGACAGGGATTGAAACATGTCTCGAACCTCAGCCATAGAGTCCTCGTTGAGTTGCAAGCTAAGAAAAAAAACGCCAGGGATTGAACTTTGTAGCCGGGTAGCCAGATGGGGCAGATATTGCCGTGGGTTTTATTCGGCTGATACCACGATAAATATCATATATTGAAAGCCCCACCTCTCTCTATGTCCTCCCGATCCGTCTCGAAAGAGGCGAAGCGCCCTTCTGAGAGCCTCCCCTACGACCTTGAGGAGCCCGAGGATGAGGCGGAGATCACCATGGATCTGATGCGCTTCTCGGAGCGGGCGCTCTCCAAATATGCAGACAAAGAACCGGACCAATATTGATGAAAGGAAAGATCGTCGTCGTCCCCTTCCCCTTCTCGGATTTGATGAGCTCCAAGAGAAGGCCCGCCCTTGTTCTCTACGAATACAAAGACGACGTCTTCTTCGCTTAAATATCCTCAAGAGTTCCAGAGCGCCTTTCGCCGGCCGAGGTCTTGGTGTCCCGCGCCTCTATTTAGAAAGAGTGAGGAATGTTATTCGTAATATTTATATACTAATCTGTCAAAGGCGAACAATATGAATGAAGATGAATGTTGCCCAAAGTTTGATCCAGTAAAATGGGATAAAAAGACGTTCAATTGGAACAATAAGTTGTTTATAAAAGAATCTATTCCTACAATTTATCATATCCCATTTCCTCCCATGATTGGAAAGAAGATTATGAAGATGTGGAATTTAGCGCAAAACGCTAAAGCAAATATTCCAGATAAGACAGACGCTCTCATTTTGTTTCGAGATCCTTCAGCATTTAGGTCCGAAATCTATTACTCAGTCAGTAAAACAGTTGAGGGAGCAAATAATACAACTATTTCTGGGACTTTTGTCGCTGGAGTTTTTGATGGACCATATAATGCCATCCCTAAATTTATAAAAGAAATGGAAATATATTTGGCAAAGGAGAATAAAAAAGCTAAAGATTACTATGTTCATTATGCATATTGTCCAAAATGCGCAAAAGAAAACGGACATAATTATATGATTCTTTTTGCAGAAGTATAAACGACCCTCCACGAATGCATAAACTATCAGGTCGTGGCCTACATCTCCTCGAAGGTGCCCGAGCGCCTTTCGCGTACAGATGTTTCAGCATCTCAAAAGCTTCCCCTGGCAAAAAAAGGCAAGGGCGGTCCATCCCCGCCCCAGGAGCCGGGCTTTTCGGTCCGCCCTTGCGCTCCGCTCAGGACCCGTCACCACCTCCAGGCGGTCGGCGGGTTTGCGAGGTGGGCGGCGACAAACTGGCAGAACTCCTCGCCGGTCATGAAGAG
>Ga0123329_1002936_pt1 | contig 14550 bp, 19 predicted proteins | sample BioC12SIPDNA_FD_89703 | JGI IMG/M metagenome (GOLD analysis project Ga0123329, IMG submission 89703) | Anaerobic biogas reactor microbial communites from Washington, USA - Biogas_R1_B C12 SIP DNA | ecosystem: Engineered > Bioreactor > Anaerobic > Unclassified | place: Washington, USA | collected... | reverse complement strand
TGGAACTCGCCGGCGGGGATCAGGACCATGCCGGGGGGCAGACAGACCGCCGCCGTGTTCAGGTTGTTCCGCACGGTCACCAGGTCGAAGATGTTGATGCTGCCGTCGGCGTTGACGTCTGCTCGAAAATTGCTCGCCGTCACCGGCTGGTTCAACTGGTTGCGGACCTGCACCAGGTCGAAGATGTTGACCGCGCCGTCACCGTTGACGTCGCCGACCAAGACCCGGATGCGCACCCAGGTCTCGCTCTCCAGGCCGGCAACACCCGACACACCCAGCACCAGGCAGATGCCGTTCGGGACGTCGCCCAGCTCGACCGTCGCCTGCGAGCCTTCCACCAGGATCGCGTCCACAGAGCCCGCAGAGGTCTGTACATCGACCCCATCGGCCGGCCCGCTGAAGGTCAGCACCACCTGCGTTGGCCCGCCGGCTCGGCACTCCAGGCCCACGTTGGCATTGGTTCCGACTCCCAGGTCGAGGTCAAACTCGCCAGCCGTTCCGTGACTCTTCCGCGACACCGCTGACAGGAGAACTACCCCGCTGTTCTCAACCCCAGGTTGCCCTGCGACTGCTTGGGGGGCTTCTTGGGGCGACAAAGGCTTACCGGCGGCCTCTCCCCACACGGGGCACACCGAGAACGTCCCGATCAACAGGCCGACCACCACCCAATGCAGTTGCGTGATTCTTCGCATGGCTTCGTGCTCCTCTTCCCGCATGACGCAAGAGGCGACACCAAGACACCTCGATCCCAGCAATCCGTCTCTCCCCACATGATATGCCCCCATTGTACCGCGATTGCCATGCTGCGCCTAGGTTCCGTTCGGAATTACGCCCCATGGCAAACCCGCTGAAGACTGCACTGTCTGCGGATTTCGCCTGCCAGCTTTTGCTACTTCTTATGGCGTCCGCTCGGGATGCATGGCTGAGCATCCGGCTGCCGCGGCACAGGGCATGTTTCGTCGCCGTCATGCCCGCGGAAGTGGCCGCGGTGGCTCTGGATTCCGCTCTGGGTGCGGTGTCCTCTGCTTATATCGGAACGCGGTAGCGCCTCCTCGGCAGACATGGATCCACGAGGACATTCGGGCAAACGGATTCAGGCGGACGCGTCAGGCAACGCCAACATGCCATGAGCGGAGATTCGGAACCCGCCCGCGACGACCGGCGATCAGTAACCGCAGGGCGGGCTCAGTCGGAAGATAAGCCTCAGCCGACGTAGCTGTATGGTGCGGCGGATTGCTCGGTCACCATGAGTGAACTGGTCAGGAAGGGGGCAGCCTGCGAGGCACGCGGATCCTCGTCCAGGCACCATTGGCCATCGACCCAGTACTTGAATTCGTAAACCCCCTCCTTGAGCGGCAGCCGGCACGTCCATTCGCCCGAGGCCGTGCGAGCCATGGGAACGCACGCCTCCCCAGGCCGCCGGTCAAAGTTGCCTACCAAGAACACCTCGTGGGCGGCCGGGTGCTCAAGGCGGAACTCATATTCCCCGCCGGGTTGTCGCTTGATCATGCCGTACCTCCAATCGCCGATCCTTCCCCACGGACGGTTTCTGCGGATTGAGCGTCGCTTTACGCCTAAACAGCGGAAGGGGATAGGTTGAACTGCTTCAAGCCGCACCACACCGATCCAGAATTGGGGCGTGCGAGCTGATCCCGAACTTGCCGCTGGACTTCGCATGCGGACAAGGACAAAGCGACTCCGCCGCTTCCGATAAGAATATGCACCATAAATGGCGACTAGGCAAGTGGGTATGCGCGATTTGTGCGCAAACTCACAACCGACCGGCCGCGGCTTCCGTCCCGCCGGCGGGAAGACGCGAAGATCGAACCTGCCACGTGACGGGTATGCGTCACAAGCATCGGTGGCATTGCTGCTTGTCTGCCAAGCAGTTACAGCAATCCGCACAGGGGGGCGATTACAGCGCAGCTTCGCATCGCTCCCCCGGGCCGCACCCAATGCAAAAGGCGCCCGGGTGGGCGCCTTGTGCAATGAGCAAATACCCTATTTCGTTGGCTCGCGCCTCGAAAAGGCCCAAGCCGTTACTCAGGCTGGAAGACGTCCCGGCCATGCAGGAACGCCAAACCCTGGTCAGGAGCCTGGTACACGCCCATGCTCATCGATTGGATGGCCCCACGCGACACGAGGAAGATCTCCACCCGGCGATTCTTGGCTTTGCCTTCGTTCGTGTTGTTGTCCGCTATCGGACGATACTCGCCGTACCCCATGATTCCCATCTGCGTCATGGGCACGCCTTGCTGGCCGAGAAGCTCCATGACCCGGATCGACCGCCCAGCGGACAGGTACCAGTTCGTCGGGAACCGCGCCAGCGTCTCCGCTCGACGGATCGGCGTTGTGCACGTGTGACCCACCACTACCACGTCGAACTCGGCCGCATGGGCGATCACAATCTCGGCGAACTTCCGCAGCGCCTCTCCGGCTTCATTCGCCCCAGCGATCTCGTCGCTGCCCAGTGGGAACAGCAGGTCGGACTTCCAGCGAACCGCGCCCTTGTCCGGCAGATACTCGATCTGGTCTGGGAATTGTTCCGCCAAGGCCTGCAGCGCCTTATGCAAAGGCTCCGGCAGAGCCTGGGTCTTCATGATCGTCACCGGTTGCAGGCCCTTGCCCGCCTGTGCTTCGAGAATGGCCTGAGCCTGACTGAGCGCCTGTCGCAGATGTTCCGCCTCGGCGGTCAACGTCCCGATCTGTTCGTTCTTGGCGGCGATCTGTTTGTTCAACGCATCGATCATCGTGTCCTTCTGCGCGTTCATCGACTCGCAGTCCGCCAGATCCTGCTTGGTCCGCGACAGATCCTCACGAAGAATGCGATTGTCCCGCTCCGCGTTCTGCCACTGGTCGTAATAGCAGCCCAGGTTGCCGGCTCCCATGACCAATGCGATCATCCCTAGCGCCCAGTGCCGTGCCATCGAGGTCCTCCTTTACCGTTTCGATTTTGCCGGTTGTGGTTGTGCATGACGTCGGATACCACGCGGGCCACGCCCGCCATGGCGGTACAGTATCTACGCTTCTCCACCGTGTCGCAAGAGGGGGTCGACCCGGATCTGGATAACTTGTCAGACGACCACTCAGCTCAGCAACTCACCTTCGCCCAGGTCGAGCGTCTCAGCCTCCGGTTCAGCTTCGGGTTCAGCTTCCGGCTCTCCCTTTTTGCCTTTCGCTTTCTTGGTCTTCTTGGGTTTGGGCGGACGGGGACCAGCCGTTGCCTGCCGGCCGACCAAGTAGCCCACAGCGGCGAACAACCCGCCCACCGCCAGCGTGCCGCCCAGGAACAACCAGAATTGTGCGGCCAGGGCGTTGAGGTACTCCGGCCAAGCCTGCATGCTCGTCGCCACAGCCATCGCTCCCGCCAGAGCCATCGACAGCGTCGCCGCCGCCAGCAATCCGGTGAACGCGGGCGATGCTGCCGGGACGGTCGACAGGGTGATCACCCCGCCGCGCGTTTCCGGGCCCAGCTCCGCTTCCACCAAGCCCGGCTCGGGTTCCATGGCGGCCTCTTCCTCCGCGGCCGGCGGGGGCGAGGCCGTCTCTCCCGAGTCGCCCATGTCGATGCCTTCCAGGAGCTCGGCACCCAGCGACGTGTCGTCGCTCTCCCGTGTCAGGTCCAGCAGACCCGAGCCCGCGCCGCTGCCTTCCAGCCCCAGATGCTCGTCGGCCCCGGTCAGGACGGTCTTGGCCATCGGGTCCGCGGCGATTTCCAGATCGTCGTCATCGAAGACACTGATCCCAATGTTCGTGATGACGGTGTCATCCTTCTTCATGCCCTCGACGGCGGTGTGGTCCACCTCTTCGAGGCTGAGGGCATCGCTGCTGTCGGTCAGCGATTTGGCGGTGGCGCTATCTTCAAGCTGCAATTCGCCGCTGCCGGAGCCTTCCAGGCTCAGAACCCCGCTGTCCGATCCGCCCAAGTCGATGGGTGCGTCGCTGCCCGCCATGCCCGTCGAGTCGCTGGAGTCGGCGGGGGCCAATGGGATCTCCGAGCTGTCTTCGAGGGTCAGCTCGCCGCTCTCTTCGAGCCGAACGTTGTCGCCCGTCGAGGCAGCCACCGCATCGACCTCATCGACCCGGTAGTTCACCCGACCCGCGTCGCGGAACTCGCGCAGCTTGCCGCTGCGAACCAAGGCACGCAACTGCTCGTCGGTGCACCCGAGTTTCTTGGTGACTTCTTCCAAGCTGTAGTACATCTTGGCCATGATTGTTGTCCTTTAGGCTCTGACGGCTCTGCTCCGACGATCATCAAGGCGCGGGGGCAAGGATCGGTTCGCCGCCCGGCGGCTGAGCCGGGGCCCGCTGAGCCGCCTGTTGCTGCTCCACCAGCCGGCGAACCTCTCCGGGGGTCGGAGCCGCGACGTTGAACTCCTCCAGGTAGCGGTCGAAGATCCAGCTTCGCGCCGCCACCAGTTTCAGGTGGGGCTCGTCGACTGCGCCCCGGGCTATTTCGTAACACCAGATCGTCCCGCTGTCCACATCCAGCATGAACAGACCGTAACTGCGGCTACTGATCTGGCCCGCAAAGGCGTAGATACCTCGCCCACCGGGCGCGGGCCCCGCGCCCGTCACCGCCGACTGGGCCCACGCCGATTTCGAGAGGGCCGACTCATCCCAGCGCAGAATGAGCGCCGTCGCGATGATCGCCAGCAACACCGCAATCATCCACAACGCAGTCTGACGCCCCTGGGCGGGCACCACCAGGATCTGTGCGGCGGCGCCATGTGGCTCAGTCATCGCTCCAGGCTGCCTGACGGCAGGGTCGGCATCGGACTCGGATGGCGTGCTCAACATGGGGACTCCCGGGCGGACGGTCCACGCACCAACCTCGCGGACCGTAGTGTCTTGCGAGGCAAGAAGTTACGATGGCATAGCCATCACCCCTGGTATTATAGTTATCGCGGTCGGGCTTGCAAGGCAAAGACAGGGCGAGCAGAGGCCGCCGATCAGGCGGACAGAATACGCCGTACGACCTCGACGATGGCGTTCATATGGTGGAAGAGATACCACATCGGAAGGCCGAGCAGGCCGACACCGATCAGCACCAGGCTCGCACCCGTGGCGGAGGGCAGGAGGGCCTCGCGACGCATCTCGGTTCGCAGCGAGGCCAGCAGACGCTGCTGATGGGCGACGGCCTCTGGCGTGGCCTTGCCGTCAATCCGTAGGGTGACGCTTCGCAGCCAGGGCAACGAGGAGAACGCGAGCCTCAGACCGACCGGGTGGAGATGGACGTTGTCCGCCTCATCGTCGGCCTTCATCCGCCATCCCAGTTCTCGCGCCGCCTGCCCGAGCAAGCGACGGCATTGAGCGGGACTGCAGTTGTAGACGACCCAGCTCTGCTCGCGCTTGGGCAACAGGCCGAAGAACAGGGCCAGCACGCCTGCGAGGACACCGCCGACCACGCCAGGCCAGCCGTGCTCAATCAGAACGAACGCGGGAAAGAGAATCACCGGAAGAAAAACGATAACCAGGAGGGTGAAGTCCGCACGGGCGTTGATCATGCAGGGCCGGGCCTGGCTGTTGACCAGCCCCAAGCCGAGGAAGTACACCGCCAGTGGCCCAACGGCCAGCAGGACGCGGAGCACGAAAACAGCCTGATCGGTCGTATTCACGCCGGTTCGCTCCTGTGTCTTCCGGCTTTGCGAGCCCTTGGTGGCGGCCGAGTCCCGAGTCGACTTTGCCGCGCAAGGGCGACCCCGTGTCAGTCGTTTTCCGTCGAAGAGTCGGTCTCGGGCGGCAGAGTTTGCTGGAGCTTTACGCGGTTAATGTGTTCTCCCCGGTCGGCGACCTTGCGGTAGCCCAGGAACTGAATGAGCTCGAACACTTCGCTCCAGGTGGGGAACGGTCGGTTGTTCACCCGCTTGTACTCATCCACCGCCAGGACGAACTCGAGGAGTTCGTCCGCCATCTCGCCCTCTTCCGCCTGTTTACGCAAATCGCTTCGACGGCGCCCGGGTCCGCGTCGTCGGTCCAGCCCGGTCCGCCGATCCGCGGGCCCGCGCCGATCCTGTGCCCGACGTTCCGTTCCTTGGTAGGGCTCCGGCACCTGCGACTCCGTACACGGTTCAGTGATGCTCATACTTCCGCCTGCCGCGTAGGCATGTGATCATGCCCCAGCGGTTCATGCCGATTTCGCGACGCGCCGTCGGTCAAAAGTCGTCGTCCTCTTCGGCGTCCTCGTCGAGGTCGTCGTCGAGGTCGTCGTCGAGGTCGTCGTCGAGGTCGTCGTCGTCGTCATCATACAGATAGTCGAAATCGTCCTCGTCCTCAGGCTCGTCGTCCTCGTCGGGATCGCGAGCACAGAGCACACCCGGAATCGGGCGGGAAGAGGAATCCCATTCACCGGGCTCGTCCCCGCAGGGGGACGCGACTTCGCCGGGGTTCAGGAAGCGGTCCGGAACCCTCGGCTCGAATTCGCGGACCTCTTCCTCCTCCTGCGGCTCCAATTCCAGAACCGTTCCTCGACGTGCGTCTTCAGTCACCAAGTTGACCCACTGCATATCATCGCTCCCATTAACAGCCAGGCACCGCTTTCAGGCATAGCCCAGAGTCGGCATTCTGATGCCGTTTGGGCCAGCATCCGCGGAAAGTGTATACCTCATTTGGGGCTCGTCAAGGACTTTTTTCGGGCTTCCGAGGCGGTCCTATTCAGGGCTGATATCGGCCGGGTCAGCGGAGCTGGATGAGCAAGAAGGGGGCATTTTGGCCCTCCGGCTGCAAGAACTGGAAATGCAGCACTCCTAGCATGCTGGCGGCGTCGAGGATCTCCTGGACGGTGCCTCGGGCTTGGGCGAAGGGTGGCCGGCCGGTCGGGGCACCATCCAGACGGCATTCAAGCCCTGTGGCCGTGGAAAGCCGGGCTCGGAAGGCCGGCCAGTCGGCCAGGGGCTGGTCTATGGCCAACGGGGCGGCCAGGGGAGACGGCAGGGCAGGGCCCGCCGGGGCGGGGACGGCCGGGGCCGGCGATGATGCCGCTTCCTGCGTTTCCGGGACGCGGTGACGCTTTTCCGTTATCACCCCGTCCGAATAACCGATCTGGGTGCCCAGGGCGGTTCCGAGGGCCTCGCAGAGATCCTCCAGGCCGATTTGCAGCCTTTCTACTTGGACTAGATCGTGGCTCGCAAGGACATCCGGCGGCAGGATGAGGTCAATGCCGTACTCTTTGGATATGTTGCGGGCGACGAGGCTCAGGGGGGCGTCGATCCAGGTGATGTCCGCCCTGCGGGTGAGGGCTTGTTCCCAGCGGGTGCGGCCGATCTGGCCGCCGCTGGGATCGAGGAGATCATGTTCCCAAGAGCGCGGCAGACGCCCGGGCGAGGCGAGGTAGACGGTTTCTCCCATGACGACGGCCTCGACACCGACCCATCGGGCCAGCCATCGCAGGGCTTCCCGCCCGGTGAGGTGGTCGGCCATGAAGCGCACCGGGGTCTGGGCGAGTTCGGTGCTGACGCTTTCATCGAGGACGTAGGCGAGGTTGAGCTTGGCCGCGAGTTCGTGGACGGCCTGGCTGAAGGGGGTACTTCGCCAGTCCATGGGGCAGGGTCGCTCCAGTGGGCCGGCTGCGCGGGTGGCCACCCCTGTGCCGAGCAGCGACAGGGTGAAAGCGGCGGTGAGGCAACGGTGGGTCGCGGTCATGGCGCCATTGTACGGCGGGTTGGCCTGTCATGGAACGGAGCAATAAGGTGTCGCGAAAAAGGGTGTCAGGATGATTTTTCCTGCTTTGAAAAATCATCCTGACACCCTTTTTCCGCAGTTGGGCGAGGGCCTCGCCGACGGTCCACGATTCGCGCAGGGGGGTGAAATCGTGCTGGAGGTGCATGGCGATGGGGTCATGCAGATTGTGGCTGGTGAGTGTGTCTTTCATGCTTGGTCCATGGCTTGTCGTGCGGTCCGCAGGCCCTCGGGGCCGAGTTCCTGGCGGAGTGTGTCGATGGCCTGGGTGGCCAACTGATCGCAGCGTTCGTTCTCGGGCTGTTGGTTGTGTCCCTTGACCCAATTCCAGTGGACGCGATGTCGGGCGGCCTCATGATCCAGAGCCTGCCAGAGATCCTGGTTCTTGACTGGTTTGGTACCGCGTCGCCAGCCCTTGGCCTTCCAGCCGGGCAGCCATTCGCGCATGCCCAACTGCACGTACTTCGAGTCGGTGTAGAAGGCGACCTCGCAGGGTTCTTTGAGGCAGCGTAGGGCCTCGATGGCGGCGGTGAGCTCCATGCGGTTGTTGGTTGTGGCCGGGCAGGAGCCAGCAATCTCCTTTCGCCGCTGTCCGTGAATCAGCACCGCCCCCCAGCCACCCGGTCCCGGGTTGCCTTGGCATGCTCCGTCGCTGTAGATCGTGACCTGCTTCATCGGTGACGGAACCGCTAGGCACACTGGAGTACCTGAGAGGTTGGGTGGTTCTCCTGCAACCGGGTGAGGACGGTGCTGCCGATGATCACGTCCATTTCGACCGCGTGGTTATCCCAGCGGCGGTCGAGGACCTCGGCATGTCGTTCGATGAAGGCCATGGCCCGCCCGTCGTCGCTCTGCAGTCGCACGGTGACCCGGCAGGTCTGCCCGACGACCAGTGCGCGCACGCGTTCGACGAGTTCCGGCAGCCCGGCTCCGGTCTTGGCGGAGATGGGCAGGCCGTCCGGCAACTGGTGCCTGAGCACCTGCACCATAGCGGGGTCCTCGACCGCGTCGATCTTGTTAAGCAGCACCATGGTGTGGTGGCCCGCGCACTCGAGTTCATCGAGTACCCCTGCCACGGAATGATACTGGGCTAGAGCGGCAGGTGCGGAGGCGTCGACCACGTGCAGGAGCAGGTCGGCGTGGATGGCCTCTTCCAGCGTGGCCCGGAAGGATGCCACCAAGTGGTGGGGCAGGCGTTGGATGAAGCCGACGGTGTCGCTGAGCAGGGCATGGTCGGCCCCGCCGAGCTTCCATCGCCGGGTCTTGGTATCGAGGGTGGCGAAGAGGCGGTCTTCGGTGGTCACGCCGGCGTCGGTCAGGGCGTTCATCAAGGTGCTCTTGCCCGCGTTGGTGTACCCGATGAGTGAGACGTTGAAGTGTTCGTGGCGTGATTGGACTTGGCGCACCTTGCGGCGGTCGATCTCGGCGATTTGGCGTTTCAGCATGGTGACTCGGCGATTGACGATTCGGCGGTCGATCTCGATCTGCCGCTCGCCGGGCCCGCGCGTGCCGATACCGCCGACCGCTCCCGCGCCTGTGCCGCCGCCCGCTCCCGCGATTCGTTCGAGGTGCGTCCACATGCCTCGCAGCCGTGGGGCGGTATATTCGAGTTGGGCGAGTTCCACCTGGAGCCGGGCTTCGTGGGTTTGTGCCCGGCTTGCGAAGATGTCGAGGATCAACTCACTGCGATCGATGACTTTGCATTTGCAGACGGCCTCGATCTCGCGAAGCTGGGCGGGTGAGAGGTCGTCGTTGAAGATGATGACGTTGGCGTCGTGCTGTTCGACGCTCTGGGCCAGTTCCTCGACTTTGCCGCGCCCGATGTAATGTTTCGCGTCCAGTCGCTGCCGTCGCTGGAGGAACGTGGCCACCACCACCGCGCCCGCGGAGTCCGCCAGGGCGTGCAGTTCCTTGAGCGACTCGCGCGCGTTGCTGGCCGAGCCGTTCAGTTCAACACCAACCAGGATGGCACGTTCACGCTGGACGGAGATGTTTTGACGCTGGTCTGTTTCCAACCGATGCGGTCCCCGGTTCGCCTGTGGGCGGTCACCTCGTATCGCGCGCCCGTGAGCAGGCGTCGTGTGTCAACCACGGGTACTCAACTGAGCAAACGATTATAGCGGAAACGATCTTCCGCACCAAGGCGCGCGGCGCGAGGCAGTTGCGCCGGAGTGCATCCACCGAACCGTGGCGGCTGGCGGGGCTGGCACGCGACGTCGTGTGCCACTGCTGTGCCAGCAGCGTCTCTCACCCGAAAAACACTGCTCAGAGCAGTGCCACACGGATGAGGCCTGCCCCTAAACAAAGGATGCACCCCTTACCCCGGTCCCGGCCCCCTATTCCTCCGCGGGCGCTTGTGCACGGCCTGCGATGGGTGTGATCACGGGGAACCGGGCCGCCAGTCCGTCGAGATCATGATAAAGCCTGGCTCGCTCAGCGAGGAAGGCCTGCTCGGTGGGCATCCCCTGGCGTCGGCAGGCTTCGGCTAACAACGCATGAACTAAGGCGGCGTGAGGCGAATCGAGTAACTCGGCGATTCGCACCTTCTCCGCCAGGGCGTTTATGCTCGATGAGGCCTGCCCTGAACTCAGCTCGTAACGCAACTGGATCGGCAGGAGCTTCATCTTCGTCTCCAGCGGCATCGCGGAAGAGTAGATGGGAAGAATCGCCTCGTGAGCTTCGGGCAGTCGGTCGAGCGTCAACAGGCTGTCGGCCAGCATGAGCCGGGTGTTGACCCACACGCTGCGCACCCTGGTCAGCGGATGTCGTAGCAGTTCGCGGCAGATCGCAATCACGTCGTGATGGGCGTCGCGCTGGAGCGACAGCATGGCCAGCAGTTCGCCCGCGACCAGCTTGGCTGGCACCGCGACCGAGAACGACCGCATTCCTTTGTGCAGCCAGACCTCGGCATCGTCCAGCTTGCCGATGCTCAGCAGAGCCCCGCCGGCCTGGACCTCGCGCGTCAGGTGGATCGACCGCAGGGCCAGCAGTATCCAGGAGACGACCACGGCCGCGAGCACCGCGACGGCCATGCGCCGGTCATCGGCTTGATCGAAGGCCAGGACGGCGGCCAGTGCCATGATGAACGCGATCAAGCCGACCCACCGCACCGCGCGTGCGACGGCCATCTGTCGCCGGAAGGTCGCCAGTGTGGCCTCCAGTTTCGAGGGCATCAGAATGGGTTCTCCACGGCCGGATACCGCTTGGCGATCGAGGCCAACTCCGCGAAACGATCGGTCAAGTCCTGGGGCCGAACCAGCAGCGTCGCGTCATGCCAGTATTGTCTGGCCTCCTCGGATCGATTGGCGCGGTCGTACGCCGCCGCCAGCAGCCCGTACCCATAGCCTGCGCGCGTGCCCAGATAAGCGCGAAACAGCTCGCGTCGCTCGGCCGCCTGCCCCAGCGTCTCGTGAGCGTGGCCGAGCACCACTTCGCGAAACAGGGCCAGCAGCTCGACCTGGGCCCGCATCGGCCCCGGCAGATTCTGAGCCGACAAACGATCAATCAACGCCACCGCGTCGGACGTTTGCCCGGTCCGCAGCATGGTCGCACCCAGGGTCACGCGCGTGACGTGTTGCTGCACCGGATGGCCCAAACCTCGCTCCAGCAGATACTCGCAGACCCGTTGCACGGCCTCGAACGCGTGTCGGGCTTCCGCGACCGCCGCCAGGGCCAGCAAGGCTTGTGTTCGCGTCGTGAGTCTCCGGATGGGTGATCGCAGAAGCTCATTGAGCACCGTCCAGGCACGTGTCCAGTCTTCCAGCAGGATGGCTTCCTGCGTTTCCCGCAGGAGATGATCCACTCGCCGTTGTCTCATCACGTCGCCGACCACCAGCCCCACAATGAGCAGGAGGATCACATGCGGCAGGAGCCAGCCCAGCGTGTGGGCCGACCCCAGCAGCTCGGGGTTCGCCCACAATGCCCCCATCATCATGGACAGGCCGACCAGGGCTACCGTGGTGCCTCGGAACAATCGGCGCGGAGGCTCGGAGGAGGCGATCAGTCGGTTGGTGATTTCCAGGTCCATGGGCGTGCCGCTTTTCATCGTCTTAGAACGGGTCCACCATGATCGCCTTGGGCTGCGTGGGACAGTAGAACTGGCAAGTGCCGCAGCCGGTACATCCGCTTGCGTGCACCGTGATCTCGCCGCCGTCGCTGAGGTCGATCGCTTCGCGGCCGATCGGGCATTTGTCCATACACAGGGAGCAGGACTCACCGTGGGACCGCACGCAGAGGCCCCAATTGAGTCGGGCCAATCCCATGCGAATCTCGCGGCCCGATGAGACCCGTTTGAGGGCTCCGCTCGGGCAGGTCTTCATACAGGCCAGCTCTTCACACACCACACAGGCGGAGAGGTCCGGGTCGATATACGGGGTGCCGCGCAGGTCCGTGGCTTCGCCGGCCGTGGTTCTGATCGCCTTGGCCGGGCAGACGTCGACACAGTTGCCGCACCGGTAGCAGGTATCGAGGAATTGGGTCTCGGGCAGGGCGCCCGGTGGCCGAAGAATCGAACGCGAGACCGGGAGCCGCAGGTCCAGCCTCTCCTCCAGGTAACCCGCCAACGGCTCGACCAGGCGTTTGAGTCCCAGCCGGAACATCGCCCGCCGGGCGTGAGGTGTTTCCTCGGCTCCGCCCATTATTGTCTCCCGCTTTCCAGTTTCTCGACTCGCGACGTCAGTTGGGTGACCCGCTTGGTGAGCTTCTCCAGTGTACTTCGCACCGACGGGGGGAGATTCGCGCAAGTCTCGCAATGGGATCTTGTCGCGGAGCTCTTGCGAATCGGATAGCGGTAGGTCTGGTGGCAGGCCCGGCACACGCGATCTTCCAGTTCATCCTCTTGTTCGCTCATATCCCGCTCGCTCTTTCGCCCGGCGGCGCGGCCGTCGGTTGCCTGGTCCGCTGGAGCCCCAACCTCTCCCGCAGTGCGTTGTCTGCCGCCTCCAGCGTTGTCCAGGCGTCCTCGGTCACGACTCGCAGGGCACCGCTGCAGAAGACCAATCCCCGTCCCGGTCGCAGGACAGGGAACTCGATCACCTGGTGCGTTGCCTCTCCATCGTGCACGAGAATCAGCCTGGGGTCCAGATCCAGCGTCGGTACCGGCCGATACATCACCCTCTGGGTGTCCGCCATTCCCAACTCTTCCAGCCGGTTTGGCAGCCGCCGTCCGTGGGCTTGGGCGTAGCGTTGCAGGGCTGCCGCCGCATTGGCTAATCGGGCGTCTGTCAGACGAGCTGTTTTCCGGGAGGCTCGTTGCCGCCAAGTCAGCCGAGCGAATTGTCCCAGGAAAGCCGCCAGGGTGAATAGAATCACCCACACGGCCATCGGCCAATCTCCAGCACCGGCGGACAGCACCCGATTTGCTCCGTGGCGGGCGAGCTCCACGGCGGCCCCAACCCCGCTACCGGATCATAGGCTCGGAGCACTTCAGTCGCAATGTATGCATATGCCCGCGAGGCATCGGTGTCGCCGCGTGAGCCCAAGCCGACCAGTAGCCTGGCCGGAGTGTGTGAAATGGCGCAGCGAGTGGGTGAAATCGCGCTGCTTGCTGCCGAGGCGCCCCTGTTCAGCTAGGCTGCAGGACGCAAGGTTTCCGTATGTACAGGTGGGGCATGGCTCATTTCGGCGTTTCAGTCAGGCAATCGGATGAGAAGGCGGCACTGCCTCGAGTTCTACGCGATGTTTGTCCGGTTCGGCACGAAGGTTGCCAAAGGTGGCGGTAGTGTCGCCTAGTGGATCCCTTCGGATTTTGCCGGCGGCATGCAGGCTGCAATGGCCTGATGCGGGTCAATGACGTTCCGATCCCTTCTGCTGCAATCCCCTCTCCGGCCCGAACGAGGAAGGGAGTTGTTGGCCCGCGATTGATTTTTGCCCGCCTCGCCGCCCTCCGGACGGCGAGGCGGTTTCTTTTACGCGGCCGGGCGCGCGTGCTATGATAGCGATATTGAGCTTATCTCCGGGCAGGCGTGGGCCACTCAGGCGGATACACGCTGGGGGGTGTGTCAAGATCCCTGCCGGAGTGCGGGCAAGAGAGGCGCGATGAGTCACGAGCCCTGCGGACATGTCTGCGTGCTTCGAGCGGACGGCCTCGACGGCTGGATGGTGTCTATCTGCCGAGGCCCTGGGACGCGTCAGGAGCGCCGACGGTTTGCCAGCCGGGAAGAAGCTTGTGAGTTCGCGATTGCTGAGCGGGACAGGCAACGCGCCCAAACGGGAGTGGAGCTGTCGATTCAGATGCCTGACGACTGCCCCTGCTATTTCGACCGACCGGTTGAGTGATAATCCCGTTCGGTGTTGTTGTGTCGGTGCCGATGTGCATCCGTAGGAGTCACCCATGCCGGAGGATAGATTCGGGCCGCCCGCCCCCGTGGTGTTGGCGATGATTCTTTGCGACGCCATCCACCAGGATCCTGCCACCCAGAAGTGCACACTGCTTGGAACCTTCTCGACCATCAATGCCCGTCAGTTTCCGGCCGTTCATCGGCATCTGGCGGTTCACGTTGCCCTGACCAACGGCCACGGCAAAACGCGGATCCGGCTGACCTTGATTGGGCCGGATGAGTCTCAGCCCTCGATCTTCTCCCGCGAGGGAGCGATCGCCTTCGCGGACCCTCGGATGGTCGCTGAGTTGAACTTCTCCGTCGCCAATCTCACCTTCGCCAAGCCCGGCGAGTACCGTCTGCAATTGCATGGTAACGACGAGTTGTTGATGGAACGGAGACTTTATGTGATGGCCATGCCCGGCCCAGCTTCCCCGCCCGGCATGGGGCCGGCCGCCTCGCCTCCTGGTGCGGGCTGACAGCGCCCTACCCACTACCCATGAGACTTCTCAAACCGGGTATGCCGCACTCAGTGTCGTGCGTGTTTTGCCGGCGT
>Ga0123329_1002935_pt1 | contig 14550 bp, 10 predicted proteins | sample BioC12SIPDNA_FD_89703 | JGI IMG/M metagenome (GOLD analysis project Ga0123329, IMG submission 89703) | Anaerobic biogas reactor microbial communites from Washington, USA - Biogas_R1_B C12 SIP DNA | ecosystem: Engineered > Bioreactor > Anaerobic > Unclassified | place: Washington, USA | collected... | reverse complement strand
GGCACTGATGCAGGCCCTTCTGGGCGGGGAAGGGGGGGCGATTCTTCGGGTCGCCCCGCAACCCTTCGACGCTGCTGATCAGCGACGTTTCTTCGCCGCAAATGTACGCTCCGGCCCCCATCTGGATCCGGATGTCGAAATTGAAACCCTTCTTGCCGCAGATGTCTTTGCCCAGCAGGCCCTTGTTGCGGCGGTCGTGCAGCGCCTGCTCCAGGAACGAACGAAGATAGGCGTATTCCGCCCTCAGGTAGAGCACGCCCGTATCCGATCCAATGGCGTACCCGGCAATGGTCATGCCCTCAATCAGCACGTCCGGACGCTCGGTCAGAATGACCCGGTCCTTGAACGTGCCCGGCTCGCCCTCGTCGGCGTTGCACAGCACGTATCTCTGTGTGCCGGGGGCGTTCCGCGTAAACTCCCATTTCATTCCCGTAGGAAACCCTGCGCCGCCACGGCCGCGAAGCCGCGCCGTCTTCACGTCGCGAATCACCTCCGCCGGACTCATCGCCAGGGCGTTCTTCAGTGCCGCCCCCTCCGCCAGCGGCGCCAGCACCACCTCGCCCGACTGGCGGATGTTGTTATGCACCATGGATCGCACCAGATCGTGGCCGTTGTTGCCGTCGCCGAAACGCCCGACCAGTTTCTTCGGATCCATGTGCTCGCGGAGCGACCGCACCATGCTCCGCGCCGCATCCCCGGACAGGTAAGTGACCACTTCGTCATTCACCATCGCCGCCGGCGCCTGATCGCACATGCCGATGCACGGCGTGTGTTCGAGGGTGATGGCGCCGTCGGCCGTCGTCTCGCCGAAATCAATCCCCAGTTCGGTCTTCAGCGCCGCCGCCACCTGATCCGATCCCTTCATCTCGTCGATTACGTCGTCGCACAGGCGGATGACCACCTTGCCTTTGGGCCGCGTGGAGAGGAAGGCGTAGAACGAGACCACGCTCTCAACCTCAACCCGATGGCACGACACCTCCCGGGCGATCAGGTCCATCGCCTCGCCCGAAACGCATCCGCATTGCTCCTGGACGGATCGAACGATGTCCATCATCCTCGTTCGGTCGTTGCCGCAGGCTTTGCAGATCTTCTTGACGTCTGCTTCGAGTGACTTGCTCATGCAGTGCCCTCAATCGCATCGAAACCAGGGAACCGTTGAAACACGCCCCAAACCATCTTGCCAGCGCCCGGAGGTACTCGTCACCAACAGCGACTCATACTCATTGACACGGCGACCAACATTCCCTTGTGAACCATTTCACAATCAGGGGGTTACTTCGAAATCCTGCGCGCCTTGTGTTGTCAACAGGCGCCTCTCTGGACGAACTCGGATAGTTTTCCCGTTCTGCTGTTCCAGATCCCGTCGCCGCGGCAACGGGCGAATTGCGAAGTCGATCCCCAGGTACTGCTCGGAATTATACCGGGTCGCGCGCCCATGGCAACCCCCTTCATTGCATAATCACAAACAATTCCCACTGGCTGCAATAACGCAACACATCGACGCTGCCCGATCCAACGGCCGTTCGCGCCTGCCGTGCCGGCGTCTGTCCGCAGCACCACGCCGCGTGCCCGCATGCTGCACCTGCCATAGCAAGACCGGGTGGTTGGCTCACCAGATTCCCTCCCGGCTGTCCACGACGGCGGTGTCAGTGCGCTGCGGCGCGAGTTGCCGCACGCGTGCCTGTTCGCGTGGCCAGGATGTCTGGCAGGCCGTTAGGGACGCGAACGGACGTTGAGGGCTCACCTTGCAGCGGCCGCACAGCCGATGTCAGAGCGAGCTCCGTGCACCGAGTCGCACACCTTTAGACGACACTCTCACATTCATGGCACGTTCAGATTCAGACGTGACGGCCCACCAGGGCGAGTGCGTTCTGGGCAGTGACAGGAAGCGAATCGTCCGCCCCGCAGGAGCCCCGCTTGGAGAGGGCAGAGCCCCCTGGGATTTCCACCAAATGTCAAGAATGGGGCGAATTTTGGGTTGAAATCCGGGCCGAAAACCGATAATATGCTTGTGAAATGATTCACAGCGTGAGGCGCGTAACGGTGCTTGGCTGCCTGGCAACGAGGCCCCTATGATGACTCCCGAGCGAACCGTAGGACGGCTGAGCCTCTATCGAAGGCTCCTGGTTGCCATGCGCAACCGTGGCACAAGACACGTGTTCTCACATGAACTTGCGTCTGCCGCCGGCGTTACCGCTGCCCAGGTGCGTCGCGACATGATGACGGTCGGCTGTTCCGGGAGTCCGGCCAGGGGATATGACGTGCCCGAGCTCATTGAGCATATCGGGCTCTTCCTGGATGCTGACGAGCCGGAGGCGGTTGCCCTGGTGGGTGTCGGCAACATCGGCCGCGCGATGATGGCCTACTTCGAGGGCCGCCGGCCCAAGCTCAAGATGGTGGCTGCGTTCGATCAGGACGGCTCCAAGACCAATCGCGTGGTGCATGGATGTCGGTGCTATCCGATCGAAGACATGGCCTCGGTCGTCGACGACAGAGGCATTCGGGTGGCCATGGTGGCCGTTCCGGCCGAGGCCGCCCAGGACGTGGCCGATGTGCTTGTGCGGGCCGGCGTCCGTGGACTGCTCAACTTCGCTCCCGTGGCGATTCGCGTGCCGGAGCATGTGTATGTCGAAGATATCGATGTGACCACCTCTCTGGAGAAGGTGGCGTTCTTCGCTCGCCAGAAGCGAGCCCACAAGGTGTCGGTCAGTTAGGAAGGACTGCTGTGACAAAGGTCGACGTAGGCGGAATTCTCAAGGACTATGCCGGCGCCGGTCGCGATGCCCTCATTCCGATCCTGCAGAAGGTGCAGCAGGTCGAGGGCTACCTGTCGCGAGAATCGGTCGCCCGCGTAGGCGAGCATCTGGGGTTGCCGGCCAGCAAGGTCTATGGCGTGGCCACCTTTTACAACCAGTTCCGGTTTCAGCCGCAGGGACGCTTCCACATTCAGCTCTGCCGCGGCACGGCCTGCCACGTGAAGGGGTCGGCCGGCATTCTGGAAGCCGTGAAGCGCGAGCTGAAGCTCAAGCCGGGCGAAACGACCCGCGACGGCCTGTTCAGCCTGGAGGTCGTGGCTTGTATCGGGGCTTGCGGCCTGGCTCCGGTGATGTGCGTCAACGGCGAGTTTCATGCGAAACTGACGCCGGATTCGGTCAGGAAGATTCTGGATTCGTATCGAGGAAAGGCCTCTGCCGATGTCCACAGTAAGTGAACGAAATCAAGACAGAACACGCCGGCGCGTGGGCTCCGCCCCGTCGCCGGAGCTTCTTGCGTATATCGCCGGCGATCCCGTCCAGGACGAAGCCCTGCTGGCCTGCCTCCGCCGGGACGTGATTGAGCGTCCGTGCGTCTTCGTCGGGGCCGGCACGTGTGGCCTGGGTGCCGGCGCCGGCAAGACCCTCGAAGCCGTCCGGGCCCATCTGGCCGCCAAGGGCGTCGATGCCGACGTCGTCGAGGTCGGGTGCATTGGCCTTTGCGCCGTGGAACCCATGGTGGACGTGCAACTGCCCGGCCGCACGCGGTTGTCCTTCGGCGAGGTCACGTCCGACAAGGTGCCGGCCCTGCTGGACGCCGTGCTGGCGGGCAACGTGCCGCAGGAAGGCCTCATCGGCCAGCACCGCCACCCCACCCTGGAAAGTTGGTCGGGCGTGCCGTTCCTGGACGAGCACCCGTTCTTCGGCCCGCAGACGCGCTGGGTCCTCGTGGACATCGGCCGCATCGACCCGAAGAGCATCGAAGAGTACATCGCCCGCGGCGGGTACCGCGCCTTCGCCGACGCGCTTCGCGGCATGACGCGCGACGACCTCTGCGCGACGGTCGAGCGCAGCGGCCTGCGAGGCCGCGGCGGCGGCGGGTTCCCGACCGGCCGCAAGTGGCGGTTCGCTCTCCAGCAGCCCGCCGACCAGAAGTACCTGATCTGCAACGCCGACGAGGGCGACCCCGGTGCTTTCATGGACCGGGCCGTCATCGAGGGCGATCCGCATCGCCTGCTCGAGGGCATGGCCCTGGCCGCCTACGCCATCGGCGCCAACAAGGCCTACGTCTACATCCGCGCCGAGTATCCCCTGGCCATTGAGCGGTTGAACCAGGCCATCGCCCAGGCCAAGGCCTACGGCCTGCTCGGCCGCAATATCCTCGACAGCGGGTTCGACCTCGAAATCATGCTCAAGCAGGGTGCCGGCGCCTTCGTCTGCGGCGAGGAAACTGCCCTGATCAACAGCGTCGAGGGCAAACGCGGCATGCCGCGGCCGAGGCCGCCCTATCCGGCCGTCAGCGGCCTGTTCGGCAAGCCCACGGTCATCAACAACGTCGAGACCCTGGCCAACCTGCCGATGCTCGTCTCCAAGGGCGCCGACTGGTTCGCCGCCACGGGAACTCAGACCAGCAAGGGCACGAAGGTGTTCGCCCTCTCCGGCAAGGTGTCGCGCACGGGCCTGGTCGAAGTGGCCATGGGCACGCCCATCCGCCAGATCGTCCTGGACATCGGCGGCGGCATTCCCAACGGCAAGGCCTTCAAGGCCGTCCAGATCGGCGGCCCGTCGGGCGGCTGCATCCCGACCCAGCACCTGGGCATCCTGATCGACTACGAGTCCCTCAAGACCGTCGGCGCTATGATGGGCAGCGGCGGCCTCGTCGTCATGGACGAAGACACCTGCATGGTCGATGTGGCCAAGTTCTTCATGGACTTCATCCAGCGCGAAAGCTGCGGCAAGTGCATCCCGTGTCGCGAGGGCACGCGCCGCATGCTCGAAATCCTCCAACGCATCACACAGGGCTACCGCACCGAGAAGGGGCCCGCCGCCCTCGAACGCTTCAAGGGCGTGATGAACCTCGAACGGCTGGCCGAGGTCATTCGTGACGCCAGCCTCTGCGGCCTGGGGCAGACCGCCCCGAACCCCGTGCTGAGCACGCTCCGATGGTTCCGCGACGAGTACGAGGCTCACATCTACGAGCGTCGCTGCCCCGCGGGAGTCTGCACGGAACTGCTTGTGTACAAGATCGATCCGGACAAGTGCAAGGGGTGCACGCTCTGCGCTCGCCAGTGTCCCAGCGGCGCCATCATGGGCGCACCGAAGAGCCCACACTACATCGTTCCGGAAAAGTGCGTCGCTTGCGGCTCGTGTGTCGCGGCCTGTCGGTTCAATGCCATTACCGTGGAATAAGTCGGGAGTCATACTGTGGTTACCATTGAAGTCAATCATCGGACAGTGGAAGCCCAGCCGGGCGAAATGCTGCTGGACACGCTGAAACGAGCCGGCATCAAGGTGCCGACGCTCTGCCATATGGACGAGCTGTTTCCCAGCGGCGCGTGCCGCATGTGCGTCGTCGAGGTCGAAGGACAACGGGGCCTCGTCCCCAGTTGCGCATTCCCCGTGACTGCGGGCATGAAGGTTCAGACCCACTCGCCGCGCGTCCTCAGGGCCCGCAAGACGATCGTCGAACTGCTCCTGTCGAACCATCCGGACGACTGCCTCTTCTGCGTCCGCAGCGGCAGTTGCCAGCTCCAGTCGCTCGCCGAGGAGCTCGGCGTTCGCGAGCGACGATTCACCGGCGCCAAGAACGACGACAAGATGGACCTCTCCAGCCCGTCCATCGTGCGCGATCCGGCCAAGTGCATCCTGTGCGGCCGCTGCGTCCGCGTATGCGAGGAAATCCAGGGCGTCTCGGCCATTGATTTCGTCGGCCGAGGATGTCACACCCAGGTCACCACCGCCTTCAACGATGGGCTCAACGTGTCCAGTTGCATCAACTGCGGCCAGTGCATCATGGTCTGCCCGACCGGGGCGCTGCGAGAACAGAGTCACCTCAAGCTGGTGGTCGATGCGCTGAACGATCCCGACATGACGGTGGTCGTGCAGCACGCACCGGCAGTGTCCGTCACGGTGGCCGAGGAGTTCGGCCTGAAGCCCGGCATCGACATGGCCGGCACCCTCACGGCGGCCCTGCGAGCCCTTGGATTCGACCGTGTGTTCGACACCTCGTTCAGCGCCGACCTGACGATCATGGAAGAAGCCAGCGAGTTTGTCCAACGCGTCAAGACCGGCGGCCGGCTGCCGATGATGACCAGTTGCTCTCCGGGTTGGATCAAATTCGTCGAGCAGTTCTTCCCGGACTTCATCGAGAACCTGTCCACGTGCAAGAGCCCGCAGCAGATGCTCGGCGCAATCATCAAGACACATTTCGCCCAGCGTGCCGGGCTGGACCCGTCGCGCATCTTCAGCGTGGCGATCATGCCGTGCACAGCCAAGAAGTTCGAGGCCGGCCGCCCCGAGATGACCCAGAGCGGCAATCCCGACATCGACGCCGTCCTGACGACGCGCGAAGTGGCGCGCCTGATTCACATGCGAGGCATCGACCTGGCTTCGCTGGAGCCCGACTCCGCCGACACGCCGTTCGGCGAGCGGTCCAGCGCCGGCAAGCTCTTCGGTGCCAGCGGCGGCGTCATGGAGGCCGCCATCCGCACGGCGTACTGGCTGATCACCGGCCGCGAAATGGACGAACTGAAGGTCCAGGCCGTTCGCGGCGCCAAGGGCGTTAAAGAGGCCCGCCTCAATGTTGACGGGCTGGACGTGGGCGTCGCCGTCGTTAGTGGCCTGGCCAACGCCCGCCGGCTGCTCGAACAGATCCGCGCCGGACGCAACGACCTGCACTTCATCGAGGTCATGACCTGCCCCGGCGGGTGCATCGCCGGCGGCGGACAACCGTACCAGACGCAGCCCGAGCAGGTCCGTGCCCGAATGAGGGCCCTGTACAAGATCGACCGCGACGCCGCCCTCCGGACGTCGCACGCCAACAAGGAAGTCCAGCGGCTCTACGAGGAGTTCCTCGGCAAGCCCCTGGGCGAGAAGAGCCATCACCTGCTGCACACGCATTACGCACCGCGCGAAGTTGTCAAGTGAGGAACGTCGGTTGAAGCATGCACAGAACCTTCCTCTGGTCACGACGGTCAAGGAGCGCTGCCGCGTCTGCTATACGTGCGTGCGCGAATGCCCGGCCAAGGCCATCCGCATCGCCGACGGCCAGGCCGACGTCATTCCACAGCGTTGCATCGGCTGCGGAAACTGCGTCCGCGTTTGCAGCCAGCGGGCCAAACAGGTTCTGGATTCCACGGCCGACGTCAGGGCGATCCTGAAAGGGCCCTCTCGCGTCGCAGCCATCGTCGCGCCGAGTTTCCCGGCCGAGTTCGCCGGCGTCGATCCGCTCAGGGTCGTCGGCATGATCCGCGCCCTGGGCTTCGACCTCGTCAATGAGGTGGCCTTCGGCGCCGACCTGGTGGCCGACCGCTACCGCCGGCTGCTCCAGGAGAATCCCGACAAGCGGTACATCGCCACGAGCTGCCCGGCGATTTTCGGATACGTGGAACGCTATCACCCCGAGGTCGTGGCGTCATTGGCGCCCATCGTGTCGCCGATGATCGCCACGGCCCGCGTCCTGAGGCGGCTGCACGGCCCGGATCTGAAGGTCGTCTTCGTCGGTCCATGCATCGCCAAAAAAGGCGAGGCCGCCAGCGTCCGCGTGGCCCACGAGGTCGATGCCGTCCTGACGTTCATCGAGTTGCAGGACATGCTGCGCGAAGCCGGCCTCGCCGCGTCCAAGGCCGAGCCGTCGGACTTTGATCCGCCGCTCGGAGGGGCAGGGGCCCTCTTCCCCATCAGTCGCGGCATGCTCCAGGCCGCCGGCATCAGCGAGGATCTGATGACCGGCCAGGTCGTCGCGGCCGACGGGCGCACCAATTTCGTCGAGGCCATCGCCGAGTTCAAGTCGGGCGACCTCGACGCGCGGCTCCTGGAAGTCCTCTGCTGCAACGGGTGTATCATGGGCGCCGGCACCAGCAGCACCGATGCCCTCTTCCGCCGCCGTTCGCGCGTCAGCCAGTACGTGCGTCGCCGCCGCGAGCAGTTCGACATGGACGCCTGGCGCCGCGCGATGGACGACATGGCCGACCTCGACCTGGGCCGCGTGTTCGCCTCCAACGATCAGCGCATGCCGGCGCCCCTGGACGACGACGACATCCGCACCATCCTGGCGCGAATGGGCAAGTTCACCCCGCAGGACGAGCTGAACTGCGGCGCCTGCGGCTACGACACCTGCCGCGAGCACGCCATCGCTATCTTCAAGGGCCTGGCCGAAAGCGAAATGTGCCTGCCCTACACGATCGAGCAGCTCCGCCGCGCGGTCAAGGACCTGGCTGTCAGCAACGACCAACTGGCCAGTGCGCAGGCCGCCCTGATCCAATCCGAGAAGCTGGCCAGCATGGGACAGCTTGCCGCCGGTATCGCCCACGAGGTGAACAACCCGCTCGGCGTGGTCCTGATGTACGCGCACCTGTTGCTGGACGAGTGTCCGAAAGACGCGCGGCTTCGCGGCGACCTGGCCATGGTGGCCGAGCAGGCAGATCGCTGCAAGAAGATCGTCTCCGGCCTGCTCCACTTCGCCCGGCAGAACAAGGTGGTCCACGAGCCGACCGACACGAAGGAACTGGTCGAGGCGATGCTCGGCGGCGTTGCGATGCCCGAGAACGTCAAGGTCGTTGTGGATCACCAGTTAGCGGATCCCGTCGTGGACCTGGACCGCGACCAGATGGTCCAGGTGCTGACCAACCTGGCCAGCAACGCCGTGGCCGCCATGCCGGAGGGCGGCACGCTGACCGTCACGACGCGGGCCCAGGGCGACCGAGTCCAGATCGAGGTGACCGACACGGGCGTCGGCATCGCCAAGGAGAACCTGGAGAAGATTTTCGAGCCGTTCTTCACGACGAAGCAGATCGGCGAAGGAACAGGCTTGGGATTGGCTGTCAGTTACGGTATCGTGAAGATGCACCGCGGAGACATCCGCGTGCGATCCAATGCCGATCCGAAGGCCGGCCCCACGGGGACAACGTTCACGGTGACGTTGCCGCGTCGGGCCGAGGCCAGGACGGTGAAGGTCTGAGGGCTGCGGCGCTCCCGGCGCATCCCTCCGGCGACGCTGCGACAGTGAAAGGCAGGACGAAGAGCATGGCTGCACGAACGATTCTGGTAGTAGACGACGACATGGATTTCCGCGCCCAGCTGCGCGTGCAACTGGAGGCCGCCGGTTTTGCGGTGGTCGAGGCCGACGGCCTCGCCGAGGCCCGCAAGGCCCTGGCGCAGGGCCGGCCGGATCTCGTTGTGGTGGACCTGATGATGGAGCACATGGACGACGGGTTTGTCCTTTGCCACGAGATCAAGGCCAAGGACGCCGCGCTGCCGGTCGTCATGGTCACCGCTGTGGCCGCCGAGACGGGCATCAAGTTCGATGCTACGACCGACGGCGAGCGGGCCTGGGTGAAGGCCGACGCGATTCTGGACAAGCCCGTGCGGTTCGAGCAACTCAAGCGGGAAATCGGCCGACTGGTGAAAGGGTAGGCTCGTGGAGACGCTTCGCGTGCTGGTCGTGGACGACGAACCGGGGATGCGGATGGGGGTGGCCCGCGCGCTGGGCGACTGCCATTTCGACCTCACGGACATCGACCAGCGCGTGGCGTTCACCGTCGAGACCGCCGACACCGGCGAGAAGGCCCTTGAGATGATCCGCGCCTCCGAGCCCGACATCCTCCTGCTCGATCACAAGCTCCCCGGCATGTCGGGCCTCGACGTCCTGGACCACGTCGGACGCAGCGATCATATGCTCACGATCATGATCACCGCCTACGCCTCGCTCGAGACGGCCGTCAGCGCCATCAAGCAGGGGGCCTACGACTTCCTGGCCAAACCCTTCACGCCCAGCGAGCTGAAGACCACGATCCGACGGGCCGCTGAGACGCTGATCACGGCCCGACAGGCCCGCCGCCTCGCCCAGGAGAAGCGACAGGTCCGGTTCGAGTTCATCCGCGTTGTCGCTCACGAGCTCAAGTCGCCCCTGGCCGCCGTCGAGGGTTACCTTCAGATTGTACGCGACCGAACCGCCGGCGACGATCAGGCCACCTACGACCACATGCTCGACCGATGCCTGATCCGCACGCGGCACATGCGCAAACTGATCGTCGACCTGCTCGACCTGACGCACATCGAGTCCGGCCGCAAGAAACGCGAACTGGCCGAAGTCGATGTCCGCGCTCTGGCAGATACCGCTGTCGAGACGGCGATGCCCGACGCCAGGGCACGCAGCATCACGCTCCAGATTCACGGGTCCGGGCCGCTCCTGATGATGGCCGACGCAGGCGAGATCGAGATCGTCCTGAACAACCTTGTTTCCAATGCCGTGAAGTACAATCGCGACAACGGCCGCGTGGACGTGCGGCTCGGCGGCGATGCCGACACGATCACCATCGCCGTCACCGACACGGGCATCGGGATGAGCAAAGAGGAAACGTCGCGACTGTTCGGCGAGTTCGTCCGGATCAAGAACGACCGAACGCGCAACATCCTGGGCAGCGGCCTCGGATTGTCGATTGTCCGCCGGCTCGCGACCCTCTACGGCGGCGAGGTTCGCGTCGAGAGCGAACCCGACGTCGGCAGCACCTTCACAGTCGTCCTGTCGCGCAAGGTCCGGGCCGATCAGGCCGTCGAGGCGGTACAGGATCATGACGCATGACGACATCCGCTCGTGGCTTCGACAGACCGAGCCCGGCCGCCTCGAGTCGTTGTGGAAGCACGCAGACGACGTGCGGCGAGAGTGTGTCGGCGACGAAGTGCACCTGCGCGGCCTCATCGAGATATCCAACCACTGCTCTCGTCAATGCCTTTACTGTGGCGTGAGGGCCGACCGCACGGGCTTACCGCGCTATCGCATGACCGCCGGCGAGATTCTCGCTGCCGCCGACAAAGCCGTTGCTCTCGGCTATGGCACCGTTGTCCTGCAATCGGGCGAAGACTGGAGCATCGAGGCCCGCTGGCTTGCCGAGGTCATCCGCCGCATCAAGGCCGAGACGCCCTTGGCCATAACGCTCAGTCTGGGCGAGCGGACCAACGACGAACTGGCCCTGTGGCGCGACGCCGGGGCCGACCGCTACCTGCTTCGGTTCGAAACGAGCAACAAGGCGTTGTTCGCGAGGATTCACCCGGCGCGACCGGGGGCGGAGCCTCGCGACCGGCTGGCGATTCTGCGATACCTGCGCGCCATGGGCTACGAGATCGGCAGCGGCGTCATGGTGGGCATCCCCGGCCAGAGTCTCGACGATCTGGCTCGGGACATCGAACTGTTCGGCGAACTCGACCTGGACATGATCGGCCTGGGGCCGTTCATCGCACACCCGGACACGCCCCTGGGCCGCGACGGCCAGGCATGGTGCCTGCCGCCGGGGGAGCAGGCGCCTGCCGACGAGCTCACTGGCTGTAAGGCGGTGGCCTTGGCGCGAATCGTCTGTCCGAGGGCCAACATCCCGAGCACGACGGCCCTGGCCACGCTGAATGCCGAGGGCGGGCGACAACTCGGGCTGGCTCGCGGCGGCAACGTCGTCATGCCCAACCTGACGCCGCCGGCGTATCGTGCCATGTACGAGATTTATCCCGGCAAGGCCTCTTGCGGGGAAACGGACGAATTCGACCGACAGGTGAAGGCCGGCATTGTGGCCATGGGGCGAACCATCGGTCGAGGGCGGGGCGACTCCGGAGCGTATCGTCTCCGGCAGGCACCCGGCCCGATGAAGGCGTAGAGAGGAGTGGTCTGACATGGGAAAGCTTGCGGCAATGACCCTCAGCGAAGGAGCTGTGGATTTCATTCATGATGCGCACCTGACCGACCTGCTGCACACGGCCCGGCCCGACGCAGCCCGCGTGGACGACATCCTGGCCAAGAGCCGGGCCAAGCAGGCGCTGACGATCGAGGAGACGGCGGTCCTCCTGGCTGCTGAGGACCCGGCGCTCGTCGAACGGATTCTGAACACCGCCAGGCAGTTGAAACGCGACGTCTACGGCAACCGCATCGTGCTCTTCGCGCCGCTCTATGTCGGCAACGATTGCGTCAACGACTGCGCCTACTGCGGGTTCAAACGCTCCAATCGCGATGCCGTCCGTCGCACTCTCACACGCGACGAACTGATCGCCCAGGTCGAAGCCCTGGAGCAGGTCGGTCACAAGCGGCTGATTCTCGTCTACGGCGAGCATCCGAAATACGATGCCTCGTTCATCGCCGACACGGTGCGCACGGTCTACGACGTGAAGGTGGGCCACGGCAGCATCCGGCGAGTCAACATCAATGCCGCGCCCCAGGACCACGAGGGCTACCGCATCGTCAAGCAGGCCGGCATCGGCACCTACCAGGTCTTTCAGGAAACCTATCACCACGAGACCTACGCCCGGTTGCATCCGGCCGGAACGCGCAAGGCGGATTACCTCTGGCGGCTCGACGCCCTCAGCCGGGCTTTCGAGGCCGGCTGCGACGACATGGGCATCGGCGCCCTGTTCGGCCTGTGCGACTGGCGGTTCGAAGTGCTGGGACTCGTGCAGCACGCGCTGCACTTGCAGCAACGGTACGGCGTCGGCCCCCACACGATCAGTTTTCCGCGCCTGCAACCGGCCGCCGGCGTCCAGACCGACCCGCGTCACCTCGTCACCGATGACCAGTTCAAACGGTTGGTGGCGATTCTGCGTGTGTCCGTGCCGTACACGGGGCTGATTATGACCGCCCGTGAGCGGCCGGAACTGCGCCGCGAAGTCATGGCCTTCGGCGTCTCGCAGATCGACGCCGGCAGCCGTATCGAGATCGGCGGATACACCGAGGCCGGCGACACCCAGGTCATGCAGCGCGAGCAGTTCATGCTCGGCGACATCCGACCGCTGGACCTGGTGATGCGCGAGTTGATCCAGGACGGCTACGTTCCGAGCTTCTGCACGGCCTGCTACCGCCTCGGTCGCACGGGCGAGCACTTCATGGAGTTTGCCATTCCGGGATTCATTCGCGACTTCTGCACCCCCAACGCCCTGAGCACCCTGACGGAGTACCTGACCGACTACGCATCGCCCGAGACGCGAGAGGCCGGCCGCCGCCTGATTGCTGCCGAACTCGACCGGCTGCCCGAGGGAACGATCAAGACGGAACTGGCCTCGAGGCTCAATCGGATTCGGACCAGCGACGACCGCGACCTGTACTTCTAGACCCCGGTGATCAACCATGACTGCCTATCGCAAAGAACACGATCTTCTCGGCGAGCGGGACGTTCCCGCCCACGCTCTGCATGGCATCCACACCGAGCGGGCCATCGAGAACTTCCCGCTGGCCCGCCGCGCGGTCAACCCCGCGCTCGTCCGTGCCTACGGTGCCGTCAAACTGGCCTGCGCCCGGACCAACCGCGAACTCGGATGCTGGGACGACCGCACGGCCGCGGCCATTGAAGCCGCCTGCGAGGAGATGATCGAAGGCCGGCTCGATGCCCACGTCGTCGTCGATGCGCTTCAGGGCGGCGCAGGCACCTCCACCAACATGAACGTCAACGAGGTTCTTGCCAACCGCGCGTTGCAACTCCTCGGCCGGCCCCTGGGCGACTACGCTGCCGTCAGTCCCACCGAAGACCTCAACCGGCACCAGTCCACCAACGACACTTACCCGACAGCCCTCAAGGTGGCCGCCGTCGGACGTCTGCGCGATCTGGAGCGCGAGGTCGTCGCCCTGCTCGAAGAGTTCCAGCGCAAAGAGAAACAGATGGCCCACGTCGTGAAGGTGGGCCGAACGCAGTTGCAGGACGCCGTTCTGCTCACCCTCGGCCGCGAGATGGGCGCCTACGCCGAAGCCTTCGCTCGCGACCGCTGGCGCATCTACAAGTGCGAGGAGCGGCTCCGCACCGTTAATCTTGGCGGCACAGCCATCGGCACCGGCCTTGCCGCCCCGCGGCAGTACATCTTCCGCGTGGTCGATCACCTCCGCGAGATCACCGGCTACGGCCTCGGACGCGCGGAGAACCTCGTTGAGGCCACCCAGAACGCCGACGTCTTCGTCGAGGTCAGCGGCATTCTCAAGGCGTGCGCCTCGAACCTTCTGAAAGTGTCGAGCGATCTTCGCCTGCTGGCCTCGGGGCCCGATGCCGGGCTTGGCGAAATCCGCCTGCCCCCGCGCCAGGCCGGCTCCTCCATCATGCCAGGCAAGGTCAACCCCGTGATCCCCGAGGCCGTCAGCCAGGCCGCCATGGCCGTCATGGCTCACGATCACGCCCTCACGATGGCATGTTCCCTGGGCAACCTGGAACTCAATGCCTTCCTGCCCCTCGTGGCCGACGCACTGTTGACAAGCCTCGACCTGCTGACGGCCGCCTGCGGCATCCTCCGGCGACTGTGCGTCGCCGGCATCGAGGCCGACGAAGACCGCTGCCGGCGAACGGTCCACGGCGCCACGGCCAGTGCCACGGCCCTCGTGGCCGCCGTTGGATACGAGGCCGCCCAGCGCATCGCCGCCGAAGCCCGACGCTCGGGCCAGACCGTCCGCGACGCCGCCATGGCCGCCGGACTCCTGACCGCCGAGCAGTTCGATTCCCTGGTCGCCGGCGAGAGCGTCATGCGTCTCGGGAGCCCGACCGGGCACAAGGAGACCCCATGAGAGCCGCCCCCAAGGGATTTCGCCTCCACATCGGCCTCTTCGGACGCCGCAATGTCGGCAAGT
>Ga0123329_1002901_pt1 | contig 14657 bp, 13 predicted proteins | sample BioC12SIPDNA_FD_89703 | JGI IMG/M metagenome (GOLD analysis project Ga0123329, IMG submission 89703) | Anaerobic biogas reactor microbial communites from Washington, USA - Biogas_R1_B C12 SIP DNA | ecosystem: Engineered > Bioreactor > Anaerobic > Unclassified | place: Washington, USA | collected... | reverse complement strand
GCGCTCCAGGTCAAAGATGTTGAGATAGGGGTTGGTCGGCGACTCGGAGAAGATGAACCGGGTGTTTCTGCGGATGGCGGCCTCGAGGGCGGCGTAGTCGCCGAAGGGCACGACGGTGCACTCCACGCCGAAGCGCTGGAGGTAGGAGTTGCAGAACTCCAGGGTCTTCTTGTAGGCGTCGTCGGTAATGACGATGTGGTCGCCGCCGCGCACCAGCGCGAGGATGGTCGTCGTGATGGCGCTCATGCCGGAGGAGAAGAGAACGCAGTCCTCCGCGCCGCAGAGCGCGGAGAGGCGCCCTTCGGCCACCTTCTCCGTGGGTCCGCCGTAGCGCCCGTACTCGTAGCGCTCCTTTCCGTGCTTGGTGTAGTCCTCGATGTCCGCCGTGTCCTTGAAGGCGAAGGTGGACGTCTGCACGATGGGGGTGGTGATGGAGTCGGCGTAGCGGAACCGGTCCTCCCCCGCGTGCACGGAGCGGGTGGAGAGGCCGGCCTTCCCGAACTCCGGAACGCGCTTGCTTTTCGACATTTCTGCAAAACCTTTCCCGGGCCTTACGGGCCCGCGCGTCAGGCCCAAAATAGTACTCCCTTCCACATCAAAAAGACCAGTCCGCACTTGCGGAAAGCGGAGTATGGGCGGTATGGGCGGTATGGGCGGTATGGACGATATGGACGATATGGACGATATGGACGGTATGGACTGGATGGACTGGATGGACTGGATGGACGCGATGGATTTCCATTCAGTCCATCCAGTCCATATCGTCCATACTGTCCATTCCTCCCCCGTCCACTCCGTCCTTTTTGACTCCCCGCGCCGGAAAAGCGCATACTATGTCCGAAATGTCCCGGCCTGGGCAGGGTTGGGCAGGCCAGGGAAGCAATGCAACTCAAGATTCGAGAAGTCGCGCAACTGCTGAATGTTTCCGACAAGACCGTGTACCGGTGGATCAAGGCCGGCACGCTGCCGGCCTACCGCATTCAGGACCAGTACCGCGTGGACCGGACCGAGCTGCTGGAGTGGGTGACGGTCTCCAAGATTCCCGTTTCCGACGAGATTTTCAGCGAGCCGCGGGAGTCCAAACAGGCAGTGTCGCTGGCCGAGGCCATCGAGGCGGGGGGCTGCCATTACCGGGTGGAGGGGAACGACAAGGCGTCGGTGCTCCGGGGGGTGGTGGAGTGCATGCGCCTGCCCGAGGGGGTGGACCAGGATTTTCTGTACCGCGTGCTGCTTTCCCGCGAGGAGGTGTGCTCCACCGCGGTGGGGGACGGCATCGCGATTCCGCATCCGCGCAGCCCGCTGATTCTGCACATTGTGCGCCCGCTGTTGGCGCTGTGCTTTCTGGAGCGGCCGGTGGCCTTCGGGGCGATGGACGGGCAGCCCGTGCGCGCGCTGCTCACCCTGGTCACGCCGACGGTGCGCATGCATTTGCAGCTTCTCTCCCGCCTGGGCTTTGCCCTCCATGACGCGGGGTTCAAGGCGGTCATCTCCGAGCCGGGCACCCGGGAGGCCATTCTGACAGAGGCCCGGCGGGTGGACACCGCGCTCGACGAGCGGGCGCGCGCCGAACAGCAGCAGGAGTGAACTTGAACCCCATGCAGTTGACCCTGGCAGGCCTGGTAATCCTGATGCTCAGCGGCGGCGCATCCGCCCTCGCGGGGCGGTCGGCGGCGTGGTCGGCGCGTCTGGGGGTCGGCGGGGCCGTGGCGGGCTGCATCCTGGGTTTGATCCCCGCTGTGGGAACGCTGGTGGGCGGGCTTTCCCTTTCCGTCCGGATTCCGTGGCCACCCCCTGCGGGGAGGGGCTTCGAGCTGGGCCTGGACCCGCTGTCCGCCGTCTTTCTGGTTCCCATGACCCTGCTGGGGGCGCTGTGCGCGGTGTACGGGGCGGCCTACCTCGGGAAGGGCGCGCGGCGGACCTCCTGGTTTCATTACAACACGCTGGTGGCGAGCATGATGGCCGTGGTGCTCGCCCGGGACGCGGTGGTGTTCCTGATCGCGTGGGAAACCATGGCGCTCAGCTCCTTTTTTCTGGTGATCCACGACCACGGGAAGGCGCAGGCGCGCCGGGCCGCCTGGCTCTACATGGTCGCCACCCATCTGGGCACCGCCTTCCTGCTGGCGATGTTCGCGATTCTCTGCGCGCGCGGTTCCGCCGGGTTTGACGCCCTGGCCCGCGCGGGCGCGGCGCTGCCCGCCCCGCTGGCCACCGTGCTGTTTGTGTTCGCCCTGGTCGGCTTCGGCACCAAGGCGGGGTTCATGCCGTTCCACGTCTGGCTGCCCGAGGCGCACCCGGCGGCGCCGAGCCACGTCAGCGCCCTGATGTCGGGAATCATGATTAAGACGGGCATCTACGGGCTGATGCGGGTGCTGGGCTTCCTGGGGGCGCCCGCGCCGTGGTGGGGGGGATGCCTGCTGGCGGTGGGGGTGACTTCGGGGGTGCTCGGGGTGCTGTTCGCCCTCGCCCAGCACGACCTCAAGCGGCTGCTCGCCTACCACAGCGTGGAAAACATCGGAATCATCGCCATCGGGCTCGGGCTGGGGTATCTCGGGTTGGCGCACGGGCTGCCCGCCGTGGCGGCGCTGGGCTTTGCCGGGGCGCTGCTCCATGTGGTGAACCATGCGGTGTTCAAGGGGCTGCTCTTTCTCGGGGCGGGCGCGGTGCTGCACGGCGCGGGCACGGGCGAGCTGGACCGCCTGGGCGGGCTGCTCAAACGGATGCCGGGAACCGGCGCGGCCTTTCTGGTGGGCGCGGTGGCGATCTGCGGCCTGCCGCCGCTGAACGGGTTTGTGAGCGAGTTCCTGATCTACCTGTCGGCCTTCCGGGGCGTGGTTTCGCCGTCCGCCGCCGTGGTGGTGGCCGGGCTGTCGGGCCTGGCCGGCCTGGCCCTGATCGGCGGGCTGGCGGCCGCGTGCTTCACCAAGGCCTTCGGGGTGGTCTTCCTCGGGGAGCCGCGCACGGAGCAGGCCGCCGCCGCGCAGGAGGCGGGGCCGGCCATGCGCTGGCCCATGGCCGCGCTCGCGTGCCTGTGCGGCGCCATCGGGATATTCTCCCCGGCGGTGCTGCCCCTTCTGGCGCCCGCGGTGGCGGTCGTGATGAAAGGCGCCCCGGAGGCGGCGACGGCCGGTCTTGCGGCGGCCGCGACGCCGCTGACCTGGATTGTCGCCGCGGCCGCGGTGCTCGCGCTGCTGGTGGCGGCGCTAAGCGCGCTGCGGTTCCGGCTGCTCGGCGCGCGCGCACGGCAGGCGGTGACCTGGGACTGCGGCTACGCGGCCCCCGCGCCCCGCATGCAGTACACGGCGTCGTCGTTCGCGCAGCCGCTCACGGACCTCTTCGCGCCGCTGCTGCGGACACGGCGGGAGCACGTGCCGCCGAAGGGCATCTTCCCCGCCGGAACCACGTTTGCGACGGAGACGGACGACCTGTTCCAGCGGAACCTGTACGCGCCGCTGTTCCGGATGACGGGCGCGGCGCTGGCCTGGTTCCGCTGGGCGCAGCAGGGACGCGTCCAGCTGTATGTCCTCTACATTGCCCTCACGCTGCTGGCCCTTCTTCTCTTCTGCGTCGAGTAGGAACCATGATGTTTCTTTCCCTGACAAACGTTGTCCTTGCGCTCCTGGCGGCCCCGCTGCTTCTGGGCGTGATCAACCGGACGAAGGCGTTCTTTGCGGGACGCCGGGGACAGCCGCTGTTGCAGGCGTATTACGACCTGGCGAAGCTGCTGCGCAAGGACGCGGTGTACAGCCGCACGACCACCTGGGTGTTCCGCGCGGGGCCGGTGGTGGGGCTGGCCTGCGCCCTGACCGCGGCGGCCCTCGCGCCGCTGGGGGGCGCGCGCGGGCTGATCTCCTTCCCCTGCGACCTGATTCTCCTGGCCTACCTTTTCGGCGTGATGCGCTTTTTCACCGTGGTGGCGGCGCTGGACACCGGGTCCAGTTTCGAGGGCATGGGGGCCAGCCGCGAGGTGCAGTTTTCCGCGCTGGCGGAGCCCGCGCTCCTGCTGGGGCTCGCGGTGGTCGCGCGGCTCACGGGGGAGCTCTCGCTCTCCGGCATGTTCGCGGCCCTGTCCCCCGCCGCCTATGCGGCGTCGGGGCCCGTGCTGGCGCTGGTGGGCGTCTCCTTCCTCGTGGTGGTGCTCGCCGAGAACTCCCGGATTCCGGTGGACGACCCCAACACGCATCTGGAACTCACCATGATCCACGAGGTCATGGTGCTGGACCACAGCGGCCCGGATTTCGCCTTCATCCTGTACGGCGCGGCGCTCAAGCTCTGGGTGCTGGGCTCGCTGCTGGTCAACGTGGTCCTGCCCGTCCGCACGGGCAGCGCGGCGCTGGACCTGGCCGCCGCGCTGGCGGGCATGCTCTGCCTGGCCGTGCTGGTGGGGGTCATCGAGTCGTGCATGGCGCGGGTGCGCCTGCTGAGGGTTCCCCAGCTTCTCGTGGGGGCCGTTGTGGTGTCCGGACTGGCCTTTGTCCTGCTGCTGAGGTGACCGCGTGAACATCGTCATAGACACCGCCCTGCTCGCGCTGATCGTCTCCAGCATGCTGCTGCTGGGGTTCAGTCAGATCCGGTCGTGCATCCGCGCCGTCGCGGTTCAGGGCTTCGTGCTGGGGGCGCTCCCGCTGGTCGCGCACGGGAGCGGGCTGGTGGTCTCGACCCTGCTGCTGAGCGCGGTGACCGTCGCGCTGAAAGGGGTCGTCTTCCCCCGGGTGCTGTTCCGCTTCCTCCGGGAGGCCGATGTCCGCCGGGAGGTGGAGCCCTTCGTGGGGCACGCCGCCTCTGTGCTGGTCGGGTTCCTCTCCCTGGCCGGTTCCGTGTGGATGTGCTCGCGGTTCCCGGTGTTTCCCGGGAATCCTCCGCCGCTGGTGGTGCCCGTGTCCTTCTTCATGGTGTTTGTGGGGCTCTTCATCATTGTGAGCCGGAAAAAGGCGGTCAGCCAGATTCTCGGCTATCTCGTCATGGAAAACGGCATGTACGTCTTCGGCGTGGTCGTCCTGCGCGACATGCCGCTGCTGGTGGACCTGGGCGTCCTGCTGGACGCCTTTGCCGCGGTCTTTGTGATGGGCGTGGCGGTCCACCACATCACCCGCGAATTTGACCACATGGACGTGGACCAGCTGGACACGCTGAAAGGCTGAAACGGAATGAACGCCGCCGGATTCCTTTGGATTCTGATCGCCCTGCCCCTGCTGGGGGCCGGGGCGTGCCTCGCCTGCCGGTCGCGCGGCGGGGTCATGGCGGTCATCCGCGCGGGGGTGCTGTTGTGGGCCGCCGCGGCCCTCGTCTTTGTCCGGGGGGTCCGCGCGGAGGGTTCGCTGTCGGCCGGGTGGGGCTGGCTCCACCTCGACGCGCTCTCGGCGTACCACCTGCTGGTGATGACGGCAGTCTTCACACTGAGCTCCCTGTATCTGCCCGCCTATTTCCGGGGGGAGCCCGCGGAGCACCGGACGGACTCGGCGGGGATGCGGCGCTTCGGCGCGCTCTGGTTCGGGGCGCTGGCGGCCATGGCGCTGGTGCTGCTCTCCGACAACATCGGCATTCTGTGGGTGGGCATCGAGGCGACCACGCTGGTGACCGCGTTCCTCATCTGCACCCACCGGACCCCGGAGTCCATGGAGGCGATGTGGAAATACCTCATCATCTGCTCCGTGGGCGTGGCCTTCGCCTTCATGGGCACCCTCTTCGCCGGCGCGGCGGCCAGCGGGCTGCACTATCCGGGGTCGCAGGCGCTGCTTTGGACCTGCCTCAATGAAAACGCGGCGCGTTTGGACCCGGTGCTGATGAAGGCGGCCTTCCTGTTTCTGCTCGTGGGCTACGGCACGAAGGCGGGCATCGCCCCGATGCACAGCTGGCTGCCGGACGCGCACAGCCAGGCGCCCGCGCCGGTGTCCGCCCTGTTCTCCGGCTTCATGCTGAACGCCGCCCTCTACGCGGTCATGCGGTACATGCCCCTGGTGGAGACAGCCACAGGAAACACGGGCTGGAGCCACCGGCTGCTGCTGTTCTTCGGCCTGGCCTCGCTCCTGACCGCCGCGGCGTTCATCGGCTCCCAGCGCGACCTGAAGCGGCTCCTGGCCTACTGCAGCATCGAGCACATCGGCATCATCGCCATCGGGCTGGGACTGGGCGGGTTCGGCGTCTTCGCCGCCCTGCTGCACACGCTCAACCACTCCCTCGCCAAGTCGCTGGCCTTCTTCGCCGCCGGCCGCCTCGGCCAGATGCACGGAACGCACGACATGCGGCGTCTGGCGGGCTCGCTGAAGACGGCCCCCGTGTGGGGCGGGGCGCTGCTGGTGAGCCTGCTGGTGCTGGTCGGCGCGGCGCCGTTTGCGGTGTTCCTGAGCGAGCTGATTCTCCTGGTGGTGGCGGCCGGCCAGGGCGCCTATTGGACCCTCGGCCTGTTTCTCGCGGGGGCGGCCGCCGTCTTCGTGGGCATCCTGCGGAACGCGATTCCCCTGGCCTGGGGCGATCCCGCGGGCGTTCCCCGGCCCGAGCGCGCGGGCGTGACCGAGAAGCTGCTGGTCGCCGTGTGCGTGGGCGCCCTGCTGCTGCTGGGAGTCTGGCTGCCCGGCCCGCTGACGGACATGCTCGGGGCCGCTGTCCACATCGTGGAGGGAGCCCCCCATGAGCTGTGATTCTCCGCTTCCCGTGTTCAACTGTGAGCGCGTCCCCCTGGACCGCGTGCCCGTGCTGCCGGTGGAGGATTTCCGCGAGGAGATTCTGATGCACACGGCGGACGGCGGGCGGATCGTCAGCCTGTTCGGCGCCCCGGCCCCCGGCGGCGGCAGGGTGCGCCTGCATGCGGTGCTCGGCGCGGCGGACACGGGCGGCTTCCTGGTGCTTTCGGCGGATGTCTCCGGGGACGGCTACCCGGCCCTGACGCCGGAATGCGCCCAGGCGCACTGGTTTGAGCGCGAGATCGCGGAGCAGTGGGGCCTCCGGCCCGAGGGCCATCCCTGGCTCAAGCCGCTCCGCTTCCACCGCTCCCGCCGCCCGGGACACGACGCCTGGGGCCGCGGCGGGGAAGAGCCGCCGGTCGTCGGCGTGACGGACTTCTACCGGGTGGAGGGCGAGGAGGTCCACGAGGTCGCCGTGGGGCCGGTGCATGCAGGCATCATCGAGCCGGGACATTTCCGGTTTCAGTGCCACGGCGAGAATGTGATGCATCTGGAGATTTCGCTGGGATACCAGCACCGCGGCGTCGAGGACGCCCTGATTGGCGGCCCCGGCCGGCGCGCCATCCACCACATGGAGACGCTGGCCGGGGACACGACCGTCGGCCACGCGCTGGCGTACTGCCAGGGCATCGAGGCGATCACGGGAACGGCCGCCCCGTTCCGCGCGCTGGAGCTTCGGGGAATCGCCCTGGAACTGGAGCGCCTGGCGAACCACACGGGCGACCTGGGCGCGCTGTCGGGGGATGTCGGCTTTCTGCCCACGGCCTCTTTCTGCGGACGGCTGCGGGGCGACTACCTGAACATGACCGGACTCGCCTGCGGCAGCCGTTTCGGGCGCGGCTGGGTGCGGCCGGGCGGGGTCGCCTTTGACCTCACGCCGGAGCTCCGCAGGGAGATTCTAAAGCGCCTTGACGCGGTCTTCCGCGACACCCGGGACGCGGTGAGCCTCCTATGGAACACCGCGTCGGTCATGGCCCGCTTCGAGGAGACGGGCCGGATCACCCCCGACCTGTGCGCGGCCCTGGGGCTGGTCGGCGTTCCCGCGCGCGCCTGCGGCATCCGGCGCGACGCGCGGTTTGAATATCCCTCGGGCATCTACCAGTTCACCGGCATCCCCACGGCCACCTGGGCCAGCGGGGACGTCTTCGCGCGGGCCCAGGTCCGGTGGCGCGAGATGGTCCATTCCGCGGCCTTTGTGCGGGAGCGGCTGGAGAACCTTTCGGAGGGCCCGGTGCTCAGCGCGGCCGCCGCCCCCCTGGCGGCCGATTCGCTCACCGTCTCCGTGGTGGAGGGATGGCGCGGGGAAATCTGCCACACCGTCCTCACGGACGGGGCGGGACGGTTCGCCGCATACAAGGTGGTGGACCCCTCGTTCCACAACTGGGCCGGGCTGGCCATGGCGATGCGCGGGCAGCAGATTTCCGACTTCCCCCTGTGCAACAAGAGTTTCAACCTCTCGTACTGCGGGGCGGACCTGTGATGGAGGCTTCGGAACAATGATCGGACCACTCAGAGCCAGACTCAGCCAGGGGTACCGGACGGGGAATTACCCCGAAACGGTGCCGGAGCTCCCGGAACGCTACCGGGGGCTGCCCGCCCTCGACCCCGAAAAGTGCGCGGCCGGCTGCGGCGCGTGCGCCGACGTCTGCCCGACCGGCGCGGTTTCCACCGCCTCCGGAAAGGCCGCGCTCGACATGGGACGGTGCCTCTTCTGCGGGGAATGCGCCGCGGCCTGCCCGCCCCGGGCGCTGACGTTCACGCGGGAACACCGCCTGGCGTCCCACGGGCGCGAAGGACTGACCGTCGCCGGCGCGGACTGGCGGCAGGACGCCGGACGGCGCGGCGAGGAGCTGCGGCGGCTTTTCGGGCGCTCGTTCCGCCTGCGGCAGGTGAGCGCCGGGGGCTGCAACGCCTGCGAGGCGGACACGAATGTGCTGGGCACGCTGGTGTTTGACCTGGGCCGCTTCGGCATCCAGTTTGTCGCGTCGCCCCGGCACGCCGACGGCATTCTGGTCACGGGGCCGGTCTCCCGCAACATGGAGGGGGCGCTGCTGAAGACTTACGAGGCGGTGCCGGACCCCAAAGTGGTCATCGCCGTGGGGGCCTGCGCGGTGTCGGGCGGGGCGTATGCCGGGCACGACGAGGTGGTGCCGGGGGGCGTCGGCGCGCTGCTGCCGGTGGACCTTTGGGTGCCCGGGTGCCCGCCGCATCCGCTAACGATTCTCGACGGCCTGCTGCGGCTGATTGGCTGCGTCCGGTAGGGCCCTACTTCGCCGGGGGCGCGGGCGCGTCCGGCGTGGCCTTCGCCATTTCCGCGGCCGCCCGGGTCACGAGGCGCCCGGCGGCGCGGTTTGCGGCGCGCGCAAAGCCCGCGCCGCTGTCCTCGTCGAGGGGCTCCGTTTCCACCAGGGTGCCCGTCCAGACCGCCTTCGGCTCGCGCGACGCGCGCAGCTCCATGCGGACCTCCACCTCGGCGGTGGCGGGGGAGACGGCGCGGTTCAGCCGCAGGGCGCGCAGCTCGCCCGTGAGAATCAGGGAGGGGCGCACCATCTCGGCGGCGTCGCCGACGTCCGCATAGCGCGCGGTGGCCCGCAGCATGTCGGAGAGCGAGCGCGTGAGGGCCGTCTCGGGCCGCTCCGCCCATTTGTCATGGGGCAGATAGCCCAGGGTCCCGTCCTCCGCCAGAACGGCCATGCGCAGGTCGTAGGGCAGGGCCGCGGCCAGGGGGCGGATGCCCAGGGTGTTCCCGGAATCGGCCAGGGCGGGGGCCTCCCCCGGCGCCGGCGCCAGCAGGAACTGGCGGGTTTCCATCAGGGTGCGGGGGCCGAGGCACCCGGCCGGGAGAGTCCCCAGCGCCGCCGCGGCCAGCAGGACCGCCATTGTCCGTAGCATGTGTCTCTCCGCCATGGTTCCCTGTCCTGTCGGTTGCGCTCTCATTTCGGGGCCTGCCGGAAAACGGACTTGCCGCGCACCAGCTGGGACGGGTCGGCCTTGAGCTGGTCCATCAGGAGGCGCAGGCTTTCAAAGGCCTCGGTCAGTTCCTTCATCGTGGAGCGCAGGCTGTGCTCCACGTTGTCCGTCTCGTGCAGCACGTCCTTGGTGACGGTGTCGAGCTGCTCCATGGAGGCCTCGACCGAGGCCGAGAGGGAGGTGACGGCGTCGAGGGCCTTCTGGACGCGCGCCTGGGTGTCCGCCACGTCCACGGCGCCCATCTTCTCATTCGCCGTCCTGACCAGGGACTCCATCTCCTTCGCGAGGCTCTGGAGGTCGGCGCTGCGCGCCTCCAGGGCGTCCACCACGCGGCGGGCGTCCTCGCGGAGGGCCTTGACCGTCTCGGTGGTCTCCGTGGCGAGTTTCCCGCCCTCGTCCATGACCCCCTCGCCCTTCTTCAGCAGGTTCTTGACCCGCTCCACGACCTCCCGAATGTCCTCCTCGGGCAGCGCGTCGAGCCGGTCGCTGACCTTTCCCGCAATGTCATTAAGCTGGGCCATGATGTCGGTGATCTGCGAGCTGATGGCCTCGATGGTCGAGGTCTTGGTGGGGATGCGGCTCATCCCGGGGAGCACGGGGCCGTCGGACTCGCCGCCGCTGAGGCTGATGGCCATGGTGCCCGCGGCGATGCTGTACAGGACGAGCTGGCCCTCCACGCCCTTGCGCAGCGTCACCTTCTCGGGGTTGATGAGGATCTCGACGAGGGCCTTCTGACTCTCGGTGACCCGGATGTTCCGCACCTTGCCCACGGGCACGCCTAGGTACTCGACCATCCCGCCCTCGTAGAGGCCGAGGACCGACTCGTCGAACTCGAGGGTGTACTCCTCGCCGGGGTCGTGGTACATGCCCTTGATGAGCATGGCGCCGCCCACGATGAGGGCCAGGCAGGCGATGAGGAAGACGCCCACCTTCACTTTCTGTTTTCGCGTGGCCACTTTGTCCTGTTCCTTGCGCTGTTCCTATCCCGCCAGCATGGTCTGGGTAATGTGGTCGTCGGGCCGCCGCTCGAAGAACTGCCGCACCCGCTCCACGCCGCTCTTCTCCGCCTCCTCCACGGTCCCGAGAAAGATGATCCGGCCCCGGTCCAGCATGAGCACCCGGTGGGCGGCCAGCCGGATCGAGTCCAGCTCGTGGGTCACGATGACGAAGGTCATGCCCAGCAGCCGGTTCAGCTTGACCACCAGCTCGTCGAGCCCGGCCGCCATGATCGGGTCCAGCCCGGCGGAGGGCTCGTCAAAGTACACGAGGTCGGGGTCCACGGCCATGGCGCGGGCGAGCCCCGCCCGCTTGCGCATGCCGCCGGACAGGTCGCTGGGCATGGTGTTCTGCGCCGCCGACAGCCCGACGAGGCTGAGCTTCATCCGCACCAGCGAGTCCACCAGGTCGGGCGTCACGGCGTTGTACTCCGCCATGGGCATGGCGACGTTCTCGCCGACGGTCATGGAGTTGAACAGGCCGCTCGACTGGAACGCGATGCCGATGGACCGCTGCATGACCGCCAGCTCGTCCTCGTCCATCGCGGCGACGTCCCGGTTCTGGAAGAGGATGCTCCCGGACGTGGGGCGCAGCAGGCCGCACAGGTGCTTGAGCAGCGTGGTCTTGCCGCAGCCGCTCGCGCCGACGATCATGAAGATCTCGCCGCGCCGCACGTCAAACGTGATCCCGTCGAGCACCCGGGTGTCCCCGTAATGGGTCACCAGGTCCCGCACCTCGATGATCACGCCGTTGTCGTTGCCCTCAGCCATGGGTCAGTCCAGCACATAGTAGAAGATCGCCGCGAAGACGATGTCAATGGTGATCAGCATGAAGATGTCCATGACCACGGCGCGGGTCGTCATGCGGCCGACGCCGCGCGACCCGCCCGTGACCCGGAAACCATTATGACAGCCGATGAGCGAGATCGCCACCGCGAAGGACAGCGCCTTGAGCATGCCCTGCACGAAGTCGTTCAGCTCCGCCGCGCCCAGGGTCTGGTTGTACCAGATGTATGGGCGGAACCCCAGGATGCCCACACCCCAGAGCGCGCCGCCCAGGGTGCCCGAGAGCATGCCCAGCGCCGTCAGGCAGGGCAGCGCCACCAGGAGCCCCAGCAGCTTGGGAGACACGAGGTACTGCGCCACATTGATGCCCATGCCGCGCAGGGCGTCTATCTCCTCCTGCACCTTCATGGTGGCGATTTCGGCGGCGATGGCCGCGCCGGTGCGCGCGGAAACCACCACGGCCGTCGTCACCGCGCCCAGTTCGCGGGCGAAGGCGATGATGATGAGGTTCGCCACGTAGATCTGGATGCCGAAGGCCTCCACCTGCTTCGCCGAGAGCATGGCGATGATCAGGCCCATGAGGAAGTTCATGAGGCACACGATGCCCACGGCCCGCCCGCCCATCTCGTACAGCTCGTCCACAAAGGCGCCAAACCGGAACCCGCGCCCCTCGAAGGGCGCGATCAGGGTCCAGTAGAGCGCGTCCACGCAGAGCCCGCCGAACTGGCGCAGCTCCGTGAAGAAGCTGATGGTCTTGTCCCCCAGGTCCTCGAGAAACCACGGCTCGGGCCGCTTCGGCGGCTCGTCCATGACCAGCGCCGGCTCCAGGATGCCGATGAAGTCCTCCACACCCCCGGACTGACCCCGCCAGGACACGGCCGCCCCGCGCCGGCGCAGGAGCCGCGCCGTCTGGATGAGCCAGGCACCGCCCTGCGAGTCCATGGACCGCGTGCCCGCCAGGTCCAGCACGACCTCCTCCCCCCTCTTCGGCGCGGACTCCCGCACGGACTGGAACAGCTCCCGGCCCGTATTCTGGTCCAGCGTTTCGGGGCAGGGAACGGTGTGCTCGCTCATGCGCCGTCCCCCCCGGTCATCTCGCGGAACTGCGCCTCGGTGAGCACGGGCACGCCGAGGGCCAGCGCCTTGTCCAGCTTGGATCCCGCGTCGGACCCCGCCAGCACATAGGAGGTCTTCTTGCTGACGCTGCCCGCGGGGCGGCCGCCAAGGCGTTTGATCAGGGCGTGCGCCTCATCGCGCGACCACCCCTCCAGCGCCCCGGTCACCACAAAGGTCATCCCCTCGAAGGGGCGCGGACCGGACTCGGCCGCCTCGTCCGCGCCGCGCTGGTGCAGCCGCACCCCGGCTTCACGCAGCCGGTCTATAAGAGCGAGGTTCTCGGGAACAGTAAAAAACTCGCGCACGCTCGCCGCGATGACCCCGCCCACCTCGTCCACCGCCAGCAGCTCCGCCTCCGTTGCGGCGGCGAGGGCTTCCATGGTGTTGAAGCCCACCGCGAGGTTCTCGGCGATATGCTCGCCCACCTCGCGGATGCCGAGACCGTGGAGCAGTCGGCCCAGGGGGCGGTCCTTCGCCTTTTCCAGCGCCGCCAGCAGGTTCTCCGCCGACTTGTCGCCCATGCGCTCCAGCCCCAGCAATTGCTCCTTCGTGAGCAGGAAGAGGTCGGCGGGCGTGTGGACCAGGCCGCGCGACACGAGCTGCTCCACGAGCGCGGGGCCCATGCCCTCGATGTCCATCGCCCGGCGGCTGGCGAAATGCTCCAGACGCCCGCGCACCTGGGCCGGACAGGCCAGGTTCAGGCAGCGCAGGTAGACGCCCGCCGGGTCGCGGTGGACCGCGCTCCCGCAGTCGGGGCAGCGTTCCGGCAGGGGGAACGGCGCGGCGTTTTCCGGGCGCTCCTCCGGCAGATAGCGCACGAGCTGCGGGATGATCTCCCCCGCCTTCTGCACCTCCACCAGGTCGCCGGGCCGGAAATCCTTCGCGGCGAGGTCGTCGAAATTGTGCAGGGACGCCCGCTTGACCACCGTGCCCGCAAGGAGCACGGGCGCCAGCTCGGCCACCGGCGTCAGGGCGCCCGACTTGCCCACCTGCACCGTGACGCCCAGCAGGCGGGTTTTTGCGGTTTCGGCGGGAAACTTGTAGGCAATCACCCAGCGCGGGGCCTTGCTGGTGCTGCCCAGCACCCGGCGCTGGGCCAGGCTGTCCACCTTAACCACCATGCCGTCGGTCGCGTAGTCCAGCTCAAAGCGTTTCGCGCGCCAGGCCGCGCAGTGCGCGACGACCTCCTCGATGTCCGCGCAGCGCCGCCCATGGGGGTTCACCGGCAGGCCGAAACCGCGCAGGCGGTCCAGAACGCCGTCATGCGTGTCCGCCAACGGTTCCGACACCTCCGCCGCATCGTAGAGGAAAATATCCAGGGAACGCGCCGCCACGGCCCGCGGGTCCAGCAGTTTCAGCGTGCCCGCCGTCGTGTTGCGCGGGTTGCGGAACGGCTCCAGCCCCTCCTCCTCCCGGGCGCGGTTCAGGCGTTCCAGGATGGACCAGCGCATGTAGACCTCGCCCCGCAGCTCCATTTCCGCCGGGGCGCCGGCAATCTCCTCCGGCAGCCCCGCCAGCGTGCGGGCGTTCGCCGTCACATTGTCCCCGCGTTTGCCGTCGCCGCGCGTCGCCGCGCGGATTAGCCGCCCGCCCTCATAGCGCACGCTGAGCGAAACCCCGTCCAGCTTCAGCTCCACAAAATACGCGGGTTCCGCGCCCTCCAGGCCCTTCTTCACCCGCTGGTCAAAGGCCCGCAACTCTCCCTCGTTGTAGGTGTTCTCTATGGACAGCATCGGCACGCTGTGGAAGACCGGCTCAAAGCCCTCCTGCGGCGCGCCGCCCACCTGTTTCGTGGGCGAATCCTCCGCCGCCAGCTCCGGATGCGCCGCCTCCAGCGCCTCCAGCTCCCTCAGCAGCGCGTCAAACTCAAAATCCGAGATTTCCGGCCGCGCGTCCTGATAATACAGACGGTTGTGCCGCTCGACCTCCGCCCGGAGCCGGGCGTGCCGTTCGGCGGGGGACACCCCCGGGGTGCTGTTGCTGCGCTGCTGCATGGTCGCGTGGTGTCTCTGCGGTCCGCCGCCCCCCAAACTTCCGGGCCGCGAAACCTCTTGCAGATTATAGCGGAATTACCGGGCGCGGGCACATTTCACCAAACGGCGCGACAAAGTTG
>Ga0123329_1002900_pt1 | contig 14658 bp, 8 predicted proteins | sample BioC12SIPDNA_FD_89703 | JGI IMG/M metagenome (GOLD analysis project Ga0123329, IMG submission 89703) | Anaerobic biogas reactor microbial communites from Washington, USA - Biogas_R1_B C12 SIP DNA | ecosystem: Engineered > Bioreactor > Anaerobic > Unclassified | place: Washington, USA | collected... | reverse complement strand
TTGAGCAGTTGAGCCCGGGCCAGTTGCACATCCTCATTTTCCGGAGCGAAACGCAGAACCTCATTGACCAATTTCTCGGCGGACTCCAATCGCGAGGCCTGGATCTCTAAGTCTACGAGAAAGGTTCGAGCGACCACGCTGCCGGGAGTCACCTCGAGAACGCGTTGGGCGAAGGAGCGAGCGATCAGGAGACGGCCTGCATCCTTCTCAATCTGTGCCTGGGCCATCAATAAGTCGGTACTGCGTGGGTTGGTGCCCATCGCGCTGGCGACCAGACGCGCCACCCGATCACTATCGCCTTGACGGCGAGCCAGGTCGATCAAACGCATCCAGCCGACAACGCGCTGAGGGTCAAGGGCGACCACGCGTTCGAGGATCTTCGTCGCCTCCTGAATTGAAGGCAATCGGCGGTCTTGAAGCAGGGTACTGGCGTGCTCGTAGAGTAGCTCGGGGTCGTTGGGGAGCCGTTTGAGCAGGTCTTCGAGAAGCACTCTGCCGCGTTGCCGATCGGTGGGCGAGCCAGTCGCCAGCAGGAGACGGATGAGCGATCTTTGGAGGTTGACGTTGCCTGGATCTCTTTGCAGCCCGGTTTCCCATGCCTGCATGGCTTCGTCGGGTTTGCCGGTGCGGAAGTAGAAGTTGCCAAGCAGTTCATAGCTCTTGGCGATCTGGTCCTCGAAAGTGATGAGGTGCAGGTAATCGCGTTCCGCGAGATCGTGGCGTTTGACCAGCTCGTGGTACTCGGCCCGGATGAGGTAGGCGGGAAAGTCGTTACGCCGTTGGACCTCGGCATCGAGAAAAGGCACGACATCGGCATCTCGGCCCTCGCTGTGGAGGATCGATACGCGGGTCGATACGGCGAGGGTAAGGTCTGGATTTAGCGTCAACGCTTCATCGAGAAGTCGCAAGGCGGTTTCTGCCTGACGGCGGTCGGCGTAAATGACCTGCGCAAGGAGTGCCCGCGAAGCCGCATCATGGGGATTGGCGTCGACGCGCATCTGGAGGGCGTCAATGGCGTCGTTGTACTCTTCGCAGGCAATGGCGATCCAGGCGCGATGGGCGCTGGCTTTCATGATGGGCTCAGGCAATCGGCGAAGCACGCTCCATGCCTCGTTGTAGCGGTTCTGACGTTGAAGTAGGGCGAGGAGGCGGTCGGCAACCTCGAGGTTGACCGGCTGGCGGTTGAAGAAGCTGCGGTAGGTATCCTCGGCCAGATTGTCTTGCCCAATGCGTTCATAGAGGCTGCCGAGCACGACGACCGGCTCGGCCCATTCTCGATCCTCGTTCATACACCACTGGAGCAGGCTGATGATGTGTTGCTGCCGAACGGTGTCGTGTGAGCTGCGCAGCCAAGCTTTCGCCTGCTCGATTCGCCATCGTAGTCCACGTTCTCCTTCGATGCGACGTAGTTCAACAATCAGGCGGTCGCGTTCTTCTGGGGCAGCCTGGATTTCGGGAAGGGCGAGCAGATAGAGGCGAGTCTGGGCGTCTTCAGCTCCAGCGGCGGCCAGGTTACGGAGCAGGTTTATTCCCCTCTCGCGATCGGCGGTGCCTAACAGAAGTCGGCCGAGTGCTCGCTCAACCCGAGCTTTCTCGCCGTTGCCGAGCGAATTGGCGGCGACTTCGAGGACCTCGCGGGCCTGTTCCAGACGCTCGTCGGTTCTCAGCAGGTAAGCCAAGGCCAGACGCGGAATCGCGAGGTCCGGATGCGAGGCAACGGCTTCGCGAATGGTTTCTTCAGCCTGTTCGCGTCGCCCCAGTCGGGCAAGGAGGTCCGCCAACTGGATGAGAGGGGGCAGCGAATCCTCGGCCTCATCGACGGCTTGGCGAAGCTGGGCGACAGCTTCATCGGGATGGTCCTGGTAAAGTGCGATGAACGCCCGGACGGTGCGAACCTCCGCGGAACCGATTTGGGCTTCAGCCAGGCGGTCCAACTCCTGGAGTACGTCATCGAGGGTTTCCGCCGGTTCATTTTCGTAGGCGACGGCCAGCGCCCGGGCTTTGATCTGGGCCATCTTGAGTTCGGTGAGTGTGTCCGTGAGATCCTGGGGGATGGCGGGTTCGGCCTTGCGGGCAAGCATGAGAGCGTCGCTCCATCGCCGCTCAGCGATGTAAGCGCTGACCACACGGGCCACGGCCTCCGGGTCGTCGGGCCAGCGAGTGAGGAACTGCTCCCAGATATGCAGGGCCCGGCGACGTTGGCCAATCGTTTCGTAGGCTCGGGCCAGCAGTTTCCAGGGGGTGTCTACTCGCGGGTGACGGGTGACGACCGGTTCGAGCAGGTTGATGACGGTGTAGGGACGTGTCTGGGCAGCGGCAACCAAGGCGTCAAGGATGGCGAGATGATCGGTGGCGGCAGTGACAACCCCAGGCAGTAACTGGAGCTGCTGGCGATAGTGCTGGACCGCTTGGGCCGCGAGGTCAGCCTTTCCGCCAGCGAGATACAGATCAACCGCGACAGGCAGGAACTCCACCCACCGGAAGTCCTGCAGTTCCGCCAGCGCCCGTGTGGCGAGCTCGATGCCGGCTTCTGTTGTGCCTTGCCTGAGGGAGAGACTGGCGGCGGCCTTGAGGATCGCGAGTTTGAGGTCGGCCACCTCGCCCTCGGTTTGTTCGAGAGCCGCTTCGTCGAGCGACTGCACGAACGCGAGATCAACCTGAGCCTGCTCCAGTTCGCCGCGTGTCATGTGCAGATCAAACATCATGAGGCGGACCCAGGGGCCGCTGGGTTGCAGTTGTGTGGCGGCTTGCAGATCGGCCTGAGCTGCCTCTGGCAGGTTGAGATGGGTCTGGTGGAGACGAGCACGATGAACGAGCAGTTCAGCCGCTGTGGGGTTCTGCTGAATGCCTTCGTCTAACCATTGCTTAGCGGCGGCGATACCATTGGGCGACAGATCCTGCAGGGCGATGCTGCTCAGCAGGGCGAAGACCTCCGGTTCGTGGGGAGTTTGCTCAGCCAGAGGCTCGAGCACGAGTCGGGCTTCATCGGGTCTTTTCTGGGCGACGAGAGCTTTGCCCAGCGAGAGTGTGAGCTCCAGGTCTTCGGGGTGAAGGGTGAGCCACTCGCGGCAGACATAGGCCATCTCGTTGAAGTCACGGATGAGTCGGTAGAGCGTGGCCAACTTGACTACCGTTCGGCGGTCATCCGGCTTGAGGCGGAAGAGTCGCCGATAGGCACCGAGGGCATGGCCTACACGTTCGGGGGTAGGGGGGCGGACACGCAAGTTGGCTTCCGCGTAGCGGGCCAGCCACTCTGTGTCGTTGGGGTACTTGGTGAGGTAGCGACGAAGGTGAGGTGTGGCCTTCTCCCAGTCACCGGCATCAAGGGCTGCTCGGCCCTGGCTCAGGGCTTCGCGAGCCACTGCGAGTCGGCGAAGGAAGTAGCTTGCAGCGAAACCGGCAGTGACGAGGAGGATTACCGCGACGAGAACGAGCGCCACGGTCACGTTGATCTGGGCTCTCAAGCGGGTGGTTTGAGTGGCTCCGGGCGCGGTCACCTCAGCATCTCCTGCGACTCAGGGCGAGGCCGACGGCGATCAGGATGCAGCCCAGCATGCAGCCAATGGTCTGCTTGAACCCGAAGCCGGCCCTGCTACCAAGCGCAAGCCAGTCCGCAAGCAGGGTGATGGAGCCCATCATGATGCCGACCACGGCAACGGTGGGGATGCGGATGATGGCCCCGGCGATGACGAGGATGAGGGCAAGGGCGGTGCCCGCGAGTTGGCGGACTCCGAAATTCGCTGTGGCGCCAAGATGGAGAGCGTCTGCGGCTGCGGAGATCGCCAGGGTGAAAAGGCCGACCACAATGAGAAGTGCGGCAAGGTTGAGAGTGCGCTCGCGCGGAACAAGGGCGTCTTCCGCGGCGGCACAGTCGAGGCACAGATGACGCATCAGACTCACCTGGCCGCTGCCGTTGGAGATATGCACGAGGGCGGGCGCTCCGCATTTCTCGCAGGAGGAGCCGAAGGCCGCAGGATCGGTCTTCGTCTCAGCCGGCAAAGAACAGGAGGCGACGGAGTTCTCAACTTGGTTGCTGTGTTCGGGCACGTTCGGGCTCGTATACGAGAAGGGACATTATCCACAATTCCCCAAGCAGCATGAGCACTGCCAAAGGCATCATAGTCAATCCGGCAAAGTCATGCAAGAAGCTGCGCCCAACCTTGTCGCTCACGAAGAGACAGAGCAGCGAAGTCACAACCAGGCGAATCAGGTTGCAGATGATGGCGACGGGGAGGCTGGACAGGAGAAGGACGATGCGTTGCCAAGGCGGACGGTCAACGAGATAGGCCAGGAAGGCTGCCACTACCACGAACGCGGTCAGCATGCGCAGGCCACTACATGCCTCGGCGACGGCGACCTCGATGCTGTCGTTGAGCACGAGAACGTGGCCGTGCTGGTCCACAGTGATTCCCATGACTTCGAGGGTTACCAGGGCGCCCTCCGTGGCCACAGTCTGCAAGGGGTAGGCAATACGATTGTGGACCGCACCGGGGAGCGGGATCATCAGGAGAAGGAAGGCAAGGACCCAGAACGTGCGGAAGAAGATTCTCCATCCCGTGGTCAGTAAGACCACGCCCCACAGGGTCAGGACCATTGCGTAGCGTTCGATGGAATCAAAGAGCCCGATCAGCCCGAATGCCCGGACGCCTTGTGCGGCCAGAATGAAGCAGATCCCCGCCACCCAGGCAGGCTTGGGCGAGTACCTGTTGAGCAACCGTCGTTCCTGCCAGAGCAGGTACAGGGCGGCGAAGGGCACGAGCATCCCGACGGAGTAGTCATCCTGGCTATTCCATTCCTTGGACAGGCGGTAGGCGGTTGGCCAGTAGGCCCAGAGCAGGGCGGCCAGCAGAATGCAGGGAATCGCCCAGCGGCCAAGTCGTGCCGACAGGCAACAATCGGGCTCGGGACCGGTACTCCTTGCTGAAGATGGCTTGGTGATTGGTTTCATTGGCTCAAGGGCTTGGGCCTCAGGGGGACTTGGGTGGGACTGCATCATCATTGTGCCTTTGAACGCTCTGGTCGAGTAAGCGGCGGATGGCCGGAGCCGCCTCGGCAGCGAAGGAACGGACCAGATCGTCGGCCTTGTCGGATGCGGTCTCGATCGAACTGGAGATGTGCACCTGGATCACATAGTCGCTTGCGGCCCCGGGACGCAAGACCTGCCACCGGAAGCCGGAGATATCGGGGTAGTACTCGCCGTCGACCATCCAGTAACTCAGGGTCGCGACACGCTGGGTATGCAGACCGGTGCGGCGAAAGTGATGTAGCTCGGCGGGAATTGTGGCCCCGTCCGCGGCGGTGATCTCAACCTGTCGAACACGTTCCATCGCCCAGCCTGAGGCCGGATAGCAGATCTCCGGACGGTGGGGCATGAGATCCCGCGGTCGTGCGCCATACCCGATGAAGACGGCGACTGCGCTATGCCCTTCGGGCAGGGCGTAGTCTCGGCTGAGGTGATCGTCGGTGGCACTTAGCCGGACGATGTACTTATCGAGCGGGCGTTCGCGGCCGAGCCAGGGGCCGAGGTCCATTGGGAGACGGCCCAGCGTACCGATTGGCAGCATGGGTTGCGATGGTTTCGCCAAGTAGCGTCCCCACAGCACGCGGTAACCGACGCCGCTGGCTATGAGAAGAGCGAAAGCCAGGGCCGAGGCCAAGTGGTAGGACTTCCGATGAGACGGTATCTTCATGGCAAAGCCGGGGGGCGAATCAATGACCAATTCCGAAACCCGAATGACCAATCAATGACCAAGCCCGAATGACGAATGACGAGCCTGTGGTCTGCCGTGCGGGTGGGCGCTTGGATGTTCGGACTCGGGCATTCATTGGTCATTCGGACTTCGGCGTTGGTCATTTGGATTTCAGGAGTGGTCATGCTCCATTGTAGTCTCCCGCGGTCGTCGTCGGGCGTGGAAGGTGGGTGTGTCGGCGTGCTCAGTGGCGTTGTCCCAGAGGCAATCGAAGCTCCAACGGGCCAGTTGTCTTCGCATCGTCCAGGGCGTATGCCAAACTGGGGAGTGCGTACCGAACATCTGGCCGGCGTAGGAGAGCGTGATTTGGCGGTGCAGAGTATGGAGCAGCAGGCCATTGCCCATGCGAAACAGGTCGAAGGCCAGTCCCTTCCACTGCAAACGACTTAACTGCTTCCGCATCGTCTTCATATGCCAGCGAAGCATGTTGAGGCAGATGACCAAGTCGGCTCCATCGCGGGCGACACGCGCCATCTCGGCCAAGGCGTCCTCGCTGTGCATGTAGTTGATCGCCAACCGGCAGAACACGAGATCGAAGCTGCGGTCGGGGAAGGGCAGCCGGGCACCGTCGGCCAAAACGACGAGCGGCGCCTGGAGCTTCTGGCGAGCGGCGAACACGCGGGCCATCGCCGGGAAAGTGGCCATCATGTCGGCTCCGGTCAGGCCGGCGGCTCCATGCCGACCAAAGGTCAGCAGAGCACAGCCCACTCCGCACCCGACATCGAGGATCTCCTTGCCCTTGACCATTTCCGGACGCACGCCGATGGGTAGCTCATCGGCGTGGTCGAGCCAGTTCACGTATTGCTTCACACCGTCGCAGACCTGCTTCCCCAGGGCGGTGAAGCCCAGATGCTCCGGATCCTCGCTATCCACCAGGCCCAACCTGTGGGCCTGCGCCAACCCGTCGCCGCATTCGGTATTCAACCGTTGGACCTCCTGACGAGCGGCGTCCAGTTGCCGGGCTCCGGCGTTGTGCAGATGCATCAAGGCGCGCAGGAGCCGCAAAAAATCATCCGGTGCGTTGGAGAGGGTCTGTGAGAGAACATCATTCATGCTTGTGTGCCTTTGTGCTCGGCAACAGGCGTGCGACGCGCATACCGGCGTGTTGACCGATTTCCGTGGCGGTCGTACTGGTTGTCACTTGGTTAGCCTTACGACAGTGCCGGCGGTGTGAGGAGATCTCGCATCAGGCATTGGGTTACCTCGGGGCTGACTCCAGGTGGATGCGTTGGTCCACATAGATGGATTTGCCGCGAGGCGACAGTGGAATCGTCTGCACGAGTTCGATGGCAAGGCTAATGCGACCGGCAAGCCTGGCGCCGAGGCTGTGAGCGATCCTTTGCCGGTCTTCGTCGCCGAAACCAATGGCCGGAACAACCTTGAGCACGGCTTGGCCGGGCGTATCCTGGTAGAACTGAAACCTTTGAACGCGGGTGAAGGTGTCATCGTGCACGTTTAGCGAGGTCATCGAGATGAGCGACCCGTCTTGTGCCACGAGATCGCCGGCCGGCCAGCGACCTTCAACCCGGCGAATGATCGTGTGCTGCCGACCGCATTTCGAGCAGCCCTCGCCCACGTACTCGGCGTAGTCGCCGGTGCGGTAGCGAATGAAGGGTACCACATCGTTGATCCAGCCCGTGCCGACGATCTCGCCCCGCTGCCCCGGCGTGGTAACCCGGTGTCCCTGCTCGTCCAGCAGCTCGAGGAAGCCGTATGTGGGCCAAACGTGATAGTCATTGGAGTGCTCGCATTCGGTGGCGAGTATCAGCTTCTCCGAATGTCCGTAGGACGAGAACAGCCGTGTCCCGAAGGTGCGTTCGATCAGCTCTCGCTGTTCGGGGTACAGAGTCTCGGATTCAACGATGATACCGTGGATGTTGGCGGGCGACGTTAAGCCTAGCCTCTGGACGCAGCGGGCCACAACTGCGGCGGATGACGGATAGGCATGCAGGAAGCACGGCCCCAGGGTGCGAATGTGGTCGATCGCCCTGCGGATATACTCGTCGGTCAGATCGAAAGTACTGTAGTGGTGGTGTCGGAGGACGGGGTCGTAAGCATGCTCGAAACCACGGTGGTTCTTAGGGACTACTCGGCCCCGGAGTACCACGAGCGGCATGTTGAGTCGATAGCCAATCCGTTCCCAACTGGCCACGAGGTGGGCATACTCTATGGCCGAACGGCCGGCGGGCGCATAGAAGTGAAAAGGCTGTCCGCCAGTCCCCCCGGTTGAAACCAGGTCAAGCTGCTTAGAGGTTGGTGGTACCGTGCACATCGCCGTCAGATGCCGGCGCAGGACTTCCTTGTCAATGGTAGGCAATCCGCAGAGATCATTCAGACTCTTGATGCTCTGGGGATCCACGCCGGCCGCGTCAAAGAACCTGCGGTAGTAAGGTGTGCGCAGGTAGGCAAGCGTGCAGATTCGTCGCAACTGGGCCAGTTGGTACTCGCTGTTCTGCGTGGCGGACCACCATTGAGCGTCGTTGAGCAGCCGGAGGTGCTTGCGAAATCGGGTACCAAGCCAGAATCTGGGTGGAATCAGCCCCAGAGCGCGGGTCCAACGAGTTGTGCCGGAGCCGGGTAGGCGTTCCCACAGGTTCTTGCGCGACCATGCGCGGCGACTCCTCAGGGCATGGGGATGCGGACAGCGATAAGCGGTGTCCCGCTCTTCGGGGCTGTTGCTCGCGACTTGGGTAATGGGAGTCGTGTCGCCTCCTGTGGTATGGTAGGTGGCCAGTAAATCATCAATATGGGGGATTTGCTGGCGAATCAAAGGCTTCTTGCCGGACGGGTTGGGGGGGATGTTCGGGCAGACCTGCAGTGCGATTTCCAACTGCCCGCCGAGTTTTGTGGAGAGATGAGCCTGGATGCGGCTCAGGTCATAACGTGGCCCGTGTGAGCCGGGTACCAGGAACAATTCCGCCCGGCCGGGCGTCTTCTGGACGAACTGGAATTGGGTGATACCGTCGAAGGTTTCATCGTGCATATTGAGCACGGCCCAAGCCATGATCGGCCGGCCGTCTTGAGCAACCAGGAACTCCTGAGAGCGATGGGCGACAATCCGGCTCAGACAGATGTGCTGCCGCCCACAATGGGGACAGCCGGTGCCCGCAAGCTCGGCGTAGTCATCAGTCCGGTAGCGGATGAAGGGCACGACACGGTTGATGAATCCGGTACCCACGATTTCGCCCACCTGCCCAGGCTCGATCGGCTGTCCGGTCGGCCCGAGCAGCTCGAGGAAACCATAGGTGGGCCAGGCATGGTAGTGCGTCGAGTACTCGCATTCAGCGGCAAGGACCAGCTTCTCCGTGTGGCCGTAGGATGCGTAAGCCCGCAGAGGAAAGTGCTCTTCGATGAAGCTCCTCTGATGCGGGTAAACCGGTTCGGACTCCATCAGCACACCCTTCACGCTTGAGGGGAATGAGAGGTTGTTCTCATGCATGAAGCGGGCGAGCGTGAAAGCCGACGAGGGGTAGGCGTGCAGGTAATCCGGGCGGACCCTGTGCATGTGGCTGACGTACCTGTGCATGTGCTCCGCGGTCAGATGGAAGCTGCTGTACGTGTAGCTGCGAAGCAATGGATCATACTGACAATACAGCCCGGAACGATCGGGGCGGACGATTTGCCCGCGCAGAACGGCCAGACGCATACCCGGACGATATCCAACCCGCGCCCACGAGCTGGCCAGATGTGCGAACTCCACCGCCGACCGATCCGCGCCGATGTAGAAGCTCAGCGGCGTTCCGCCAGTCCCGCTCGTAGACATGTAGTCCACGGAAGGAAGGGTGCTTGGCTGTGTGAGCATCCGGTGGAGATTCTCTCGCACGATGTGCTTGTCGATTCGAGGCAGACCAAGCAGGTCGGCAGGCTGCTTCAGATCGCCCGGTTCGAATCCCACGCCCTGAAACAGCTCCCTGTAGAAGTCACTGCGCTCATAGGCGAGAGTCACGATGGCCTTGAGCCGCTCAAGTTGATACTGCTTGATACGTTCCTCATCCCACCACTGGGACTCCTGCACAAACTGGTAGGCTTGGCGGAACCGCCCGCCAAGCAGCCATGGCAGTGGGATCGGGGTCAGAGCCGCACCCGCAAGCCTTCTCATCGGCCGGGGGCAACGCTCCCAGAGGTTCTTTCTGGACAGGGCGAGTTTCATGGAGGTTATCCGGCCATGAAACCGACGGGTGCCCGGATCGCCTGCCGGCTGGGCCAAGTGTCAAGAATGCGGTCCCAATGCTCGCTCATTGTTTCGACCGTGTAGTTCATTGCCGCCTGCCGAGCGGCCGACCGGCAGGTACTGTACAGGTTCTCATCGGTCAGCAGCGCAAGAATGGCCTCGGCGAAAGCGTCCGGATCTCGCCTCGGCACACGCCATCCATTCTTCCCGTTGAGAATCGCATCGGCCAGATCCCCGACGTCAGAGACCACGCAAGGCACGTCGGTTATCATCGCCTCGAGCACCGAGAGAGGTAGCCCTTCACTGTCCGAGGTCAGCACGAACAGCCGTGTCCGTTGAAGCCATTCGCAGATCCGGTCTTGATGGCCGGCGAAGAACACCTTCTGCTCCAGCCCCAGTTCCCGCGTGAGTCTGGCGAGTTCATCTCGCAGAGGGCCGTCACCCACAATGGCCACGCGCAGGTTGGGTCTGGCCTTGCCGACGCGCGCCGCGATCTGCAGAAGAACGTCCAGTCTTTTGATTCGGACCAGGCGGCCGACGAAGAGAAGATCATACTCCGGGGCAATAGGGCGGGAAACAGCGGCGAACTGCCGGGCATCAATGCCTCCGGACATGACCTCAATCGCGCAGGTCACGCCTTGCTCTGACAGGAAGCGGCGGGCTCGATGCCCCATGGTGAGTATGAGATCGACGCGGTTGACCAGGGCGAGCAGGGCCCGTTGCAGCATCGGGCGGTCCTTGCCGAGCAGCCTGAAAAGACGATTCTCCGAACGCGCTCCGCCTCCCCATATTTCGGTCCATCCGCCTACGCAGAAGTACACTGCCTTGGCTTTCACGAGCCGGGCGCCCAGCAGCGCAAACAGAGCATTCGGGAGCAGGTGGAAGCCGCCGACGACGTGAGGGCGGGTGTGTAGCACTGTCAGGAAAAGCCAGAAGGCCCGGGCCAGATTGCCGCCTGCGTACCGCTGCAGTCTCTTGGGCGGGCAAGCGTAGGTTACATGAGGTAACTCGAGCCAGGGGCGATCGGTTACCACCCAGACGTGCCCACAGCCGCGAGCCAGGCTGATTGGCCGGATGTGGGCAGCTACCCACCCGTCTGATGCAAACATCCCCGTGACCACGACACGAGATGCGCCGGGTGGGGTGGCATTCCGACGTCTCCTGAGAAACCAGCTCAAGATCCAAGCTATGGGCAGGGTTAGACCGACCCCGGCCACCAGTCCCCAAGCCGCGATCCAGGCTGCTGTTCGCTTCCACCATGGGAATGTGCCGAGTTCCTGCAGCGGCGGGCTCTCGGGAGACATCGGCGTGGCGTGGTTCATAGCGTGGCCTGCTGGTTCGCGCAGGGTCTGCATGCGTTCTGTTGCATCGAGCTACCGTATATCCGCCACTGGCTCGGAAGGGTTACCCCGACGGGCGGGGGTATGCGAAGCTGACCTAGAACCGCAGTCTCGCGACCGGCGGTACTCAACGGCATGGGATGCTGGTCGAAGGCTTTCGCCAGAAGAGGAATCGAGGCGTCGTCGAAGTTCATTAAGCGTGCACAGACCAGATCGACCGCGGCGGGCTGCATGCCGCCGAGGATGGCACTCATACGGCAGGGGGTTGCGTCAAGCGGGCCATTGCCCTGACCGGCGATGATGGCATCAACGACGCTGAAGAGTCTGCGCGCAGGGCGGGGTTGGAGGCAGCCAACCTTGTCCGCATAAAGAACGATGCGCATGAGATCATGGGTCATGCGCCAAGCGGTATCATTGCCGTGCCAGTTGCCGGATCGGACGACGTCGCCGGTCCGGCCGAAAAGGAGCTCGCCCACGCGCCTTGCGGGGCGGGCGACGGCGCGGCGGAGCGGGCCGAGTCGGGGGAACACACGTTTGAACAGGCCCAGTGTGCCGCGTTCGATCCGCTCGCGAGGCGAGTTGCCGGCGAATTGGTCGCCGCCGTCCGCGGGTACGCCGAGCCGGTAGTGGGCGATGCAGTCCTTATCCCCGACGATACCGACGAGGAGCTTGAGGTTGCATGTGATACCCGTTTTCTGGTGCGTCTTGAGTTTCGGGATTTCGATGACGCAGTCGGCACCGAGGACGGTCTTCGAAACCAGGTACTCATGCCGGCCACCGGTGTGGTGTCGCCGCGTTTCCGCGACGTCGTACGTGGCACCGTAGAGCTTGTGGCAGAGGTGCTCGATTTCGTGGAATGCTGAATGCTCGCCGAGATCCACCCAGACGTAGCCGGCCGGGTCGCCGGGCAGATTATCGCGGCCGACGATGAGGCCGTTGATCTTGTGGTCGCGATGCAGCCGCAGGTCGATGATCTCGATGTTGAAGTCGGCGTGTTGCCGATAGAAGGCAGCCATGGCGCTCAGGCCGGTGATGTGGTCCAGGGCCTGCCAGTCGGCATCATCCATCGGGGCGTCGGCGATGACGATGCGACCGCGCCCGGCGAGGGCGATGTAGACGTAGTCGAGCACGGCCCGGATGACCGAGCCGTGAGTGATGGTGCAATCATCGAGTCCTGGCAGGGTCTCACGCCGGTCACGCACCAGGTTGGGTTTCAGCACGACGGTCTGGCCGGGCTGAATCAGATCGCGGAATGGATTCCAGCGGGCCGTATCGAAGGAATCCTTGTCAAGCTCAAGCAGGCGCAGGCTTTCGCGCACCAAGGCGTAGGCAGGATTGGGCTCGCTTTGAATGACGCTGAACGGATACTCCGGGTAACGCTCATTCGGGCTGTAGGGCGGCACTCTGGGGTACTCGGCTAGGCCGTGAGCGATCGCGACCCGGGAATCATGAAGCTGATCGGTCATCAGTGAGTGTTTCGGTCTCGGGCGAGGCAGCGCGCCTGCGTGCGGAGTTCCGTTCCGGGTTTGCCGCTTCGCGGTGAGTGAGCAAGGCAGCGAGTCAATGAGGAAAGCAACCGTGCCACTGCTCTGGCGCGGTGTTCGTTTTCCTCCACGAACAAGTTCGCTCGGTCCGGTCCACGAACAAGTTCACTCGGTTCTGCTCATACGCCGGTTGCGGTGATGGCGTCATCGTAGACGCGGGCCATCTTGGCCACCATGACGGGGATCGAGAACTCCTGCTCGACCCACGAGCGTGCTTGCCGGCCCAGAGTCGTACGCAGATCGGCATTGGTCAGAAGGCGGGAGATACGATCGGCCAAGCCGGCCTCATCGTGTAACGGGACGACGTAGCCACAGCGACTGTCGGGGACGACGTAGGCGTTGTCGGCCACGTCCGTCGCCACCACTGGCACGCCACAAGCCATTGACTCCAGCAGGACGTTGGGCGTGCCTTCATAGAGTGAGGACAAGACGGTCACGTCGCAGGCCTGGTAAAGACGCTCGACGTCGCGGCGATTGCCCACCCGTAGGCATCGCTCACGAATGCCGAGTTCATCCATGAGCTCTGTCATTTGTGCCTTGTAGACGTCTGATCGGTTCATTGCTCCATGCAGTGTATCGCCGACCAAGAGGATTCGAGTTTGCGGGATTGCCTTGAGGACACGGGCGACGGCGCGGAAGAACAGGGCATGGTTCTTCTGTTGCTTGAAGCTGGCGAACATGCCCACGACCGGCTCAGCAGGGGAGATGCCAAGATCCCGTCTCGTGCTCTGCCCGATCTCCGGCTGTTGGCGAAACCGGGCAAGATCCACGCCGTTGTGTACCACCCGGTAGCGAGAGCGATCCATGCGCAAGCGGCGGCTGTTGAAATCGGCGCCGGCGTTCGAGTTGGCCACAACGAGCGTGACAGCGGATTTGGTGATGGCGTAAGCGGCCAAATGCCGGTGCTTGAGGTGGTAGTCGGTATTGCGCTCAGAGTTGATGATGACCGGCGTACGGGCCAGCCGGCCAGCCAGCCGGGCGGCGATGTCCGCGTCGAACAAGTAGCTATGCAGAATATCAATTCGCAGTTGCTTGCAGAGCATGGCGAGTCTGGGGACTACCGTGAAATCGAGCTTGTATAGCTTACGGACGATGTGCAGTCGGTGTTCGCGCTCGCGCAACTGGTCGGCTAGCGGCACGTAATCCAGAAGGCTACACACCGCCACATTGAATCGCTGCGGGTCGAGGTGATTGGCTAGCTCGATCACTTGCCGCTGAGCACCGCCGTACTCGAGTGTGCTGATGAGCAGGAGGACGTTGATACGGTCGCTTCGTGCGAGTGTCGCCGGGGAGTCGGCAGAGGAGGGGTTGTCTGAGAGTACGATCATAGGCCGGGAAACACCAATCGGCGCCAGGGTAGTGAGACGCTGCGGCGGCCGGATGAGTCAGGCGGATGCCGGAGCAGGTTGGGCACTTCGGCATTGTCGATGAACAGCCGCGTACGGCCGGGGTCGTCCACATAGAAGGTCAGGCCGTCCAGATCGGACGGGCCATGATGCATTGTCCCGTTGCGTGTCGCGATGCGGATCGTGCAACACCCCTCTGCGCAGTCGGACTGGAAGCGGATTTGCCGTCTCGCGAGGCAGAACCCCAGCGCTCGTCGTGTGGTTGTGACGAGGATCTCGCCGCGGTGGGCCATGTCCGCGAGGTGCCGCAGGACGTCGACGGTTGGTTTATCGAAAGGCTTCGCTGGGTCGCGAACCTTGCCCAAATGCGTGTACAGGATGCAGACACCTTGCCGTTGCGTCAGCCGGTTGAGAAAGCGCGGGGTCAATACCTCCGCGAGACCTGCGGCGGTGTCGGCGCCGTCGACGCGGCCCCAGTATGGATTGCAGCGAATGAACTCGTATGCT